>Ga0187874_10003085_pt1 | contig 11986 bp, 15 predicted proteins | sample June2016WEW_16_1_3_FD_132993 | JGI IMG/M metagenome (GOLD analysis project Ga0187874, IMG submission 132993) | Peatland microbial communities from SPRUCE experiment site at the Marcell Experimental Forest, Minnesota, USA - June2016WEW_16_150 | ecosystem: Environmental > Terrestrial > Soil >... | reverse complement strand
CGCAAGGTATGTTACTTTCATTTACTGGCATCCGAGGTCCTGTCTTTGCCGAAACAACAAAAGCAGTGGCCGACTTCGCCACTTTCTATAAAACAGATATGACCTCGGCAGCTCTTGCCATCGGTAAGGCAATGAATAATCCTGCCGAAGGAATGACCAGGTTACAACGTCAGGGTGTAACATTTACCGACACACAAAAGGAAACAATCAAACATCTTCAGTCACAGGGGAAACTCATGGAAGCTCAAAGAGTAATCCTGAATGAGCTGAATACAGAGTTTGGAGGACAGGCCAAAGCTTTTGCCCTGACGGATGAAGGAAAGGTTAAGATGGCTCAAAAAAGTATGACTGATCTAAAATTGACCATTGGAGAGGTAGCCTCAAAGATTCAGGTAACATTGATACCTGTATTTACAGCTATAACAGCACGTCTAAAGCTTGTTGCCGACTGGATAAAGCATAATAGGGATACGTTGATGCAATTAGGAAAAATTATTTTAATAGCAGCCGCCGCAATGTCAATATTTAAAGTTGCAAATATAGCAGTAACCTCAGCGATGAAAGTTGCAAATGTTGTAACAACACTTTATAAAGGTGCTACAATGGCACTTTCTACCGGATTAAAGACGGCGGCAATGAGCGCGGAAGGGTTTAAGGTTGCTATTGCCAGTACAGGTGTGGGATTATTGATTATTGCATTGGGTTTTCTGGTTGAAAAATTAATGAGTGCAAAACTTGCTCAACAAGGTGTTAATGAGAAAATGCAAGAATTTATTGAATTGCAAAAAAAGATAACTGAAAGTACTCAAACATTCGACAATAGGCAATTGCTTAATCTTAGACAAAGGAAAACTTTATATGATGAGTTGCTCGATCAACAACAAAAGTTGGAAGATGCAATAAATAAAGATTTAAAACCCGCAATAAGTCCTCTTCAAGCATCTATTCAGAATATTCAAAAAATGACCAATATGGGAATTGGCATTAATAAAGGGGTATTAACTAAGGGGGTAGACATTGCAAAATTAAAGAATGCTCAAGATACTCTGAAAAAAATAACCGACCAAATTAAAACACTTAAAAGAGAAAATCCTGGACTTGAAAAATATACAGGTGAATCCACTACTAATCAGGGTGACAATATTACCAAAATCGAAAGTGCCGCACCAAAAGTTTTCAATATCAACATTGGTAAGCTTGTAGAAAAATTTGAGGTTATATCCTCCTCTGTGACTGAAAGTACAACGGATGTAAAGGCAAAGATTACGGAAGTATTGCTCGCAGCTATCAATGATGTTCAAATAACGGCAAATATATGATCGATATACCTTCATCGAATTTGAAACGTCTTGGCTTTGAAACTGCCTCCGGAGTTACATTTTTTGTTAAAGGAGCTGTAGCGGACCAGGTCAAAAGGACTTTTTATGTCGTTCCCCCTTCACCGGCTCCGGAACCCAATAAAGGTCTATCAGCTTACCTGGGCACTCCGATAATGACCAGTATAACATTTGGAGATCCCGGGCCAGACAAAGCAAATCCACAGACAAACTATTATATCGATATCAACGGTAATAACATACCCTATACTCCCGTCACGCTTGATTTGGTCTTACTTACGGTCAATCAGACAAAAAATATTGTAAAAACTACTATCCAGGGTAGAAACGGAACAGTAAAAGAATATGTGTCTGATGGAGATTATGCAATTGAGCTAAAAGGTATTGTTTCGGATCCGAATAATTATTTTCCTCAGGAGATGATTCAAAACTTAATCTATATATGTCAGATATCTGCCGAAATACCTGTGATAAGTGATTACCTGAGCATGTTTGGTATTTATAATGTAGTTATCGAGACATATCATTTTCCCCAGGAAGAAGGTTTTAATAGTCAACAAGAGTTCACAATAAACATGGTATCTGATAATCTTATCAATATCTTGAATATTGAAGCAGATCAATCACAACAAGGTCAACCGGTTTTAATTGATAGTAATATTTCTGAAAATACAGTATCAGAAGGATATGCTTAAACTTTGCTCATATATTAATTTCAGCCGTAATGGATCTGATTTATTATCCATTACCTATGTCTGCGAAGTGGAGATAACAACATCATGGGAATTGTTAACTCAAACCGCTAAACTGGAAATACCTGCTAAAATATTTAAAGACAATAATCAATACTCCATCACTCAGATTCAAAGAGGTGATGCAATTCAAATATGGTTAGGATATGTTACCGATGGTATAAATAAGAAAAATGCACCATCCTTGACAAAGCGATATCAAGGTTATGTGACAAAGATCAAACCTGGCTATGTAGTTAAACTGGAATGTGAGGATGAGATGTGGAAACTTAAACAAACAGCCTTGCCCGGAGTCCTTTTACCATCACCATGTACATTATCGACCTTAATCACCTGGTGTCAGAATCAGACCGGTTTGACATTTAAAACTAATCTTTCGGATACTTCAGATTTAGGAGCTATACAAATATCTCCCGGGAACTCTTTTGCTGATATTTTAGAATTTATCAGAAATAAATATTTATTCCTGGCATATTTTAAGAATGGTACTCTTGTAATGAACCGTGTGGTTCAATTTGTCGCTACTAATACTCAGACATTCATTGTTCAGCGGAATATTATCGGTGCCGATACTTTAGAATATCAAAATGTCCTCGATGTTCATCTATCAATAAAGTTTACAACACAAATAAGTGTAAACGGTGCTCCTGATAAGAAAACAACGATCTATGTTTTCTATAATTCAAAAGGTGTTTTGACGAATTCAACTATTCCACCGGTTGGATATAATCAAATTGAGCATATTACAAGCGTTGCAATGCCAGAAAGTCAAATGATTTCAGAGGCCGGTCAGATATTGAAATCACAAACTTATACCGGTTATAAGGGACACATAGAAACCTTTGGGGAGCCAGTGGTAAACTTTGGTGATCTGGCATTGATACAAGATTACAGATATCCGGAAAGGACAGGTACATATTTGATTCGTGCTGTAGATGTAAAATTCGGAAAACAAGGATATAGACAAACAGTAAACATTTACGGGAAACAATGACCATACCTCAACTATTGAACTTATTTATTGACAGGAGGATCAGAATGAACGCGATCCTTACCATGTCTGGTGTCGTCAAGTCTGTGGATGAAGCCAATAGGGTGGCCACTGTGACAATCAATAATGCTGATTATGCAGGTATTGCTTTGCAGGGAACTATGGCCTTGAATAATGGATTTGTCCAGATACCGACCGTTGGCAGCCAGGTGGGAGTTACCTTTTATAGTCAGACATCCGGATTTATATCATGTTTTTCTGCTTTGGACAAGATTCTTATCGATACAACTTTGTTACAATTTAATGGTGGCGAAAATGGAGGCATGGTTGTGGTTCCTAACCTGGTAACCAAACTTAATAAACTTGAAGATGATCTAAATAATTTAAAAACAGTTTTTAAAACTACATGGATTGTAGCTCCCATGGATGGAGGAGCAGCATTAAAAGCAGCTGCAGCAACATGGGCCGGACAATCATTTACAGATACAAAAGCAAGCGATATAGAAGAAACGGCGATAACACATTAAAATATGATATCTCAGGACTTAATTTTTACCGATGATATAGAGATTGGAGCAACCGACTTGGTTGTTGGTGATTCTGACGATCAGCATGTGGAACATATTTTACATGCAAATCCCGGACAGTTTTATCAATATCCTGATATTGGTTATGGTGTATATAGCCGATTGAATGGTTCAATAAATGTGCAGACAGAGCAGAAATTAATTAAGCAGGCAATCGAGAATGATAATTATTCAATGCCAATTTCAGGCATTATCATAGATCCGGCGAAGGGGATTTTTAATGTTCAAGGATACGTGAAAAAACAATGAATGTAATAAATGGACAAAGTTTATATGATGTTGTTATTCAGTCTACAGGTAATATAAATAATTTATTTACAATATTATCTGCCAATGGATTGAATGTTGATGCTATTGTCCAAGGAGGTCAAACAATTGATATTCCTTTATGCACTTCTTTAAAAGAAACATTCCTAATTACTTCAGATCCTTCAATTCAAACGCCGATATATGCTAAATCACAGCAAAATCTTTTTGATTTAGTCGTACAATATTATGGTGATATCTCTCTTTTCTTCCAATTCCTAAGTGATAATTTCTTTGAAGTTGAGACTATTCCTCAATCTGGTCAAAAAATAGTGTTGCATGTTGCAAATACAGGAAATGAACAGATTAAGAAGGCAGTAACTTTGAATAATTGGATATTCTCGAATGCTGTTCAAATAGTATCAAATACAATAATAACTATAAGCAGAGCATTCTCTAATGCCTTCTCAAATGCATTTAAATAATGGCCCAAAGCAGATCACAGTTAATAGCACAATTGATTGCAACGATATTTCCTAATACAAATCAGGAGATAGATGCTCAGGCTACTCAAGATTTGATAGCTGAAATAATTAATTCAACATTCAATTTAGTTGATGATGCTTCTGCTTCCAATGCAGGTGGTGTTATAACAGTATCAACAACACCTATAATTATCAATTTCAGTACTCCAATAACAAATTATGATATTCTGCCTTTTTGCTATGATTCTAACGGACAGCCAGTCGGATTTTCAATAACGTCCAGGAGTGCAAATGGATTCACAGTCACAGCAGCAGCAAACGGAACATTTGTTTATCAAATAGTAATGATATGAAAAAATTATTGATCCTTTTTTTTGCTTTCATTTCAATTTTATCCTTTGGGCAGACCAGGCTCACATATGATACAGTAAAATTACAATATATAAAAGGTAAGATAGCACATGTAATATATATCGGAGATACATTAATTTTTCCGAATGGTACCAAACAAATATCTGCTGGTGGAACCGGTACCGTGACCTCCTTTGGCTTCACCAATACTCCTGGAGTCTCCGGAACGGTGACGAATCTTTCCACCTCTCCCAATCTGACATTGGCAATCGATTCAAGTTCCAAGTTTAAAACTCAGACCCAGGCACGGGCAGATAGTGTTAAATTACACAATCAAATAGCATCGAAACAACCTTCTGGAAGCTATGCCACTACCAATGATACGGTGGGAGGATCCGGCACCATGCCAAAGCTCACAACGCAAAAACAATTAAATACTGCTATCTCAGGAATTGTAACTACCAATTATCTTAATGATACCATCAATGGTTCAGGATCGACGCCCAAATTAGCCACTCAAAAATATGTATTGAGCCAGACACCGACCATTACTCCAGTGGCACCTTTTAAATATTCCGGAGGGACGGCATCTATCGATACGGGCTATCATAAAGGAGCAGCTGCGAGTTTTTATTTACATCAAAAAGATTCAGCAGCTATTGTCAATGCCGGGCATGTTTATACATCGACCGCTCCGATCATTATATCATCCTATAACATAACTGCAGATACTTCAAAGGTAAAAGGCCGGTTGGCTTCTTTTTATTTGCATCAGAAAGACTCTGTTTTGGCAATGAGCCGGCAGGCACCTATTTCAGCCACTTCTCCAATTTTGTTTTCTGCAAATACTGTTTCAGCAGATAGCGGTTATCACAAAGGAGCTTTGACAAGCTATTATCAGCATCAAAAGGATAGTATTTTAATTGCAGGTAAGGCGCCTACATTTACGGCAACAGCACCGATCAAATATTCATCGAATGTGGTAAGTGCAGATACCGGATGGCATAAAAATGGCCTTTGTTCTTACTACCAGCATCAGAAAGATAGTATTAATATTAATAACAATACATATATCTGGTCGACTGGTTTAACAAATACATCCGGAACAATAACAAGTAATATAAGCACTGGTGTTTCTGGTGGACAAACCATTTACGGTGGTACGGGAGCGAACGATAATCTTACCTTAAAAAGCACAACCAATGCAACAAAAGGATTTATAAATTTTGGTACATTGAGTCAATACAATGATGCTACTGGCAATGTATATTTTGGAGGGTCTTATTTGGGAATAGGTACCTCAAATCAAAGCTATAATTTAACTTTTGGAAATGCTAATGGTAATCAAAGTATAGGATGTCAACTGATTTCCTATGGATCAGGCAAAGGATTAAATATTAGTGCAGGATCAACTGCAGGAGGAGGAAGTCCCTTTACTGCTATAACCGGAACGGGTACCACTGCAATTGCTGTATGTGTGAATTCATCCAATGGAGATATTTGGTCTATTACTTCAGGGGGTATATATAAAAACGCCGGTGGATCAGGATCATTTTCCTTAATAACAAATACAATTACTGCATCTACTTATTCAGGCATAGCAGTGAATTCATCTAATGGTGATGTTTGGGCAGTAGTAAATACTGCAAATGCAACAGTATATCATTATACAATTGCGGGCGGAAGTTTTACTGCATATACTACTTCATTACCTTATAATGCAACCTGTATTACGGTTAACTCATCTAATAATGATGTTTTTGTAGGTAATATCAATGAAACAGGTATTTATAAAAATGCTGGTGGAAATTCAACATTTACAGTTTTTACATCTGGAGCTGGTCATCAAGTAAGTGGTATTGCGGTAAATTCATCTAATGGAGATTTATGGATAGGTGATCCTTTAAACCTTTATTATTTATATCACTATACCACATCATCGGGTGTCTTTACATCTGTAGGACTTACTTATGCGAGTTATTGTGGTATTACAGTAAATTCATCCACGGGCGATGTTTGGTATAGTGGTAACACTTCTGATTTTTACAAAAGTTCAGGGGGAACCGGTCCTTTTACAGCTCAAGGGGTCTATATTCCATATGCCGATGCTATGTATATCAATTCTTCTTCAGGTGATATTTTTGTTGCAGTGCGTGGAGCAGGTGGAATATATAAAGCCTCCGGAGCAACGAACCAACAGGGAGGAGACCTAAGTCTTTCCACTGGCTCAGGAACTGGAAATGCAGTATCTGCTATTCATTTTTATATATCTTCTGTATTATCATCCGGGTCAATAAATCAATCATTAAATGAGGTGGCCCGTTTTACCGGTGCAGGGTATTTGGGTATAAATTCTACAACTCCACATTTTTATCTTGATGTTAATGGATCAACCAGAATAGCAGGATCAAATGGGTTGTATTTTGGTGGGACAACAACTTCTGCAAGCGATTATTCACATTCTATTTACAATAGTTCTGGTAATTTAATTATTCAACCAAGGGTTGATGCTGTTTCGGCAATAACTTTCGAGAGTGCAGGTAATAATATAGTTGCGAATATCAATACTACCAATCAAAGCCTGGAAGCCGGTCTATGGTTTAAAAAATCCAAAGGTGCCAATGTTGCCAGTGCGACCACTATTACCCCAAGAGCGATGATATTTCATGTTACTGGTACAACAACCATTGCAACATTGAATGTTCCTTATGCTAGTTGGACGGGACAGTTATTTTTAATTCCGGATGGGCTCTGGTCAACAACTACAGGTGGGAATATCGCATTAGGATCAACAGCTGTAGTCAATAAAGTATTAGTAATGACATATGACGGCACATTTTGGTATCCATCTTATTAATATACAAATTATATGAAAAAAATAATATTTATCTCGATTTTATTATAGAAATGAAACTTATAATCATAGGTCTCTTATTATTCATCTCTTTTTCAGCTTTCTCACAAAAAAAAGACAGCCTGGAGATAAAAATCATCATTGCCCAAAATATCCGGTTAAGGCAAACGAATGAAATACTTAATAAATTTTACAATTATTTCGGGGGACAGCCGACCTTCCCCAGGAGTGTTTTTTTTGTTGTTGGATTCTCGATTCCATTAAATCAATTATAAACCTTAAATATTTAAAACATGAAAAATTCAAAATTATTCTCACTTGCTCTTCCAGATTGGTTTAAAGGTATCGTAGTTGCTGTTTTGGCATCTATATTACCGATTATTTTACCTACCATCCAGGCCGGTTCATTGACCTTCGATTGGGCTACAATTGGAAAAACCGCTGCAGCTGCTTTTGTGGCATATATCTTAAAGAATTTCTTTACCAATTCACAAGGGCAATTTGTAACTGCAGATCCAAAACCTATCGATACGCCTAAAGCTGCTTAATAACTGAGAGGGGAAACCCTCTCTATAAATTTTCTTTTATGATTGATAAACTTCGATTGTGGTTAATTCAAAACTGGATTTTTGTATCAGTTGTAATAACAGCAGTTCCGATAGGAATTAAGGTTGTGCATTGGATAGGTAAGATGGATTATATCGTTACTACCACTTTTAACATGAGCCGGAAGATGAAGCCGATTTTACCCAAAATAGACACAATTTTTGTACGCCAGGGATTAATGAGAAAGGAAATCCATTCCATAAAGCTTGCAGTTGACAGCAATCGATCAGAAACAAAATGTCTTTCTAAAATAACTGAGAAACATATTGTTAAAGATGCAAAAACAAAAGAGGATTTATTGCGGGCTATAAAAGATTTTGGTCCTTATTGGAATTATAATCCGGAATTATCCGACACCATTAAAAAAAAACTTTTGTATCCAGGTAAAATAATAGGACATAAAGTACATAAAAAATAGCCTCATGGGAGAAAGAACAGATAAGACATATGAGACAGATCCTTGTAAGATTGCAGCTGATGAAGCAGAGATAAAAACAATCGAGCTTTTTGCAAAACATTTTGAATCGATGATGGATCGGCTCCTTGATGCTAAATTGAATACGCATCGGGAGATGATTGAAAAGGTTGATAATATAGAAGATCAGATGGGACCTCCTGCCTTTAAGTTTCGTGATCGGCCTATTTTTTCAGGTCCTTTATTATGGACCATCACTTCAATCATTGTTTTTTCGCCTTTAATTAAAGCTTTAATTGATTGGATAATAAGCAAAATATCATGATTATTTAATTTTTAAAGAAAAAATTATGGATTTTAATGATAGCATAAAGATTATTTTGCAAAATGAAGGTGGTTATGTTAATGACCCGAATGATCCAGGTGGTGAAACCAATTTTGGCATAAGTAAAAATACATTCCCAAAATTAGATATCAAAAATCTTACCCGGGAACAGGCCGAACAAATTTACTTTGACAAGTTTTGGACTCCTTTGAATTTAGGTGCTCTAAATAATGATCTTTTGAAATTGCAAATTTTTGACATGGCAGTTAATGCAGGCCAATTTGGTGCTGTTGAATTATTACAGGGTATTTTAGGTATTAAAAGGGATGGCATTATAGGCAAACAGACAATTTTTGCAGCAAATACTTATATTAATCAGGATGCCTTGGCTTCATTATATATCCAGGCACGTAAGGATGAATACAAAAAAAAAGTAAACGACAACCCTTGTCTATCAAAATACTTAAAAGGGTGGGATAATAGAGTCGATAATACTACTGCATTTTTTTATAAAAAATAAAATTAAAAATTATTCATATGACAAAATTTAAACTGGGTAAACATCCCAAAAAAGTTGATAGCAGGACATTACAGTTCTCAAAATATGTAAAACCAAACTTGCCACCGGTACCGGCAATAATTGATTATTCTCAGGGCATTATAAATTGGGGTATGATGCTCAATGATTCTATCGGTGATTGTACCATTGCAGCGATCGCACATCTTATTGAAGCTTGGACCAAACAAGGCAAGGTGATACCGGATAATTTAATCCTTGCATTTTATTCAGCCATAAGCGGATATGATCCTCATACCGGGAATAATGACAATGGAGCTGCCATCCTGGATGTATTGTCAAAATGGAAGAAAGATGGTATCGATGGTGATAAAATTGGAGCTTATGCCGAAATCAATATCAATAACCTGGATGAAGTAAAAGCAGCTCTTTATCTTTTCAATGGCCTGGATATTGGTATTCAATGTCCGGACTCAGCACAACAACAATTCGAAAATAATCAGGTTTGGTCCGTGGTACCCGGGGCAAATGTTGAAGGTGGTCATTCAATAGATTTGATTGGTTTTGATGGTACCTATTATATTGGGATCACATGGGGTGCTTTGGTAAAAATTGATCCTGAGTTTCTTAAAACATACATGGATGAAGCTTATGTAACTATCGATATAGATTATATCAGCGGTGGAAAAACATTGGAAGGATTCGACATTGATACTTTGGTATCTGATCTGAAGGCAATTTCAGACGGTACCTATAATATTGGACCTATCGAGCCTCCTACACCGACTCCGGATCCGGTACCGATACCAACTCATGAATCAATATGGCAGCAAATTCTCGATTGGTTTAGGAGGACCTTTGGAAGGGAACCTGAATCAACATGGGAGGCCATTACTTCTTTTCATTCTGAAATTAAATCATAATATAAACTTAAAATTAAAATTATCATGAGCTCAATGAAAAAACTATTAATCATTTCTCTCATTTCAATCTTCACAGTAACGATCAATGCTCAAATTATTAAACCTATTGAACAAAGGTTTAATAATGCTCTTGCAAAGAAAGCAATTACCACTGATACCACTAATTTACAAGGTAAAGCATGGATTTTGGGATATACCATTGGTAGTTCCGGGATGACTTATGATTTTGTAAACAAACAAGGTCAATTATTCAGTGGCGTAGGATTTGGAGTTGCCATAACTCAATACACCCGTCAAAATGGTAAAGTAATGCCCATTCAGGATTTTTCATTAACCGGCTTTACGAAAGTTGATATCCAACAAATACAGTTTAGTGGTATTGGTGGTATGTTGGCTTATGGTATTTGTCCTGGTTATATCTTAAATAATGGAAATCGAATTATTTGGCGTAATGGATTAATTATTGCTTATGTCAACGATAAGGTTGTGCCTTTATTTGGTACAGGAATAGCATTAAATTTTTAATTTTTTCATAGGTTTAGGTAGTTAAGTTAGTAATCTAAAGTCAAGCCGGCTCCCGGGAGGGTCCCGGCTTTTTTATTTCATTTTTGTTCGCAATCGTTTCGTTCTTCACGCCCAGGGTTGACGCTCAGATCATCGCAAAGGTCAATCCATGGTCCGGTTTTTTTAAACCTGTGAATGCCGTCTTACCGGTCAAAGTAGACTTTATGAAATCGGGAGATGTTTCTACCTCAAGCCAATGGTTGTTTCGCCCTTCGATATTCATTACTGCCGATGCGGTTTGTTTTTCTGGAGGTGCTGCCGTGACTCAACCTTTAAGCTCAGTCGGGACTGGTATCTCTTATTCAAATTTCATAACAGTTAATGGCCAACCTTATTCGCAGGTTTCAGTTAGTGCCCTTTTGATGACCAATATTAACCTTAACGGATCTGCCTTAACGCAGATTGGAGGGGGTGTTATCGTAGGCGCTTTTGATGGACTTGTTAATTTGGGGGGTGCTATAATTGGAGGGAAAACTTACCTTCTTTTGGGTACAACCTTAAAAATATAATTCATGTTCAAGTAGTTAGTTTAGTTAGTTTAGATTTAGGTTTAATCCCCTGCCTGTGAAGGTCGGGGATTTTTGTTTTCGTTCGTCACTGAAATTTGTACGTTCGTCAAATAAAACACGAATGTGTTAAAATAATGCATAAATAATAACAAAAATGTGTTATCTTTATATCATAATAATAAAAACAAAAAGCCATGAACGCAACAATCAAAACAAACGTAGGAAAATCAAACGAAGAAGTTTTTTGTTTTGAAATTCCCGAATTAGAAGGTTCAGAAAAACAAATAAATTGGGCATCTGAAATATTTGTTAATGTAATTTCTGGTCTTTGCAATATGGTATCTGGTAAGATGGATAATGAAAAAGTAAAGGCACAATATGATATGATACTTTCAAAATTATCCGAGCAAAAAAGTGCTAAATTTTGGATTGACAATAGAGGTAATAATTTTCAAATTATTTATAAATCTTTATAATAAAAACTATGAAAACTTACAAAAACACTCCCATGTCGCAAAATTCTG
>Ga0187874_10003077_pt1 | contig 12008 bp, 14 predicted proteins | sample June2016WEW_16_1_3_FD_132993 | JGI IMG/M metagenome (GOLD analysis project Ga0187874, IMG submission 132993) | Peatland microbial communities from SPRUCE experiment site at the Marcell Experimental Forest, Minnesota, USA - June2016WEW_16_150 | ecosystem: Environmental > Terrestrial > Soil >... | reverse complement strand
GTTTAAGAATTTCTTTATCCAAGAACGTGGTCCGGCTGAAACTACAACTATTTTTTCCACAGGAACCTTGTAAATTCGAACTATTTCGTCCCGCATCCATTCTGATTTAACGCTGACTTTTTCGGCCTCATAGAAACCCAGCCACTCAATACTTTTAATCGCCATGTTGTAAGGTGTGCTTAGACCTTGGGAACGATGATCCTCTAGGCTTTCAACGGAAAAAACAAACGGTATGCCTAACCCGTTTTTTATGGTCACTGCCGCAGGAATAAAATGCCAATCGAACACATCTATTAGGTCAATTTGTTTATTGGATTGATAATAAAGGTTGGCAGCTGCTCTTTCAACCTCTTGGTTAAGGGTTAGAACCCAAGTTAAAACGCCGATGTGTGTTCGAACAGGGTTTGAAACCCGGATTATTTGCACGCCTGTCGGTTCCTTTGCGGTTCCTGTTGCGGCATCGTCATATGTTACCACATTTACTTCTACACTGTTAGCTGCAAGTTGAGTTGACAATGCTTTCACGTACTCTGCGAGTTTACCTATGACCCTTGGCGGATACTCCCAAGAAAAAAAGATGACACGCATGTTTCCACTACGTGAAAAGCGAGCAGACCTTAATTATTCCTCTTCCAGTGAGATAGTACCGTTTCTTTCCTTCATTATCGTAGAAACTTTCAGCGAAACCTTCAGATTTGTACCGATCCAAGATGTTTTCTATCTCGCTTGGGTCTCTCTGTAGGAGCCTTGCTACCTCTTCGCCTCTTCTTGCCAAATCAGCAGCTGTGGCACATAAGTTATGCAGCGTTTGCAAGACCTTGTCAGGAAAGGGAAGCTCGTCTCTCATAGATAATGCACCGTACCGAGTTAATTATTAGTTGGCTTTCCTTATAAACGCGTTAGTTCTTAGAACATCTTGGTTGAATCCTGCGTTTGCTTGTTCAATGTTGCATAACGTTTTTTTGCCAAATCCAATATGGCTTCTCTTAGTTTTTCGCCTTTTTTCTTTGAATCCTTTTGCTGTTTGAATTGTGACGCCAATTTTTGGTCTTTTAAAGAGTATTGCATCCAGCTTTCAAAGTCTCCGTTTTCAGTATGAAACTCGATGGCTCTCGGGTCGACTTCGCTGATAGCGTTAATGAATCCTTTGAGGCTCCAAACTATTTTTCCCGTGTAGTACTCTTTTCCAACTCCCGTGTGGAATAGGAAGGGCTCATTCGCCGCTGAGATTGACAATCTAAGTCTTACTTCAAAATCGTTAAGCAGTGTTTGCGCCACTGCGAAGGCATCCATGGGTGACTCATAGGGGCTGAAATATGAGTGTACTTCGCCTGGTCCCCCGCCTGCGGTGAACATGTAGTATAAGTGATCGCTTATTTGGAAGTCACGCCACAGCCTGAGCCACTCAGCGTCTTCAGTTTCCTTAATGAGTGGTTCTAAGCGGCGCAGCCCGGTATAGTATGCCCACTGCATTACGTTGCCTAACCAGCCAGTCTGGTCTCTTTGCACATCCGCCCATGAAACTGTACCTTGGGCCTCTGGCACATCGATTTCTCCAGCGGGGTCGTTTTTGGCGATAACTTCAGAGGGGTTTGCCATCTGCAGACTGTCAAACTTTAGTATTTCGTCTGGAAGATGCTGCAGGAAGCTGTGGATTCCGGTTTCAGGCCAATGGTGTTCGCCGAAGGTTTCGTAGTCGGGAAAGATGTTGATGCATTGACCAGACGCGTTAGCCAGCCAACCAGCGTATTTGTCAGCTGTTAATGGCCATTCAGGCCACCACCTTGCTGAAAACCGAAAGCCAATGTCGTCGGTTAGCTTGTAGTTTCTGAGTAAGATGCGAATTTTCTTGGCTCCTTTCGGAGTGTAGATGTAGTTGGAGGATTTTTCACCTAGGATTTTCTCGACGCCTTCAGTGAAAATGCCCTTGTAACCCAATGATTCCACTGTCTTGGCGATTGTGTTGTTGTACAATAGTTCCGTGTTCTCGAAAACGCTCGGTGTATAACCAAGCAAGTCCTTTACGGTTTGCTTATGCATTTTCGCCTGCTCAATGAACTCTTCTTTGTCTGGGTACAGGCTGGCGATTGAGTGGTAGTAAGTCTGGTTTAGGAATTCTACGCGTTTGGTTTCGGCAAGTTGCTTGAATGTTTCGAGCAGGTCTGGGTCGAACATTTGGCATTGTTCGAGGAAAACGCCTGAGATGCTGAATGAGACCTTAACCTGCTTGGAGTCGTGTTTGTGCTTGTCTATTGAGTCAAGGAGGATCTGATTTGAGGGAAAATAGCATTTACGTGCAGCGCGCTTGAAAATCTCCTTGTCGTTCTCATTGTCGAAATAATAATTGAATAGTTCATTTTTGCCGAGGCGGCTGAAGATTTTGCCCTCCCAAAAGAGCTTGCGCTTGAGCCTGTGCGGCTGGTGAACCTCAAACGTGAAAACTACATCGGTCATAATGTTTCGTCCAGGATATAATTATCAGGGGAACATTTATTTCTAATTTGTCTTTTCTCAGGCTTCAAGCAGTACCCTGTTTAGGTTGATCCGACTTTGCAGGTCAACCTTCGAAGGAATAGCTCAGAGGTTTGGTTCTGAGTTAAAGTCCGACGGTTAATGAAAAAAACTGTTCTTTCAAAACCCGTTTTGTGGGCAAAATTGTTTTAAATGCCGTCGGGATAATGGAGTTTATGCATGAATGGGCGCTTGCCGAAGCGGTTTTAACCTCAGCGAAAGAGATTGCTGAGAAGGAAAAGATGAAGGAAGTCTTAGAGGTCACCATTCGGGTAGGCGAGCTCCAACAGGTTGAACCGCCAATTCTGCGTTTTGCCCTCGCGGAGATGAAGACGCCGCTCTTCAAATGCGCAAAATTCCGCATCCTGAAAGCCAAAACAACTCTCCGATGCAGGGTGTGCGGTACAGAATGGAAGGTTGACTTAAATAAAATGGATAAGGAAACCGCAGAAGCCATCCATTTTGTTCCCGAGGTCGCCCACAGCTACATTAAGTGTATGAAATGCGGCAGTCCTGACTTTGAAATCGCCAGCGGACGTGGAGTTTGGCTTGAGAGCGTAAAAGGAGCTAAATAACTGTGGCTGACCCGCGGACAAGCGTGATTAACGAGCGGTTGAGCCGAACAAGGCGAATTATCGCTGTTTCAAGCGGCAAAGGCGGCGTCGGAAAAAGCGTGGTTGCGACTACGTTTGCTTTGACGCTTGCACGTGAAGGCTACAAAGTCGGCCTATTCGACTTGGATTTCACTGGTCCCTCTACCCACATTATCCTTGGAGCCAAAAAAACTGTTCTCAAAGAGGAAAAAGGAATAGTACCACCCACCGTTCACGGCTTACACTACATGTCCCTAATCTACTTCGTCGGAGACAACCCCGCACCCCTTCGCGGAGCCGATGTATCAAACGCCTTAATAGAACTCCTCTCAGTCACCCAATGGGGCGAACTTGACTTCCTCGTAATCGATATGCCGCCAGGCATCGGAGACACTGTTCTTGATTTGGTACGCCTAATCAAACGCATAGAATTTCTCATCGTAACTACCTCGTCCATGCTGGCCTTTGAAACTGTGAAGAAACAGGCCAATCTCTTATGCGAGTTAAAAATGTCGATTTTAGGTCTAGTGGAAAACATGAAGATAGATGAGAAAAATCTCGTTCAGGTTGAAACCGAGAAGCTTGGGTTTAGATATCTTGGTGCGATCCCCTTTGACCCGAAAGTGGAAGAGGCCATTGGGAAGGAAACAAAGTTGCTTAGCACGGCAATGGGAAAGGTCATTAGAGATGTTGCAAGAAACGCCATTAAGCAGAGAGAGCGTTAAGTTGAGCTGCATTAAGGCTGTAATATTTGATTATGTCGGAACGCTTGTTAACTGCAAAAGCTACACGCTGGAAGCCTCAAGGCTCAAACTTCATGGGGCTCTGATCAAGAGAGGCTTCGACGTTGCCGAGGACAGGTTTGTGGAGGCTTACATTGCCGCTCACGAGAAATACCGCAAGGTGCGTTATGAACAGCTAAGAGAAGTAACAAACGCGATCTGGGTGGCCGAAGCGCTTAGCAACCTTGGATTTCAGGTGAAGCCTGACGATATCCGAATCAAAGCCGCCCTGAACGTTTTCTTCCAAGATTTCATCGACACGCTTGAGTTGCGAGAAGGCGCAAAAAACCTAATCAAGAAAGCTCAAAAAAACTGCAAAGTTGGCTTAATCACGAACTTCACCTACGCTCCGGTAATCTACAAAAGCCTAAGGTACCTCGGAATAAACACGTTCTTCAACGCAGTAGAGGTGTCCGAAGAAAATGGCTGGCGCAAACCCAGCAGCCACATATTCCAAGACGAGCTCAAAAAGCTCCAAGTCTCCGCCAACAGGGCGGTTTACATCGGCGACAGCCCGATCGAAGACATCAAAGGCGCCAAAGAAGCAGGACTAAAAACAGTTTTTGTCCCCTCACAATTCAACAATCTGAAAAACCTTTTGGAAAGCCGGCAGAAACCAGATTTCATTGCAAGTGACCTCAGCTCGGTCATGAACATTTTGGCTGAAATTAATAAGCAAAATTTGTGAAGATTGATTTAACAAATAGAAAAAAGAATTAGATTTTTTTGGTTTTTGCAGCGTTCTCTAGTGCAATTACGCCTGGCAATCTTTTGCCCATCAAGAACTCGATGAGTGCGCCGCCTGCGGTACTTATGTAGCCGATTTTTTTGGTTAACCCGTATTCTTGTATTGCTGCGATTGTGTTTCCGCCGCCTGCTAGGCTGAACGCTTTGCTGTTTGCGATGGCTTCTAAAATGGCTTTAGTGCCGTAGTTGAATTCTTTGTTTTCGTAGACGCCCATTGGTCCTGAGACAACGATGGATTTAGCTTTGCTGATAAGGGCAGCGAATTCGTCAACTGTTTTCTTTCCAATGTCGAATATGCTGTTTTCACTTGGTAGTTTACTGACTAGGATTTCTTTGCGTTTGCCAGCCACATCTAACGCGACATCTAAGGGCAGAATTATTTTGCTAGGGTATTTGGCGAGAAGCGCTTTTATGCCGGTAACGAACTGTGTCAGTTCCTTCTTAACGAGAAAATCCATCGTCTTTTTGCCTAAATTGACGCCGCTGGATGCAAGGAACAATTGCGAAGTGACGCCGCCGACGAGAACGTAGTCTGCTATGTGGTTGTCCAAGACGTACTTTGAGATTTCAAGCGCGTCGTCTGCTTTGGCGCCGCCCATCACGTAGAGGCATGGATGCTCAGGTTTCTCAAGCGACCTACTTAACGACTTCAGTTCGCGCTCCATGATTCTTCCAGCTGCTGAAGGCAAAACTGCGGTGAAGCCGACCATTGATACGTGTCCGCGGTGTGCTGCAGCGAAAGCATCGTTAACGAACAAGTCTGCGAGTGGTGCAAGGTTCTGGACGAGCTCGGTTTTGCTTTGGGCCTCCGGTGTCCCGTTCTTGGTTTCTCCGTCCCATGAGCGGACGTTTTCAAGAACCAGAATTTCTCCTGCCTGCAGGTTTTTGATTGCCGTTTTTGCTTTTTCGCCAAAGAGGTCGTCGACGTACTTTATTGGGCATTTAAGGATCTTCTGGAGAATCGCAGCATGTTCCTTGAGCGGGATGTAGTCTGGGTCGCCTTTCCGTCCCTGATGTGCTAAAACGACGGTTTTGGCGCCTTTCTCCGCCAACTCCTTAAGAGTTGATTCTGCGTGAGCTTTGATACGGACATCGCTTGTTACCTTCTTAGTTGCGGGATCTATTTCTGAGTTAAAGTCTACTCTGACAAGAACAACCTTGTTTTTTACGTCAAAGTCATCAAGTGTTTTGTATTTTGCCATTTTCTCCACTTCTTTGGTTAACTTTTGTTTATTTTTGATCCCAAAAAGAAAAGGGTGGGAAAGATTCTTGATTGATGGAGTTGCTCAGAGTTTTGCTTTCGTGCCGATCATTTCGATGAATTCAACCATGCGGTTGCTAAAGCCCCATTCGTTATCATACCATGCGAAGACTTTAACGAAGTTGCTCTTTTCACCCAGAACCATGGTTAATTGTGCATCGAAGACAGCTGAGTATGTGCTGTGAAGTACGTCGGTTGAAACTATCGGGTCTTCCGTGTACTGTAAAATGCCTTTAAGTGAACCTTCTGCGGCTTTCTTCATGGCTGCATTAATCTCTTCTTTTGTTACCTCTTTGCTCAAAATAGCGGTTAAGTCAACAATTGATACGTCTGGGGTAGGTACACGCAAGGAGTAGCCGTTCATTTTTCCAGCGCAACTTGGCAAAACTAAACCGATTGCTTTTGCAGCACCTGTGCTTGTTGGAATAATGTTTATTGCTGCTGCACGTGCCCTTCTCGGGTCTTTGTGGACAAGGTCTTGGACTTTTTGATCGTTTGTGTAACTGTGGCATGTTGTCATAAAGCCTTTTTCCAAGCCAAAACTGTCGGCTAAAACTTTACTGACTGGTGCTAGACAGTTTGTTGTGCAAGAAGCGTTGCTGAGAATGTTGTGTTTTTCTGGGTCGTAAGACTTGTCGTTTACTCCTAACACAAACGTTGCGTCTGGGTTTTCTGCCGGAGCGCTAATCAAAACTTTTTTGGCTCCTGCTTGGAAATGTTTGCTTGCGCCTTCACGGTTGGTGAACAAGCCCGTGGATTCCACTGCTAGGTAAACTCCAAGGTCTTTCCATGGCAGTGCTACAGGATCTTTTACGCTGAGGCATTTGAGGGTTTTTCCGTTAACGACCATGTCGTTTCCGACAACTTCGACTGTCCCCGGGAAGTGTCCGTGGATTGAGTCATATTTGAGAAGGTGAGCGTTCGTTTTGGCGTCTGCGAGGTCGTTGATTGCTACGAAGTCAATATTTGCGTTGCGTTCGAGTGCTGCACGGTAAAGTAGTCTGCCGATCCTTCCGAATCCGTTAATTCCTACTTTTATTGTCATAATATCACCATTTTTTTCCGTTTTTGTAGAACAAACTTGACCCTTATTAGTTTTCCGACATAAAATCACAAACATTTAGGGTCAACAAGCTTAGCGTCTCAAGAATAAATAAAATTCTAAGTTCGTGAATTGTCAAATACTAGGAGGTTCGCGCATGAACCATTCAAAACAGATGGTTCTCTTTAGCGTTTAAAAAGAAATCAAAGAATTAGAAAGTGCCGCCTTCCCTAAAGTAATGGTTTTCTTCTTTTTTTGGACCGAAGCTTCGCACCCCTTCCCGTTTAAGCTGACACCGCAATTCCTCTGCGTACTCATTGGTTATTTCGCCTTTCTTCTGTAAGTAAGCAATTATTTCTTCTGCCTGCCCTTCGGTGTCGCATCGACGGATAAAATCTACGGCGCAAGGATTGAAGTGACGCAGCTTGTCTGGCATAATGACGTCGGGTTTGGTTTCAATATCTTTCTCCACGCATTCGACTATGTCAGCTTCGGCTTCCTCAGGGTTCTTGCGTACGGCATCAATTGGAATTTTAGTCTCTCCCGTTTCAAGCTCGCAGTATAGGTTTGGGAACATCTTTTTTAGATATTCTTTGTCTATGGCCATTTAGCATCATTTTAAGATTTGAAATATACTATGTAAATTGGTTCTTTAAGTTCTTTTTTGAGTTAAAATCAGAATTTACCCAGAATTCAGGCTGGAATAAACCTTTGAGTAGGGTTTTCTTTTAGCAGTCGTTCAAGGTTCTTGGTTCGCAAACCCTTCATTTCGTCGCCGAAAATTTCACATTTCCTTTTCTCAGCTTTTTCCTCGGAGGCCCTGATGACGATTTCGAGCCCATGCTTCGATGGAGTTTCAGCATGAACATGGAGAGAGGCCAGGGTTCGCCCACGCTTGTTCACGGTTGTCCAGGCAGACTTCAAAAGTTTCATTCCCTCGCCTTTGAGGATGTTAATGATTTCCTGCGGGTCATCGGCGTAAGCTGCAATATCTATATCGCTTCCCCTACGGATGTTGCCTCGCCAAACGCTGCCGATTAATACTGGACAATAGGCATCGAGAAGCCTCATCACCTTCAAGGCTTCCCAGCGCATTTCTACAAGACGTGCTTTCCGGGTTTCGCCCTCGTTTTCCTCGGCAATCTTGTCCAGTTCAAGCGCCACTTCCAAGTTAGAGGGCAAAAAATGTGTGCCCAACGTTTGGGCTGCCTTGGTCTTCGCTTGCTTATACTCTTTCTCAGCCCCAAAATAAAGCAAGGTTGCAGCTTCGCGTGCGACCTTGGACTTTGAGTTAGTGGACAATTAACCCGCCAAGCGCCGCTGTCAGCGTTTCGCAATTGTTTCGTAGAGGTCGATGGTTTTTGCGGCGATTTTGCTCCAGGTGAATTCGGCGAGTACTCGTTTTCTGCCGTTTTTGCCCAGAATCTTTGTCCTTTCAGGGTTCTCCAGCGCGCTGATTACTCCCCACGCGATATCGGAAGGGTTGTTTGGGTCGACGTGGAATCCGCATTGTTCTTCTCCGCAGCAGATGACTATTTCTCGCATTCCGCTGACACCTGCGGCGCCGACGACAACTGTCTTCTCCATACTCATGGCTTCTAGGGCTACGATACCAAAGGGTTCATAGAAACTTGGGAAGACGGCTATATCACATGCTGCGTAATGCACAATTCGTTCTTCCTCGGGGATAAAATCGAAGCAGAACTTGATGTATTGATCAAGCCTCATAGTTCTGGTCAGGTTCATCAAGTATTCTTGCAGGTCGCCGACGCCCACAATCACCAGCCGTGCGTTAGGAATCTTTGTCAGAATGTGAGGCAAGGCCATTATTAGTTTGTCAACACCTTTGACGCCAACGAGCCTGCCAAGGAAAAGAATCATAAATTGGTCATCGCCGATGCCGTATTTGCTTCTAACCCGTTTGATTTCTGCGGCAGATACGTTTGCAGGGTTGTATTTTTGCGGGTCAACGCCGTTATAGCTTACCTGGATCTTGTCCCTTGGAAAACCGAGTTGGATAAGCTCATCCTTCATCGCGAAGGAAACTGTGACAACCATATCAGCCATTTTGCCCGCCCGCAACTCGATGTTGCTCACCACGCTGGAGCCGTTGCCAAGGGTGCGACCTTTTTCGGTGGAATGTACGTGGAAAGCCAGCGGCAAGCCGGTTTCCCTTTTAACTGTGATTCCGCCCATGGCTGAAAGCCAGTCGTGAGCCACGACAATGTCGTATTTCATGTTTTCTTTCTTTATGAGTTCGTTGATGAGTTTTGCTGCTGACAGGTAATTGTAAACCATGAGTTTGCCGAAGAAGTGTAGGCCTCTGCCCCATTTTTTTATGTCCTCCGCAATCACATCAGGCAGTGAGTCAGAAATGTCGATGTGGAGGGGACGGTGAATTTCGATTCCTCGCCAAATCTCCCGGGTAGGCAAGGAGCCCGCGTCATCGTTCATCGTGAAGACGGTTACATCATGATCATCCAAAACAAACTTCCTGGTTATTTCAGCCGCGTAAGTTCCTAATCCACCCACGATTTTAGGTGGGTACTCGTAAACGAAGACTGCAAGTTTCATCCTAAACGTTCACCATTTCACCATTAGGATGGGAATCTGGATACTAAAGCTTTGCTTAACCAACTGTTGACATAGAACGAAACGCCGAAAATGGATGCGTCGAAGTAGCTGTCGGGGAAAACTTTGATTAGGACAATTGCACATAACCTAACTAGTATTAAGGTGCTTTCAAAATGAGTTTATCGCCTATCAAAAAAGAAATACTGGAAACCATGTTGCGTACCGATAAAGCGCTGAAAGCTACGGATGTGGCGAAGGGAAGCGGCAAAGACTTCAAACCCACAATGATGCACATTTTGGGACTTGTTCGCATGGGGTACGTGAGTTCGCCTGAAAAGGGGCTTTATGCCATAACTCAGAAGGGAAAAGAAGCGCTCCAGATGCCCGATATGAGCAAGGAAAAGGCTGAGGCGATTTTGGCTTATGCGCCGCATGACAAGGCATTCCACTTCTTCGCCGGCGTTGGGAGACCACTGAACTTGCATGCTCACGGCGTTCGGGATTTCGCAATCAAAGTTGAAAAAGCAGATTTGGAGTCCGTGCAGTTTCACATGAGCCGCGGTGACTTTGAAGCCTGGTTCATTGGAATAGGCGACGTGTACCTAGCCAAGAAAGTTGCAGCGCTGAAAGAGAAAAACGCGGTAGGAGAGGACCTTCGCAGTCAACTCCACGAAACCGTTGAGCAACGGTACATAGAGCTAGCTAAGTTGACAGGTCAACCAATCTGTCTCGAGTAGCCTTAGCTTAAGTTTTCTATACTGGTGTAAAGTCTTTCTTCAGTTTCTTCTGTACCTGCTGGACTGCGCTGTAATCCATGTCTTCAGCAGTTAACCTTGCAGGTTCAAACTCACCCATCCGACTCAGCATTTTGCCGTTGTGAATTGCTTTGTGCCTCGCAATCGAGAATGTTGTGAGCTGACAATGGAAAAAATGAAATACGTAATCGTTATAATATTTGCCCCTAGGGGAGCGCTAAGTTGAGTGAAACAAGAACAATTTCGGTGAAGATACCTGAACAGGTCTACCAAGAAATGGCTTTGCGCATTCCGGAGGGAGACAGAAGTAACTTTGTCAGGGAAGCTATAGGCGAAAAACTCGAAAAGACCCCCAAGGCAGACAAGGTTTTGGCCTTGGAGGAAAGGATGGGAAAGATCGAGGGGGAGCTGGGTCAAATAAGAAAGTACCTTGCCGACTTGGAGCTTCTGACTTTTCAACATGGAAAAACCAACCCTCACATCTTCTGCCTCGACGAGGTAGACCACAAAATCATGGAATACCTGATGCATTACAAGAGCGCAACCACGCCAGAACTAGCGGAGTACCTTAAAACTAACAGGTGGCTCGTGCTGAATCGCTTGAGGCGTATCCAAAAAAATTCAAGGAAACAGGCTGGTAAGTCTGTCATCGAGTACTATGCGGGGGAACGGTCGGGCAAGAAGAAGGCATGGTGGATAGACGAAGAACTAATCCAGGAATAAGCGGCTGCTTTAAATTTGCTGGATTGTTTCCTTCAGTGAAGTTGGGCTGTGGGCTCGTAGTCTAGCACGGATTAAGGCATCGGCCTCCGGAGCCGAGAATCCTGGGTTCAAATCCCAGCGGGCCCGCCAATCCATGTGCCAATAATTATTTTTTCGGCTTTCTTTTTTTTCTGATGAGTCTTTTTCCTTATTCTCGATCTTGGGTTAAGTTGCTAGCAGTTTCATCAATCAAATTTATGGACTTGCTAGTAAGGATTGAGTTATTGATTGTACAACGCTACTACAACCTTTTTTATGTTTTAAAGTAAATTTTAACGGTTTGATTGGTTCTAGAATGCGCATTTTGTTTAATTCTAACTGATTAACTGTACAACTGTTCTTTCAACTATCATTTAGAAAGGTTATGACTAGGTTTAACATATCTCTATTCAAGGTGATAATGTTGACAGTTAATATGTGCGATACCAATATTTTGGGCGGAAATGAAGCTGCGAAAGCACTGGATAGATACATCAAAAGACTTGAAAAAGAAAAAGTTGAGGGACTAACAGAAAAACAAGTTCACTCATTGATAAAAATAGCCAAAGTTTTACGAACTACACTGTCCCAAAACTAAGTTAGAGTGAAAATACTCGAAGAAGAAATATTTATGAACAAGTTGACAAAAATTGGGCGAGGGCTTACCGCTCTTGCGATAGCTCCATTGTCTGGGCTTGAGACAAAAAACCGAAATAGAAGACTTGACGAAAGAATAAAACGTGTAGAACAAAAGCAACGTCACAAATAACATTTCTATTATAAGCTCGCTTTGTGAATGCACAGTCCCGAAAAATTTTCGTTGTATTCGATCCGTGCGGTTCAAGTTAAGCGGTTGAGCCATGATTGTGGTCTGCAGCTAACACAAGACTAACTACTAATTCAACCGCTATTCCCTTTTTCCCAAATGCAAAAAATCCCTCATTTGCGGCTAAGCAAAGGTCGTATCTTGCTCGCTAGCTGGTATAGTAGGCTGCTTATAGC
>Ga0187874_10003076_pt1 | contig 12013 bp, 13 predicted proteins | sample June2016WEW_16_1_3_FD_132993 | JGI IMG/M metagenome (GOLD analysis project Ga0187874, IMG submission 132993) | Peatland microbial communities from SPRUCE experiment site at the Marcell Experimental Forest, Minnesota, USA - June2016WEW_16_150 | ecosystem: Environmental > Terrestrial > Soil >... | reverse complement strand
TCAAGCCTTCAGGCATAATTGTTTCTTTCAGTCCAACCATAGACCAGGTTGTTAAAACAACCGAGGCGCTGAGTGAAAACGGATTTGTATTCATTGAAACTGTCGAGTGCATGATGCGGGCAATGCAGGTTGAACGGGGAAAAACCAGACCTCAAACACTCATGACAGGGCACACGGGTTACATTACTCATGCAAGAAAAATCCTCAAAATGCCACCCCAACCTGCCCAGGAACAACCCCAAAAAGAAGCAGAAAAGCAGACCCCAGCTGAGGAGCCAGTAGAGCCTCCTATGATCAACTTGAGTTTTGTCTACCCTTAATTGTGGCTGGCTCAGACATGCTAAGAGCCCACAACGCTTGTTTTAGTTGTTCGCCCCTTGTCAAACCAAAGTAGAAGCCCGCGATTCTTCCAGCATACGGGATGAGAATGTGCTCAACCGCCTTATACAAAAATGGGTTACGGATGCGGTTTTCAAGGAAAGTAGGCTTCCAAATGCGAACGTTATATTCCCAGCATTTAATGAAGAAATCCCAACGCACCTGCGACAAGGAATCGAGCTCAGCTCCCTTCTTATTCATCAGCACACAGTTCTCTAACGGAACAAAGAACAAAGGCACGTAAAACGCATTGTAATCTTTCAGCTTATCCATTAACTCAAGCGTCTGCAGCACATCTTCCTCTTTCTCATCTGGCAAACCAATAATCAAAGTTGCAAGCGGATACCAATTGTTATCGTTCAGTATCCCGAAAGCGTTTTCGACAATCTCTTGCCACTGTTCAGGCTTGAACGGCAACATCTTGCCAGCCATATACTTCTTCATCAACCTTGCGCTGCCAGTTTCAATTCCGGTTTCGGCGGTAATTATAGATCTTTTGCCAAACGAATACCAACTGCGTTCAATTAGGATTTCTGCAAGTTCTTTAATCATCTGCGGGTTGTTAACCGCTGGCGCCAAAGACATGTGAGAGGCTTGAATGCTTTTGACGCCTGGATATTTTGCGACGTTTTTGACTAGTTTTACTACTGCTTCTCTATTAGGTACGAAATCTTTGTCTTTTGTCCCATAGAGGAACAGATCTTCGGTGATAAGGGTTATGTGGTCGCTGCCTTCCGCCGTTGTCAACGCGACTTCACGCATGATTTTTTCAAGTGGTACATCAATTTTATGCTGCATGGTGGGCGTGCAAAACTGGCAATTTCTTCCACAGCCCTTCGAAATTTCCACTGCCCCGTGGATGCCTGCATGTTTAGTCAGCGGCATTATGGTATTGTAATCCCAGTTGCTGATTGACTCGTCAGCTTTAACAATACGGGGGAGAGGTTTGCCGTCTACTGCCTTTTTGAAAATGTCAACGATCGGTTCGGGTCTTCCGCCTAGAAGCACGCAGTTGACACCATAACTGTCGGATACGTGCTGACGCTCTAGTTGCCAAGCGCCGAACCCGCCTACAATGATTTTCGGTTTATACTTTTTGATGCTCGGGTGGCTAACGAGTTTTTGGAATTCTACGGCGTTCATGGGTTCGCCCCCGCCGATTATTGATGAGTACGTCTTGCTTACGTAACCCATGCCTGTAGGATCCATTGAGGAAATGCCGACAACCCTCGTTTCTGGTCCGACGAAGTCCTCTAAGTCATCAGGATGGACTACAACCACTTCTTTGTCGGTGAATCCGCTTTCGAGTAGCATAGCTTCTACTTTTCTGAGACCATAAGGTGCGAATCGAGCTCTCCCATCTGGCCTGCGATCAACTGGGGGATACAAGGTTTTTCTTACAAGTGAGAGCGGGAATGGACCTCTTGCGAAACCTGCTGTGAATGCTATAAAGGGATTATTATAAAAGTCGCTCATTTCTGTAGCTGAAGCCGTCAAAACTATCTTTACGCCTGAACCCGAAGCCAACCTTTTCTCTCCTTGCCGAATAGCATACAAGAATGTCCCGTAGTCCTTAAAAGAATTACTATCGGTTGCTTGCCAGTACACAAGAAATCCCGAGAAAAACTTATTACAAAACGCCTTTGAACAGCTTACAGGCAAGAAATGAGGCTTCAAGAGTTAATGAGGAAAACTAAATTGTGCAGAGATAATTCATTTCTTAATTTTTTTGGACTCAATTGCTTACGCAGTTATCTTTTTTAATAATAGAAAAAGACCAAAAAAAGGAAGGTAAGGATGATTGGAGGTCAAAGCACGTTTTGGTCCAGACACGCAAGAGTCTCAATCTGTTTGGGCTAAGAAGCCTCCGCATCTTGCCAATGTTGACCCAACCAAACGTTTTCCTATTGAGGGAATATACTTCCCGTTTTAATTTGTACCTGTATGTATCGATAAAGATCTTTTTGATGGTTTTTTTGTACTTCGAAGTTCAAAGAAATTTAGCGCGCAAAAAACAAGGGCGAATTAGAAACGAGGAGCCAACTTGCCATAACAATCTTATTTCTTTAGAGACGGAAGGTTGCAGAAACAATGCTATGCTTTTCATATCTGCTCTGGTAAGTGTGTGAGCTTTATGCCATTTTCCTTGTGCTTTTTATTTATGACGTTTCGAATGTTGGTCGAATTGTTTGATTCTATAATTGAACAGCTAATGACAAATTGCTTGGGATTATGAGTTTGCAATTCGTGGTGGTCGGCAAGGGGCTGCCGTCTTCAAACAAGAGTTTGTGTAAATTAATTTCGAAAAACCTTATCCGCTGGATAAGCCAGCTCTTTTTGTGTTTTTTTTGTTTGACTCTGATTACGTAACGATTGGTATTTATCTTTGAGATAGTTTATTTTCAACGCGTTTTCTATGGGGTTTTGTGCTGTGAAGAAAACAAGAGTACTTATTATGGGAGCGGCAGGGCGAGACTTTCACAATTTTAACGTCTACTACCGGAAAAACGAGCAATATGATGTTGTCGCTTTCACCGCGGCTCAAATTCCTGGAATTGAAACAAGAAAGTATCCTACGGTTCTGGCGGGACCAAACTATCCAAAAGGCATACCCATTTATCCGGAAGAAAAACTGAAAGACCTAATCAAGGAATACGCAGTTGACGAAGTTGTATTCGCCTACAGCGACGTTTCCCATGAGTACGTGATGCATGAAGCGTCAACGGTGCTTTCTAATGGACCAGATTTCAAGCTTATGGGACCTTTGACAACTATGCTAAAAGCCAAAGTTCCTGTGATATCCGTCTGCGCAACAAGAACTGGAGCAGGAAAGAGCCAAACCTCCAGAAAAGTTGCTGAAATTCTCAAAAAGCTTGGCTACAGAATCGTGGTTGTTAGACACCCCATGCCATACTGTGATCTCTCTGCCGAACCGGTTCAACGATTTGCCTCTTACGAGGATTTGGACAAGTATGCCTGTACCATTGAGGAGCGAGAGGAGTACGAACCACACATTCTGAGCGGTAACACGGTTTACGCGGGGGTCGACTACGAAAGAATCTTGAATGAAGCCGAAAACGAAGCCGACATCATAATTTGGGACGGAGGCAACAACGACCTTCCCTTCTACCAGTCAGACTTACGTATAGTAGTGACTGACCCTCACAGACCTGGTCACGAACTGAGATATCACCCGGGCGAAACAAACCTGAGAATGGCCAATGTAGTTATCATTAACAAAGTGGACACAGCAGATCCCGAAAATGTTAAGATAGTCAGAAAAAACGTTACGAGCGTAAATTCTGAAGCTACAATAGTTGAAGCGGCGTCTCCTATTACAGTTGACAAGCCCGAACTCGTTGTCGGAAAACGGGTACTCGTTGTCGAAGATGGTCCGACGTTGACCCATGGACAAATGTCCTATGGAGCAGGAGCTTTAGCGGCAAAGAAGCTTGGAGCAAAAGAACTAGTAGACCCACGTCCCTATGCAGTAGGCTCAATCGCAAAAACGTTTGAGAAATATCCACACTTAAGCTCGGTTCTTCCAGCAGTGGGCTACAGTTCAGAACAGATACGCGAACTGGAACAAACAATAAACGCAATTCCATGTGACACAGTTTTAGTGGGAACGCCGATTGATTTGCGAAGGTTTCTCAACTTTACCAAACCAAGCGTCAGAGCCACTTATGAGCTTCAAGAAATAGGAACTCCAACTCTCGCAGAAATCCTGGAGAACTTTTTTTCAAAACGGCAAAAGCACAATTGAACCGATGCGATTGTAAAAAAATTTTGGTCAACTGGTTTGCCTTAACGCTGATTATTAAGTTCTGTTTCCAAAATATCTAGCATGCGTGCGTCACAAGACATTCTTCAGCAACGGTATTTTGCGGAAGACAAAGTGTGTCGCTGCAAAGCATAATGGAACGCAAATGACGCAAAGCAGGACCCACTTTGCGACTGGGGACAACACAAGCGGGCTAAACAATACTGTGACTGGGATGATGATCATAGGATGAAACATATAGACGGCAAACGAGTTATCCGCCAGCGTCTTGACAAACTTACTTTGACGATTGAATTTTTCCTTGAAGACAGCGATCAATCCGATACTCATGGCAACCGCCACAAAGGTTTCCCACACCGAAAACGCCGCGCTCTGCCAAGCCAGCCCTCCTTCAAGGGCAGCCGTGGTTCCTGTTGCGGTAGCTACGGCCACCATCACAAACCAAGCGAGGAAACCAAGGGCGATAGCGCCGATTAGCCATCTTTTTCCGGTTCGATAGCTGATCTTGGCGAATAGACTGTTTCTGTAAGCGATTATGCCCACGATGAATAGGACGATGTAGGAGGCGAAATAGCAGAGTTGAAAGTTCAGGGTGTCTGTCCCGATCGGTTGGACGATCCTAATCAAGAAGGCAAAGACAGCAATAATCAGGATAAGGCTGACTGCAAAGCCCAATGTGGGCTCGAGCTGTTTCCAGTTAGAGGCAGTTGCGGACCTACGGGGTATCAGACGCATCAACCCGTAAATCAGGGAGAAGGCGAAAAGCGCCGCTGCGAACCACATTGGTCCAGTACCTGAGAGAAAACCAACCAAATTAAAGCGAGTCGACTTGCTGCCGAGTTCCACAATTTCGATGAAGGGCGTTATCGCTATCATGAAGATCACGGTGGGAATTATCAAGCGCTTGAACCTGTCTCCAACAAATCCGCTGAAGCCTTTCCGGTCGTAGCTCCCGGCGACAAAATAGCCGGATATCATGAACAAGAGCCCCAAGAAGTATCCCTGTGTAAACGACTGGTAGAAGGCGAACCAAACGGTGGATAACGTGTCAAGATGCGTACCGTAAACGTAGTACCAACTGCCAAAGCCGCTGACAGTCACCGCCCAATGAATCGTGACTACAAGCACAATCACAAGCAGCCTCAGATTGTCAATGTAAAGTAGCCTGTCCTTCGCATTCTCAGCTTCACTGCTGATTAAGCCGGCTGCCAATCGGTGACCCTCATTTCCACTTGGTAAGTATTTCTTCTCGTTTGAAGGTGGATTTGCTCAAGAAGAATAGAACTACATCGGCGATTGTTACAATGCCAGAGAATATCAGAAGGTTACCGATACTGAACGTAAAAATTCCTTCCACTCCTGCAAAGAAGACAGCAACAAACGGGATAAACATGAGACCCGCGATCTGGTTTGCACCCCGAACGTCGCTTACACGCGACGATGCAATCACTGCTACTTCAATACTAAGAATTGCTGCAAGAGGAGCGAGGAGAAAAAGCATAACGCCAGCGTTCCAGTTGGGAAAATAATAGTAGCCTAACCCCCCGTTATACAAGATATAGTCCGTTGCTGCCATGAAGATTGATGCTCCTATCCACGTGGATAAAATAGGGGGTATGAACGCTGCAATGCTTTTCCCGAGGAGAATCTCGCCATCAGTCGTCGGCGTCGCAAGCAACGGTTCCAATGTCTTCTCAATCTTTTCACCCACTATGCTATAAGCTGCAATCGTACTGGGAAGAACAGTTGCTAAAATAACAAAGAGGTAAATGATTGATTCTGAACCAAGTGAAATTGTCGCAGAGATTCCATGGGCTATTTGATTCTTGACGACGATTGAGAAAACAGCGGCGATGAGAAGTGGAAGCCCAACAGTATAGAAGATGATACTTCTCTTTCTGCTGATCACCTTCAACTCTTTGCGCGCTATCTTCCACGGCATCCAGGTGGTCATTATGCACTCTCCCTCACTAGCTTCAGATAAGCGTCTTCCAGCGAGCTACTTGTTACCGTAACCGTCTCGACGCCTCCTCCTGCAGCGACAATCGCGCTTACTATGTCAGGGTTCTCCTCCTCGGGATTCACGACATCAACCGTGAGCTTGTTGCCTTCCCTTACCATGTTCTTGACCTGAAGTCTCTTCAGCGAATTCAATATTGGTTCGTTTACCTGTCTCAGCCGGATCACAGTCTTCCTGCCGTGGATCGAACGTTCAAGTTCTTCGGGGGTGCCTACTGCCATAAGCCTGGTGTTCAGGATGCCGATTCTGTCGCAGATTCTTTGTGCCTCATCTAGATTGTGTGTATTTAGAAAAATCGTTTTTTTCTGGTTCTTTAATTCAAGAATGAATTCCCGAACCGTCTTCGCCGACTCTGGATCCAAGTTCGCCGTCGGCTCGTCCATGAAAAGAATCTCAGGGTCATGCACAAGTGCGCGTGCTATTGCAAGTTTCTGCTTCATTCCCTTTGAGAATGACCCTGCCAGAGAATCTTTCTTCTCCCAGAGTCCAAGCAGCTTGAGGAAGTACTCGTTGCTCTCTTTGCGCTGGGCGTCAGTGCGCCTGTACAGGGTGCCATAGTAGTCCAGGTTCTCATAAGCGGTGAGGGACTCGTAGAGGCCCACGTTATCTGGGACAAGCCCGATCATCTTCCTTATCTTCAGGGCATTTTCTTGGCTGCCGATCTCGTAATCACCAATTTTGGCCATGCCGCTAGTTTTGGATATCAGGCAGCAGAGCATTCGCACTGTGGTGGTCTTTCCCGCCCCGTTGGGTCCGAGAAACCCGAAGACTTCGCCCTTGTCTACGCGAAGGGTCAAGTTGTCAACGGCAGTGAGGTCGCCGAACTTCCTCGTAAGGTTCTCAGTCTCGATCATGTCAGTCCTCCTCTCAACGCTTTTTTAATTAGGGGATTGAAGTTGGATATAAAGAGGGACAGTTGTTCAATTTCTGAACAGACGTCAGTAGTGGTTAAGAGTGTGTTTCATAATGAAAGCTATGGCTTTCGCGTCAAATTTGCTGTTGAGAGCTTAGAGGATCATGAGCGTGCCTGATTTAGGAGAGGAACGGCTGCAGAATCCAAAAGATATTGCCTTAGCGACCTTCAGGTTTAGGGCCAGACGAGGAACTGGAGTCTACTACGCCCTGCTTTCGACGCTTCCGATCCTTGTGGGCGATTCGATAAGGTGCTCTGAAATGAAAGAAACCAATTTTGATGGAAAGGAATCCTTAAAAAAAACGTATACTAAAACGCAATCAACTCCCAACCCAATTGAACGGATCTTTGACCCACTTGATGAACGTTGGGTCTTTGTGTATGATTTAAGGAAAAGGTGAAGTACTTGAACATACGTCAAGGAATGACAGGAATGAGCCTGCGATATATCTTAGCCAGCTCCGATAAAGGCTTGCAAACAAGTCAGTTGAAGCACTTTCGGAGGTGAAACAAAAAATGGCACAAAACAAAACACTCATTGCTTATGAAACCAAGGGCGGCGCGACTGAGGAATCAGCGCGAAAAATAGCCGAAGTCTTGCGCTCCAAGTATGGGTTGGAAGTTGACTTGGTGGACCTGAAAAAACAAGACATTAAGGATTGCTCTCAGTACAAGAACATTATTATTGGCGGCGGCGTGAGAGCCGGTAAAGTTTACAGTAAAGCGTTGAAATGTCTAGAAAACGACTTTGCTGGCAAAACGGTTGCTTTCTTTGTCAGTTCCGGCGATGCCGGCGACCCAGCGAAATACCAAGAAGCCAAAATCAAATATGTTGAAAACGTATTGAGCAATTATCCTAATGTGAAACCTGTAGCTGTGGAAGCGTTTGGTGGGCGGCAAAAGATATTTGGAAAAATGGTCTTTGACAATTTAGATTTAGCTAGAGTTGAAACCTGGGCACAGGAACTAGGCAAAAAACTCCAATAAGCGACAGTAAGGAGAAGCTGATGTTTGCACACCTAAAAAGCGGAATTCAGTTTTTCAGTTTTGATTACTTTTCGTTTGATTCCACAGCACTCGCGCCAAAACCTGAATAGATTTTATTTTTCTTTTTTTGCTGTTTTGGCTTTAGTCGAGTGCTTTACCAATACTTCCTCGACAACCCATGAAACTATGTCTTCTTCATCAGACATTTTGGTTTCAGTCTTCTTTTCGCTCTTCATTTGAAATCAGAAACGTATTACATGTTAAGAATAACTAAAAGATTATGAACCTATAATTCACATTTGAAAAACATGTTTGAAACATACTGAGAACAAACCTGTTTTCCTTCCGTGCAAACTATTTATTATTCTATGGTTGGTTTTTTGCTCACTTTCGAAAGCTTCCATCCACTAAAAAAATCCTTCTTGAGAAAATGATACAAACCACATTTTTGGCATATCATGATTCTTGTTCCCTTCTCAACGTCAAGTTCGATTAACTCAAGTTGTCCTTCGCAGTCGAAGCATTTCCCTGTATGTTTCTTTGCTGGTTCTTCTGACATATTTGCCAACTTTACATTGAACAGTAAGGTTATTGGACTAAGTTATTAAGGAGTTTGTTCGCGTTAACTCCTTTACGAACGCGTATTTTGATAATCCCTTACCAGCTATGGCCGCGGAGTATTTGCCTTGGGTATGATTACATGCGTGCAGAGGCCGCTTCTCGCTATGCTCGCATTATGTGGGTTTATTTGGATTTTTTGGGGTTCTGCTTGAGCACAAGTTTCTTTATCGCTTTTCAAAGAAGGTATTACCTTGAATGAAATATTAGGCAGTAGGGTTTTGAATTCGAGAGCAGAAACAAGAAGAAGCCCAATTCTTACTCTTTCGAGTTTTAGCGCCTGCTAAAGGGAGTTAGATTGTTCCTTAAGAGGAGTTTCCTCATTTTTCTATTTGTTTGCTAAACGCCATCTAAGCGCGACGTGAACCCTCTGGATGCATCCTTTGCGTTCTAGGGAAATCAAACTGCGGTGGACTGAAGCATATTCTTTTGATTTGTATTGCACAATTCTACCGAGAATCAATTCTGCGATTTCCTTCGTCGTCATGTCCGGCTTAATTTGCAGGAGCTCCATCATTTTCTTTTGTTTCTTTGACAGGCCGACCATTTTACGCCTAAACCTTTTCCGCTTCATCAGGTCGTTAAATAACATTTATGCCGATTTGAAAACACAAACCACTCGCTTACTTTACGGTCGAATGGGCCAGGCTTAACGCCGTTTCTGGGTCGCTTTTCACTTATTAGGCCTATTAATTGTCGTTGTATTTCAATGAACTCAACCCCTTTTGGTGTAGCTTTATAAATTTCTCTTCCAGCGTGTGCAGATTTTTTCAAAAGACTATGGTGTGAAAGAAGCGTTAGGTATCGTTTAAGTTGGCTAAAACTGAGGTTGGCTTTGTACATTATTTGAGTTTTCGAGGCGCCCTCAATAGCAATGCCTATGATTTCAGTCATTATGACCAGTTTGTCCCGTCTTTCTGGCTTAGGTCTATTTAGTTCTATTACGGTCATAATGGCTTCCCGCATGCTTGCCCATTGACGACTTCAAAATTTATATTCTCTGAAATTGGCGCAGACAATGGCTTTTCGGCGGCATTTATTCTGACAGGTTTCAGACTTTTAGCTTTAGCCCTTCTCCTTATCCCCAAGTGTATATCTGTTATACAGATTCCCTCAAGTGTATATCTGTTATACAGATTTGCTTAAAAGCTTTGCGCCTAAATACCCGTTTCTTCCTGCTATTCGGGCGCCGCCGAGTGAATTGAAGTGTTTGTAGACTTTTGAAGTGAACTATTACGAGTTATGCTGACTGCCTTAAGGAGAAATGCTTCAAGCCAAGATTATGTGCCTAAAATAGGGTCGACGAGAGTTAGTTAAAGTTTATCATATGCTAGAAGTATGACTGAGTAGCCCAAGATGAGGATGGAGATGGCTAGGGAAGGAACGTGAAAGCCTGAGGTGAACCATAAGAAACCGTCTATCAGAGCGTTGACGCCTTGGACTGCGCATGAGATTTTTATCAAACGTTTTATGGTTTTCTTTTCGACCATGGCTTTCCCTCGATCTAATGCGTTGGTTCAAAGAATAATTAAGTTATGAATGCAAAAACAAAATTCAGGATCAGCATTATCCCAATGGCTGTGTTTTCCTACAAATTGGTTTGATTTTTGATTCTCATTATTTGTTAACTTGCTATTTGCAGCTTTCCCATCAAACGCTACAAAGAAACTGGCAATGAACTATTCTTCTATAACATTGTTCTATAATCTCTTTTCATGGGTTCTTTTATTGTAGAAAGTGTGAGATTACCTGTGCGGACTATTGGGCTCAAAACTTTTGGCTGAGTGGAGGTGAAATGAGTGAAGAGAAACTACCGAAAGAGTAGGAAGGGCATAAGCACGGTTATTGCTACAATCATTATAGTCGCTATTGCCATAGTCATGGCTATCGCCGTTGCCTACTGGGCAATGGGAATTGGCACGTCATTCACACGATTCGAAAAACTTACCTTCACAAGTGCATACGTTACGGGCGCACCTACAAACTACCAAATTAACTTTGCGCTCAAAAACACAGGAACTGCGACTGCAACAGTTGATCCTGCCACAATGTTCCTTAATGGCCAACCTTTGTCATCATACAATACCGCGGTCTCGAGCATCACTGCTGCAACTCCAATTGTGCCAGGTGGAACCCTCAGTGGCAATATTGCCATAACTGCTCCTAACTTTGTGTCTGGAATGAATGTTAACCTTATGGTTCAAACTGCCGCTGGAAATCAATATCCTGAGGTGGTGGTGCTACCTTAACCGTGTCATTGCGTTGATGACTCCCTCGAGTTTTTTGTTTTAAATTATTTAGGATTCAAAGGAGAAAAATGGAATGAATGAGGAGAAAGGAAAGATTAGTGGAATTGTTCGATTAAAGGAACGTCTATTTAGATTTGGTCGCTGGCCAAAATCGGAGTTGAAAGACGAAGCAACTGATATCGCGAGCTACCAATCTGAAGGTTCCGAACAACACCAGACTGCTACTACAAGTTCAGCTACTGAATCTTCCCAGGAAGTTCAGGGCCTTTCCCCGCAGTCTTTTGGATCTAATGAAGCGGTACACGCCGAAAGTGGCGAGCCTGAAACAACTGAAAAAGATAAATCTGTGACCGAAAGTTTGGATGAGCCAAAAGCGTCTGAACAGCCGACGGTTAGCGTTGAACTTCCAGTGAATCCTGCAACTGACGCTGAGGTTCAGGTTGAAAAACCAGAGCCTGGAAAAACCGTACATAAGAAGCTGTTTTCGGGTTTGTTCGCTAAGACACAACTTCCTCAGACGCCAACCGCTTTTTTCGGTAAACTACCATCTGATGCTCAAACCACAGAAACATACGATATAGTCTCTCCCTTCTCAAAAGTCATTATCGCTTCATTGAAGGAACTAGGCAGTGGGAAAGCCTACTACATAGATGAAGTTGAACCCTTAGAAAATGAGAAAGAACCATTACGCACTCTCCTTGAAATCATAAGCAAGGAACTGGCACCTCCTAAAAACGGAGTTGATCCCAAGTCTCACGTTGAAGCAGAGGCCCGAAGATTAGCTAAGAAATACGGTTTAACCAAAAGAATAAGCGATGAATCATGGCCCAAAATTATGTATTACCTTCATAGAAACCTGATCGGCTTCGGGGATATCGACGTCATAATGAACGACCCGATGATAGAAGACCTGTCAGTTAATGGCGTTGGATTGCCAGTATATGTGTGGCACAGAAAATACGAAAGCATGCCCACAAATCTGATTTTCACCAACGAAACCATGTTGGATAATCTTATTGTAAAATTAACTCACATGGCGAACAAGCATATCTCAACAGCTTTTC
>Ga0187874_10003073_pt1 | contig 12022 bp, 10 predicted proteins | sample June2016WEW_16_1_3_FD_132993 | JGI IMG/M metagenome (GOLD analysis project Ga0187874, IMG submission 132993) | Peatland microbial communities from SPRUCE experiment site at the Marcell Experimental Forest, Minnesota, USA - June2016WEW_16_150 | ecosystem: Environmental > Terrestrial > Soil >... | reverse complement strand
GGCTTCGGCATGTTCGCGGCGTCCCTGATGAACATGCGCGACGAGGGCGCCATCGTAGGGCGCGCGAACGTCGACGATATCACCCTCTTCCAGCCACTTCCCGTCCAGGAAAAAACCGTGGGTTGCAACCGGAGTCACCGTCATCTCGGCCATGACTTGCCTCTTTCGAGCGCGCTCGTGATTCGCAGTCTGATGATTCGATTCCCGACCCGCGTAGAAAGATTATAAACTTCGCGAGAAGCACGTTATTAACGGTGAAAAGGTCTCAGGCGTCAGGTCTTAGGTCTCAGGAAAACCAAAGGCTCAATTTCGTTCCTGAGACCTGACACCTGCGACCTGTTTCATTCGCCGGTTTGCGGTTTGAAGCGGTCGTCGACTTCCACCTGGTATCCGGCCGCCAGGCGATTGGTTTCATTGGCCATGCCGACCACGGACATCAGCTCTTTGAACTGGGCGTCGGTCATGCCTTTATTTATCGCGGAGGCCGTGTGCGAAGCGATGCAATAGTCGCATTGATTTGTGACCGAAACGGCGACGTAAATCATTTCCTTGGTGAGCGGGTCAAGGGCTCCAGGCGCCATGATTTGCTTGATGTCTTCCCAAGTCCGCTTGAGCATGACGGGATCGTGCGCGATCGCTTTCCAGAAATTATTGATCCAGTCGGTTTTGCGCGTGACCATGATGTCGTCGTAAATCGCCCGCACTTCGGGCGTAGCGTCGCCGTATTCGATCAGTCCAAAGATTGACATAGAGTTTCTCCAAAAAGGGTTCAGGTCTCAGGTCGCAGAAGAACCAAACCTGCTCAGGAGGTTCCTTCCTGAGACCGTTAAGACCTAAGACCAAAGACCTAAGACCTGTCACCGTTCCTTACAGCACCGCCGTCTCGTGAATCATCCGCCCTTCCGCAAAGCGCGCGAAGTTCAGCAGAGACGCGTCGATCAAATCGGTCTTGCCAGTCAGAATCAGGTCGCTGAGAATTTTCCCGGTCGCTGGCGAGTGCATCACGCCGTGCCCGCTGAAACCGTTAGCAAAGAAAAAGCCACGAACATCGGGCGACTCACCAAGAATTGGATGATGGTCAGGCGTCATCTCGTATAGCCCGGCCCATGCTCGTTTTGGATTGACCGCAACATTTTCGAAGACGGGCACGCGATCGGCCGCGCGGGTCAGGATCTTTTCGATAAAGCTCGCGTCGAAATCCGTTTTGTAGCCGGGCGTTTCTTCCGGATCATTCCACGCCAGCAGGAATCCGCGGCTCTCCGGGCGAAAGTGGAAGCCCGTTGACATGTCGATAATCATGGGTGCGGAGTGCGGAAATCCGTCAAACGGTTCCGTCGGAACCAACATACGGCGCAACGGCTCGACAGCAAGATCGATGCCAACCATCTTCGCGATCGGAGCCGCCCAGGCTCCCGCACAGTTAACCACCGTGCGCGTCGAAACCCGGTCGCGAGTGGTCAGCACTTCAAAGCTCTTATCGCCGTTGTTGCGCGTGATTCCAGTGACGTCAGCGTTCTTCCACAGCGTGGCACCGTGCTCGCTTGCCCAGGTCATGAAACCAATCATGGCGCTGTAAGGATCGACGAAGCCGTCGGTGGAGCAGAAGCTGCTGCCAACAATGTCATCGCCGCGGAGTTGCGGAAACAGGCCGCGAATTTCGTCGCCGCCGACGAGGCGCACGTTCTTCAATCCCATGGCAATCTGTTTTTCGTAGTTAGCGCGCAGGTAGGCCATGTGCTTTTCATTCGTTGCGCAAAAAAGATAGCCCTGGGGACGGTAATCGCACGGGTAGCCAAGACGCTCTTCGAAGCTCGCATAGAACGGAATCGAGTAAAGCGACATCTGGATGTTGACCGGCGTAGAAAACTGTGCCCGCACCCCGCCCATGCTCTTGCCCGTGGATCCCTTGCCCTGCGCGGTCTCGCGCTCAATCACGAGAACGTTCTTGCAGCCCGCCGCGACGAGGTGGTAGGCAATGCTGGAGCCGACAATCCCTCCACCGATGAGAACGACGTCTGCGGTGTGCATGTCTATTGTTCGCTCTTGTAGTTCGTTAGGAAGTTAGCGCGGCCAGCGCAACCCTGGCCAACACCACGACCGCGAACCATCCAAACACCACAGCGAACGCTGCCCCCCGTTTGACCTTGCTGATGCAAGTGATGCCGATAGCGGTCAGGATCAAGCTCCAAAAGGAGAGGACATCCAACGGCGTTAGCAGGGCGCGGAGCACCGCAGAGCCGTCTGGGCCGATGAAATATCCGGGATTAGTAGCCACGGGATTTTGCAGGTTGAATCCATCGCCGCTGACTCCAGCGAGCAGCGATAGGATTGCCAGCAGCGGCGATAGTACCTGAGGCAGCCTGGTGTAGACAATCAGCGCAAACAGCGTTTTGTATTTCAAATCGGCGCCCGCGACAAACCTCAGAGTTCCCAATAAAACGCCGGCGAAAACGGCGTAGACGGCGAGCCCAATGATGGGAAAGGCGTAGGAGATTATTTTGGTGATAGTAGCTTGTTGCTGCATGACTTTCTGGCGTTGGTCGGCCGGCATGTTATCGATACGCTCGGCTTGCTTCGGTTGCAACTGGATCAGATTGTCCACCACTTTGCGAAAGCCGACTTTCTGATCGACCACGGAGACAAACAGCAGGGAAACAATCGCGATGATCAGGAATGGCGCCCACCAACTGGCGTTTCTTCGCAAGTCGCTAAAGGCCTTGCTCGGCGCAAAAAAAGTGTAGGCAAGCCGCTGTCCTTCAGACAAGGCCGCGGGCTCCTGAGATAGCTGTAGTGGCTGAGATGGCTGCTGCGACGGCGGTGCGGAAGGATTGGTCGCCATATCTTCTCCCTAAACAGGAGGAGATTGTAGTTTCATTCCGGCGCAATGACAACAGGAAGCGATAAGGAAGGATTGCAGAGGTGAGAGGTCAGATTGCAGAAGTAAAATCTATGCCTCACAGCGTGTCGGGTTTCACCTCTGCAATCTCACCTCTGACCTCTGACCTGGAACTACGACGCCGCCATCTCCGGTGTTGCCGCCAGCAGTTTGCGCGTGTAAGCGTGCCGCGGTTGGGCAGTGATCTGCTCCGTGCTTCCGATCTCGACGATCTTGCCGCGATACAGCACCGCGATGCGGGTCGAGAGATAGCGCACGACTGGCATGGAGTGTGAGATGAACAAATAGGTGAGGCCAAAATCACGCTGCAGATGCTGCAGAAGATTCACAATCTGCGCCCCGACGCTGACGTCAAGCGCGGAAACCGGTTCATCGGCGACGATAAACTTCGGCCGCAGGGCAAGTGCCCGGGCAATGCCGATGCGCTGTCGCTGGCCTCCGGAAAACTCGTGCGGGTAACGCGACATCGCGGATTCATCCATCCCCACAGAACGCAAAAGTTCCGCGACGCGCAGGCGGAGAGTATCTCGGCTGAGGTTTTCGTGGATCGTCTTTTCCTGAAGCGCATGCTGATGAAGCGCATTCCGATGAAGCGGCTTCTGATGAAGAATGAGCGGCTCGGCGATCACGTCCTCTACCCGATAGCGCGGGTCAAGCGACCCGAACGGATCCTGAAAAATGATCTGCATATCGCGGCGAAGACGACGCAACTCTGACGCGTTCGCCGTCACGAGATCAATGCCATTGAAAACAACGGCGCCCGAGGTCGGCTCGATGAGACGGAGAATGAGCCGTCCCAGCGTGCTTTTGCCGGAGCCGGATTCGCCCACCAAGCCCAGCGTCTCGCCTTCATCGATATCGAATGAGACATCGTCCACGGCGCGAACCTCGCCAGAGCGGCGGCTGCCGAACGGAGATTCGGCAAGATCGAAGACCTTCGTCAGATTGCGAACCTCAACCAGCGCCACGAATCACGTTCTCCCCACAATCTGTTTTACATCATTCCATCTTCCAGAATATATGGAACGCGCGGCTATCGTATTCACCCCGCGATGTCACCCCGCAATCATCGGCACCGCCGCCAACGCCGCAACCATGCCAATCGTGCGGGCGCGGCTAAAGTGCTCGTGCAAAAAGATGCGAGCCAGTAGAACGGTGACGGCGGGATAAAGCGAACTGATCACGACGGCTTCGTCCAGACGTCCGATTTGAGACGCGCGGATGAAGCCGACGCTGCCAGTGAGATCGAGGATGCCGGCAACTACGGCTATGCCCAGCACGGGAGCAGGCACCGCGCGGAGGTGCCTTCCAAATAGAACGATACTTCCCGTGACCAGCAATGCACCGACGCGCGAGCAGGTGGCGATCCATAACGCAGACGCGCCGCCAGCCTGGTGAGCAGAGAGATAAAAACCAGCAAAGCCAATTCCGGCCAGCACGGCCATGCCCAAGCCTTCGGGACGGCCGACGCCAGCTTTGGTCCGCGAGATTAGCCAGACGCCGATGCCGGCGAGAATAAAACCGAGCAGATGACGATAGCCCGGAAAGCCCTCTCGGGAAGCAGTCACGATGGTGGGAATCGCAGCGCCCAGAACAGCCGCCACAGGCGCGACTAGTCCCATATTTCCGCGGGCCAGTGCACGATAGAACAAGGCCAGAGCCAGACCCCCAAGCAAACCGGCAATCAGCGACCATGCCACGCTGGCCTTTCCCGGAAATGCCGCGCCAGTCGTCAGCGCCAGCGTGCCGAACGCAACCAAGCCGCTGAGGTGCACGATAGCCGTAAACAAGAACGCGTTTGCCCGCCGCGCGCCCACTCCACCCAGAAAATCGCTGGCGCCCCAGACACCAAATGCGGTCAGACTATAGGCAGCAGGAATGTATTGGGCTGCGACGGACATGGAATTTTGAGATTAGCACGCAGTGGGGGAGAAGGGCTGTCTCGTGTGGTGACGGGGCTCTGCCCCGTCCCGGCGGGGCAAAGCCCCGCCACCACACAACTAGACGTTGACCGCCTCCGGCTGCGTTTTCCCCGCCAGCAATTGCCGCAGCACGTACTGCAGAATGCCTCCATTGGCGTAGTAGAGAGCTTCCTGCGGCGTATCAATCCGGACGATCGCTTGAAATTCGGCCGTCTTTCCGCCCTTCACGCGCACGGTAATCTTGCGGCCCGAAGAGAACTTCTCCACCATCTCGCGAATCCCTGTGATCTCGAACACCTCTTCGCCGGTCAACTTCAGCGTATCGGCATTTTCTCCCGGCAGAAACTGCAGGGGCAGAATACCCATGCCTACGAGGTTGGAGCGGTGAATGCGTTCGTAGCTTTCCGCAATCACGGCGCGAACGCCGAGCAGCCGTGGACCCTTGGCCGCCCAGTCGCGTGACGATCCGGAGCCGTATTCTTTGCCCGCAAGAATCACGAGCGGCATTTTTTCCGCATGGTACTTTTCGGACGCCTCGAAGATCGACATCTCGGCGCCGTCAGGTAAGTGGCGGGTGAATCCACCTTCGGTGTTCACCATTTTATTTCGCAAGCGGACGTTGGCGAACGTGCCGCGCACCATCACTTCGTGATTGCCGCGACGCGATCCGTAAGAGTTGAAATCCGCGGGCTGCACGCCATGAGCAATTAGGTACTTGCCCGCCGGGCCATCTTTCTTGATAGAGCCCGCGGGTGAGATATGGTCCGTGGTGACGCTGTCGCCGAGCACGGCCAGCACGCGCGCGCCCTTGATGTCTTCGATGGCCGACGGTTTGAGCGCCATGTCATCGAAGTAGGGAGCCTGCCGAATGTAGGTCGAGTCTTTTTCCCATGCGTAAGTCTCGCCCTTCGGAACCGGCAGCCCGCGCCAGCGTTCGTCGCCCGAATAGACCTCCGCATAGCTCTTCCGAAACATCTCGGACGTAATCGCGCTCGCCATCGCCTGCTCGACTTCCTGCTGCGACGGCCAGATGTCGGCAAGATAAACGGGCTTGCCGTCTTTGCCCTTACCGACGGCGTCTTTGCGCAGATCAACATCGATGCGCCCCGCGAGCGCGAACGCCACCACCAGCGGCGGCGACATCAGGTAATTCGCGCGCACTTCGGAATTGATGCGTCCCTCGAAGTTGCGATTGCCGGAGAGGACCGAAGCGACAACCAGATTTTTCTCGTCAATCTCTCTCGACACCTCAACCGGCAGCGGGCCGGAATTTCCGATGCAGGTGGTGCAACCGTAGCCGACAATATGGAACTTCAGCTTTTCCAGATACGGCATCAGGCCGGCCTTCTCAAGATAGTCGAGCACGACTTTTGATCCGGGAGCAAGCGAAGTTTTGACCGTCGCCGGAACTTCGAGACCGCGTTCCACCGCTTTCTTCGCCAGCAGTCCAGCGGCCAGCATCACCGATGGGTTTGACGTGTTCGTGCAACTCGTAATCGCCGCAATCACCACACTGCCATGCCGCAGCGCATTCCCATTCGTCGAAACGTGTTCGTGGACGTTCGGATCCTCAACCCCAACTGCCGTCGGATTTCCGCCTTCCTGTTCCCAGCGATTAACCTGCTTGCGTGCGACGTCGGCCGGAGCCGCAGCAGCCGCCTTTGTCTTTGGTTTGATCAGCGAAGGCAACGCTTGAGTAAATGATTCCCGTGCCTGCGAGAGCACGACTCGATCCTGCGGCCGCCTCGGCCCAGCAAGACTCGATTCGACGCTGGCAAGATCAAGACTCAACAATTCGGAATATTCGGCTTCCGGCGTCTTCGCGTCGTGAAAAAGTCCCTGCTCGCGCGCGTAGGCTTCAACCAAAGCGATCTGCTCGTCACTGCGCCCGGTGAGTTTCAGGTAGCGCACGCTTTCTTTGTCGATCGGGAAAATGCCGCAGGTGGCGCCGTATTCCGGTGCCATGTTTGCAATCGTCGCGCGATCGGCCAGCGGCAGGTCTTGCAGGCCGGGCCCAAAGTATTCGACAAATTTGCCGACCACGCCGTGCTTGCGCAACATCTCGGTGATCGTAAGAACCAGGTCGGTTGCCGTCGCGCCCTCGCGCAGACGTCCAGTGAGTTTCACGCCGACAACGAACGGGATCAGCATGGACACAGGCTGCCCGAGCATGGCGGCCTCGGCTTCAATGCCGCCCACGCCCCAGCCCAGCACGCCCAGTCCGTTGACCATGGTGGTGTGCGAGTCGGTGCCGACGAGTGTGTCGGGATAGGCGGTGCGTTTCCCGCTTTCGTTATCTTTATGCACAAAAACCACGCGCGCAAGATATTCGAGATTCACCTGGTGGACGATACCGGTGTCTGGCGGCACGATCGCAAGATTGCGGAAGCCGGTCTGTCCCCAGCGCAGAAACGCGTAGCGCTCTTTGTTGCGTTGGAATTCAAGCAGCGCATTCACATCAAACGCGCCGGGCGAGCCAAATTCGTCAACCTGCACCGAGTGGTCGATGACCAGTTCGGCCGGCTGCAGCGGATTGATCAGTTTGGCATCGCCCCCCAGGCGCTTCATAGCGTCGCGCATGGCAGCCAGATCGACCACCGCGGGGACGCCGGTGAAATCCTGCAACAAAACGCGGCTCGGCGTAAAGGCGATTTCTTTTTCCGGCTTCGAATTCCTGTTCCACGCCGCGAGCGCGCGGATTTCATCCTTAGTCACGTTGCGCCCATCTTCGGTGCGCAGCAGGTTCTCCAGCAAAATGCGCAGCGAGAACGGCAAGTGCCGGGTGGAGATGCCCTGCTTGTCGAGAGCGTCGAGCCGATAGAGTTCGTACTCCTTGTTGCCGACCTTGAAACTGGCGCGGGCGCCAAAACTGTTCAATGACATGATGGCCTTCCTTCAAGCTCCGGCACACGACCGGAGCGCAATACAGAATCGGAACCTACTAGTGTAATTCGTTTCGTGGGCTCGTGGAGGAATGGACGTGCCCCCGCGCTAGCTGGACGCAGAGCGGCGCCGAGGCAGAACGCCGCCCTGATTGGGTTAGAGTAGGAACTAACTGCAATGCAGACTCTGGGCCATATCGCGCTCCTCGTCCAGGACTACGATGAAGCCCTGGCGTTCTTCACTCGCACGCTCAACTTCACCGTGGTTGAAGATACGCGCCTGAGCGAAACCAAACGCTGGGTATTGATCGCCCCGCCGGGCTCTCAGGGGACGAGCCTGCTGCTGGCCCGCGCAGCAACGTCCGAACAAATGAGTCGTATCGGCAACCAGACCGGCGGCCGGGTCTTTCTTTTCCTGCACACCGACGATTTCTGGCGTGATTTCCGCGAAATGACCGAACGGAAGGTAAAGTTCACACGGGAACCGCGCAAAGAACCGTACGGCACAGTCGCAGTTTTCGAAGACCTGTACGGCAACCAATGGGACCTGTTGGAACTGACCACTGCACCTCGGCCGGATGAAACTATTTTGTAATTTGGTAATCTGAGCTCGACTAGCGGCGCGTTCCAAACAGATGTGCTGACCATAGGGTTTAAATTACAAAATTTCCAAATTACAAAATCCCTATCGAACGCCCGTCCAAATCTGATAGACAACCACGCCAACCATGAACACCAGGTAAATCCGCAACCCCCAGAAAAGCACCTTCTCAGTCCACGTGAGCCGTCGTCGTGGGCAATGATGGTGCTCCTTAGTGAAAACGATCTGGTCAGGCTCCAGGGCCGTCATTACCGAGGTGATCTCTTCGCGACTGACTTCAGTGGTCCTGTCAGCGCCGCGCGCAGAATCGTATTGCTTTTCCATCTACCTGCCTCCAATTATCGAGAGCGCATTGGGTGCAATCACACTCACCCCAAACAAGAGGCCGGCGCCGATCAGTATGATCACAACCCCCAGTGCCAGCACATTCGCCCACCTCGGACTCACCAGCGCGCCCATGATTTCACGATCGTTCACCAGCATATAAAGGAAGAGAAGCGCCGGGGGCATCGCCAGCACCGCGATCACGTTCACCAGCAGCACGATATACACGAGCGGAATTCCGGGGATCAAGACCAGCCCCCCGGCGGCAACTGCTTCGACCAGCAGAACGAGATAGAACGCCCTCCCCTGCCGGAATGGCAGGTTCAGACTGTGCGGGCGCCGCGCCACTTCTCCAAACGCGTACGCGGATGAAGTTGAAATAGTGATTGCCGCAACCATCCCTGCCTCGAAGATACCCAGCGCGAAAAGCGCAGATCCCCAGTGTCCAATAAACGGCTGTAGCGCCTGGGCGAATTCCGCAGCTTCGAAGTTCGCCGCCGACATGTGATGCAAAAACAGCGGGGTCGTCGCCAGCATGGTCGCCAGCGCGGCGATTGTCGCCAAAGCCGCTCCCAGCACCGTATCGACGCGTCCCATGTGAATGTCCCGCGTGGTGAGGCCCTTATCCGCAATCGCGCTTTGCTGAAAGAACAGCATCCACGGCGTCACGGTCGCTCCAATATCAGCCAGCAGGATCAGAACCGTCTCCTGCGTAAGCCCGGGCAATGGTCTCCAGGTCACCAATGCGCCACCCACCGCCCCCCAGTCCGGATGCGTCATCAGCGCCACCGGCACAAACACCAGGTTGAACATGGCGGCGGCTAGAATGATCCGCTCCCAAGTCCAGTACCGATGGGTCATGAGCGCGACGGAGAGCACCAACAGTGCGCCGGAGACCGCAACCGCGGGCCGTACTCCGAAGAACCCCAGCCCAGCCCGGATCGCAATAAACTCAGTGACCAGTGTCAGAAAGTTGCCGATCATCAGGTCGATCATCGAGAACCAACCCCAAAATGGGCCAAAGCGATCGAAGATCAACTCCGCGTGCCCGCGGTGAGTAGCCGCGCCCAAACGCACGGTCATTTCCTGCACCACGCAAGCTATAAGGAAGGTGAGCACCACAAAGGGCAGAAAGAAACCGATGCCGAACCGCGCCCCGGTCGCCGCATACGAGAGCATGCTGGGCCCATCATTCTCCCCCAGCATCACCAGGATGCCGGGGCCAATGAGCAACCAGAACAACCGGAACCGGGGCCGGAATCCACGCCGAGCCCGCACCGCCGAAACCTGTTCACGGTCGTGCGCCCGGTCGATATCCTCGTGCGTGATGACGACATCATTTTCAGAAATCGGCCGGCCATTCAGGAGAGTGGATCGAGTTGCGGCTTCCCCTCGGGCCTCGGATATTGTCTTTGGATCTTTCATTTCAACATTTACGTTTCAACGATTCGTCCATCCCACCGATGCCGTGCGAAGAGAGCGCGACCGCCACTCGCTGGCAAATTAGCGCAAGTATACATCACGGTATAAACTACAGTTAATTCATTTTCTGAATGGCAGGCAGTGGGAAAACTAGGCATCACATCGGGGATTCGTATCAGGGGTTCGCTTTAGCAATGCCGTTAAGCTGCAAAATAGGATGCCCCTTCAGCGGCTGCGCGGCGAGCGCCGGCGGACTCTTCAGCTCTTGGAGATGCCCCTCTCGTCCGCCGACTTAACCCAGACCTTTTCTGCGGCAGACACTCCCAGGGAGACCCGTCCAGCCCCGGTCGTCAGGGTCAATGTCTGATCATAATTGCGATGCGCGACATGAATTTTGGCGCCGGGCCGGATGCCACGCTGTTCCAGAAACTCAAGCAGTTGGCGGTCCCGTTCATAGATACCACTCACCTGGAAATTCTCTCCCGGCGGGGCCTGTGCCAGCAGCAACAGGCCGCGACGGCGCCGGCTAATAGGACTCTCCAACTCCGTCAGATTGCCGTGCGGGCAGGCGACTCCCCGCCCAAGTTTAGCCAGCAGCCTGGCCTCGAAATCGGGCGAGACCGCATGTTCCAGGCGTTCTGCCTCGTCGTGCACCTTGTACCATTCCATCCCAAAAATCTCAGCGAGCATCCGCTCAATCAGGTGGTGGCGAACCGTCAGCTTGCGGGCAATCTTCTTTCCCGCAGCGGTCAGCCGGACACGCCCGTCGGCATTCACCCGCACCAACCCGTCTTTCTTCAGCCGGCGTACCGCCATGGTCACCGCCGGCGGCGAAACCTTCAGCCAATGTGCCAGCGTGGCCGAAATGACGGTTTCGCCTTCGCTCTCAGCCTCGAGAATCGCCTTAAGGTAGTCCTCTTTGGAAACTGTGATCACGTGAAACGCATTATACGACGATCCGTTAAGCACGGTTAAGCAGAGGATTGCAGAGGTCAGAGGTCAAAGGTAAGATTGCAGCGGTTCAGGACCCACGTGGTGAAGGACATCGGGAAAACCCGCAGCGAGTGCGCTTCAGTTCTCACCTCTGCAATCTTACCTCTGACCTCTGACCTTTTCTCCGTTTGACATCGTCTTCTCTCGCCCCTACCCTTAAATGTTTCGACTATGAAAATCCTGGTCATCGGCGGCGGCGGGCGCGAGCACGCTTTGGTATGGAAACTCCGACAATCGCCGCGGGTCACGAAAATCTACTGCGCGCCGGGCAACGGAGGAATCGTGGACGAGGCGGAATGCGTTGCCGTGGACGTAAATAACCTCGAGTCCATGATCGCGCTCGCGCACCAGATCCAGCCCGACCTCACGATCGTAGGACCGGAATTGCCGCTAATGCTCGGCGTGGTGGACGAATTCACGCGACGAGGCTGGCGCACATTTGGCCCGACCAAAACCGCCGCGCAGCTTGAGACTAGCAAGAGCTTTGCCAAGGAATTTCTGCAGCGTCACCGCATCCCCACGGCGCATTATGCGGTTTGCGATTCTTCGGAGGAGCTGCCCGACGCGCTGGCGCACTTCCATACTCCCATCGTGGTGAAGGCCGACGGACTGGCTGCCGGTAAAGGTGTCGTCATCGCCAAAAGCAAGGATGAGGCCTCGACCGTCGCCAGCGAAATGCTTAGCGGCAGGATGCTCGGTAAGGCCGGATCGCGTGTGGTGCTCGAAGAATTTCTGCAAGGCGACGAACTCTCGTTTCTGGTCGTAAGCGACGGCGAGCGCGTGGCGCCGCTGGTCGCCGCGCAAGATCACAAGCGCGTGAGCGACGGCGATACCGGCCCCAATACTGGTGGCATGGGTGCCTACACCACGCGAACCATCGTTGATGACCAGATGCACGACTGGCTCGTCGCCCACATCGCGCGGCCCGTCGTGGCTGGCATGAAAGCCGAAGGCGCGGAGTATAAAGGCGTTCTCTATTGCG
>Ga0187874_10003069_pt1 | contig 12027 bp, 9 predicted proteins | sample June2016WEW_16_1_3_FD_132993 | JGI IMG/M metagenome (GOLD analysis project Ga0187874, IMG submission 132993) | Peatland microbial communities from SPRUCE experiment site at the Marcell Experimental Forest, Minnesota, USA - June2016WEW_16_150 | ecosystem: Environmental > Terrestrial > Soil >... | reverse complement strand
TCGAGCGTATTGTGTGAATCGTCCGCAGGTACCATGGTCTCGTGCAGTTTCTCGCCGGGCCGGATGCCAACGGTTTTCACCCCAATGCCGGGCGCTAGCGCCTCGACCAAGTCCAGAATCCGCATGGACGGGATCTTAGGGACAAAGATCTCGCCACCCTTCATGCGCACAAAGCTCTTCAACACGAAATCCACGCCCTGCTGCAACATAATCCAGAAGCGCGTCATCCGCGGGTCGGTCACCGGAAGTTCCTTGGCCCCTTCGGAAAGCAACTTCTTGAAGAACGGCACAACCGAACCGCGCGATCCAACCACATTGCCGTAGCGCGCTACGGCAAAACGCGTTCTGTGCGCGCCGGCCATATTGTTGGCCGCGACAAACAGCTTGTCGGATGCGAGCTTGCTGGCACCGTAGAGGTTAATCGGATTGGCGGCTTTGTCTGTGGAAAGCGCAATGACCTTCTCGACCTCATTGTCGAGCGCCGCATTGATCACGTTTTGCGCCCCAAGCACGTTAGTCTTGATGCACTCGAACGGATTGTACTCGGCGGCCGGCACCTGTTTGAGGGCGGCGGCATGAATGACGTAATCGATTCCGCGCATCGCTTGGCGCAGACGGTCATAGTCCCGGACATCCCCGATGAAGTAACGCATCTCGGGGAAGTTGAATTCGTGCTGCATCTCAAACTGCTTGAGTTCATCGCGTGAAAAAACCACGACCCGATGAGGTTTGTAGCGCTGGAAGATCGTGCGGACATACTGGTGCCCGAACGATCCCGTTCCTCCGGTAATCAGAATCGACTGGCCATTCAACATAAAGGTTCCCGTGGGCTGTTCAGCACAGCGTTTACGTAAAAATCAAGATTTGCCGCGGCCAAGTGAGCACTGGCGGAAGTAGGTCTTGTGCTGCCACCAACAGAGGCATCTTTGGACTCGAGACACAGCCGTGCTGGCAGCTACACTCAAAAGGCCGACATACTCGAGAAGCTTCACGGCTTGACGCGCTGCTCACGACCTGAACGGTTCTGGAGTCGTTCTGGGTTACAACTTAGCAAGCTGCGTTTCAATTCCTATAGACGGGGGCTACACTTCCTATTTGAGGTCGTAGAAACCAATGCGAGACCAGAACAAGCGGCAAACCACGCGGCATTTGCGGGAATATGCAAATTAAAATCCGACAAGCTGTGGATAAGTATTCCGCAGACTGCCACGACAGCTCCCATCTGGAGCCACCTTATCTGCTGGTTCAGCTGAGATTGCAATCGCCGGAAAGACAGCGCGATGAACGCAGCGATCGAAACTGGCACCAGAACCCATCCCATAATGCCAGTCTCCGCGAATAACTGCGCATAATCGTTGTGAGCGTAATCAATCAGCGAATCAGTAATGACCGTCTGGTATTCAGGGTAAGCAACTTCGAACGCGCCTATTCCGACGCCGTAGGCGAAGTGATCGCGTGACATGCGCAGCGAATCAATCGCTATTCTATTGCGTTCCCCCAACGCGAGCTCAGGAGCATACGCCATCTCTTTCCAGCGCTTCGACACGCTCCCCGAATCGAGCCATAAAGAAAAAGAAATGGCAAGCACCGCTATCCCGAGTCCGACGACTACTAGGCCGCTATGTCGTCCGGTAGCAAACAGCACGACAACAATGAAGATGCCAAGCTCCAACAGAAAAGCCAGTAATCCACCGCGCGAGCCAGAAAGCAGCACAGATACAAGAGAAATGAAGACGGCAAACAGCAGAAAGGGCTTCACCGGATGCCTTTGGGGGAGGCTGATGGCAAACGCGACCACCAATGGGATCAGCATTTCCATCAATCCCGCATAATCAGCGTGATTGACGTACGGCCCGAACACGCTTCCGCCCCAACGGGGTTTGATAACCCCGTATAACAGGCCCGGACTGGCAAAGAACTGGATGATGGCGAACAACGCCATAACGAACGCATAAAGCGCCACCGCCCCCGCGACCATCCGCCATACACGTTCCGACCGGCGGGCGAAGAGCTGCTGGGTGAGAAAGAAGATGGCGAGATAGGTCACCAGCTTGAGGATCGCCTCGCGAGTGCCGACACGGTCCAGGGTGAGTCCGAAGCGCAACTGCACCAGGGCCATAATCAGCAACGCCAGCGCCGGGATATAAAAAGGCGACCACATAACCTCGATGGCCCCGATGTGCACACATCCTCCGGCCCAGAGCAGCAGAACGCATCCCACGATACCGGTCATCGTGCCCCACGCCCAGGATTGAACGGCGCCAAGGGCTAGAGGTGCTGCCATGAGTATCGCGATCAACAGCACACGAGCTACGGTGTGGAACAAGCTTTCAGTTTCTGGTTTCCGGTTTTCAGCTTCCGGAAGCTTGGCGCTCGTCGGGGACAGACGGACTGGGGTAGCAGATATCATGAGTTGAAGGTCGTGAGTAGTTGCTTACTATTCGCTGGTCCTTCGATTTCGTTCAGGGTGTCGCTAGTCAGGGCGGGCAACCTGCGACGGACGTAAGGAGATGTCGTCGAACCAAGCCTTGCCGCTGATTTCCATGGGGAACGAGCGGCTGTGTGGACGCCAGATCGAAATGCGCACGGCTTCTGTTTCCAGGCCGGCGGTGAACTGCACGGAGACTTCGTGCCAACCTTGTGTGCCATTTGCGCTGTCGGTGGCCACATCCAGGCAGCCCGAGCATTTCGGGTCTATCACATGCAGGCGGGGACCGCTATCGGAGGTGATGGCCTCGGATCGCACGAACGCCGCCAGCACATAACTCTGGCCCGGTACAACCAGAACGTACTGGTAGATCGGTTCATAGTCGAGATTCTTCGGGAGTGTAAAATCCAGGCGCAACGCCCGCGATCCACGATGGGCCTCGACGTCAGCAAAATCCAGATCGAGGTATAACTGCTTCCCGTAGTGCCAGTCGAAGCCAGCGTTAAGCGGCGCCTGTTCGAAGCCGCCATTGAAAACCGTTGAAGCATTTCCAGTCTCTCGGCTCTGATCAGTCCCCGGGATGCTGGGCACTTCACCGGTTCGTATGAGATAACGCCAGACATTCGCAGCTTCTCCGTAGTGGCCGCTCGCCAGTAGGCGCTCCAGGTATGGTTTGGCTGCCTCCAAGTGGATCTTCGGGTTGGTCGAAGTTATCTCTGCCCAATATCGGTTAGCCAAATCAAAGCGGTGGTTCTCGGCGACGAAATCCAAGTATGCGAGTTTTGGGGTCATGCCGCTGGAATTGCGTAGCAGATCGCTCCAGATGACGTCGAGGTCGAGGCCGCCGAAGCCGCGCTGCATCATCTCGAAAGCTTCCCATGAACGGGTTGGTTGCAGTTGCACGAACCTTCGGAACTGGGAAACGGCGGCCCCGCGATCGTCGGTAACCATGGCAGCCATGCCTGCTTCCCATGCGAATTGGGGATTGCTGGGCGCGAGTTCAGCGGCGCGCTGGTACGCTTGGTCGGCACAGGCGGGCTCATCCGCGGCCAAGCAGGCCTGTCCCAGTCCGGACCAGTACCGAGCCACGCGAGGATTCAGGGCTGTCGCCTGGCGCATTTCCCTGACCGCCTGTGCCGGGCCGGTTGATTCTATCCCCAGAAGATAGAGCACGCCGAGCATGTAGTGCAGCTTGGGGTTAACCGGATCGAGAGCAACGGCGCGGCGAACCTTGTCGAGTTCCCCCGAGTCGCCCCAAGTCTCGGCCAGCGCCACGCGCATGGTCTTGGTGGCAAATAGAATCGCCGGCACGCTGATGATCAGCAGGAACAGCACTGCACGCGTGCGCGAATTGAGGGCAATAGCTTTCAATAGTCCTTAGGGCCGGGAAGAACTGGCTTTGATCTTTTTTACTGCGTCAGCGTGCTGCTGCTCATCCGGTTATTTCTGTCTTTCCATACGAGTACTTATGGTAATAACGACTGTAATAATAGTAGCCGTAACCTTGCTGGCGTGGGTCGAACTTGTTGAGTACCACTCCCAAAATCCGGGCGCCAGCGTTCTCCAGGATGTTGCTGGTGCGCATCAACCCGCCCCGGGGGGTAACACCGCTTTCGGTGACCAACACGACCCCATCCGCCAAGCTGGATATAATGGTGGCATCGGTAACCGGCAATACTGGCGGCGAGTCGATGATCACGTGCTCGAAACGCGATGACAGCTCGCGAAACAGCGCAGCCATGGCATCCGAACCGATCAACTCCGCCGGGTTGGGCGGCACTGGTCCGGAGGGAAGTGCCCACAGGTTCGGCTGTGGATCGTACCGCTGCAATACTTCCATTAGATTATGGTTTCCGGTCAGGAAGGAACTCAGTCCCCTCTCGTTGTCGCCTCCGAGGATTTTGCCGATGCTGCCTTTGCGCAGGTCGCAATCCATGATCAGCACCGGCCCTTTTCGTTGGGCCAGTGCCTGGGCCAAATTCAGGGCCGTAGCCGTCTTGCCCTCGCCAGCCTGAGTGCTGGTGATCAACAATAGCTTGGGAGCATTCGGCGCCAGGGAGAGCAGAATCGAGGTACGTAGGGTGCGGTAGGCTTCCGCCAGCTGCGACTGCGGCTTTTCGGTGACCGTGAGGCCAAAGGCCCTTCGCCCGTTAGACGCCGCCTTGTCCTCACTTGTACTCGTTGCGCGCAGAAATACCGACATGCCATAGCCCCGCTGAAAAGCCCTGGTGCGCCGCGCCGAAAGTTGTGTCCGCTCCATTGGGATCACAGCCAATACGGGCGCTCCCAATAGAGTCTCTACCTCCTCTGCCGTCTTCACCGAATGGTCGATACCTTCCTGCGCGAACGCGCCTAGGATGCCCAGAATCACGCCGGACAAGAAACCCACGGCAATGTTGAGCAGCTTTCTCGGCCGGACCGGCGTAACCGGGGGCAAGGCCGTGTCCACCATGTGTATGTTGGTGGAGCGCAGGCCGGCGGAGACGGTAGCGTCCTTGAGCTTTTGAAGTAGGCTCTGGTACAGCTGCTGGTTGCCCTCGAACTCTCGCTGGAGGATGTTGTGCTGAACCAGCAATTGATTTAGTTTCCCGACCTCCTCCTTTTGCGCCGTGACAGCGGCCGTTGCCAGCTTCTCCCGGTTGCAGGCGGCATCGTAATCTCGGCGGATGCGCTCGATCACCCGGTTCTGTTCGCGTTCGATCTGGGACTGGTTCTCTTCAATCTGCTGCTGCAAGCGCTCGGCTTTGGGGTACTTGGGGCCGTATTGCGCAACCGTATCAGTGTACTGATTGCGTAGCTCGGCCGCCTTTTCCTCGAGTCTCTGGAGCAAGTCATTGTGGGCCAGGGCGGCCACCTGTGCACGGTTCGCCAGCACCTCGCGATAGAAGGCCTCTTTTTGTATCCTTTCGCTTTCGGCCACAGTCAAATCCCTACTGAGGTCCGAAAGCATCTGCATCACCACGTTCTGCTTATCGCTAATGTTGACGATTCGGTACTCGCGCTCGTATTGCACCAGCGCCTGCTGCGATTTTTCGACCTTGGCTTTCAACTCATCGAGTTGCTGCTCCATCCAGCCGGATGCCTGGCGGGTAGCGTCATATTTTTTCCGGAAGTTATAGTCGATGTAGTTGTCGACCAGGGTGGTGGCCACCTGGGCCGCCAGTCGCGGATCGCGATTCTCAAAGCCAATCACCAGCATACGTGTCTTTGGCGTCAGTTCGATGCTCAAGTCGTTCTTGAAAACCGCGATTAGTTTGACCTTGCGCTTTTCGGGGTCGATTTTTGCCAAGTCTTCCGGTTTGACGAATTGTTGAGCAAGGTTCAGTTGCTCGATTGTGCGCCAAGCCAGGTTTTCACTTTTCAGAATCTGGATCTGGGTCTGCAGGAAAGCTTCATCCGCCTCCGGTTTCTGCAGAAGCTCGTTGAGAGACTGGATGAGTGGCGTTTCGGCCTCGACCTGGACGCGTGCGACCGCCCTATAGATGGGCGTCATCCGGAACGAAACAATAGCGGCCAACGTCGTCAACACCAGCGTGACCGTGAATACCGTCCAGCGGCGTTTCTGCAAAGTGTTCCAGTAAACCGCTAGTGACACATCGTCGGACTGGGAACGCCCGGAGAACTCCCCTTCGATGGGCAACATCCGCATTGGCGCCATACCCACCGAGCGGTCGGTTGCGGCTAGTTCGCGATGTTCGGTTGCACCGTTTCCGTTTGGGCGTTCCGTTTGTCCATTGCCATTCATAAGATAAGCACCTATCTCTCTGTAGCTAGCAGTAACTGCAAACTGAGGGCCGAAAAGGCCACGTCAAAAGTGATTTCGGGGAAGAGTCAAAGTTCCGGGCAGGAGTACGAATACCCAATTCTTGATTCCACCAAAACCCAGCGCAGCGACACAGAAGCACCGGGACTTTAGCTACTAAAATCCGCGGCCGTAAATGATAATCCCGGTGGTCACTGCCACGGCGGCGTCGATGCTGCGACTGAACGCCTTCTTGCCGGTACTATCGGGCACAAAGAGAATGTCGTTCCCCTGTAATACAGGGTCCTCCATCTTTCCGGCCAGTATCTTCTTCAAGTCCATTGGGATCTGCCTGCGACCGTTGGGTGCGCTCGGATCCGCGCGGATCACCACCGCCTTACTGCGTATCGCGGTGCTTTTCACATTCTCAGCGAGGGCCAAAGCTTGCAACACAGTCATACCTTCGCCCGTAGACTTGATGACAAATCCACCGGGCTTGGTCACCGCCCCTGTGACGTAGACAATTCCAGCGCGTGGCACGGTGACCCGATCGCCCGGGTAGATGTCTACGTTGTCCGCCGGATTGCCCGATTCCAGCAGCTTTGTTAAATCGACGGTCTCGATTTTCTCCGTGGCCTTAACTGTCTGGGTGCCGAGCTCACCCCGGCTAATCACAGCGATACGGCTGGCGTCATCGGTAAGCCCCTGCGCCTGGGAGAGCACGTCCAGCAGCGTAGTGCGGCCGAACACCGGATAGATTTGCGGCATCTTGACCGACCCCATGATGGCAACCGAATTCATTCGCGACGACGAGATCGACACCGTGATGTGAGGGTTCGAAACCACTTCGCTCTCGCGCAACGCCTGCGCCACCGCATCGGAAAACGCGGTGAGCTTCATGCCGGCAGCCGGCAGCGCGTGCGCCAGCAGCGGCATTTGCACCGTACCCGATGGACTGACGCGGTATTGGCGCGAGAGTTCTGGCACGTCCAGAATATAGATATCGAGCACATCGTCGGGGCTGATGATGCTGTCACTGTTGGGACCGGGCAGGCTATTTCCGCTTGGGCGCGATGCTTCGAGGCTTGGGGGTACTATCGGCAAGGGGCCACTTATTCGCGTCTGGGCGTTTGCGACGCCAAGAACCAATATGGCAGCTAGCAGCAGCCATATCGGAAACCGGAGCTGAGAGTACAAATACCAATTCATCAGGATCTCCTGAAACTCTAAGCGAAAGAACGATTCGGATTATTTGTGGAGCGGCCGATGACCCGATTCACAGCGCCGGCTCGATCAGTCGGAGGCGGAAGCACGTAGTGCTTGTTCCGTTCGATAGCTAATCGGCATCTCGTGCAAATACTGCTGGACAATTTGGTTACTGCTGCGAGAAGCCGCCAAGCTCTCAAGCTGCTCGAGTTTCTGCTGGTAATCGAGCGGCACAGGACTCGCCTTGACACGGAAGACATAAGGAAAATCAGTCGCGGTGATCTTGGAATCTTCCAGCCAGAGCTGCTCGTGCAGTTTCTCTCCAGGCCTCATTCCCACAACTTTGATTGCTATGTCCTTGCCGGGACGAAACCCCGAGAGCTGGATCAGTTCTTTGGCGAAATCGATGATCTTGACCGGGTCTCCCATGTCCAGCATGTAAACGTCTCCGCTGGAGGCCAGACTTGCTGCCTGCAACACCAACTGCACCGCCTGCGGAATCGTCATGAAGTAACGCGTCATTTCTTCATGCGTGATCGTAACCGGCCCCCCAGCCTCGATCTGCTTGAGGAAGATTGGCACTACACTGCCTCTGCTGCCGAGCACGTTGCCAAACCGGACACAGGAGAAACTTGTGCTGTGGTGCGAGTTCTCCGCGGCGCGTTGCTGTACCAGAAGCTCCGCCGCCCGCTTCGTCGCTCCCATTACGCTAGTGGGGCGCACGGCCTTATCGGTGGAGATCATGACAAAGCGCTCGCACCCAAACTCGACGGCTGCGTCTACCAGCTGGCGTGTTCCAAAAATGTTGTTCAATACCGCTTCGCAGCAGTTGCTTTCCATCACCGGGACATGTTTGTATGCCGCCGCATGCAAGACAACCTCGGGGCGGTGTTCCGAGAATGCCATCCGCAACGCTGCTTTGTCCCGGATATCGCCGACAAATGGCACAAATTCTTTTCCGGTATCGCGAAGTTGCCCTGTCAGCTCAAAGATGGAGTTCTCATCCTGGTCAAGGACAACAAGCTTCGCAATCGGCAGCTTTGCCACCTGGCGGGCAATTTCAGAACCGATGGAACCCCCTGCGCCGGTAACCAGTACCGTGCGCTGGTGCAGGCAATTGACTACTGATGGGTGTGCCTCTGCCTCTTTGGCATATCCCTTATGTGCAACTTGATCGATCACAACCGTCCGGCTCACGCGAACGCTGCCGTCGATCAGATCCCGTGCCGTAGGGAGGATGCGAACCTGTGCCCCGAACTCCGTTGCCTTCGACACAATCTCTCCGATGGAGGACGACTCCGCACCCGAAACAATAACCAACTCGACCCCGAGACTTGCCAACAAGCGGGGCAGAGACTGGGGGGCCCCGAGTACGGGAACGCCCCCGACACGCAGTCCATGGAGCGCCTCGTCTTCAGTTACCAGGCCTACAAGCTTTACGTCGCCAAACAGCTCAACGTGCCGGATGGCGCTCGCCAGCGAAAAATCGTCGCCAACCAGCAGAGTGTTCACCTTCCGTGCCGCCGGACGGCTTGCCTGATACGTAATGCGCCGGGTCACGCGTAATCCCGAGGCAAACACAACGAACGCACCAAATTCCAGGATGACAACGCTATACGGCATTCCGAGCGGCCGCGGTGCCAGCCATCTTGCCACCGCGACGACAATGCTTACCGGCAAAGCGAGCAAAGTCAGCCGCACCGCGTCGCGCAGTTGAAAGAATCGCCAAGTTGAGTCGTATCCATTGCAAGCGAGCAATGCCATCGGCCGAAGTATTGGCAGCAATAGAACCCAGATCAGCATGTGCGATTTGGCGGCCTGGCTAAGATCGCCATCAAACCTCAGCATGTATGCCGAATACACCGCTAGCACGGCGATGAATCCATCCAGCAGAACCTGGATAGTCCGAGTGAAAAACCACTCCGGTATCCGGCCAATCAGGCTTCCCAGCTTGCGTGGTAGAGCGGTTAGCACGGCTTGAGCTTCAGCCATTTCGGTCGCCTTTTGAGCCCGAGGCAGGCCCCGAGGGACAGCATCCTGAGCTGCGCAGAGCTGGTCTACGTCCTCTGGGCCTTGCTGTTATATGACATTGAAGAAGTAATGGTCAGCATCACTAAAGTAACGAGTAACGAGACCTTTTTTCTATTGCAATCAACATTTTAGCGTGCTTAAATATCACTAGATTTAGGGGGGGAGGCCCTATGTCGCATAGGGGTTTAATCCTAGACGCGCTTCAGTCTCTTGCAAGCAAGACTCCTGCTTTTGCAATGGAAGACTGGCGGGCAATTGCTTCCGAAGCCCTCGCTGGCTCCGCCCCGGCACAATATATCGTCGCAACAGCGTTCGAAGGTCTCGGTGATTTCACTCAGGCCCGCGACTGGTACGAGCAATCCGCAGCCCAGCAATACCGCCCTGCAGTTTCAAAGCTCGCCGCACTTCAATCCGGCTCCGCCGCTTAGCATTCGCTTAAGACTGCAGTGCAATCGCTCTGCTCACATCTGCGTGCACGTCAAGCGTCGTCGCCAGTCCGGGCATAACGTCCGAGAACACGCTGAAAACCGAGTTGTAGTTCACCACAATGGCAACGAACGTCAGCACAACAACCTTCGCGTTGGCGCACTGCAGCTGGCCATTATCGATCCAGGGTTGCAGGTATCCAGCAATCACTTCGACCAGTTCACGGAGATGCTTTCGCAGGAGCGGATCGAGCTCTTTTCCCAATTCCAGCGAACTGAACTGCAGCAGTCGAAGAAGGCCACGGTCCTCCCCTAGCGCGGATTTGATCAGCGTGTAGGTATTTGCCAGTGCGGCGCGAGCATCGGGCGCGTCGGCCACCTCCGCCAGCAAATCGCCCCGCAGCCGCACCTTCTGCAGTTCAGCCTCCAAGGCCGCAAGGTAGAGGTCGCGCTTGTGTCGGTAATGACGGAAAATGGTGGCTTCGTTAATCTTCGCAGCTTGCGCAATGTCACGCGTGCTGGTGCCTTTGTATCCACCTTGGGAAAACAGGTGCGCAGCGGAATCAATAATCCGCTGCCGAGTGTCGGCAGCTTGTCTACTAGGCATTAGAATTTCCAGGGGGGAGATGGAGTGGGGTCAGCTAAGGTATGTAGAAACGGTTGGCCGAAGAGGCTCGAGATCGGCAACATCGACCTCGACTGCGACGCTTTTCATGATCAGCTCTAGCGTGAGCACGATTCGCGTACTGTTTTTGTGGCGCAAAACAATTCCTTCCATGCCCGCTAGGGAACCACTGCGGATTCTGGCTCTTTCACCTACGGTCAGGAACGGATGCGGCGTGGCATTGTGCAGGTGTAAGCCGTTGCGCAGAGATTCGATCTCTGCTGTGGGCAATGGGGTCGCGCCCCGACTTGTGCCCACAATCGACAAGATTCCGGGAACGCCCAGGATTTTCCCTCGATGCTGGTGTGCCGCGTGCACGAAAAGGTAGCTGGGGAACAATGGCGCCTGTAACGTGACCCTCCGGCCATCCTTCCAACGACGGCTGAGCTGGTAAAGCGGTAGATAATGCTCAATCTCCCGGATTGCCAGATGCTCGGCCACTTGTTTCTCATGGCATGGGCTGGTGTACACCGCGTACCAGTTACGCTCGACATCTTGTTCCCAGACCGGCTCTCGCCGACTGACGTCGTAATTCAGTATCTGAGACAAGGCTTCGCCATTCCTTCCACAGAAGGGGTCTTTCCTCATTGACAGCAATGCAATTGTGAACTCAAGGTCTGACGCAAGCGTGAGCTACATAGCTCGTTTGGCGCCAAGCCCAGTACCACTGGTAGTAAGCTTCTCCGTAGCAGAGATCCCGTATTTTAGACGGCCGCTTACCGATGACAAAGCAAGTGCATGCTGATTGAGGACACAGATTATAAACCAGAGCTGCGTTGGTCAATCAAAAAACGCACTTATTTCCCATCTTGGAAAAGACTTACTTCCCAAATAGTAGTATGCCGCAGTTTACGCTTTGTCCCAGGCCATATTCTCAGCGTTTACCCCTATATTCGGGGGTTTCCGTGTAGAAATTGAGGTTGACTCAGAAGTGGTGACTTTCGGCAGATGGCTCGCGAAAAGTTTCTGGCTTTGTCGATCATGCCTTGGGCTGAGGGGCGTAACGAGACACTTCATTCTGCAAGCAAGCGCATGCAGCGAGCTGCCCTAATGCACTCTCATTGCATGCTAATACACCTTTCCAATTGCACCCTGAGATCAGCCAGAACCGGCAATGGTAAGGCTTTTGCGAGCATCAACAGAATGCATGCGAACCTTCGCAAGTAGAGTTCCGAGCGGCGCAGGTCAGGTTTTGAAGCTGGAGGCCCCGATGGCTGAACGAGAGAGAGCGGTGTTATCAGCGTTTCAGGCGCGCGCGATGGAACACAGTTCGCTGGAGCCAGAAATCTGGCATTCGATTGCCTGAACATGGTAGGTCAGTCGGTCCAGCAGGGCCGGCTCCGCGCGGCGCTCCCGGGTATATTTCCGTGTTGCTCGTAACCCGTCAACTGACCACGGCTGACTTCCCAGAAGCGGACTTCGGGCCCGCGTCGCTGGTGAGATCGGCGTTTGAACTAAGCCGCTAGCGCGGCGGACGCTACCGCGTGGGCGCCTCCAGCCTTTCAGTTGTGTAAGGTTTGGGTCACAAGGA
>Ga0187874_10003060_pt1 | contig 12047 bp, 3 predicted proteins | sample June2016WEW_16_1_3_FD_132993 | JGI IMG/M metagenome (GOLD analysis project Ga0187874, IMG submission 132993) | Peatland microbial communities from SPRUCE experiment site at the Marcell Experimental Forest, Minnesota, USA - June2016WEW_16_150 | ecosystem: Environmental > Terrestrial > Soil >... | reverse complement strand
TGGCGCTGGGCATTGGCGCGGCGACGGCGATGTTCAGCGTGATTTACTCCACCGTACTGCGGCCTTTGCCCTTTCATGATCCTGACCGGATTGTGTATGTGGAGACCCATGCAGCAGCGACCTATATTCAGCCGGCGTCCTGGCCCGGTTATCTCGACGAGCGCGAGCAGAACAAAAGCTTCGCGGCGCTGGCCGGATTCAGCGGGTACACAGGGGTCAACGTAGACACCGGTTCGCAAGTGCTCCATCTGCGCAATACTGCGACGACCGATCACTTCTTCGACGTTTTCGGGGTGCAGCCGCTGCTGGGACGCACGTTCCTTCCCGGCGAAGAGCAGGAAGGCCGTAACAGCGTTGCAGTGCTGAGCTACGAGGTCTGGCAGCAGAATTTCGGCGGCAATCCCAGCGTCGTCGGGAGCTCCGTCCACATTGACGGCTTCCCGTACACCATCGTCGGCGTCATGCCGGCCGGATTTCGCTTTCCCATCGGCGTTCCGAATACTGTTTACACGCCGATGCGCATTCCCAAAGAGCGGCGTACCGAGCGCGGCGGTCACTGGCTGCAGGTGGTTGGCCGCCTGAAGCCGGGCATTACTGCGGCGCAGGCGCAGGCGGACATGAACAGCGTGTTGACGAACATCGGCCGGGCTTATCCCGAGACGGACAAGGGTCGCACTGCGCGCGTTATGCCGCTGACCATGCACGTTACCGGGCAAGACCAGCGGCAGGCATTGTGGATCATGGCCGCGGGCGTGGTGTTTGTGCTGCTCATCGCTTGTGTCGATGTGGCCGTGATGCTGCTGGCGCGCGGCGTCAGCCGGCAGCGCGAGATGGCGATTCGCACTGCGCTGGGCGCCGGACGCGTTCGCATCGTCCGCCAGATCCTGCTGGAGAACTGCGTGCTTGGCTTGGTCTCGGCCCTGGGCGGATTGCTGATTGCGTGGGGACTCACGGCCGGCATGGCCCAGTTCCTCAGCAAGTCGTTCCAGCGCGGCGGCGACATTCATCTCAACTGGGCGGTGTTTCTGGCGGCATTTGTGATCGCCATCTTGTCGAGTCTCATCTTCGGAATCATTCCGGCGAAGAAGCTGTCTTCGGGCGATCCCACACGTTCCCTGAAGTCCGGTGCGAGCGTGGGAACGGAGCGTGGTGACTACCGCCTGCGGTCCGCCTTTGTGGTTACGGAAGTCGCACTGTCGCTGATGCTGCTGGTGTGTACAGGACTGGTGCTGATGCAGCTCTGGCGTATGCAGCATGTGGATTTCGGCTACACGACAGACCACTTGCTTACGTTGGAAATCAACATCTCGCCGGGCGAGTACGCCGGCAAGGACCTGGACGCCGTGTTGTACCGGCCGCTGGAGGAAAAAGTGCGCGCGATCCCGGGCGTGACGGCCGCAGGTTACAACCGGCTCGTCCCGCTGCTGAATTGGGGCTGGAACAGCGGGATCAACATGGTCGGCAAGCCGCCCGATCCGCCTGACCACGAGCGCCTGGCGGAGGTTCGCATGATCTCGCCCGGCTGGTATCAAGCGATGGGACTGCGCCTGCTGCGTGGCCGGCTGCCTGATCCGGCCATCGATAACGGATCGCATCAAGTCGTGGTGGTCAATCAACAGTTCGTAGACACCTTTCTGCCCGGCGACGAGCCGCTGGGCCAGCAGATCAAACAGGACAAGCACAACCAGACCATTATCGGAGTCGTAAGCAATGGCCGTCAGGCGATCGACGAGCCGGTAATGGCGGAGGCGGACTATCCGATGTCCGAGGTGCCGCTCCAGGACAACGTTGACGAACTCAGCACCATGTCCCTGTTTGTGCGCACAACGGTGCCGCCGGAAACCATCGTCGGCCAGCTGCGTCAGGCGTTGCATGAGGTCGCGCCTTCGGTGCCCTTCCGCACGCCTGAAACCATGGACGACGTGCTGGCCGACGCGCTGGTCTTCAACCGCATGCAGGGCTGGTTGTTCAGCATTTTTGCGGTGATCGCACTCTTGCTGGCGCTGACTGGAATATACGGCGTGCTCAGCCAGGAAGTGGGCCTGCAAACGCGCGACATCGGATTGCGCATGGCCCTGGGCGCGTCGCGGCCGGACATCGTGCGCCTGATACTGAGCCGCGCCGCGCTGTTGATGACGGCCGGAGTAGTCATTGGCGTGGTGGGCAGCGTGCTCTCCAGACGCCTTCTGGCCAGCGTCATTCCGGTAGAGACGGGCCGTGATGCGATGGCGATCGCGTTGCTCGCTCTTGGCCTCGGTATCATTGGACTGGTGGCCAGCCTGGTGCCGGCTCGCCGCGCAGCCACGATTGAGCCAATGCAGGCGCTGCGCAATGAGTAAAGGATCCAGAGGGGCTGGGGGCTAGGGGCTGGGGATTCGGGAAACCCCGAAGCGAGCACGCGCATAGGAGTTTCATTGATCTTCCATTCGCTGTTCCCTAAACCCAAGTCCCTAACCCCTAATCCCTAATTCCAATTGCACATCACAGCCCCTTGGCCCCCGACGCCCTATAATTTCCACATGCTCTTACACGGAATCTTTCCTCCCATTACTACGCCGTTCTATCCTGACGGCAAGATCTACTTCCGCAAGCTGGAACAGAATGTCGAACAATACTCGCGCGGTCCGATTGCGGGCATCGTGGTGCAGGGTTCGACCGGCGAAGCCATCCTCCTGAGCGACGACGAGCGCCGCGATGTGCTGAAGTGCGCACGCGACTCGGCTGCGAACGAGAAAGTCCTGATCGGCGGCACCGGGATCGAGAGCGCCGTCGAGACGCTTCGCCTGACGGAATACGCAGCCGAACTGGGATATGACATCGCAATGGTGCGCACGCCGCACTACTACAAAGGTCAGATGGCGCAGCCCGCGAACATGCTTGCGTTTTACCGTTTCGTCTGCGATCGTTCGCCGCTGCCGGTCATCATCTACAACTTTCCTCAGGCGACGGGATACGACATCCCGGCTGAAATTGTGATCGAGTTGGCCGAGCACCCAAACCTCATCGGCATCAAGGAATCGTCGGGCTCCATTGAGAAGGTTCAGAAGATGGTTGAGGCTACGCGCCACATCAAACGCAGCGCAACCGTGACCGAGACCTTCGCGGCTGCCACTGGCCGCATGTTGAAGGCAGCCGCCGCTGCGTCGGCGAGCGCCGACGGAGGCGCGTTGGTAACGGTTGGTGCACTGGCTGGAACTGCGGCGCAGCAGCCGTCGTCCGCGGCCGTGACAGTAGTCGGCGGATTGAAGACGCGCCAGAAGGAAGTTGGCTTCCAGGTGCTGGTGGGCGCGGCGCAGAAGCTGCATCCTTCGCTGGAAGTGGGAGCGGTGGGCGCGATCCTCGCCTTCGCCGATTGCGCTCCTACCGCGTGTTACGAGATTTATGCCGCGTGGAAGGACGGCGACGCCGCCCTGGCTCGCGAAAAGCAGGAGCGCATTGCCAAGGCCGCCGAGCGGATCGTCGGCGGATTGAGCATTCCCGGCGTGAAGTACGCGATGGATTACAACGGCTTCTTCGGTGGAACCGTGCGGCTGCCGCTCTTGCCGCTGACCGCCGACAAGAAGGCCGAGGTGGAACAGTTGCTGGAGAATATTCGCAACTAGTGGCCGCCGACCGGTTGACCGGCCGCGAATCGACTCTTGCCAACAGGACGCCGCCGGTGTGCTCTCCGGCGTCGGACACATCAGGTGCCGGCAAAGTTGAACATCCATGGGGGTACCCTCTCCCCTATACGCTAAAATCTTTTATTTCAATATTTTGCCCCCAAAATATTGAAAACATTGGCTTTAAGTCATCACGCAACTCTTGTTGTTTCAATAACTTGCAAGCAATCCCCGCAAAATATTGATTCCAAACGATCAACCTAAACTCCTACGATTCAGAGGCTTACGAACTACCACCCACCAACTGCTGACAAACTGCCCGATCAAAGCTGCCGAGTGTCCTTCGACAACCGACAACTGACAACGGCCTTCCGGCTCCTTCCGGCAACTGACAACCAATTTGTCTTCCCGACCGAGGAGTTCACTCCGAGCGGAGCGATCTGCGGTTCCCGCACGAGGAAGGATCTGCCGACCGCCTTCCGACAACCGACAACTGTCCTCCACAAACACAAATAGGGCAGGAGCGCCAGGAGTCAGGCGGATCCTACCCTAACTCTGCAAGTATCGAACCGCACCACGATCAGGTCAAGAAAATACGCGACTAAAATGTGCCCCATTCCCGAAACGGAATTATCGCCAAGCCTGACGAAAAAGCGTTGGAACGAAGCGAAGCCGATGCTAATATTCGGCTTCTACCCAATGTCGTTCGAATCCGGGTGCCACGACGAGATAACCATCGCCTGCGGGTGCGGGTGCCCCACACGAGCCGGTTTTGCTTGTGTGGGAGGGTTTTCTGCCGCGAAACAGACCGAAAACTGGGCGAAGGCGCGGCTGCGACGCCGGTTCTCGCCGCGCAAAGAATCTTATCGGCTTTGCCCCTTCTACCAGCGTCAACTCGTCAACGAGGATGTAATTGTCGTCGACAAACTTCCGCACTTGGGAATCGGATTCGTAGCCATCATTCTCGGTCCAGGTATCCCACATGAAGGCATCTGGTGCGACGGCGTCGATAAATAGGTCAGGCGTCTTCTCGCGCAAGTCATCAAGAAAACGCGCCCGGAAGTAGTTCTGCATTGGCCCGCGGAAGATCTGATAGAATGTAATCGTGTCGCGGGTGGCGGGAGGTATCCCGGTCAGAACATACACCCCTGGCGACCATCCCCATATAGCCAGACTCCGAACCGGGTGCGTCCTTTGGATGTCGCGCACGACCTGGGCAATTCTATCGCTTGAATCTTTCACCGGCCAGGCCAGCGCCATTGAGCGAGTGAGGACAAGCTTCACCTTGGCCATTGTGTCGTTGGAATCCTTCTCTGGCGCTTCAGAGACAACCTTGGCGATTCTCGGATTCCCATGCGGTTGTGAATGAGATGACTTGCGAATGACTCTCACCAAGTTTGCATATTGGGCTACATCGATGGCGAACAACAGAACCAGCACAAGGCCAAATATCTGCCTGTGAGGCGACCGCCGACTCTTGGTCAGAGCGGCTGCCTCTGGAGACGCGAGCACTGCCGCCAGATACGTCATTGGAGGCACAAGAAAGATACCGTGGTGGGAGAAGGAGTATCTTACTCTGCACACCACGAACAGGGCGGCGCCAGCATACACCAGCAGACCGAAGTACGCCCATTTTCTCTTCTTGAAGAGGAGCAGAACGCCCGCGCTTCGCGAAGCGTAGATCAGCAGGCCTACGCTGAGCAACGCAACAAGCAGCGGTTGGCAAGTTGGCCAGCGCTGGAAGAGAAGCAAGAAATTGTCGATGCTCCTGGTCAAGCTCTGCGGGCCCGCATAGGAAAGGGGGCCGAGTATGTAGGAGTACCAAAAGTCCTTTATCGACCAGTATTCAGCCCATATGGCCAGCATGATGCAGCTAGTCAGCACGGACCCGCAAGCGAACGCGAGCGCTTCCATCACTCGCCACGAAGTGTCAAGAGAGAGAGTTCTGGCTCTGAAGATTGCTACCAAAACCAGCACGCCCAGGGCGGCGGTAATCGGCAACGCCTGTAGTTTGCCCCACGGCGCAGCACCGAGCGCCAGGCCCCCCAGAAATAGTAGAGATAGCCGCCGCAGACCCGGACATCCCGCAGGCTGGTCCAGCCACGCCAGGAACATGTAAAAGCCCACCATCAAAAGCAGGGTGGGTAACAGTTCGGTGGAATAATGCAGGTAATCCGAGTTGCTTGCAAGGCCGTACCACAGGACCATCAGGAAGGCGCCCACCGCCGCAGTCTTCTCCGATCCAAGCCGGCGCAGCGTCAGGTACGACATAAGAACTTGCAAGCACACAAGGACACTCGCCAGCATGTGCACCAGAATGAAACCTGGCTTAAATCCCATCATCAAAGGAATCGATAAAAGGTAGGAATCCAGTGGTCCCAGGCCTCCGCCATCAATCGCTTTCCAGGGTCGCGGATAAACCAGGAATTGCATCGCATTGCTGAGCATTTGGCTCTCATCCACATTCAACTCCCGCGGCACGAGAGCACTGGGCAGGCGGAGCAGGAAAACGCAGGTAAGGAGCAGCCCTACCACAATCGCAGGAGATGGAAGGCGGACGTCCGAAAGCCGTTCCAGCAAGTTTTGGCGGGGAGAGCTTGCACGGATCGTCGGGGAACTGGACATCGGAAAGCAGTGGTCTCCTGTCATTCAGGCTTGTGTGTAAAACCGGCCTTCGCCGGATAAGGCAAGCTCTTTGCGGCGGCTCGGGATGATTAGTTGTCCCGGGACTTGAGACGCCCCGGCCTGTGATATACGGAGCAAATCGTCCTCGATGAACATTACCACAACTTCTTGAGGACTTAGAGCACCCATTCGTTGACCTTCTTCCAGTACGCTAAGCACTGGGAGGTAGAGAAGGAGCTGACGGGATTGATCTTTCTCAAAGTCTATGAGAGGCAGATAAACGGGGCGCTTCACGTCGTCATGCTGGTGCGGATCGCTGACCGAGGCACTCCAGATGAAGGTTTTTTCACAGCGATGCGAGCGGACGAAAATGCGGAACTATATATTATTGCCTTGTTTACCCATTATTGATACAAGCAGTCTACGGTGCCTTCCACATGCACAACGTGGAAGTTTCGTAAGCGGTCTTGCGGAACATGGTGGATAGCGAGTCTGAGTTGCCAGTTTTCCAGTTCTGTCTTGAACGCTGACCTGGGCGGAAAAAGATCTGCTCCAACTCGCGGGCGAACCTGCGGCACCAAGTTTCTTCCACGGCTCAATTTCTGCGAAACCTTTCGCGCACATCGAATATAGTGATTGCAATGTCTTCTCTCGCCCTCTCCGAGCTGATTGGCGCGCCGGCGATCGACAGTACCGGCTCGCGTGCCGGCAAAGTGCGCGAGGTGACGCTGGCTCCGCAGGAGAACTCCAGTCTGGTCACGGGCTTCGTCATCAAGACGCAGCACCGCGACTGCCTGGTTCCCGCCAGTGCGGGTGCCCCACACAAGCCGGTGTTGCTTGTGTGGGAGGGTTCTTCCGCGAAACGACGCAGCCGAGCGCAACCAACCCCAACGAAGATTCCTCGGGAGGAAGCCATGCATACCGGTCACTGTTCGCAGTCGAGCAGATTTGGCTTGGCGAAAATGGCCTGCATCATCGTTGCGTTTTGCGCTGCGATGGCTGTCATCTCCCCGGCACAAACCTTGACCACGCTGGTCAACTTCGCCTATACGAACGGGGCGGAGCCGCTCTACGAATCCCTTGTGCCGGGCCCCGATGGCAATTTGTACGGAACCACAAATGGTGCAGGTGCACACAACGGTGGCATCGTCTTCAAGATGACGCCGGGCGGCACGCTGACGGTTCTCTACAGTTTTTGCGGCGGATCAAACTGCACTGATGGCAACGCACCGGATACCGGCCTGACACTGGGCAGCGATGGCAACTTCTATGGGGTGACCACCGCGGCAGGCGCCAAAGGGGATGGGACGGTGTTCAAGATCACTCCCGGCGGCGACTTTACCTTGCTGCACACCTTCACGGGAAGCGACGGCGCAGAACCTCAGGGGGCCTTGGTTTTGGCCAGCGACGGCAACTTCTATGGCACCACCACCTCCGGTGGCAGCCACGATTTTGGCACGGCCTTCAGAATCACCCCCAGCGGCGCCTTCACCACCATCTACAACTTTTGCTCTCTTGGCAGCTGCGCTGACGGCAGCGGCCCTTTTGGCGGCCTGCTGCAAGGCGCTGACGGCTACTTGTACGGAACAACCACTGGCGGCGGCACCCACTTTCTCTACGGCACGGTGTTTAAGATTGGCCTGACCGGCGGGCTGACCACGCTGCACAGCTTCGCCGCCTCTGACGGCTCGTCGCCCAATGCGAAGCTGCTCCAGGCCAGCGATGGAAATTTCTATGGCACGACAACGTCAGGTGGCAACACCCAAGCCTGCACGTTCGGTTGCGGCACAATCTTCAGGATCACCGCCGGCGGTAGCTTCACGTCGCTACACAGCTTCGACGGCGCGGATGGCTCCTTCGTTACTGCCGGTCTGATTCAAGCCAGCGATGGAAACTTCTATGGGGTCGCGGGGCGGGGCGGCAGTAGTTGTGGTTGTGGAACGATCTTCAAAATCACGGCGGGCGGCACGCTAACTGTGCTGCACAACTTCGCGGGATTTCCTACTGAGGGCTCTTTGCCGGTCGGCGGCCTGCTTGAGGCCAGCAACGGCAACTTTTACGGTACAACGGAATCCGGCGGCAGCACCGGTGATGGCTCCATCTTCAGTCTGACGGGCTTTACCACGACCGTTGTGACCGGTACTCCGAATCCCTCGGAAGTGGGACAGCTAGTGACTCTTACAGCTAATGTAAGTCCCTCCGGGCCGCCGATGCCTACCGGGACCGTTAACTTCACCTCGAACGGGACGGAGATTCCCGGCTGTACTGCGGTGCCGCTGTCGTCGTCGATGGCGGTTTGCATGACCTCCTCGTTGGCGCTCGGCACGGATACGATCGTGGGAATTTATTCCGGTGACAGCAATTATGCCGGCAGCAGCGGAACGCTCACACAAATCGTGGACCCCGTGCCCTCACCAATCCAGTTCGTTGCCGTGACGCCGTGCCGCGTAGTGGATACGCGTCAAGCCCACGGTACCTTCGGTGGACCGCCGATCATGGGCAATTCCTCGCGCTCGTTTCCGCTGGAACAGAGTGGCAATCCCTGCGATATTCCGTCTGACGCCGTCGCCTATTCGCTCAACGTGACGGTGGTCCCAATGGGGCCGCTCGGCTACCTGACCATCTGGCCGACGGGCCAAGGACAGCCGGTGGTCTCGACGCTGAATTCTCCGGATGGACGAGTGAAAGCCAATGCGGCGATTGTGCCTGCGGGCACGCCATCCGGCTCGGTCAGTGTTTACGTGGCAAACACGTCGAACGTCATTCTCGACATCGACGGCTACTTCGCCCCGCCGGCGCCAGGAACCTATCAGTTCTATCCGCTGACACCCTGCCGCATTGTGGACACCCGTGGCGGCGATGAAGGGATACTGCACGCGGGAATGGAACGCGACTATCTGATTCCCGGAAATTGCGGTGTTCCCAGCAGCGCGAAGGCCTATTCGTTCAACGTCACCGTCCTCCCGTCGGCTGGTGGCCTCGATTACCTGACCGTGTGGCCCCAGGGTGAGCCGCAACCCGGCGTCTCTACCCTTAACGACAACACCGGTACAATCGTGGCGAATGCGGCCATCGTGCCTGCGGGCAGCAATAGTAAAACCGCTTTCTACGCCCACAGCAACAGCACCAACCTTTTATTGGATGTCAACGGCTACTTCGCGCCGCCGGGAACAGGCGGGTTCTCCATGTATCCGGTCACGCCGTGCCGCGTGCTCGATACGCGCCGGAACAACGGGCAGCCCTTCATGGGCGAGAAAGCGGTGAACGTTGTGGGTAGCGCCTGCGCTCCGCCCAGCAATGCAGCGGCCTACATCTTCAACGCGACGGTCGTTCCGCCAGGCTCCATGCCTTTCCTTACCTTGTGGCCGGACGGCGAAGGCCAGCCCGGAGTCTCGACACTGAACGCCTACGACGGCTTCATCACTTCCAACATGGCCATCGTGCCGACTAACGACGGCTCCATCGACGCCTACGCCGCCGGACTGACGCAACTGCTGCTCGACATCTCCGGCTATTTCGCGCCGTAAGATTCGCTCTGGGTTGTGTCAGGGCACGACCCTTCGGCAGGCTCAGGGCAAGCTCTCGGTCGTGCCGAACAATGCGCAATGGAAGTCCGGGCTTCAGCCCCTGCAAGACAGCGGCTTCAAGCCGGTTCGCGATGACAAGATTGAGGGGATTGTGTCGGCGCGGCTCAAGCCGTGCCCCTTAAAGGCTGGATACCAACATCGACGTCTAGTTGGAGCCGTTTCTCGATAGCGGCATGGGCGAACGATTCCAGCCTCCCCAAGAACAACGGGAGGACATGTCTGCCCTCCCGTTTATTCCGTAATTGTCATTCGCCTAGCGTCGCGGTCCGCCGCGACCGCCGCCGGGACGGCCACCACGGCCGCCACCCGGGCGTCCGCCGCGTCCACCTTCACGGCCGCCAGACCGGCTACCAGCGTGTTCACGCCGTTCGCCATCGCGATTAAAGTTCGGCTCGGAGCTAGGTTCGTCGGCGCGCTCATGTCCGCCCTCGAAAGTCACTCCGCCACTCGGAGCGCCTTCAGCCGCGCCTTCCGGAGCTGCTTCTCCACCGCCCATTTTGGCGCGCTGTTCTTTCAAGATGGCCTTGCGCGACAGCTTAATGCGATTGCCATCGACGGCCAGCACTTTCACCAGCACCTGATCGCCTTCCTTCAGCTCGTCGCGAACATCGTTGATGCGATGCTCGGCGACCTCGCTGATGTGCAGCAGCCCATCGGTACCCGGGATGATCTCGACGAACGCGCCGAAGTCCGCCAGGCGCGTAACTTTGCCGAGATACGTCTTCCCTACTTCAGCGGTCGCAGTGATGTCGCCAATCATTTGCAGCGCCCTGGCAGCCGCTGCCTGATCGCTCGACGAGACATTGACCTTGCCGCTGTCTTCGACATCGATCTTGACTCCCGTGGCCTCGACGATGCCGCGGATCACCTTGCCACCCGGGCCAATGAGATCGCGAATCTTGTCGGTTGGAATCTGCAAGGTGTAGAAGCGCGGAGCGAATTCGCTGATGGTGGTACGCGACTCGCCGATCACCTCGTTCATTTTGTCGAGGATGTGCAGCCGTCCGGCGCGCGCCTGTTCCAGTGCCTCGCGCATAATCTGCGGCGTGATGCCCATTACCTTGATGTCCATCTGCAGCGCGGTGATGCCGCTACGCGTGCCGGCGACTTTGAAGTCCATGTCGCCATAGTGATCTTCCGCGCCGGCGATGTCGGTGAGAACGGCATAGTCGTTACCTTCCTTCACCAGGCCCATGGCCACGCCCGCAACCGATGCCTTGAGTGGAACGCCGGCGTCCATCATGCTGAGCGAGGCTCCGCAAACTGTCGCCATCGAGGACGATCCGTTCGATTCCAGAATGTCGGAGACCACGCGCATGGCGTATGGCCAATCGGTGTCGCTGGGCAACACTGCGAATAGCGCACGTTCCGCCAATGCGCCGTGGCCAATCTCGCGACGGCCCGCGCCACGCAGAAACGCAACCTCGCCCACCGAGAATGGCGGGAAATTGTAGTGCAGCATGAAGCGCTTCTTGGCTTCGCCTTCGAAGGCCTCCAGCCGCTGCTTGTCCTCGCTCGTGCCCAGGGTGGTGGTCACCAGCGCCTGAGTTTCGCCGCGGGTGAAGATTGCCGAGCCGTGAGTGCGCGGCAGCACGCCGACTTCGATCCAGATATCGCGGACCTGGTCGAACTTGCGACCATCGGGACGGCGTTTTTCCTTGATGACCTGCTCGCGGAAGATTTGTTCGCGCAGGAGATCGAAATACTTGCCGGCCTTCTTGCGGCCAGCTTCGTCTTCTTCCGGCACAGCTTCCTTGACTTCGGTCTTGAGCTGCTTGATGAGCGAGTAGCTCTCGTTCTTGGGATGCTTCTCGGCGTTGGCGGCATCGGTCAGACGCTCGCCAAACTTCGATCGCAGTTGGCCGAGGTAAGCTTCATCCGTCGTCACCGGTTCGACCGCACGCTTGGGCTTGCCCGCCTTCCGCGCCAGCTCGCTGATGGCGGCACAAATCTTCTTGACCTGTTCGTGGCCGTACTCGATGCCCTCGACCACAACTTCTTCGGAGACTTCGCGAGCGCCGGATTCGATCATCACAATGCCTTCGGAGGTCCCAACGACCATCAGGTTCAGATCGCCGGAGCGCTGCTCTTCATACGTGGGATTGATGATGAAATTGCCGTCCACGCGGCCGACGCGCACCGCGCCGATGGGACCATGAAACGGGATGTCCGAGACGCTGAGCGCGACCGACGCGCCGTTAATACCCGAGACATCGGGGTCGTTTTCCGTGTC
>Ga0187874_10003059_pt1 | contig 12047 bp, 10 predicted proteins | sample June2016WEW_16_1_3_FD_132993 | JGI IMG/M metagenome (GOLD analysis project Ga0187874, IMG submission 132993) | Peatland microbial communities from SPRUCE experiment site at the Marcell Experimental Forest, Minnesota, USA - June2016WEW_16_150 | ecosystem: Environmental > Terrestrial > Soil >... | reverse complement strand
CCGGCAGCATCCACGAAGGCCGCTGGCTCGGCGCCGGCCTTTCGCACATGCTCGAACACATGCTCTTCAAAGGCACGACCACCCGCCCCGGCGCGCGCATTGACCAGGAAGTACAGGAGGCCGGCGGCTACATGAACGCCTACACGAGCTTCGACCGCACCGTTTATCACATTGACGTGCCCAACACCGGAGCGCACACGGCGATAGATATTCTCTGTGACATCATGCAAAACGCGACGTTGCCGCCCGATGAACTCGCCAGGGAAATGGATGTCATCCGCCGCGAAATGGACATGGGCCAGGACGATCCGGGCCGCCGCGCGAGCCGCCGCCTCTTTGAAGTCGCTTATACCAAAAGCCCGTATCGCTTCACCATCATCGGTTACTTGGATATTTTCAACGAGGTCAAACCCGATGACATCCGCGGTTACTACCGCGAACAATACGCGCCGAACAACGTGTTCTACGTCGTCGCCGGCGACGTGAAACGCGAGGACGTGCTTTCGCAGATCAAAACCGCCTACGAAAAGACGAAAGCAAAACCACTGCCGCCGGTCGTCCTGCCGGAGGAACCGAAACAGACCGCGCCACGCGAAGTGGTCGAGGAAGCAACGATCGAACTTGGTCATTTTCATTTTGCGTGGCACATTCCCGAAATTCGCCATCCCGACGTGCCGATTCTCGACGTGCTCGCCGTGTTGCTCGGCGGCGGTCACAGTTCGCGCCTCTTTCAGCGAGTTCGTGAGAAGCTCGGGCTCGTCCATCACGTGGATGCATGGACTTACAGCCCCGGCAATCCCGGCCTCTTCGGCATAAGCGCTATTGCGGACGCGGACAAATTTGAGGCCGCGCGCGACGCCATGCTCGTCGAGGTCGAAAGAATGAAAACGCTTTCCGTTTCGTCGAATGAAGTGCAGAAGGCCGTCAAACAATTCGTTTCCGCCACGCTCGCCGTGCGCAAGACGATGGAGGGCCAGGCGCAAAACCTTGGCGCGAGCTGGCTTGCGGCGAACGACCTGAATTTCTCCGAACGTTATCTCGCCGCCGTCAAACGGGTATCGCAAGCCGACGTCCAACGCGTCGCCCGCGAATATCTCACGGCGGAAAACCGCACGCTTTACGCGCTGTTGCCCGACGGCACCGCGCCCAGACCCAGGACGGAAATTGAAACCAGCGCCGGGCAGCCGATCCAGAAAATCGAATTGCCGAACGGCCTGCGTCTGCTCGTGAAGGAAGACCATCGGCTGCCGTTCGTGGAATTTCGCGCCGTGTTCCAGGGCGGCGTTCTGGCTGAAACGCCGGAAAACAACGGCGTCACGCTGCTGCTCGCCAAAATGCTGCTCAAAGGCACGAAAACCCGCAACGCTGAAAAGATTGCCACGGAAATTGAATCCATTGGCGGCAGCATTGACAGCTACGGCGGCAACAACAGCTTTGGCGTGAACGCGGAAGTGTTGAGCAGCGATTTTGCCACCGGCCTCGATTTGGTCGCCGACGTTTTGCTGAACCCGACTTTTCCGGCCAACGAACTGGAACGCGAGCGCGAGGTGCAAATCGCCGGCATCCACGCGCGCAAGGACGACCTCCTCAAGAGCGCCAGCTTTGCCATGCGCCAGGCATTGTTCGGCAACGCCGGCTACGGCCTCGACTCGCTGGGCACGGAGGAAACGGTGCAAAAGATTTCCACCGCCGACCTGAAATCATTTCATCAAAAACTCACCGCGCCGAACAATTGCGTCCTCGCCATTTACGGCGACGTAAAGCCGAACGAAGTCAAAGCCGCTGTTGAAAAGGCATTTGCGAACTGGAGACCGGCCCCCGGGGGCGCTGGCATCCTGCCGGCGAATCGCAACACCACACAATCAAACCGCCGGCAGGATGCCGGCGCTCCCAGGCGCGTTACGGAAACGCGCGACAAAAAGCAGGCGGTGCTGGTCATCGGTTTCCCCGGCACGACCATGCATGACGACGACCGGTACCCGCTGGAGTTGATTCAGGAATCGTGCAGCGACCTCGGCTCGCGGCTGTTCCTGCGCATTCGCGATCAACTCGGACTGGCCTATTACGTCGGCGCGCAGAATTTTGCGGGGCTGGTCCCGGGTTATTTCGCGTTTTACACCGGCACCGAACCGGCGAAGGCCGGGCAGGTCGAAACGGAATTGCTGAAGGAAGCCGGGCTGTTGCGCACGGAGGGTTTGACCGCCGAGGAACTCAAACGCGCCAAGGCCAAAATCATCGGTCAGAAAAAAATTGCGCGCCAAGAGCTGGGTCACCTGGCCTCCATGACCGCGCTCGACGAACTCTACGGCCTCGGTTACCAGCGCACGGAACTGGATGACGCGAAATACGAGGCTGTCACGCTGGAACAAATCAAGGCCGCTGCGCAAAAATATCTCAAGCCGGACGCGCTGGTGGTTGCTGTCGTGAAACCAGCCAAATCCTGATTCGGCGGCTTGCGCGTTCGTGCTCAACTTGAACGCCACGCCTTCGGCATCGCTTCGCGACAGCACAACGACGACTTCAGCCCGGACACTAGAAAATATTTTGGAGAACAGCTAACGCTTTTGGCCAAATGAATGTCCCAACGATCCAAAGCGGCAATGTTATAGCAATGAACTTCATCCACCTTAGCCATTTTTTGATCGATTCTTGTCCCTTACCAATGCCCAAAACGATTTTGGGGGTGAAAGAAAGTGCTACACAGAACAATGGCGCACCACACAAGAACCACCAAAACCAACTTGGTATCATCACAGTGCGTGACGAAGGCGGATCTCCTGATTCGTAAGAAAGTATCAATTCAAGAGCTTTGAATTGGTTTGTTTGCGAAATACCATCTTTTAACAACTCGATAGCTTGAGCATGACGAGCAGAGCGAGCTGTCCCAGAAGTATCAGGCGCAATGGCAATAAAATAAAAAAGGGCAGCCACAAAAATCATTAGGCATAAACTCCATTGTGCTCCGTAGCCTTTTAAACGAAGCCAAAGTTGTTGCCAGTATGGAGGCCTCGCTGTATCAACCCATGACTTTAAGGAGGCAAAAAGTTCTTTTGCAATCGGGTTGCGATCTTCGTCAACTTCTAGACGCAAAGAAGTTTGATAATAAGGCACTTGAAGTTGACATTTGATTTTATAGCATTTAAGCGCAAGGGCAAAACCTTCTGGCTTCTCGCCGAGAAGTGCGGGGTCTCGCATGGCTTCTTCAAAAGATTGAGCAACAACTCTACGATGCCCGCTAAGAAGAATTACAAGATTCCGACCTTTTCCATATTCATAACTTTTTTCAAGTACGCCTTGAAGCTGTTGTCGCTCTTTTACTTCATCAAAATATTCGGGCCTTTTTTTACTTATCCTTAAAATTTCTCCATTGACTTCTTCGGCAATAAGGCGTTCTCGGTATTTCTCCAATTTAATCCATTCATTATCAACTAACTTATCAAGTTCAAGCAAACATTCTCTATCAAGCAACCAAGGCCCTTCTTCATCTAGCCGAGTGCTATGGACAATTTCTGCCATTTATACCTTTGCGATCAATTGCCGCAAGACGTAAGGCAAAATGCCGCCGTGCTGATAGTAATCAATCTCGATTGGCGTATCAATGCGGCAACGCACCGGCACGTTTTCCACTTTGCCATCCTTACGGGTGATACGGAGCGTGAGGTCCTGTTGCGGCTTGAGATTCGCGCCGAGGCCGACAATGTCGTAAGTCTCCGTGCCGTCGAGCTTCAAGCTCTGAGCCGTTGTGCCTTCCTTGAATTGCAGCGGCAACACGCCCATGCCGAGGAGGTTGCTGCGGTGGATGCGTTCGAAACTCTGCGCCACGACTGCTTTCACGCCGAGCAGTTTTGTGCCTTTGGCCGCCCAATCGCGCGATGAACCGGTGCCGTATTCCTGTCCGGCTATGACAACGAGTGGAACACCGGCCTGCTCGTATTTCATGGCCGCATCGTAGATGCTCATTTGCTCACCGAGGCAGGGACGGCTCGCCGGGCCGTCCGCGGACGCCGACGGCGCGGCGTCCCTACCATAAAAAATGGTCACGCCACCTTCAACATCCGGCACCATGAGATTTTTGATCCGCACATTGGCAAACGTCCCGCGCGTCATCACCCGGTCGTTGCCGCGCCGCGAGCCATAGCTGTTGAAATCGGCGGGTTCGACGCCGTGCTCAATCAGATATTTTCCGGCGGGCGACGTTTTCTTGATGGACCCGGCGGGCGAAATGTGGTCGGTGGTCACGCTGTCGCCAAAGATGGCCAGCACCCGCGCTCCTTTGATCTCGCGAATTTCGCCGGGCTGCATTGAAAAATTCTCAAAGAACGGCGGCTCCTGGATGTAAGTGGATTTTGCATCCCATTCGTAAACATTGCCGGTGCTGGATGGGATTTCGTTCCACTTGGGATTCTGCGCGGCGAAATCCTGGTACAGCTTGCGGAAAACTTCCGGCTGCAACGCGGTCCGCATGAGGTCGCGGATTTCGCGCAACGACGGCCAGATGTCCTTCAACAAAACCGGCCGACCGTCCTTGCCGGTGCCGAGCGGGTCGTGGGCGAGGTCAATGTCCACCCGTCCGGCGAGCGCGAACGCGACGACCAGCGGCGGCGACATGAGGAAGTTCGCCTTGATACTCTGATGCACCCGCGCCTCGAAGTTGCGGTTCCCCGAAAGTACCGACGCCGCAACCAGATTGTGTTTGTGAATTGCGTCCTCGATGGGCGCGGCGAGCGGACCGGAATTGCCAATGCACGTCGTGCAACCGTAACCGACCAGGTTGAAACCGAGCTTGTCGAGATACGGCTGCAAACCGGTCTTTTCCAAATAATCGCTGACGACGCGCGAACCGGGCGCGAGCGACGCCTTCACCGCGGGGTTGACCGTCAGCCCGCGTTCGACGGCTTTTTTCGCGAGCAATCCGGCTGCAAGCATGACGCTGGGATTTGACGTGTTTGTGCAACTCGTGATGGCGGCAATCAGTACACTGCCATGGCCGATGGTGGTTGTAGCAGCGCTCTGTGAGCGCCGGTGTTCACTACCGTTTCGGCGGTCATAGACCGCCGCTACAGGAACCTCCGCGCGGTTGGTGGAAAGTTCCTCCGGCTTCATACCAAAGCCGTTTTCCGTAACCGGCTTTGAAAACGCGGAAACGAATTCACGTTTCAAATTCGGCAACTCGATCCGGTCCTGCGGGCGTTTCGGACCGGCAACGCTTGGCAACACCGTCCCAAGGTCGAGTTCCAGTTCCTGCGAATACGTAATGTCGCCTTGCTTCGGAATGCCCCAAAGCCCCTGCACCTTGTAATAATTTTCGTAAATGCGGCAATGCTCTTCACTGCGGCCCGTGGCGCGGAGATAATTCACGCATTCTCCGTCAATCGGAAAGAAACCCATCGTCGCGCCGTATTCCGGCGCCATGTTCGCGATCGTCGCGCGATCCACCACCGGCAATGCCGCCGCGCCGGGACCGAAAAATTCCACAAATTTACCTACGACCTTCGCCTTGCGCAGCATTTGTGTGACGGTCAGCGCGAGGTCGGTGGCGGTGACGCCTTCGCGTAACACGCCGGTCATGTGAACACCGACGACATCCGGCGTGAGAAAATAAACCGGCTGGCCAAGCATGCCGGCCTCGGCTTCGATGCCGCCCACGCCCCAACCGACGATGCCGAGGCCGTTGATCATTGTCGTATGCGAGTCCGTGCCGACGAGGGTGTCAGGGAAATAAAGTAGCGCAGCCGTCCCGGCTGCCTTTAGGTTGCTCTGTGCAGGCGAGACGCCTGCGCTACTGAGCACGCCTTTCGCCAGATATTCCAGATTGACCTGATGGACGATGCCGATGCCGGGCGGTATGACCTTGAACTTGTCGAACGCCTGCATGCCCCATTTCAAAAATTGGTAGCGCTCGTGGTTGCGCTGAAATTCGATTTCCAGATTCTTCTGAAATGCGTCCGGTGAACCGTTCACGTCCACCTGCACCGAATGATCTACCACGAGGTCCACCGGCACCAGCGGCTCGATGATTTTGGGATTTTTACCCATGCGTGCGACCGCGGAACGCATGGCCGCCAAATCCACCAGCAACGGCACGCCGGTGAAATCCTGCAACACGATGCGCGCCGCGATGAACGGAATTTCCTTCGTGCGTTCCGCGTTTGACTGCCAGTTGGCCAGCGCGCGCACGTTGTGTTCGGTGATTTTTTTGCCGTCGCAATTGCGCAGGACGGATTCGAGCACGAGCCGGATGGAAACCGGCAGTTTGGAGACCGGCCCGACGCCGGCTTTTTCCAATTGCGGCAATGAAAAAAACCAGCCTTGTCTGCCGTTGCCGGGGTCAAATCTCTGGAGCGCGCTTAACAAATGGTGCGGGACGTTCATTTAATTCCAACCATCACCAATGAAAATGAAGGCGAAGCACAAACGTGTCAAGTTGCACCCGTTGGAGTTCAAGCTTTAGCTTGCTCCCCATCACCGGCTGAAGCCTGAACTCCAATAAAACGCGAACGCCGTGGAAATTATTTTCCCGCAGGTTCGCAGTGCAGCAACTCGCCGATACGACGTTCGAGCCGCGCGAGGTCCAGCGGTTTGGTGAAAAAGTCGTAGGCGTGCATGGACGTGGTGCGTTTGGTCACGTCACCGGAAAGTGCGCTCATGAAAATGACGGGGATTTTTTTGGTGGCCGGCTGGCGGCGCAGGATTTCACAAACCGACAGGCCGTCGAGGTCGGGCAACAGAATGTCGAGCAGGATCAGGTCCGGTTTGAACTGCCGCGCCTGGCACAACGCCTGCACACCGTCGGTGGCCACGAGAAATTCGCAGCCCAGACCGGCGAGGCGGAATTTCACCAGCTCGATGAAATCGCCTTCGTCGTCCACAATCAAAATCCGCGGCACCATGCTCGCCAACCTAACCGGTTCTGAGCCGGGCACAATGGCGGCACGGTTAAAGCGAAGTGACGAATTGGAAACGGAGACGGCGCGCTGTTCGCGCGCCTCGGCTAAACAGGCTGGAGCGCGATTTACTTCAACTTCGCCAGCGTCGCCTTGACGGCCTCGAAGTTCGGCAAATCCTTGGGCGTCGGCGTCTGTTCGCTGTATTGCACCACGCCGTTTTTATCAATCACGAACGCCGCGCGCGCTGCGGTGTCGCCCACACCCGCCAGCATCGGAAACACGACCTGATATTTTTTGATGACTTCCTTGTTCAAATCACTGGCGAGGGTGATGCCGATTTTTTCTTTTTGCGCCCACGCCTCTTGCGCGAACGGCGTGTCCACACTGATGCCGATGACGTCGGCATTCAGGCCGGAATAGGCGTTGAGGCCGGCGGTGAGGTCGCACATTTCCCTGGTGCAGACGCTGGTGAACGCCGCTGGAAAAAACAGCAGCACGGTGCTCTTTTTGCCGAAGTTGTGGCTGAGCTTCACGTCCACCAGACCGGACGTTTGTTTGGATTTCAGGGTGAAGTCGGGAGCTTTGGAACCGGTGGGAATTGGCATAATCGTTTTTGGTTATTCACTTGATTCATTTTTGTTACGGACAAAGCTTCCGGATTTGCGGCGCAATGTCAAATGGGGAGTTCGCCTTTTGCCCCGGCCTCAGCCTGGGGCGCGTCGCAAACCGCGCACATCCCGACACGTCACTGCATAAAGACGGTATTCATCAAGGGGCAACAACGGGGTATTCGCGCAGCCAGGTTTCGCCCAGCTCAATAAGCGTTTCGCTGGGCAAAGCACGTTTGAGCAACGGGAAGACGACCCGCTCCTCGTGCCGGAAATGTTCCCGCGATGCCGCCAGCGCCTTTTTGAGCAAACGTTGCGCTTCGGCCAGGCTGCTCGCACCGCGCACCCGCTTGAAGTTGTGGTCAATCTCCTTGTGATCCTGGTACAGATGGTCCAGTTCACCCTTCTCCGCCAGAACATGATCCAGCGCCGCATAAGCCAGGTCCGTCTCCGTTTCAGCATGTCGGCCCAGCACCCCTTCCACCACCGTGGACAACACCCTGACTTCCTGTGTCGAATTCAGGCCGGGCAGAACCCGTTCGATTTCATCAAATACCGCGCGGAAAACCACATGCTCCATAACAAGAGTTTCGATAATCGTGGCCATGTCCAGTACTTATCCCACAAAACGGCAGCTTGTCCACTTACAAGTTGTGAGCCGGTCATGACTTACAACCCCGCCAGCACTTCCGCCGCGTGTTCATCCGGTTTCACCTTCGGCCAGATTTTTTTGATGCGGCCGTTCGGGCCGATGAGGAACGTCACGCGATGCGTGCCCAGATATTTCCGGCCCATGAAACTTTTCTCGCCCCAAACACCGTAGGCCGTGACTATCTTTTTGTCCTCGTCCGCCAGCAACGTGAAGGGCAGTTTATATTTGCCGGCAAACTTATCGTGTGAACCGGTTGAATCGGTGCTAACGCCCAGCACCACCGTGCCCCTTTTCTTGAACTCGGCAAAATAATCGCGAAACGCGCAGGCCTCCTTTGTGCAGCCGGGCGTGTCGTCCTTGGGATAAAAATAAAGCACGACGTTTTTGCCTTTGAAATCGGCGAGTAAAACCCGGCCGCCGCCGCTGGTCGCCGCCGAAAATTCCGGCGCAACGTCGCCTTCCTTCAGTTTCAATTTCGTGGTCATCGGGTCATCCCGATTCAACGGTTTAGCGATTCAACGGTTCAACGAATTCATTTTTCACGGTGGCCGAACTCGCCGGATGCGCGCCGAGTTGTTTCACGCCATCCCAGACATAGAGCAGGCCGGAGATGCCCGTGAACACCGCCGCGCCAATCGTCCAGACCCGGAGCCAGCGCACGTTCAAGTCGCGGTCCCAACCCAGCAATATCCAGAGAACGACGATCATTTGCAACACCGTGGAGATTTTGCCAAAGATGCGCGGGCGGACTTTGACCTTGCCGACGGTGAGCCGGATAACGGCAATGCCGATGAGCAGCAGCAAGTCGCGCCCGATGACGGTGCCGGTCAGCCACAGGGGAACCTGTCCGAGATACGGACTGTGATCGAAGCTCAAGAGAACGATCCCGGACAGGAGCAACAGCTTGTCCGCCAGCGGATCGAGCATCGCGCCCAGCTCACTCTTTTGGTGGTAACGGCGGGCGATGTAGCCGTCCACACCGTCCAGAATCGCCGTGATGGCAAATGCCAGAATCGCCACCAACCGGTGAACTTCGTTGCCGGTTTCAACATAGTAAAGGACCTCGACGACAAAAAACGGAATCAGCAGGATCCGCAGGATGGTGATTTTGTTTGCGGTCGTCATTTCGTCCAAGGAAAAGGTGACGGGTGACAAGTGACAAGAGAAAAAGTGCGGGTTTTGTCGCGTCACACGCCACTCGTCACTTATCACGTTTTCGATAGATGAACCACCAGAACCAGACCGTGCCCAGCGCGCCGCAAACCGCCGCGCCGACGAAATTTGCCTGCGGACTCAGGCTCCACAGCCACGCGCCAAGGAATGAACCGCTCGTTACCGTGCAGTCGCGGATGAGGTAATACGCGCCGTAGGTCCGCGCACGCAGTTCCGGCACCGCCTCACCGATGATGAGCGCCTTGCGCGCCGGCTCGCCGAATTCCTTCAAGCCGCGCACGACAAACGCGAGCGCCAGCCACGCGAAATTGTGCGCCCACAACAGCGACAGCGGGAACAGCGTGAAGAAGACAAACGTCGCCAGCACAAACGGGCGGCGACCATATTTATCCGCCAGATGCGCGACGGGAATGTAGCACAGCATCGCCGTGACCATTTCAAAGGCGACCAAATAACTGTATTGCTGCGCCGTCAAGCCGTTGTGGTCGATTGCCCACAAAATCACGAAGGCATACGGAATCCGCTCGCAGAACCGGATCAGAATGTCGCTGACCAGCAGTTCGCGCAGCGCAGGCGTGAATGATTTGACGACGTTAGCAAAAGTAGGACAGCCGTCCCGGCTGTCTCCATTTTCATTTTTTATTTTAGAGACAGGCGTGACGCCTGTCCTGCGTTCCGGTTCAAACATGAACCACTGGAACGCCGCCGTGAGCAGGCTCATGGCGATGCAGAGCACCAGCGCGTATTTCACGCCGTCCGTCCAGCCGTAACGCGTGAGGAGCCAGCCGCCGATGAGCGGGCCGAGCATCATCGGCACGCGGCGCACGAGGGATTGCACGCCGATACCCATCGTATGCCGGTGCCGTTCGAGCGACGTGGCCACGACGGTGAAGGTGGTCGGCAGGGACAGCGCGCTCCACGCCAGAAACAAAAATGAGCCGAGCAATAGCGCCAGCCAGTGTGGCCAGAACAAAACCAGGACATAACCTGCAACCGAAATGGCGCTGAATGTCAGCAACGCCCGGCGTTGTCCCCAACGATCCGTCAACCAGCCGCCCGGATACGCATACACCGCGCCGAGCAACGTTTGCAACGCGTCGAACAAACCGATGATGAACACGCCGCCGCCGAGGACTTCGATGTACTTGGGCGCGAAGCCGAGCCAGAGTTTTTCGCCGGTGCCGGCAAGCACGAGCGCGACGAGCAACAGCGACGTGTTGCGGCGCAGCGCAAGGAATTCGGAGATGTTTCGCAGACGGTTCATGACTCGAGTGGAGAAAAACGTGGCACGAATGGCATGGATTTGCACGAATTTCTAATCTGTGTTAATCGGTGAAATCTGTGTCTCAAATTACATTTTGCTTCTTGCCAAGCGCGCGATTTCTTCGCTCAATTTCCTCCGCCAATGACAAATTCGTCTGACAAACCACTCGTCGGCATTTTAATGGGCAGCGATTCCGACTGGCCCACGATGAAGGCCGCGGCGGATATACTGACGGAATTCGGCATCGCCAGCGAGGCAAAGGTCATCTCCGCACACCGTACGCCGAAGGATTTGGAACAATACGCGAGCAGCGCCGCCGGGCGCGGCCTGCACGTCATCATTGCCGGCGCCGGCGGCGCGGCGCATCTGCCGGGGGTGACGGCGGCGTTCACTACCCTGCCGGTCATTGGCGTGCCGATTGAAAGCAAGTCGCTCAAGGGCCTCGACTCGCTGCTGTCCATCGTGCAAATGCCGCCGGGTGTGCCGGTGGCCACGGTCGGTATTGCCGCGGCAAAAAATGCGGGTCTTTTGGCGGTGGAAATCCTGGCTGTGAACGACGGGCGACTGCAAAAGGCGCTGGTCGCCTTCAAACTGCAGCTCGCTGCGGAATCGCGCGCAAAAAACAAAACAATCGCCTCCTAACCCCGCCCGTGGATTGGTTTCAAGGCAGCGTGTCTTCCGGGTGGACACTTTATAACCTCTGTTTCCTTATCGTTCGCAGAAAATAGATTGCCTGAGCAAGGCAGTTACGATTCATGGTCAAGCTGGTATGGGGTTTGCTCCAACAGACACGATTTGGAACCGGCCATATGAGGATGGCTTGAAAGAAAACCTGTCGTTCTAAAACCATGACTAAATATTTTGTAAAACACGCGGGGAAGATACTTTTCCCCCATTTGGCGCCCGATCAGCGCAAACAGCGGGTGTCCATCATCATGCTGGTTGTCCTGACCAGCGTTGTCGGCGACGGGGCCCTGGTGTTGTTGATATTGCTGCACGGACACCGAATGTTTTAGGCTGCTGTGGCTTAAGGTCGTTTGATGCCGCCCGTCTCTCTTGGAGGCGGGCGGTTTTTGCTGGCCGCTGGCTGGAAGAAAGCCGAGTTGGATGACTTCTTCGGGGTTTCACCAGAATCACCCGTTCCTCTTTCGTCAGGCTCTGGATGCCTTCCCGCGCGCGACCTTTTCAAGTACAGCATCCCCTTCCTCCGCAAAACCATGGCTGGCGCCGTTGGACAAGCCGGTGCGCATTTGTTAGCCTGAGCGCGACAACATGAGCAAGCCCACGAATGACAATGTCGCCGCCGTTCCTTCGGATTTTATCCGCGACATCGTCGCCCAACACGTCGCCGAAAAGAAATATCCGCACATTCACACGCGTTTTCCGCCGGAGCCGAATGGGTACCTGCACATCGGCCACGCCAAGAGCATTTGCCTGAACTTCGGCATCGCGCGCGAGTTCGG
>Ga0187874_10003055_pt1 | contig 12054 bp, 13 predicted proteins | sample June2016WEW_16_1_3_FD_132993 | JGI IMG/M metagenome (GOLD analysis project Ga0187874, IMG submission 132993) | Peatland microbial communities from SPRUCE experiment site at the Marcell Experimental Forest, Minnesota, USA - June2016WEW_16_150 | ecosystem: Environmental > Terrestrial > Soil >... | reverse complement strand
GCGCGATTATTTTTATTTGACAGCCTGCATTAGAGCATGTTGCCTGTGAAGAAAAACACGTTAGTCGGAGAAAGGATTAGTTGTCCTATTGATGATATCGGGAACAAATTCTGAGGCACACGAACCGGGCAAATGCCGTGACTGCGCCCACAGGTTTTCATGACTGGCGGTGAGGGATTTGAGCCCGTGCTACGATGGTCATTTCACCCGCGACTTGTTCTTTTTTCTTGCTACCTTCGCCATCCTGAAAAGTGGTGCAGATATAAGCCTAAGTGCTAATCTTAAAACTCAATTTCGAGAATCAAATTTCAGGTTATCGTCAGGTTTCTGCTAAGTGTTGACGTGTAGGTCCGGGGAATCGGCCATTTCTCCGTGATTGCGGTAACTACTGTTTCTCGTCTCTTTACACCTCTAATTCTCGTTATGCAGTCTCCTTTTCTAAGCATATCTTGAATGCTTTTAACCATAAGCACCACGCCAATGTTGATGTCTCCACGGCACTTCATGATATAGAAAACGTCTGGAATTGGAAATATCTCGCGTATGACGGCATCCACATCATGACCGGACGTGGTTCTAAGGTAGAAATGGGCTAAAGCATAATACCCAATTTTCATCGGGTCAATCTGAATTCTGGATACTATGACGCCTTCTTCCCTCAGATTTTCGTACCTTCTAGCCACAGTGTCAACAGAGATGCCTAATTGCTTTGCCAGAACTCTAAATGACGTCCGGCTGTCATTTGCTAACTCGTTTATTATGTGTTTGTCTATCTCGTCGGCATCAAATATGCTGTTGTCTGTTGTTTTTTTATTTGAAAGCTCGGGGGCTCGATTAGGGATTAGGGATAGGTTTTCGGGGGTTAACCATATGTCGGTCCAAATTGAAGAGTCTAAGTCTGTTATGCCCGCTTTTTTTCTTAGTTCTTCTTTTATTTTGCCCAGCTCGTTTATGGTTTTTAAAGGTACTACGGCTCTTAGGTTATAGCGTGAATCACTTAAGAACGGTCCGAAGGCGTCAGGCAATCTGGCTTTAACGTAATTGCTTACTTGTTCTATTTGTGATGGTTCAACGTCCATTAGGAGTATTCCAACGGCGTCGCAACCTAATTTTTTATAGTTTATCTGTACGGTGGCTCCGTTGATTATGCCTTTTTTGGTCATATTCTTGTAGCGGCTCCAGACTGCGTTTTTTGAGATGCCTATTTCTTTTCCAATTTCCGCAAAAGTCCTGCGGGCATCCTCAAGCAAATGGCCTATAATTTTTAAGTCAATTTCATCTTTTGCCGCGCGCTTTGGTTGTACGGTCGCCATATGATCCTCTCAGATTAATACAAAAACCTGTGGTTAAATTTTAACTTTGCGGTGTTGTCACAAAAGTGAGGCATTAATTATGACTTTGTACGATATTATGCATCAAGTTGCAAAGTGTTATAAACAGAACTAAATATAAAAGGGGCTATTGAACGAGAGCATGATTGATGCTTTCGCTCAAAAATGAAATTAGGAGAAAAAATAAAAATGAAAATGCTGAAAAACAAAATTATAGCAATAACGATCAGTATATTCTTTATGCTTTCAATGACAGCCTCAATGATGCTAATACCAAACGCTGACGCGCATAGTCCGCCCTGGAGTATTCCAACGTATGCCTACATGGTTGCGGAGCCTAATCCTATAGGCGTCGGTCAAACCATACAAGTTTACATGTGGCTTGACGAAGTTTACGGTGCCGCCGGTGGAAGCGCGGCTGCTCTCGGCACGAACGCTTCTTCAGCAAGTGCCGCATTAACAGCAAACAACTATAGATTCAAAAACTACAACTTAACCGTAATTGACCCTAACGGCAAAGACCGCTTCAATTTGGAGGAGTTGTCGGAGGAAACCAGTTTATCGCGGGAGGCAGTGACGTCAACGGAGGCGGCCAAGGAGTAATGTACTTTGAGGGCAGTTCATACGAACCGAGATATGTCAATCCAATAATAATTTCTGGCGTCATTTACTACACTGAGCCTGTATCTTTCACAGGTCCCAGCGCAGGACCAACTGATGCAATTGACCTTCGCACAGGAAAAGTCCTCTGGTCTCGCACTGACGTACCGCCACTTTCATTTGGCTACATATACAATGTTTGGAACGGCGACCAACACGGAACTTTCCCACCAATGCTATTCGCACAAATAGGTGGTGGAACCACAGGTATTCCAGTAACGTGGGAGACTTTCGACGCATACACAGGAGACATGATGTTTAACATAACGAATGTTCCGGGATTTGCACCGCAAACTGGACAGACCGTAGGGGGCCAAAATGCTGTAGCTTTAACAACTGCGTCAGTGGCAGGTCCAAGTGGTGAAATACTAAGGTATGTCTTTATGAACACCGGTACTTCAGCAAATCCAAAATGGTATTTGGCACAGTGGAACTCTTCGAAACTATGGCAATACGACGTGAACCCATACACTGGAGGAGGTAGCTTTAATCCGTCACCAATAAACGCTAGCAACGGAGCAGTCCTATCCAACATCCCCATCAACGCTATTGTTCCAGGTACAGGCATGTATCCAAACGGAGTAAGTTTCTCGGTTAAATACGGCTCAACAATCACTGTTAACGCGAACATCCCAATCAACTCCACTACTCTAGGAGGCGAGGTTCTTGGTAACGCGGCGGTCGTTTCAGGTCCAGGCATACAAACTTACGACTGGAACGTTTCAATACCATGGCTTAACACCATGCCTTTGCAGCCCGCATTAAACGCTGTCACAGGACAAATAGTCCCTCAAGTTGAACAGGGAACTGCAATAGGCATTTTTGCGGCAGGCGGAGTAAATCCAGTAGCTGTGTTAGGAGCTAACCCAGGCGATATGATACTTTGTAGAAACGGATCTATACCCACTGGCTTCAAAGGAACTAGCACAGGCTACCCGCAACTTCCATACACAATCTTCGCTGTCAACCTCAACGCATCCCAAGGAACAATCGGTTCGATACGTTGGATGCATACATACAACCCGCCGGCAGGCAACCTAACTATGAATTTCGGTGCAATCGACTGGCAGAAACGCGTCTTCACATTCAATTACGAGGAAACACTAAATTGGGTAGGATACAGCTTGGACACAGGTCAATATCTATGGACAACTCCAACACAGGAAGCGTTCGACTACTATGGCGTCGGCAACACCATGCTTGGTGCAATAGCTTACGGCAACATGTACACCAGCGGATTCTCAGGAGTATGCTACGCCTTCAATGACGTAACTGGACAACTATTGTGGACATACGGCAACGGCGGCGAAGGCAACAGCACTTACGGTGGCTTACAAATCTTCTACGGCGCCTACCCAACCTTCATACAATCAATTGCTAACGGAGTAATTTACTTGGCAACTAACGAGCACACCATACCTAACCCGATCTACAAAGGTACTGTATTTACCGCCATTAATGCGACCACAGGCCAACAAATATGGCAGCTTGCAGGTTACCCAAGCGAATGGTCCAGCCCTGGCAGCGAATGGGCCAACGCAGATGGCTACTTAACAATGATGAACGGCCTTGACAACAACATCTACAGCGTGGGCCAAGGACCAAGTGCTACCACAGTTTCAGTGCCACATGCCGGCTTAGCCTTTGGACAGCCACTTGTAATATCCGGAACTGTGATGGACATCTCCTCAGGGACAACGCAACCACAGCAGGCGGCTGACTTCCCACACGGCGTTCCAGCTTCATCTGATGCTAGCATGACAGATTGGATGGGCTACGTGTACCAGCAAAAACCATTGCCAACAGACTTCACAGGCGTACCAGTAACAATAGCTGTAACTGACTCAAATAACAACTGTTACAACATTGGCACAGCGACGACTGACTATACAGGTAACTATAGGCTAACATGGACACCTACTATACCTGGCAACTATACGGTTACAGCCACCTTCGCAGGCACTAACGGTTACTGGCCATCATACTCGGAAGATGGATTCACAGTTGAACAAGCGCCAGCAGCAACAGCAGCAACTACAACACCGCTTACCGGCTTAGCATCAAACACCACAGTCGTGTACGGAATCGTAGCAATCGCCATCATCATAATCATCATCGGCGCAGTACTCGCAATCCTCGTCACCAGAAAAAGACCATAAACTAAAGTCGCAAAACCAAAAATATTTCCCCTTTTTTAGTCAAGATATCATCCGAGAAAAGATATGGGTGCTGAGAAGGCTCTGGTTCAATTCACGAAAGCAATAGCTGCGATTGACCATTTGCATTTGGTCTTTTCTCCTTTGTTGGTCCGGAGCCTCAGCAAACCCTTAATGCGTCCAAAGATGCTCATGCGCGCGTGAGGACTTTGTGTTTGTTGAAGAACTTGCTGTCGGGTTTGAAGTAGTTACAGGTAATGGAGTTTAGATCAATGCGGAGGTGGGACTAGCAGCAGGTACGGATGTTGGGGATGCTCGGGTCCAAAAATTGTATGTGCTCGACATGGTCAAAGTGTGCATGCGAGAGGAACACGCAGTCGATCTCAGGCTCGGCGTAGGCGAGATCGGTGGAAGCCAGCATTTCCTTGGAGTACAGGCCGCTCAGCTTCGGCAACAGTCCGAACTCAAAATAGTCGCCGAGGTCGTAAAACTACATATCAAAAGTCGCTAAGACGGAAAAGGAAATCTGCAGCTTGATCGAAGCTGGCTTTGAATACGTCACCGGATTCCAAGACGCCAAGATATTTAGAAAACACAAACTTTAACGCAAAAACCCAAAACCATCACCCGGACGGACCCCCTATAGTTTTGCATATAAAGGTGCAGGGGGTGGGATTTGAACCCACGAACGCCTGCGCGATAGGGTCCTAAGCCCTACTCCTTTGACCAGACTTGGAGACCCCTGCAACTATTTTTGTTGATTTGAGGTATTCTTTATCTTACTAACTAATTAACATGAAGTCTAGTCAACCGCCTAAAATTTGGGCAGTTAGGGTTTTTAAATCCAAGAGAAATTGGCAATATTTTTGCGGAAATGGTGTTTTCATTTTCACTCTACCCTCCACTGCTCTGAAATGTCGTTTCAGATGATGCCTTAAAAGACTGAAACCCATATTTTGGTTCCCTCCCGAGAAAAATGCATCGTATGCTTTCGAAAGGTTGGATTTGGCAAGGAGTAAGTCATGTCAGAAGATCAAGAGAATTTAGATGAACTCATAGTAATGGAGCGAGAAGTGATGGCTGAATTGAAAAAGATGTTCAGTGATCCAGCGCTTTCAACATTGGAGAGGGTTCGGGTTGCCAATGCTCTGGCTTACCACGCTGTGGTTTTGAATAGACTTCAAACAAGAAAAGGCGAGGACTCATTATTTGATGAAGATAATTTAGGCGACTTTGTTGCCGGAGCCCATTATGCGGATGGTCCGATGCGTAGACGGATTAGAAGGGACTTCATAGATTGGAAGAGAAGACTTTCGTTGAAAAAGTAACAAACGACCTTGAGTTTACAGCTTCGGTATGCGAGAGGTTACTGCAGAAACCTAAAGCGCTAAAACAACTGGTAGCTTACAAAGAAGTTACTGACAAACTAATCAAAGACCCAGTATTTTTCGCGGTATTAATGTGCGGTGACAAATGGCTTATCCAAGCGCCTGAACACCAGAAGCTTCTACGAGACGTCAGCTCTAAACAGGTTGCAGTCTGCGGTAGAGGATGGGGCAAAAGTCGCGTCTTTAGCCGAAAGAATCTCTGGTTACTCTACACTAAACCCAAAATAGAAAGTTTGATAGTAAGCAGCACCCAACGCCAATCAATGATAATGTTCGACTACTGCTACTCAACCATCATGTCAAATCAACTACTAAGAGAAATGGTTCAAAGACCAGGAACAACCCACACAATAATAAAACTAAAACCGCCGCTTGGCGGCAGACTAGTCGCTTTGCCATGCTCCAAAGACAAGCTCAGAGGATACCATCCAGACTACATCTTCATCGATGAGGCATCGATTGTTCCAAGCGAAATGGTAACAAGCGAAATCATGATGATGCTAACAAAGCCTAAAGCAAGCTTAATCATGGGCGGCACACCCATGGGCTCAGACCATGTTTTTCGCAAAGCCTTCCTAGATTCGAAACGTTACAGCGTACATCATTACGCAAGCTACCAAAGCCCACTTGTCAGCCAAACGCAACTCGACGAATGGAAAGAAGTAATGACCCTTGAAGAATGGCAACGAGAAGTTGAGGCAATGTGGGTAGAATCAACACACACGTTCTTTTCCATGGATCTAATCGTAGGCTGCATCGATCCTGACTTGGGCACTTTAAACGGCTACATTGAAGACATTGAAAAAGCTAAACCAGAGCAACTTAAAGGACAATTTTACGCTGGCTTAGACTTAGGCAAACAAATCGACTACAGCGTACTAACAATCGTGCAAAGATTCGACAACGGCGAAATAAAGCTAGTGCATAAACGACAACTGCCACTCGGCACCAACTACCCCCAAGTCATCGGTTATGTAGCTAGGGCAAGCCAAATCTTCCAATTCGAACGATTAAATGTGGACAAAGGCGGAATAGGCGACGCCATAGTGGACGAACTACGCAGAGCCAACATCTACGGTGTCGAAGGTATCTTCTTTACCGACGTAGAAAAAGAAAGCATGCTAAACACCCTTAAACTCCTCATGGAAAAAAGAGTGCTCAAGATCACAGCAGATGACAAAGCGCTAATAACGCAAATCAACGAGCAGCAATACGAGTACCTGCAGCCCAAAACAGCCCAAGAACGCATACACCTCAAATTTTGGCATCCGCAGGGAAAACACGACGATCAACTGATGGCTTTGGCACTTGCTTGCCGTGCGGCCTCAAGAGCAGCCCCGCCCGGTCGATGCGCTATAATGGGAGAACCGTAATAAAACCAAAAATAAAAACTATGGGAATGATTTGAAGGAGGAAAAAACTTGGGGAAAGTACTTTCATTCGGAATATTAGAGTTTGACGGCGAAAAAATATCGTATTCTTACTGCAGAGGTGAAGAATTACCAAACGGCGACGGATACAACAACTACATAGAAACATATTATGGAGGCCGCATATGCATCGATGACCATGGAATCGGTTTAGAATATGCAATCAATTTGCTGAAAAATGAAATTTCAACACGCAAGTCAAATCATAAAGGTCTCCGACCGGGGAGGTAGGCTCTCTCTTGTGTGTACAAGCCGACCGGTCGGGTCAATGTCAATACACTTTGTCAATACAGTTTGTTGATACAGGTGATCACACCTATGCCTAAGATGTTTAAAGCCTTCAGGTTCAGCCCTCAACTCTACGAAAGCTTCAAAGAGTTAGCCTCAAAAAACGGCTACACAGTGACTTCTGCCATTGAAAAGTTCATGTCAAGCGCTCTTGAAAATGGGCTTTCTTTTCCGGCAGCCCCGAAAATTGAAAATGTGGAGGTTGAAGCTAGAGTTATGCTGACGTGGCTTAAAGACGGCAAGTACTGGGTTAACCTCGGAGGCAAAACAGAGACCAGCACACGAGGGCGTCTCTTACAGCTATTACCTGCGATTGAGGATGCCGATTTAAGGTTGGATATTGAAGAGACTCTGAAGAAGAAGCCCCAGACCTAAAATAATCTTGAAGGTAAGAAAGATGAAAGACATTGACTTTAAAACAGCCAAGAAAGCACATGAAATAAATGAAAAGTCGGATAAAACAGCCCTCAAAATAATTAAAGAATTAGGGCTAAAAGATAAACAGCAAATAACTGACCATGAACTCTTCACTATAGTTAAAGCCATATACCCTGACGATTACATCACAAAAATGAACATCTTATACGGTTGCAAATATTTGGCAACTATTTTTGTTGTCGATTTAAAGGCTGAAAGGAACGATAACGACTTAATAGCAGACGAAAAGTAACGGGGAGCAGGAACAGACTCAGAGGAAACAGAACCAAACCGCAGGGAAAACATTTTTAGTTTTTGACAGCTTTTCGACCGTAAGCATTTTATTGGCTAGCAGCGTTGTTTCACCGATACAGATATGCGCCTTCGTAGCCTAGCCCGGTGGGGCGTTACCTTGGTAAGGTAATGGTCGCGGGTCCAAATCCCGCCGAAGGCTCCAATTCTCCGCTTAAAATTCTTTATCCATTTTTTCGAGAAGAGATTTGATGGAGCCCTTTACAGGCGGCAGATCTTCTTTTACAGCCATCCAAAGGACCTGCAAGTTCACGCCGAAGTATTCATGAATCAGTTTATCACGAGTGCCCGCCATCATTTTCCAAGGGATTTGGGGATATTTTTCTTTGGTTTCCAAAGAGATGCGCTTTGTCGCTTCACCGATAATCTCAAAGTTCCTCACAATGGCATCAACCGTTTTGCTGTCCGCTGAAAACTCTTCAAAGCTGAGACCTTCAACGTAACTTTCTATCTTTTCTATGGCATCAAAAATATCGTCGAGGTACAGGCGCGGGTCTCTTTTCAAACGTAAATTGCCTCGTTTAATATGCTATCTTTTATCCTGCGCTTGAGTGCATCTCTCATAACTAAATCGACTTTAACGCCAAGTTGTTGGCTTAGAAAATCTTCCAGTTCAATAAACCTGAAAAGACTTATCGGCTCATAAAAATCAACCAAAACATCGAGGTCACTTGTGTTTTTCTGTTCTCCTCTCACATAGGAACCAAAAAAACCGATGGTTTTCACTTTGAACTTCTCTTTCAAATCGGGTTTGAGCAATTCTAATGTCTTTTTAAAATAATCAAAGTTCAAAGTATTCACTCTCAGAAAATATGTAATTAGTTATATTTAGTTTTTTTCGACTAATTGCGTTACCTTGGTAAGGTAATGGTCGTGGGTACAAATCTCGCCTAAGCTCATTTTCCCAAATATGTTCTCTCTTGACCTGCTCCTTTATTTTTCGGTCCGAAGATAACTATTTAAAATTGGGTTCGGTCAAACCTAATAGACAACATTCGTGGGTTCTTAATTATGACAAAGCATTTTGAAACCGTCGATCAGTACATTGCTTCTTTTCCCAAGAATATTCAAGACCTTTTGCAGCGGGTAAGGCAAGCCATCAGGGAAGCTGCTCCAGAAGCAAAAGAGGCGATTAGTTACGAGATTCCTGCTTTCAAATTAAACGGGAACTTGGTGTGGTACGCGGCCTTCAAAGACCATGTTGGGTTTTATCCAAGAGCCTCAGGCATAGAGGCATTTAAAGAGAAACTGTCGGCTTACGAAATACGCAAAGGAACCGTCAGGTTTCCCCTTGACAAACCGATTCCACTCGACTTGATACGAGAAATAGTGCGGTTTAGGGTTAAGGAAAACTGCAAAAACCATTAGAATCAGGATTCCCCAAAGCCACTGTGCATCTTAAATATCTAAATCGCCTATGTGCTATTGGGGAGGAATGGTGTTGGAGGTACAGCGTTTGTGCTTCAAAGAGTTCCCCGATCAGTGCATCGGATGCCCCGAATACTCTGAAGTGCGTCAAGATCAAACTGCAGAGTTTGCTTTGCTTTCTGGTTTGGGTACGTTTTTTCCGCCGCAATTCATGGGAAAAATAGTTAAGGAATGCAAAAGATCCCACAAACGCAAGGTCGAATACATTACCTAAGCTATGGATAAAGCGATGGTATCCAAGAAAAAGCTTGCCGGTAAATGGGCAACCTGATTGACGGGAAAGGTTTTCATATTTATCTCGCTAAACGCTTGATTTCATGTTGAACTACAGAGATTCAAGCCTTTTCTGCAGTTGCAACGTTATTTAGAATCGATATCTTTGCTAGAGAGCGCTGGTGGATTTTGGCCCTCTCTACCGACATTTGGGGATCAAAACCGCCTATTCCTGTAAAGTTCACCTTAAAACTACTCATTTAATTTTGAAAAAGCTTCTTATCCCAAGACAGAGAGTATTTTTCAGAAGACGGAGGGGAAGAGCATCAACTTCACAACAAAACAGGAAATCTCCATTTTAGCCGCTGTCCTCGTCATTTCCTTCCTAATCAGGCTTGCCCTGTTTCCGCTTAAAGGCTACCCCATAGACACAAACGACTTCCTCTCCTGGTTCAACACAGCCGCAACCCATGGAATAAGACCCTTCTACAGCTCAGCAGGCTTTGCAGACTACCCGCCCTTGAACGTGTATATCTTCTGGTTTTTCGGCTCCATAGCGAACGCGGCGTCAAGAATCGGCCTCAACCCTGCCTACATCGTAAAATTGGCGCCTAACATTTTTGATTTGGGCACGGCGATTTTGATCTTCGTTTTTGTCCGCAAGCAGTCAACCTTCAAACTTGCATTGGCGGCGACGGCGTTGTACACCTTCAACCCAGCCGTAATCTACGACGCCGCTGTCTGGGGGCAATACGACGCCATCTACACGTTCTTTCTAGTGCTCTCCCTAATGCTTGCGTTAAAAAGCAAACCGAAGCTTTCCGCGGCAGTCTTCGCCCTTGGAATCCTGACTAAGCCCCAGGGAATAGCTCTATTGCCGCTGGTAGCATTTCTGATTTACAAGAAAAACGGGTTAAAAGAGCTGCTTCTTTCCATTGTTACTTTTGCTGCAACTTTTTTTGTTGTAATTCTTCCTTTCATCTGGGGAGGCAGCCCAATCTCTTTTCTAACCAAAATCTACTTTGGGGCTTACAACGGTTACAAGTACACTTCAATCAACGCCTTCAATTTGTGGGGTTTGATTTCGGGCATGTGGGTGCCAGACGGAAACCTTTACATCGTTGGGTGGGTGCTTTTTGGAGCCTTCGCAGTTTTCACAATTTACTTGTTGAATAAACGTTTCAAAACTTCAAATGATTTCATAGCTATTTATGTCGCGTTCATGCTTCTCTTCGCATTTTTCATGCTTCCAACAAGAATCCATGAACGGTACCTGTTCCCAGCCGTAAGTGCGATGGCGTTGATGGTTCCCTTCATTAAAAGGGCAAGGGCAATTTATGGGGTTTTAACTGTGACGTTTCTCGTCAATGAAGCATACGTCTTGTACAAGCTGAATTTGGCGTATCCTGGCGCTCCGAACTTGACTGGTGATCCCTTGGTTTTGGCGGTCAGCGCGATTAATTTATTAATGCTCATTTATGCTTCAATTGTCATGTGGGATAATCACACCTGGCTCAAAAGCGAGCCACCGCCGCCGCCCAGCCAGCCAGCAAGAGAGGTGAGCCTTCCTGAAAGTTGATTTAGGATTAAACGTCAACAAGAAAGACGTAGTTACAATTGTTTTGCTATGTGTCGTTTTCTTCTCAATGGCCGTGGTGAACCTTGGCTACACTACGTATCCCCAAAACATAACGCAGATGACGGCTGGACAAAGTTTCTACATTGACCTTGGAAACCAATCCAACGTTAAATCGATGTTGATTTTGCTAAACGTGGGAGCACTCAACGCCACTATCTCGACAGGTTCGCCTGGCAACTGGATAGAGGCAATAAACGTCACTTGGTCCTACAGCAACGGTGGATGGTCCGAGGATTATAACAAGTATGTTTCAGCCAACGGCCAAAACGAAATTCCCATTGGTCAAACCACTCAGTACCTGAAAATAGACATCGGCACCGCAGGTTACGACACCAACCTATTGCAAATAGCCGTTGTAAACGAAAATAACCAGATAGCCACGATTCAATCCATCACTAACGTCGGCGCAGGAAACCCAGATGTGAACAACCTAATAAACGCCCAAAGTTCAATCCATTACCCTGTAACCTACTTGGAAAACACGTATTTCGACGAAATCTACTTTGTCAGAACCGCCGAACAATACATTCATCTACAGTATCCTTACGAGTGGACACATCCGCCTCTGGGCAAGTTGATCCAGGCAGGGGGCATTTTGATTTTTGGCTTCACCCCGTTTGGCTGGCGAGTGATGGGTGTGATCTTTGCTACACTTATGATTCCCCTCATATACTTCGCCGGCAAGAAGATGTGTGGAACATGGATAGGCGGATTCACAGCCGCATTCATGTTAACCTTTGATTTCATGCATTTCACCATGGGAAGAATGGGAACAGCAGATACCTACGTGGT
>Ga0187874_10003054_pt1 | contig 12058 bp, 19 predicted proteins | sample June2016WEW_16_1_3_FD_132993 | JGI IMG/M metagenome (GOLD analysis project Ga0187874, IMG submission 132993) | Peatland microbial communities from SPRUCE experiment site at the Marcell Experimental Forest, Minnesota, USA - June2016WEW_16_150 | ecosystem: Environmental > Terrestrial > Soil >... | reverse complement strand
GTCAATGGCGATAGTACTTGCTGGTGTCGATACAACTACGTCAGCCAGTTCGACAAACGACCCTGTGCCGCCGGCAGGTCCTGTCGCACCGGTTGCACCTGCAGGTCCTGTCCCACCGGTTGCTCCTGCCGGACCTCCTGTTGGAAGTGTGGCGTGTAGCCATGTGCCAGTCTCGATACCCGTGCCGCTGAGGTGTTTTGCTGACCACCCGCCATCAGGCGCCCATGCGCGTAGAGAGAGCGTTGCCCCGCCCGCTATGGTGACGTTCTTTGGCCCTATCGTGACTGTACCAGTCGAGGTAGGGTTGAGTGCCAGGGTTGCGCCGGCGATCTGGGTTGCGCCGTCCCACAGGTCCACATAGGCGGTGGACGGCCCGCTATTGCTGTTGTATAGCGTCACCGTTGCGGAGCATTCATAGAGATTCGAGCCGAGCACGGCAGTCAGCAGCACCGTGCCTTGTGACGTTCCTATGTCCGTATCGGTGCCCAACGACGTCTCATACATTTCGCCCGCCGGCGCCGCCGCACCTGTCGCACCGGTTGCACCTGTAGGCCCGGTTGCACCTGTAGGCCCGGTTGGTCCGGTTGGTCCGGTTGCGCCGCCCCCGCCCCCGGCGGCTGAGATAACAACTGCGGCCACACCGTCTACCTCGCCAACCGTGAGTGTGACGTTCTCGCCCTGCGAGAGATCGAGCCCGCTAATCGGATTGCTCGGGACCGCAGTGCTGTTCACGAATAGTGATAGGCCACTATCGCTTCCTGCGCTTCCTGTTGGCCCGGTCGGGCCTGTCGGTCCGGTTGGTCCGGTTGCGCCGCCCGTGCCCCCACTGCCGGTGGGGCCAGCAGGCCCTGTAGGACCACCAGACTGGGCCGTACCGTACACACTCAGAAGATAGTCAGTGCTCGACCAATTGCCATCCAGTACTGAGTCGTTCGTGTATTCCAGAGCAAGCACATTGTCGCCGGAGACGAAGAGCGCCGGGTCAACTGTCCAGGTCCAGATATCGGACACAACAGTAGCAATGCCTAGCGATGTGCCGTTGAGCCAGGCTGGCACCGTGCCGTTGACAGGTGCCTGCAGAGTCGCCGACACGACAAGTCCGGTATTGATGCTGAAATGGTGCCGAACCAAGAACACATCGTTTGGATGTGTTGCACAATCAGACTGCCAGGTGATGAATTGGGTACTTGCGATCGCGGGCGGATCAGTAGACGGTGTGCATGCCTCAAGCAGGGCAGATATCCAGGCGCTGTCATCATACGCAAGGTCAGTCCAACCAGATGGCGGGGTACCGCCTACTCCAAGGTCTAACACTAGGCCATGACCAGCCTGAGAAGGGACATACAGACTGGCTGGCGTAGCACCTGTCTCACCTGTCGCGCCGGTTGCGCCGGTTGCTCCTGCCGCACCTGTAGGCCCTGTAGGACCTGTAGGACCTGTAGGCCCTATCGTCGGCACATCGGGATTCAATGCGAATGAAACTGTGGCTAGGCTCAGTGGCTCATCGTATGTTAGTGTTGCCAGGACGCTGGAAGAATCCTCTATATCGATCCGCCGTACGAGGACAGCAGGATCCGCTGTTCCGTGCTCTACCTCGATGTTGCCGCGGTCCCACGTGGCATTCCCGGATCGAGAGCTGAGCAGCTGGCCTTCTGTGCCGATGGGCAATGCTTCCCATGCTGTGCCGTTGTGGCGCAGGATATCGCCGGTTGCACCCGTGGCAACGACGGTATCGGTATGTGTGGGTGAGAGGATGTGATGTGTGAAGGGGGTTGGAGCACCGGTCGGCCCGCTGGCACCACTGGGACCACCGCAGCCTGAGCAATCGTAGTCGGCGAGTGAGCCGGGATTCTGCAACAGCTCGAGGCCATGCGCGCCCAACGCTTCCACGTAATCGTGAATGGTGCTGATTACGTCTGATGGGGTGTACGGGTTCGCGGCGATGTTTGTGAGGATGGCCGTGAAGTTCCCGTCGGTTACTTCGCAGTCGGCCTCGATAGCGCTGTAGATGTTGCATGTGATGGATGCGAACAAGGCATCGTCTGCGAGTGCGTCAGTGTAATCCGACAATGTGCCTGAGCTGATGGCTTTGTAGAAGACGTACAGGCCGTCCATGATAAAGTCTGTGACGTTAATACCGGGGATAAGCGCGATGATGCCGAGGCCATAGGTCAACACGCTTTGGTTGGCGTTGATTGCATCGATGGCCTGTTGCAAGCTCTCGCGTATGACGTTGATGGACAGGTAGCCGGCAATGTTGCAGGCACGTTGTGCACACGTCAACACTTGTGGATTAGGCGGGGGTGCGACAGTGGATATTTGCACCTCGACGGCCGCGCCAGTAGCACCGCCGGCGCCAAGTACGATACCTGGGCCGCTTTGCAGGTTTAGCAGCTGCGCGGGTACCGGGCCGACTTTCGTGCCATCGGTTTCGATCCAGACGCCGGTTTCTTGTAGCCACTCGCTGCCTGTCCAGGCCCACCACGTCTGCGTGTCCGTCTCATACGCACGACACACCGTATTCGGCGCGACGTTCGTCGGAGTGGGACGATCGGCATGCACGCCTTGCCAGAAATAGCTCGCGGCATTTCCGGGCAATGTAGCCATATACTTGCCCCTTTTCTATGGGTCTGGCGCGTACACCCAATCGTCACCGCCGGCCGTCCATTCGGGGATGGGCGGATGATCGTATCCGGCCTGCATGACGACACGTGCTTGATTGGAGCGCACGCACAGTGGGAAGTTGGTCGCCCAGTCGGCGAAGTCGAGCCACGTTGTACCACCATCCAGGCTGTATTGGAGGCCGCAGCCGGTCGTGAGGCGGAATTCAGGTGCCATACATACCTCGGCGGTGCCAATACGCGCGATAAGGTCCGTCACTCGGCCAAGCAGGTCTGCGAGTGCTGTGGGGTCCGTCGTGGTCCATGCCTTGGGCTGTGCAAGCTGCAATGTGCTGCCAATCACGTACGGGATCCAGGACGCATTGATCTGGATGCAGACCAGTGGTGCATCGCCCGGCGCCGTGCCAGGATCGGGTATCGTCTCTCGATACGAGCTTTGCTTGTAGCTGCGGTCGGGGTCCCACATTCATCCGCCTAACTGAGCAAGAGAACCAAGAGCCGAAGATACACGCGGTCGATGATCAACTGTTGTGCCGCAGTTGGCTGCGTGCCACCTTGAAGCGCATTCGCGATCGTGTTCAACGCTGCAATATCCGAGTTGACTAACGCGCTATTGCCTGTCATGGACGCCCATAGGCCGTTCAACGCGGTGGCATGCTGCGTAATCAAGGCCGTTGCTGCTGCGCGCACTGTGGCCTCTTGCGTGGCGGCTTGCTGAAGCGCGGAAAGCGAGGCTAGCTCGTCGCTCGAGAGATCGGCAATCTTCTGAACACCAAATGCGCAATCCGCCGTAATCCCTTGGATGCTCATTACTCCCCCCACAAGGTGAAAATACTCGCCGGCGCTATGTTTTGTGAGGCCACATAGAACGTTAGCGAGGTAATTGCGGCTGTGCTCGTCCATATGCCAGTAACGGGGTTAACAGGAGGGTAGATCGTCTTTGACTGATCGGCGAAAAGCAGTTTATACCAATCTGTACGCGCATAGCCCGGAAGCACGCCAGTGACATAGCCGCCATCAGGTGTTACGGTAGCCGCGCCCGGTATGTTGCCGATAGTAATGTATCCCGCGGTTGCGCCGGTCGCTGTTACTGTCCCGCCCACGCCGTTGATCAACTGCTGAGGATAATTGCTCCCGCCTGAGTCCCCGTTCATACGCATCAAGAGCGCATACGGACTGCCCGAGCCAGTACACCGCGCAACGATAGAAAAACGGAGTTGTGAGTACGTGGCAGGAATACTCGAGAACGTGACCGTTGCCACGCCGGCCCCGGCCGGTACAATCACTTGACCGAGCACGGCTAACGGATCGCTTGCCATTTTGAGCTGCACCCAGGCAGATATGAGTAAATCGTAGTAGTAGAAGTAGCCGGTGAGCGTGTTTTGTGCTATGACCCATTGCGTGCTGCCGGCAGGCACATCCGGCGCGCCAGCAGGCACACCGGCGAATTGCGCGAAGTAGCAGGTGATCTTGGTGCCTAAATCAGCCATGTTCTCACTGGTTCAAGATGAACTGACCGGCGCTGTTCCGGATCCAGTTGCACGAAGCATCGCCGCATGAGATCGGCCCGCCAGTGTTGTACGCCGTGAGCGCGGCCGTGCCGATGTTGCCGATGAGGTCTGTCATCTGGCGCTGTGTCGCCGCGGCCGGCGCTGCCCAGATTGCCTGTTGCACGAGCTGTTGGAGAGCGCCTAGCACGTAGGGCAGGAGTGCGGTAGGAAGCCACACAGTGCTGAGTGGTCCGCACCCGGCCTCGAGTCCTGGCGCCGGCATGGGTGAATACACGCATGGCCCTTGACCCCAATTCGGCACTCCTGGAAACATTAGCCGTTATCTCTCATGTGTCGCCAAGGCCAATTGCTTACCACGTTGCCGAAAGCTAATCAGCGCATCCATGAGCGCGACGATCGTCTGGCTGTTATCGTTCGTCCAGTTGAGACTTGCTGTACCTCCTCCCGTGAGCAGCGCGGCAAGCACAGGCACCGGATCGCCCGGTGTGAGCACGATCTTCCCGGCTGCAATGACCGTGCCGCTGTTCTTGAGCGCCGGAATCGCGAGGCCCCATCGGTGTGTGGTGCCTGTCGCGCTGAAGTTGACGATGCCTGTTTGCTCAACGCGCGAACCCGCTACCGGCGCGCCTTTCAGACCATCTGGCAATGTAGGACCAGCGTGGATACGCGCGGCGATGATCTGTCCATCGGTACACGCGTCGAGGTCTGCAAGCCATGTATTGAATGTCGTGATCACGTCGCTGAAGCTGTGCGACGGATCGACGAGCACGTACGACTGCGCCAATGCTTCCACGTTCTGCTCATCCAGGATCGTCGCGGAGAATCTGGCAATGAGGCTATAAGCCATCGTGACTCCCATCTTGTGCGTGCTGCAGCACGCACAAGAGTATACACTCCTCGGTCAACACTGCACATAATTCCGTTTGACATCCCCTGTGGATAAGTCCATACTGGCCCTATGGATAAGTCCACGTTTCAGGAGGAAGAACATGGCAAAGACGCAGCCGATCGTCGTATCCGGAACGTTCGTTGACGAGTGGGGTATCGAGGCCTCGGCCCCGTACTACGCGCTCGCCGATCCTAGCCTTACCATCACCGCAATGCTGGCGGAAGCGAATGCATTGCTCGGTGCCCTTCAAGCCGCTTCCGACGCGCATATCAGCCACGGCCACATCACGATGGCTCTCGCAGCTCCCGCGCCGACTGGCGTGGCCACTGCGGGCTCCCGCGTGGAACAGACCGGTGTGCTGAATTTCAGCTCGACCGGCACGAGCAAGCGCTGGGGCGGTTACGTTCCCGCGATCTCGAACGGTGCCACCGTGCTGAGCGGTGATCGCATCGTGCTCACCGGCGTCGATCCGGTTGGGTTGCTCGTCGCGATCCTGACCACCGTGGGCACCGTGCTCGCGTGGTGCAGCGCGCACAATCAGCAGATCGTGGCGTTTGTCGACGCGATTGTGGCGTTCCACAAGAGGCGGAAGCAACTCCAGCGGGCGTCCTTCGAGGTGTAGGGCGGCTAGAATCTTCGCTAGCCTGGCCGAGGCGTGCTGCCGGGTACCTACGTGGGGGGTACCCGGCAGTATGCTATATGCGGAGGTATAGCCATGAGTAAGCCCACTATCTGCTTGAGCATGATCGTCCGCGACGAAGCCCACATCATCACGCGCTGCCTCGAGTCTGTTCGGACCTACATCGACCACTGGATTGTGTGTGATACGGGAAGTATCGACGACACGTGTGTGAAGACACGCGCGTTCTTCAAGGACGCCAAGATCCCGGGCAAGCTCCTCCATCACAAGTGGCAGGATTTCGGCTACAACCGCACCCTAGCACTGTATGAAGCTGCCAAGAGTGGCTGTGAGTACACGCTGGTCATTGACGCGGACGAAGTGCTAGTAGTCGATGACCCAGAGTGCCTCAGAACGCTCGAGCATGACGCGTACCGCGTGGAGATGCGGTTCCCCACAATATCCTACCCGCGGGTGAATATCATGCGCTCAGCGCGGAATTTCCGCTATGTGGGCGTGATCCACGAGTACGCGACATGCACGCCACCGGCGCCCGAATTCATGCTCGACCCTGCCAAGATCCACATGTGGACGGACGGCGACGGGGCGCGCGGCCGAAGCGGGAACAAGCTCGAGCGCGATCTCGTCATCATGCAGAAGAGCGTCGAGGATGAGCCGAACAATCCGCGCTACTGGTTCTACCTGGCGCAAGGGTATGAGACGAACAAGCGCGTGGGAGAAGCGATCGCAGCGTACCGCAAGCGCAGCGAGATGGGCGACTATCAGGAAGAAGTGTGGTACAGCCATTACCGCATGGGCGCGCTGTGCGAACTGTCCAACGTATGGACTGCCGCCGTCACGCACTACCTGGACGCCTATGCCTGTGATGCCAAGCGCGCGGAAGCGCTGTACCGCCTGGGCGTGGGCTACCACAACCGGCAGCTCGACCATATGGCCCTGCTGTTCCTCGAGGGTGCAGTAGTGATCGACAAGCCGGTATCGGCGGTGTTCGTCGAGCCAGGCGTGTATGACTACGGCCGTTGGGTGCACTACGCCATTTGCTTGCATAACACCGGCCAGGCCGAGGATGCACGCGTGATAGCCGGCAAGGTGATTGCATCCGGCAAGGCGCCGGCTGAGTACCTGCCGGCCTTGCAGCGCATCCTCGAGGAAGGAGTGGCAGTCTGATGGTCGATCTGCTTGCGTTCGTACAAGAGTACTTAGGCCTGCCGAACACCGGCGATACGGCCGGCAACCTCGGCCAGTGCGTAGGGCTCGTGGAGAAATGGCTTGACGCCAACAGTCTCCCGCATATCTGGGGCAATGCGAAGGACCTGCCCGACAACATCGACCCCAATGTTTTCAAATACACGCCGAACACGCCCACAAACTATCCGCAACCGGGCGCGATTGTGTGCTGGGACGATTCCTGGGGTGCCGGATTCGGCCATACCGCGATCGTGCTCGCGGCGCGCGTCATGTTCCTGGCAGTGTTTGAGCAGAACAACCCGACGGGGAGCCCGCCGATCGTGGCCACGCACGGCTACGACGGCGTGCTAGGATGGATTACGTTCTCATGAATACGCTCCTTGGCACTCCAACGTTTATCGCCGCGGTCGTCACGCTGCTGACCGCCCTGGCCACGCTGACTCTGGCCTACGCGAATCGTCTGACCACGAAAGATACGAACGAGAAGGTGACGATCACGCACGATCGCGTGGCGGCACAGACGTCGACCAATACGGTGGCGCGTGCCATCGCGAACGGCAAGGCCGCAGCGATTCAATCCAAGATTGACGAGATCGAAGGCGCCATCAATGAGATGCGCGCGCTCGGTATTACGCCGTTGACCGTGGCACCGCCCGCAAGTCCACCGCCTGAAGAACCGCCCGCAGCGTGACATGCATACGCTCTTGCTCATCGTGCTCGTGTGGGTGATTCTAGACTTCCCACTCGCGTGGCTGGTAGGCTGCTGGCTGCACGCAAACGCAAACGCACGAGGATCGCGCTAGAGACACGAAACGGCCCCGTAGGCTACGGGAACCCACGGGGCCGTGTTGCGTGCCTAGAACGGGCTATTTCGCTAGTGATGCTATGCCGCATTCCCGGCAACGATGCCGCTTGGCAGGAATCGGCACCCATTCGCCTTCCTCGGAGAGATATTGCTTGCGTGCCACGTAGTGGCCGCATTCGAGCTTGTCGAGCGGCCATCCATCCCGTTTACGCGTAGCTGTGAACACGATCACGCGTAACGGGCAGTCAATCAATCGGATAGCTACTTTAGGCATTAGCTTATTCCTTGCTGGTAATAGCGAATCTTGCCCCGTCTTATCACGTCGTGAAGCTCTTCGACACCGGGCGCGCTCTCCAAGAGCATCAGGCAGTAAGTGAGAAAAGCTTGCTCGAGCGGCTGTTCGAGTCTCTGAGCCAGAATCTCTAGGGCAGGCAAGAGATATTCCGGCACGGCGAAGCTCACGCGCCGAGTACGCATCAGTTCATGTTGGACGGGCTCACACCGAGCACGTCCATTTGCGTCCAGCCGTTGTTGCGCGCCCATTGCAAGATGCGATCCTGGGCCTCGAGGTAGCCCGAGCAATAGCCCGAGTACAGGAGCTCGTGCGTCCTCTCGTTCCGCACGGTGAAGCCCACCATGCCTCGGTGAATCCATCGGCCATCGAACAAACGGACGTGAACTGCAAGCACGTCGCTCATCGGTCGCCGTCCCCGTTGTCGCCCATCCAACCAAACGCCAGTTCCTCCCGCGCATCGCCGCTATCGCCGTAGCGCGAGGCGCATTTCTCGCACTCATAATAGGCGCATATCGCAACCTCGCCAGTGATCGGATCATCAGTAACGTTGATCTGGCAGTGCGAGAACGTTCCGCACTCATCGCAGCGATGCTCGTATATAAATTCATCGGTCATCTGCGTACTCCTTCGCGGTACTATCCGCAATCGGTACTCTACGCGCATTCCTGTGTGTTGTCAACGCATCCAAATGGTGCTAGAATACTTCTAGAAAGGAGGTTCTATGAACGCACGACAGAAAGGCACCCGCAACGAACACCGCTCCATGGCCGTGCTCGAGGCCGCGGGCTACTACTGCATCCGCTCATCGCTGTCTGCCGGCGTGTTCGACATCGTCGGTATCTCCGCGAACGATGTTGTGCTCGTGCAGGTGAAGACGCGTGACTGGCCATGCAGCACGGAGCTTGAGGCCATACAAGCATTCGTGGCGCCGCCGAACACGCGCAAGCTCTTGCACCGCTATTGTTACCGCAGGGCGCTGCCGGATGTGAAGGAGGTCGTGTGATGTTTGAGGTCTATACCACATCGACCGAAGCAGACGATAGCTGTCCCGACGTCTTCCCAACCCAGCGAGAAGCCGAAGAATATGCGCGCGAGATGAGCCGAGAAGATCTCTTGCGTGGTTATTTGGTCTACCAGGGCGGCAGCCTAATCGCTGAATGGGACAGAGGAGAAAAGATATGCGTGTAGGCTATGCCCGAGTCAGCACGACCGAGCAGAACATCGAGGCGCAGCTCGAGCGCTTGAGCGATTGCGAGAAGATTTTCAGTGAGAAGAAAAGAGGCTCACTCGTGGAATGTCCCGAGCTGGCGGCATGCTTGGAGTACGTGCGGCAAGGTGACACGCTCGTGGTTACGCGATTGGATCGCTTGGCACGATCAGTTACCCACCTCTGCGCTATCGCCGATACGCTGCGCCGGAAGAACGTTTGCCTGGTGGTCCTCGACCAGGCGATTGACACGAGTACGCCGACGGGCAAGCTTCTATTTCTTTGTGCCACACGGTTTTCAAATGTTAGCCAGCACAACGCACGTACCAGAGTAAAATCGACTAAACGAGCATGGGCCTGGCAGTGCCCGTGAAGTCAGCGGAAGGAGGTCCTTGTGGCACACGAATGGGGAACCACGCGAGCCGGCAAAGCGATCGCGCTGCCGCGCTATGCGTTCTTCGTAGTATTGGAAGACGGCAAGCATCAACTCGCGGCGCGTGGTGATCTGCTGCATCCGCTTGGGTTGACGCAGTGGCCGGCTGGGACCAAGCGTGCATATATCGTCGATCTGGTAACCCACAACGAGATCAAATGCTACAGATACGGGGGACTGATACCGAAGAAGCATCCGTAGCAGTACGATGGATGCGCCGGCTTAAGGAGGGGGAACGGGCTCCCGGGCCGGCGCATCGCCATATCTAGTGTCCTGCGTCAAAGGAACACTATGGATAGTATACACGATACCCCCCTTGATTCCCCGCACACAACCGACCTCGACAACATGCAGAAGTTCATTGTGCGGCTCGCTGTCGGCCGACTGTTGTACGTGCCGCAATGGGGGTGGATGGCATGGGATAGCAAGCGTTGGACGCGCGATCTGAGCGGCGAGCACTGGCGCCTAGTGAAGCTCTTATCGAATGCTTGGATGCTGGAAGCGGAAGAAGCATCGGGAGCTGGTCTCGCCGAGCGTGCGGAACAATATCGGGCATGGGCTATCAAATGCCGGCAAAAGAACCGCTTGGAAGCGGCGCTCAAGCTCGCTGAAACTGACACGCGGCTGGTGCGTATGCCAGCCGCATTCGATGTAGACACAGTTGCATTCAACACCGAATCTGGAACGCTTGACCTAGCAAGCGGTCTGCTCTTGCCCCACGAAACGACGGACCTCATCACGAAGATGTCAGGGGCGCACTACGACCGTGCAGCGGAAGCGCCATGCTGGCAGGCATTCTTGGAGCGCATCCTACCCTCTGCCGAGGTCCGCGGCTTTGTGCAGCGCGCGGTAGGTTACAGCCTATCGGGTAAGACCGGCGAGCAATGCCTGTTTCTGCTGCATGGCGCGGGCAGCAATGGCAAGAGCACCTTTCTGCGGGCGCTTGTGGACATGCTGGGCGACTACGCATCGAGCGCGCGGCCAGAAACGTTCATGGTCCAAGATGGCGATGCCATTCCAAACGACGTGGCAGCGCTCGCCGGCGCCCGCATGATTATCAGCGCGGAGACGGAAGACGGCCAGCGGTTCGCCGAAAGCCGCCTAAAGCAACTGACGGGCGGTGACATGGTGACGGCCCGATTTCTGCAGCACGAGTTCTTCAGCTTCCGATCAACCGGCAAGATATGGCTTGCCTGCAATCACAAGCCGGAAATACGAGGAGTCGATCTCGGCATCTGGCGCCGCATCCGGCTGATCGAGTTCAAGCAGACGATACCGCCGGATGAACAGGACCGCGGTCTTTCGGAGAAACTGCGCGGCGAGGCACCGGGCATCATGGCATGGGCCGTAAAGGGCTATCACGCATGGGAGAAGATGGGGTTGCGGCCGCCCCAGGCAGTCGTCGCAGCTGGAGAGACGTATCGTGGTGAGCAAGACGCACTTGCCGAGTTCCTGGAGGACTGCGCGATCGTGGCTCCGCAACTGGAAACGGTGAAGGGTCAACTGTACGGGCGCTACGTCGATTGGAGCGAAACGAATAAGAGCCGGCCGTGGTCGTCGACGCGCCTAGGACTGCGGCTAAAGGAGCGCGCGGGCATCGGCGAGCGCCGAGAGCCGGGCACCGGCAAGCGGATCTGGACCGGGATCGGCCTGAAAGCCTGACGGAGCGGAAAAACCTGTCACAGCGCCGTTTACTCTGGTGGGGCAGGGAATTCGTGACGAGCTGTGACAGGTTTGTGACAATTTTCCTGTCCATCCTACATTTTAGTTAAATGGAAAAACAGAGAAGAGGGGAGAAAATGCGAAAACCCGTCACACCCGTCACACCCGTCACACCCGTCACACCGAAGAAGTTAGCGTGAAGGCATCATTTGCGGTGATGGATGTGCGCAGCCGGCGGGGTCGTTAGGACAGTGCGTAGAGCGTTGCACGCGTCCCTGCCGCAAAGTTGCCAGCGCTGAGGAACAGCGTTATTTCGGTTATGCTCGACTCGCTTAGCCACATGCCGCCGTAGTGCTCTACAAACCCGCCCGTACCTTGTAGGTCAGCAACCATCGTCGTCATAAAGGTTTTGAAGTACACAGTGTTCGCGTAGTCGAAGAAATCGACGACCAGAGCGCTGTTATAGCCAGCCGTCAGGCTATTCGCCGCGAAGTCGGCGACCTTCGCCGCAGTCTGTCCCTCGGTCAGGGTCCCACCTACCCCCGCACTGCCACCGTACTCATACCACCACGAATAGTTCGCGCCTCCATCCGCATTACAGCGTAGATAGAGCAGTTCGTAGTTCGCGGCTGCATCCCCGCGACCGGACATGACGAGTCGCAGATGCTTGTGCCCAGATGGTACGTCAATGGCGATAGTACTTGCTGGTGTCGATACAACTACGTCAGCCAGTTCGACAAACGACCCTGTGCCGCCGGCAGGTCCTGTCGCACCGGTTGCACCTGCAGGTCCTGTCCCACCGGTTGC
>Ga0187874_10003051_pt1 | contig 12065 bp, 7 predicted proteins | sample June2016WEW_16_1_3_FD_132993 | JGI IMG/M metagenome (GOLD analysis project Ga0187874, IMG submission 132993) | Peatland microbial communities from SPRUCE experiment site at the Marcell Experimental Forest, Minnesota, USA - June2016WEW_16_150 | ecosystem: Environmental > Terrestrial > Soil >... | reverse complement strand
TAAAGTATTGGTGTCTGGGCAACGAAATGGACGGGCCGTGGCAGATGGGCCACATGCCGGCGCGCGACTACGGCCTCAAGGCGCGGGACACCGCGCGCCAGATCCGGGTGATCAACCCCGACGCGAAACTCATCGCCTGCGGGTCAAGCAACCCCATTCTGCCGACGTACATGGTTTGGGACCGCGAAGTGCTTGAAGAATGTTACGATCAGGTGGATGGCATCTCGCTCCATAATTATTACGGCAACACCAAGGAGTTGACCGGCAACAACACCTCGCGCTACCTGGCGATGAATCTGGACATGGAACGGCAGATTCACCAAATCGCCGACGTCTGTGACTATGTGCAGGGGGTCCTGAAGTCGCCCAAGCGTTTGTGGCTTTCGTTTGATGAATGGAACGTCTGGTACCGTGCCCGCGGCGGCCGCTTCGCCAACGGAGAACGGAAGTTTGCGCCGCATCTGCTGGAGGAACGGTACAACCTCGAAGACGCTTTGTTGGTCGGCGGTTTCCTGAACACGCTGCTGCGCGAGTCCAATCGCGTGCGCGTGGCCTGTCTGGCGCAACTGGTCAACGTCATCGCTCCTTTGGTGACGAATGAAACCTCGGTGATGTGCCAGAGCATTTATTACCCTTACGCGTGGGCGCTGAAATACGCCCGCGGCAGAGTCCTCGATCTGCTGGTCGAGTCGGAGACGTATCCGATTGATGCGGCCGGACTCCGGGCGGATTTCGCCATCAACGCCCAAGTTCCATATCTGGACGTGGTGGCCACGATCAACCCGCCGGACGGCAAGGTCTGCGTGCTGATGCTGAATCGCGATCTGGAGTCGGAGCGGGAACTGGTGCTCGAATGGCGTGACCCGATGCCCACGCGTGTCCTGGCTTGTGAAACGCTGACAGGTTCGGACCTGAAAGCGGTCAACACGTTCGAGCAGCCGAAACTGGTGGTGCCGAAACCGCTCCAGGCGCCGTCGGCGGGTTCCAAAATGACATTCAAGCTGCCGCCCCGCTCGTACAGTGTAGTCCAATTTGCAACCACATAACCAATGATGCCTCTTATGAAACCTTCGACCATCTGCCGGATAATCAATCTGACAATTCTTATCATGACTCAATGGACTGGCGGGCAGATCGCTGTTCATGCCGCTGACCCGGCGCGTATTACCGTGGACGTGGACAAACCCGGGCACGCCGTGCCATCCACGTTGCACGGGCTGTTTTTCGAGGACATCAATTACGGAGCCGACGGCGGTCTTTACGCCGAGCTGGTCCAGAACCGCTCCTTTGAAGATCGCGAACCGCTCTATTCCTGGAGCGAAGTCGCCAGCGCCGGGGCGCTGGGCCGGCTCACCGTCGAGTCGGAATCACCGCTCAACGCCAACAATCTTCATTTCCTGCGCATCTATGTGACCGAGACCGGCGAACAGGGATACGGCGCCGCCAACGCCGGCTTTGACGGCATCGTGTTGCGCGCGGGCGATAATTATCTGTTCTCGGTTTACGCGCGGCGCCGGGCGGGCGACTCGGCGGCGCTCCGCGTCCTGCTCGAAGACAGTGCCGGACGGCCACTGGCTTCGACTGACATCACGGGTATTGGCGACGCGTGGGAAAAGTTTGAGGCAACCCTTACCAGTTCAACTTCGGTCACGAATGCCCGGCTCGCCCTGCTGGCCGCCCGGCCGGGGGTGGTGGACGTGGACATGGTTTCGCTGTTTCCGGAGAAAACCTTCAAAGGCCGGCGCAATGGTTTGCGCGCCGATCTGGCGCAGGCACTGGCTGACGCGCATCCGGGTTTCCTGCGCTTTCCCGGTGGTTGCGTTGTCCAGGGCAGGGACATGGCCAATGCCTATCGTTGGAAAAACACTATCGGCGATGTCGCGGAACGAAAACAAAACTGGAACTTCTGGCGCGATGACCGATCACCGGAATACAATCAGACTTTCGGCCTCGGCTTCTTTGAATATTTCCAGTTTTGCGAAGACATCGGCGCCGAACCCGTGCCGGTGATCAATTGCGGCATGTATTTTCAAGGAGATCCCAACATACCGGTTCCCCTCGATCAGCTTGGTCCTTTTGTGCAGGACGCTCTTGATTTGATTGAATTTGCGAATGGTCCGGTCACGAGCGAATGGGGCGCCAAACGCGCCGCGATGGGACATCCGGAACCGTTTAACCTGAAATTCATCGCCATCGGCAACGAACAATGGCAGCAGGTTTATTTTGACCGTTACCAGGTTTTTTATAGCGCCATCAAGGCGAAATATCCGCAGATTAAAATCATTTGCAGCGCCGGGCCCTTTCCCAACGATTCACTCTGGCAATTCGCGTGGAACAAACTCCGCACCGGCACGCCGGCGGATGTGGTGGACGAACATTATTATGTGCCGCCACAATGGTTTTATGAAAACACGGATCGCTACGACAATTACGACCGCAATGGCCCGAAAGTTTTCGTCGGTGAATACGCGGCACAGGACGGCCACGCCCACCGAAACAATCTCCGCGCCGCGCTGTCCGAAGCTGCCTACATGACGAGTTTGTGGAGAAATTCGGATGAAGTGCTCATGGCTTCCTACGCGCCGCTGTTCGGCAAGGTGGGCCACGACCAGTGGCATCCGAATTTGATCTGGTTCGACAACTCCCGCATCGAGCTGACTCCGTCGTATTATGCCCAGGCGCAATTCGCACAAAACCTGCCGGATGTGGTTTTGCCGGTGAACGTCGAGGCTCCAAACGTCACAGAATCTCATGCCGGTATGATCGGGGTGGGTGCCTGGAACACGCGGGTGGAATACAAAGACATCCGGGTCGTCGCTTTGGATGGCCGGGTCCTGTATGCAAGCGATTTCACGAAAGGCTTGGTGGGCTGGAAAACGGCGGGCGGCGATTGGACCGTGGTGGACGGCGCCCTGCGGCAGAATGCCGCCGGCGAGAATATTCGCGCGGTCGTGGGGGACCCTGCCTGGACGAATTACACCCTGACCTTGAAGGCGCGCAAGCTGGCCGGCAATGAAGGCTTCCTCGTCCTGTTCCAGACGCCGGACATCGCTCATCCCGTCTGGTGGAACCTCGGCGGCTGGGGCAACACCGAACATTCATTGCAAGGCGGAGGCTTGGTGGAAGACCATGTGCGCGGCTCAATCGAAACCAATCGTTGGTATGACATCCGCATTGAATTGCAGGATGGCAGCGTGAAGGCGTATCTCGACGGCAAACTGATCCACGAGTCTGACCGCAAACCGGTGGCGACCTTTTATGCCGCCGCCGGCCGCGACCAGCGCGCCGGTGAACTGGTCTTGCAAATGGTTAATCCGTTCGCCGACCCCATGTCCGTGACGGTAAAACTGAACGGTGCCGGCAAGCTGGGAAACCCGGCCCGGGTCATCACGTTGACAAACCCCAATCCGGACGCCGAAAATTCACTCGACCAACCGGGCGCTGTCGTGCCGCGAAAAGGCGAGTTCACCGGCGTCGCGCCGGTGTTCACGTGCACGCTGGAACCATACTCATTGACCACGCTGCGGATTCCGCAAAATTAAGATGTTTGGGCGTTCGCATTTTGGCGGTCTCAATCCGCAAAGTGGCGTTTGTTTATTCGCTGCAATGTTGGATATTGGAGCGGTGGTTGTGTTGCAGCGCGGATGACATAATAGGATGTAAATGAACAGCTTTGAACATGGATTGCGACCGGCAGTGTGCTGCCTGCTGGCGTTTTTTTGCCTCCAGACGGCCAATGCCCAGATGCCCCTCTACGGCGACTACTATTTGCATGACCCGGGCACGATGATCAAGGACGGCACTAATTATTTCATTTATGGTGATGGTCAGGGCATCAGCGGCCTGACCTCCAGTGACTTGCGCAACTGGTCTGCCGTCAGTCCGGTTTTCACCAACATCCCGGCGTGGACGACGAATGCTGTCCCCGGCTTCGGCGGTTATTATTGGGCACCGGACATCGCTTATTTCAACGGCCGGTATAACCTCTATTACGCCGCTTCAGATTGGGGAACGATCAATTCCGCCATCGGTCTGGTCACCTCGCCTTCGCTCGTTTCCCCGGTCTGGACCGACCAGGGAAAAGTCATCCAATCCAACCCGGATTTCGCGACGAACGCCACCACCGACCTCACCGCCTACAACTGCATTGATCCGAGCGTCATGGTGGACACCAACGGCACGGTGTGGCTGTCCTTCGGCTCGTATTCGGACGGCATTCTCATCATGCAGTTGGATCCGTCCACTGGCAAACGCATCACGCCCGATTCCCCGATTTATCGGGTTTCCAACAATGGCCCGGTGTTTTTCAGCAACACCGAGGAAGGTTCGTGTCTTTACCAGCACGGCGGCAATTACTATTTGTTCGTCAACTTCGGCGGCTGCTGCGCCAGCGTGAACAGCACCTACAACATCCGCGTGGGCCGCAGTACCACTGTCACCGGGCCGTATTATGACAAGAACAACAATAACATGACCAATGGCGGCGGCACGATGGTGCTCGAAAGCACCGCGCGCTACATCGGTCCCGGCCATGCGGCCATCATGAACGACAATGCCACCAACTGGTTCACGTATCATTACTACGACGGGAATAATAACGGCACGGCGACCTTGGGCTTGAACCGGATATACTGGACCCCCGACGGCTGGCCGGCGCTGACGAATGACTGGAGCGCGTTCTACACATTCAACACCGATGCCCGCGAGCACCTCGGCCTTTACAACGGCACGCTGCAAAACCGGGCGGGCATCACCAACGATGCCGCGCGCGGCAACGTGCTGAACCTCGACGGCGCGACCAACTTCGTCTCGCTCCCGCTTTCCGTGGCCAACGCCAGCACGTTCGCCGCGTGGGTCAAATGGCGCGGCGGCGCGGACTGGCAGCGCATTTTCGATTTCGGCACCGACACGACCAATTACTTTTTCCTCACGCCGCGGGCGTACGGTGGCATGATGCGCTTTGCCATTACGACCAATAGCAACAACGCGGAGCAGCAGATCAACGCGACCGCTGCGCTGCCGACCAATTCCTGGGTTCACGTCGCGGTCACGCTGGACGGGACGCAAGGGCTGCTTTATCTCGACGGCACGCCGGTGGCCACCAACAGAGCCCTGACCATCCGCCCGTGGCAGATTCTGGCGAAGAGCAATTACGTCGGCAAAAGCCAGTGGCCCGCTGATCCGTTGTTTGCCGGCGAGATCAGTTCGTTCCGCATCTTTGGCCGCGCCTTGAGCGGCGCGGAAATCCAGGACCTCGCCTATGCGCATCCGGCGCTGGCGCACCGTTACAGTTTCAACACGAATTCCTCCCCCACCGCCGCATGGGATTCCATCGGCATGGCGCACGGCACGCTCATGGGCAACGCCGTCGTCACCAACGGCGCGCTCTTTCTGAACGGCACCGCCGGCAGCTACGTCAATCTGCCCGGCGGACTCGTCTCCGGCTCGTCGGCGGTGACGCTGGAATGTTGGGCCACGTTCGGTGCGAACGCCAACTGGGCGCGCGTGGCGGATTTCGGCAACATTTCCGGCAGCAGCGGAATTCAATATTTCTTTTACAGCCCGCACACATCGTTGGGCGGGCAGCGGATGGAAATGAGCACAAACAAAACGACGACGTTTGACATTGCGGGAACGCTCGACAGCCGCACCGTTCACGTCGTGTGCATCATTGATCCGACCAACAATTACGCGGCGGTTTACACCAACGCCGTGCTGGAAAGCGCCGTGACCAATTCCTGGCCGGCCTTCAATTCCGTCAGCACCGCCTGGTCGTTCATCGGCCGCTCGCTGTTCAGCGCCGATGGCTGGCTCAACGCGACGATTGACGAGCTTCGCATTTACGATGGTCGCCTTACGCCACAGGAAATCGCCACCGATTACAGGTTCGGCCCGGACGCGCTGGCGTTGCCCGTGACGCTGCTTCAGTCGAACTCTGCGTCCGGCCTCACCTTTTCGTGGCCATCGTGGGCGGCGGGCTTCGTGCTGGAAACCACTCCCGCTCTTGGCGCAGCCTGGACGACGGCGACCCCGTCCCCGGCGCTCATCAGCGACCAATGGTGGCTCCCACAGTCCATAACCAACCGCCAGGCGTTCTACCGCTTGCAGCGATAAAAATGAAGTTCCCGCTGGCACGCTCGACCCACTGGCTGCGCTCCGTGCCGGATCGGCGATGGTAACGCCCCGTTTTATTCCTGGTGAAACCGGCTGTTTGAAGGTGTTGGGGCGTTCGCATTTTGACGGTTCATTTGCGCAAAGCGGCGTTGTCTGAGGTTGGAGAAGTTGATGATAATTAACAGACATCCAAAGCATAAACAAAAGACAACTGTGTATTTAAAAACTTGATATTAGCCATACCGACATGGGACACCTTTTGTGGTGAGTCGCTGTTTTTATTTAGTTAGGAACCAAGAAAAGGCGGCCCGTTTTGCTTTTTCTTTGAAAAGTTTGGCCGTTCGGGAAAAATGAAAATAAAATTTTTGGAGAATTCAAAAAAACGTTGGTTGTATTTATTTGCGTCACTGGTCTTTGCTGTAATCTTTTTGCAGATGTATCGGTAAAGATTGACCCGCAAAAAACCGGCCCGCCGATTTCAGAATACATCTACGGCCAGTTCATTGAGCATTTGGGGCGTTGCTTTTATGGCGGCCTCTGGGCGGAGATATTGCAGGACCGAAAGTTTTATTATCCGATTACATATAAATATGATCCGTGGGCCACAGGCACGGATCCGGCTTGGGGTGCGGGGCCTTACAAGTATCTCAATGCGTCGCCTTGGAAAGTCATCGGGTCGCGCGATATGGTCAGCATGGATACAACCGATCCGTACGTTGGCACGCACACGCCCGTCATTCATCTCCCCGGCGACGGGACATTTGCGGGAATCTCTCAAGATGGTCTAAGCGTCTTGAAAGATCAAAAATATGTCGGCCACATCATCCTCGCCGGAGACGAAACAGCCGGGCCGGTGCAAGTGCGGCTCGTTTTAGGCAACGGTGCGACGGTCACTCAAACCATCAAAAAGGTCAGCGCTGATTATAATCCTATCCATTTGAATTCACCGCGCCGGCGGCATCTGACGACGCGCGCATTGAAATTGTAAGCCAAGGCAAGGGTTCGTTCAAAATCGGTACGCTGTCATTGATGCCGGCGGACAACATTGACGGCTGGCGCCAGGATGTCGTGGATTTGTTAAAGCAACTGGATGCGCCCATTTACCGCTGGCCAGGTGGGAATTTTGTCAGCGGCTACAATTGGCAGGATGGCATTGGCCTGCGGGACAAACGTCCGCCGCGCAAAAATCCGGCGTGGAAGGGCGTGGAATCGAACGACGTGGGGAGCGATGAAACCATGCAATTAATGAAGTTGCTCCATGCGGAACCTTATGTAGCGTTGAACATCGGCTTGGGGGGAATACAGGAAGCGGCCAATGAAATCCAGTATTTCAATGGGTCGGTGGACACGCCGATGGGAAAGTTGCGTGCGGAAAATGGGCATCCCAAGCCCTATGGCGTGAAATACTGGGCGGTGGGGAATGAAATGTACGGCGACTGGCAATTGGGACACATGCCGCTGGCCGAATACGTCCAAAAACACAACCGCGTGGCCGACGCGATTTGGAAGGTGGATTCCGCGGCAAAATTGGTGGCTGTGGGTAACGTCGGTGAATGGGACCAAACCATGCTGACGGTGTGCATGGACCATATGAATTTTCTGAGCGAACACATTTACTGCCGGGAAATGACGAACGTGGTGGCTCACGTGCAGCAATTGGCTGATGAAATCCGCCGTGTGGCCGGGGCCTTTCGGGCAGATCAGCACGATATTCCCGGATTGAAGGAGAAAAACATCCGCATCGCCATGGACGAGTGGAATTATTGGTATGGCGATTACCTTTACGGTGAACTCGGCGTGCGCTACCACCTCAAGGACGCGCTCGGTGTGGCGGAAGGGTTGAACGAGTATTTCCGCAACAGCGACATTTTCTTCATGGCAAATTATGCCCGGACCGTGAACGTCATCGGTTGTATCAAAACGACATCCACTGCGGCAGCGTTTGAAACAACGGGGCTGGTCTTAAAACTCTATCGCCATCATTACGGTATGGTTCCCATCCAAGTCGCCGGAGAGACCGGTGATCTCGACGTAGCTGCGGCATGGACCCAGGACAGAAAGGCCATCACTGTTGCCATTGTCAATCCCGACCCGAACACGCAGCGGGTAAAGGCGGATTTTGAGGGGACTTCATTTGAACCGAACACCACGCGCTGGGTGATCAGCAACCCCGACCCCGAAAGTTACAATGAAACCGGCAAAGAGCCGAATGTTGTCATCAAACAGGAGGCGGTCAATGTCGAAAACTCTGATTTTGAAGTGCCCGCTTAATCCGTGAGTTTATATCGGCTTGAAGTTCGCTAAAACGCTGTTGAGAAACCGGTTGCGTGCCGGCTGAACAGTCAAATAGAGCAGGCCTGCCAGATTAATTTCGGCAAAGGTTCCGCCTATTACGCTATTATATTTTTGTGGAAAACTTAATCTCTACCCACTATGATCCGTGAAGAAACTTATGTTTATTGATCATGAGTCCCAAAACAACACCGGCGGACCAGATTGTTTCGAAGAAGCGGGATAGCGTAGCAGACGTTTCAAAACGTCCTTTAAAGGTTCCCACCATTGCGCTTCTGATTGAATCTTCCCGGGCGTCGGGACGGGCATTGTTGGGTGGTATTGCAAAATGTGCGCATCACTATGGCCCTTGGGCTTTTTATTGGGAACCCGGAGGATTGGAAAAAGCGTGGCCCAAACTCAAGGCAAAGGACGTGGACGGAATCATTCTGCGGGACGTGCATAATTTGAAAGAAGTGCTGACCTTGGGGATCCCCACGGTGGTGATAGGGCACAGCAAGACCCTAATTCCCAATCTCGTCAACGTGGTAACTGATTCTTACGCCATCGGCCAAATGGGCGCCGAACATTTGCTGCGATGCGGTTTCAAGCATTTCGCCTTTTATGGTTACCCCGGCGTACCATGGTCGGATTTGCGCCTGAAATATTTCGGTCGGTACATTCGCAAAGCCGGATTTGGATTTCATGTTTTCCGTGATTTTGTTCCCGCTGCCAACGTGTGGAGCAAAGAGCGCCATAAGATGGCGGCGTGGTTGCAATCCCTGCCGAAGCCGGTCGGTCTGATGGCCTGCAACGATGATTGCGGCCAGCAAGTCATCGAAGCCTGCAAATTGGCAAATCTGGGGGTGCCGGACGCCGTTGGTGTTCTGGGAACAGACAACGATGAGTTGGTTTGCGGGCTTTCGGATCCACCGATGTCGAGCGTGGACATCAACTTTGAGCACGCCGGCTATGAGGCGGCGCTTGTGCTGTTCCGGTTGTTGCGCGGAGTCCGGCCTGTTTCATTAAAAATTAACGTGCGCCCAACACGTGTGATTACTCGCCATTCGACGGATTTTATGGCCGTGTCTGATTCGTATGTGACCAAGGCGCTGCAATTCATTCGTGACCACGCTCATGAAAACATGATGGTCATGAATGTGGCCTCGGCTGCGGCTTTGTCGCGCCGCGCCTTGGAAATAAAATTCCGGCGGGAAATCGGATGTTCGATCTATGAACATATCCGGCGTGTGCGGACGGATCAAATTGTGCGGCTGCTTGTTGAGACGGACTTGCAGGTGGGGCAAATTGCCGAGTCTCTTGGTTTCTCCGATATGCAGCATTTTGCGCGTTACTTCCGCGCTGGTAAACAAATCAGCCCACTGGCATATCGCCGAACTTATGGGCGGCGTGCGGGTTGAAAAGCCTTGTTCGGTTCAAGTTCGCAAATTGGTGAATCATTTACGCAAAGTGGCGTTGTTTTTTTTGCCCCCTTGATAGAAGAATAGTTTACGACTCCGGTGGAACTTGTGTTCTCGCGAGCCAGTTCGTCAGCAGGCTTGTTTCATCGAAAAGGCACCACCGCCTTTGTGGTTGTTTTTTTCGCCACGCGACCGTATGGCACCTGGAATGAAGATGACTTATGTTTAATTTGAAACAATTTGAAGTTTGGTTTGTCACCGGCAGTCAACACCTCTACGGCTCCAAAACCTTGAAACAGGTGGCCTTCCACTCGCAGAAAATCGCAAAGGCATTGAACGCCGCGCCGGCCATCCCGGTGAAGGTGGTGTTCAAATCCGTCCTGACCACGCCGGACGCCGTCACCGCCTTGTGCCAAGAGGCCAACAACGCACCTGGGTGCCTTGGGCTTGTCACGTGGTGCCATACCTTTTCGCCCTCCAAGATGTGGATTAACGGTCTCAAGATTCTTCGGAAGCCAATCCTGCATTTTCACACACAGCATAACTGCGATATCCCGTGGTCGTCCATTGACATGGATTTCATGAATCTTAACCAATCCGCCCATGGAGACCGCGAACACGGCTTTATTATGAGCCGGATGCGCCTGGACCGCAAAGTGGTTACAGGTTTCTGGCAGGACGTTGCGATACAAAAGCAAATCGGTGCATGGTGCCGGGCGGCTGCGGCGTGGCATGACTGGCAGGGTGCAAAATTTTGCCGGTTCGGCGACAACATGCGCGAGGTTGCGGTCACGGAAGGAGACAAGGTCGCGGTGCAAATAAAATTCGGTTACTCGGTCAATGGCTACGGCGTGGGCGATTTGGTGAAATATATCAATGAGGCAACTGATGCGCAAATCAACGCGCTCGTCCAGGAATACATGGCCAGCTACGTGATTGCACCCGAATTTCGCAAAAGCGGTGAAAAACAGAATTCATTGCGGGAAGCGGCTCGAATTGAGATCGGCTTGCGCGCATTTATCAAAGAAGGCAGCTTCAAGGGATTCACGACAACATTCGAGGATCTGCATGGGCTGGCGCAATTGCCGGGTCTGGCCGCACAACGACTGATGGCTGAAGGTTACGGATTTGGCGCAGAAGGTGACTGGAAAACCTGTGCGCTGGTCCGCGCAATGAAAGTCATGTCCATCGGCTTAAAGGGCGGGACATCGTTTATGGAAGACTACACCTATCATTTGCATCCCAAAAGCATGAATGTGCTCGGTGCGCACATGCTGGAAATCTGTCCGAGCATCGCCAAAAGTAAACCTTCGTTGGAAGTCCACCCGCTGGGAATCGGCGGCAAGGCCGACCCGGCGCGCCTGGTGTTTGACACGCCGCCCGGACCCGGACTCAACGCCGCCATCATGGACATGGGGAATCGTTTTCGTTTGCTGGTGAACGAAGTGGATGTTGTTTCCCAAGAGAGACCGTTGCCCAAATTGCCGGTGGCACGTGCATTTTGGGTTCCCAAACCCGATTTCCACACCGCGGTCACTGCGTGGATTTACGCCGGCGGGGCGCATCACACCGGTTTTAGTCAATCAGTGACCACGGAGATGTTGGAAGACTTTGCCAATATGGCGGGTGTGGAATTGATGGTAATTGACAGCGATACCACCATCCGACAATTCAAGCGGGAGTTGAACTGGAATGAAATTTATTATGGCTTGCGGAACGGGTTGGCCTCGTAACATCAGCCGTGACAATCCAGACCAATTAATTTTTCATTCTCACGTGGCAACCAAATACGCCTTCGGCTTTGATTATGGGACGAATTCCGTTCGCGCTCTGATTATCAATGTGGCCGACGGGCACAACGTCGGCACATGAAAATCCAACGAATTTCCATTTTCCTGGCATTGACGGTGATCACGTGGGGCACGTGTGGTGACGTGAACACGGCGATTGATTTGCCGGCGCAACAGTTTCCGCTGAAAGATGTGCGTTTGCTGGACGGCCTCTTCAAGCGCGCGATGGAAATGGACGCGAAATATCTCCTGAGTTTGAAGCCGGATCGCTTCTTGAGCTGGTTCCGCAAGGAGGCGGGTTTGGAACCGAAGGCCGAGGTCTATGGCGGCTGGGAATCGCAGGGCGTCGCCGGCCACAGCCTCGGACATTATCTCTCGGCCTGTTCGCGGATGTATCAGGACACCGGCGACCGGCAATTTCTGGAACGGGTGAATTACATCGTGGACCAACTCGCCGAGTGCCAGCAGG
>Ga0187874_10003044_pt1 | contig 12093 bp, 11 predicted proteins | sample June2016WEW_16_1_3_FD_132993 | JGI IMG/M metagenome (GOLD analysis project Ga0187874, IMG submission 132993) | Peatland microbial communities from SPRUCE experiment site at the Marcell Experimental Forest, Minnesota, USA - June2016WEW_16_150 | ecosystem: Environmental > Terrestrial > Soil >... | reverse complement strand
GCCCAACAATCGTAATCTTGTCCCCGCTTGCCACTGCATAGGCAGAGAAGGCACTGAAAGTGCCTGTTGTGCCGCCCACGCCAAATGTGATTGTCCCCACTGACGTAACCCAATCCTTGATAGTAAAGACCGTCGATGCTGTTGCCGCCGTCTGCAAATAAGCGTAGCTCGTGGCAACCGCGTTGTTGTAAATTCCTGTCCCGCCAGCGGGAATGACTCCCGCAACTGGAGCATAGAAAATTCCTACCACTTGCGAGTTTGCGTAAACCGTGTTGCTCATGTCCGAGATGACGATTGCATGAGCGGTCACAGGTTGATTCTGAGGGCCGGGTATTTGCATCGGCTCATCTGCTTCTGGAGCTTCGAGATAGACGGGTGGGCCAACAGCGCCTTGCGCTCCCGGCGGTCCGGGGGGACCGGGAATCATCGAGTCTTCGCCGTCTTGCCCGTCCATCCCCGGCGGTCCCATTACGCCAAGCGTTCCTCCTGCGCTTGCCGCATCTGCCCACCAATTCGTACCATCGAAATACACGATGCCAAACCCGCCAGAGGGTATCGACTGAGCGCCGTACAAAGACCCCGTAGACGGCGTTAAGTTCGCTATCGAGGAAGAGTCATTGTCGATGATGGTAAAATATGGAGCTTGTTTTGCGGAGTTCATCGTAACGGCTACCGCCGTTGAATCTCCGACAATAATCTTTGCCCCGTTGTCGCTCAACTGTGTCGTGTAAGCTGCTTGACCAAGCTGGTCATTCACTGTCCCCAAGCCGGGAAAATAAACAATCGCTCCCGTCTGTGAATTGAACGACGACACGCCAGAGGAGCTACTGTTTACCGTCTCAGAGTTAATAATCTGCGTGATATTGTCCGTTACCGCTTGCTTTACCTGTGTAGGAAGAGCGGCAAACGCCTGCTCATGGACCGTCAAACCATTAAAGACCGTCCGCATAGCATTTGCCACATCCTCCATTGTCGAGTTCTCATTCAACGGAGAAGAGAATCGCATCGACGGAGGATTGATAGGCGGGCTGCTTGCGCTCTTCGGCGCTCCGGGCCAAGGACTCATTTTTGCGCTCCTACTCCGCCGGAAGGCTTGAACGGTTGCACTGTGCGATACGCCCCATTGTCTCCCCATGCCTTCTGTTCAACCGCGAAGCCATCGAGATTTACCTGCATCGCAGGGTCAGAAGACGTAAAAACAAACTGGAGCCATTTCCACTTGTTCGCTGAAACTTTCGTTGTGTACTTGGTCTGCTCTCCTCCTGTAGATGGAAGGACAATCGGATTCGGCGCGTAGCTCCCGTTCCCCACGTCTACCGCTACCGGGGTCACAGTCATCGTCTCCTCGGAAGCGTACTCAACCGTCATTTCGTAAATGTGCTGGAATCCGCTGCCGCCGATTGCCGGAGTCGCCACTGTCACCGTAGCTGTCTCTGCCGCGCCCTCAGACACGAGGAGCCGAACAGACCCATCGGCGCATCCTACGAGATTACCCTGCTGACTCTCGCCTTGGTTACTGGCGTGAATTGTGGCTGGCGGGTCGTACATATCCCACACCCACCCCATGTGTTCCGTGTCGAATACTAGCGTGTGAGGGTTGCCGTCCGTTCCCACATAATTGTAGTACATGAACGGTCCCTGCTGACTAAATTTCTGTCTCTCCGGCAACGAGTCATTGGGCGGATAAATCGTGATTCCGTTTCTGACCACTGGAACAGGAGTAGACCCTTCATGCACGAATAGAGGGTAAAGGTCATCATCTGTGATTGATTGCGAACCGATGCCTTTGGGGGAGTAGTGAATCCCATCATCCACGCGGAAGAAGACTTTTCCTCCACCCTGCACAATCAGGCATCGAGGAATAAACAGACCGCGGGTGATACTCGCATCCTCCGCCGTCCATGTTGAGCCGCTTGTCCCTGTCACTGTGGCAAGAGCGTTGAAGAAGTTCGGCGTCATCACCCATCCGCGCTTGATAGAGAACAGAATGGCCCTTCCTCCGCTCATCGCGCCATTCACCAGCGCCTCGGAGGGGTCGGTTACATCAAACTGATTCGTGTCCGGCCAGCTATCGAGATTGCTTCCCTTGCTCCAGTAAATTGTTCCCGGCCTATTCGGGTCGCCAACAGCGAAGACATAATTGATGTTGTCCGTCGGCCCGAATCTATACGGTAACGGCTGATTAGCGAGAGCAGGCTGCGCGATATTCCAAACAAGGTCAGTCCCGTCCGGCACTCCAGGTATCGTGACCTGAGATGTTGAGGTCGGGCGAGAAATGAACGTATAAGGAAGCTGCGTCGGATAACCAATTAGAATGATTGTGCCGGGAAGCCAGCGAGTATTGAACGGAGTATCGAGCGTCGTAATGACCCCGCCAGACACTATGCAATGACCCGATTTAGGCAGGTCAAGCGAAGGCACTGGTTCATAGTCGTCGTAAGTCATCTGCGGGTTGTTCGCCGCTTCAAGGTCTGTCAGAGAATCTGTAATCGCCGTAGGAGGATTGGTGTTCGGCCCCGTAGCGACATAGGTATAGTTTGCCAGTCCTTCGTCCTGCCGGTAGTAATCACATTTGTCTACCTGCGGGTCGGGAGAATACGGAAGATACGCCGTACTCGCTAAAATTGGAGTCGTTATCGCGGTAGTTGTCGGACTCGGATTCGATTGCGCTCCAGTCAGAGACGAGCGGTACTTCCCGGCATAAGAAACTCCGGTGCGAACTGCTTGTGGCAGTGGGGGAATAATGGTCGGCGATGCGCTCGGAGTCGGCGAAGCCATCAAGAGCAGGATGCGCCCTGAGTGATACCAGAAGTCGTAGTCAATTTCGATGGGATAGATACCAGCAGAGGGGAAGTTGACCACAACCGTCGTTGCGGCATAAATTCCGCCTTCGCCCCAATTTAATGTGGCTGGAAAAACAATCGCAGAGGTCGGAGTAGCTCTTGGCAGCAACGGATAGCCTTCCGCCACAGTGATTGTCTGTCCATATCCCCCACCTGCAAACGAGCTTCCTGATGTCGATGTCGGAATTGATGTGCTGTGAATTGTTCCACTCGTCAACTCTTGGCTGAGTACCGCCGAAGAAGAGACAACCGTTGCTCCTCCTCCAATGCCCCAAATCAAATCATCCTTGCAGGTCAGAACAAAGGTATATTGTCCCGCCGCCGGAACGTAGATGTTTCCAGTCAGGCAGAAATTGAAGTTGTCATAGTTCGTGTTGCCGGAATAAGGTGTCGTTATCGGCGCTGCAAACAACGCGCTTGAGCCGACCGCCACGCTTTCAGAGCTAAGAGTTGCCCACTGCATCGGCACAGCTATATCACTGCCGCCAGTCGCAATATCCACTGCCGGGACGCCGGGGATTCCCGCAGGCAGAACAGGATAACAAGACGACCCAAATGAAGCATCGAAGATGAACGAGTTCCCGGTTGTGCTTCCTATCGCGTCCGAAGTCGAGCGAGATGGCCCACTGCCACTTGAGTCACCCGGATTCTTCCAGATATATGCAGCCACCGCTCCGCTTGTCGGCGAGTCTCCCCAATAGTGCGCCGTCAACGTGCCGAGTATCGACAGTACCGAAGGAAGGGCTTGAGTTGTCACCGTCACTGAAATAGCGAATGAACCGGAGTTCGATGAGAATGTATTTCCTGTCGAGTTAATTCCAATCTGAAACGCCTGTGCGCCGGAAGGAACCTGAATCGTCAATGAGCCTAAGAACGCCGCCCCTACATCAACCACCGAAGGCACAAAGAGCGGCGCAACCCCGGCGGCAATCACATTTCCATTCCCATCGGTGAAAGCTCCCACTACAACCGTTGCCGTCGCCGGAGTGCCGCCCGTTCCTGCAATCTGGATGTAATGACCAGGATTCGTCGATGCGGCGGTTGACGGTCCTAAAGAAGTGGGAGTTTTCGTTCCGCCGTTGATTGTGGCGCTGCCAGTGATTGAGTTGATAGTGATGTACGAAGCGTTGGCACAGTTGATAAGGTAGGGAGCCGTGCCGTCATGATTTGAATCAATTGGTGGGCTTACTGGTTTAGTTTGGCCATAGTTATACGAACTGTTCGCGCTACTAACGTTTGTCCACGGAATCGTCCTTGCATCCAATGTTCCGCTCGTGACGACAGGAGTAATCGACGTGGATACTACAGGAGCCAAGGGCGGTTCTTGTATGCCTGTCTTGTAAATCAGGCCATCCGAGCGCACCTTCACTTGACCAAAACAGTTGAACGTAGCCGATGAATCATTCAGCGCGTACTTGGTGTAAATCGTGACGTTTTCAGAGTTATCGCCGATGTAATCCCACGGCTCTACAGAAGCGTTCGGTCGAAAAGGAATCTGCGAAACAGAGTTGCCAGAAAAACCGCTTCCCACTATCGAGTCGTTGACGTAGATATTTCCAGCCGCGTCTCCAGAGATATACACATACCCGCTCGCCGGTCCAGCGGGAGTTGTGTCGTTCATGCGAATCAGCGATTGCGCGGAAGAGTCAAGAACGATAGGGCTGGAATCAATGACGATAGTAGGCGAGAGTTGATTGCGTAATTCAAATTGTCCTTGACCATAACCACGAGCGTTCACAGCAACCGTCGCCTTGCCGGGTTCCACGCGATTGATAGGTGAAGTGAGGTCCATTCCTCTGAAGTTGTCAGGGCGCTTTGCCATTACTCAGCCCCCTTGATTGGGACCGGCTTTTCCTGCACCACTGATTTCTCAAAGCGGCGGTCCAACTCCTCAACCTTGTTGCCCTCTTCAAGCATATCGGCGCGGAAGATTCCCAACGCCGCGTAGCGCCGATTCTGCATCGCGCAATAATCCTCAAACTGTTTCAAGAGAGGCATCGTCGCAAGGAAGTCAGCCCCGCCCATCTTGAAGGATGCGATGTGCTGCGCGTAGGCCAGTACCGCGTCAATTCCCTCCCTACTCAACTGGACAGATGCAGATTGGCTCACCGGAGCGTTTCCTACTACCTTCAAAACGCTCGACACCGCTACTCCGCCAGTCAGAACAAAGGGCGCAAGAGCGATAAAGTCCATCCCGCCCACAACAATCTGAGGGTCGCCAACGGGCCAAGTCTGCTCCCAATTCTGAGCAAAAGCATCCATCGCCTTGAAAGAGGGCGTATCGACAGGAAGACCGTTTATAGTCGCATCAAGCAACCACGGAAGAGCCATCATTGCCTTCATGCCGCGTTCGTAACGCATCCGGCAGTATTTCTCCCGAATAGCGTCCCGCGCCTCTGGAGAGTTCGCCAGAGCGTCCGCCAAGGCTCCGTACATGGCAACCCAACACCAATCGTCAGGAAGCCCTAGAACGGTCGCTGTAGGCGGGGAAAAGGCATTCTCCGCGTAGATGGCAAGCATATCCCACTCCCCCGGCGCGTTCGGAGGGCAATTCACATCAAACGTGAGCGGGGGATTGGCTGTGATAAGGAACGTGTCCGGCGAACCGGGCGTGACCCCCGCAGAATACCCATAGGCATCAGTAGCGACCACATCCGACTTCCCTAAAGCGTAAGGCGTCTGAGTTGAAACAGACGAATCAGGAATCCAGCGCACCCGGCGAAGGTCAAGAGTTGAGTCCGTCAGAATCGTTCTGGTGCTATTCAGCGGTGAGTTGATGTTGGTGATGTTCGTCACATTTGCCCCGGTCATCTGGAGCAGTTCATCCCGGCGATATTGGAGCGCCTGTTCGAGATTCGTGATATTGAACTGGTTTGTTCCGGTCCAAACAAGGCCGTTCGGCGGCTCAAGAAGCATATATTCCATCTGCGTCTGAACCTGAGCATCGGTGACTGTGCGCTGCCGGGGAGAGCCGGAGACGTTGATACTCTTCCATGTGTCCCCTGGATTGAACGGAAAAGAAAATTCGGCGGGTTGCCACGCCGTCTGAGCGTTGAGTACCCGCAATGCTTCCGTCAAATAAACAGCGGCCTCAGCAGTTGTCGTGTAAACCCCGGATGTGTCCTGCAACCGCTGGAGCAGAGCGGCTTCGAGTTGCGCCCACGAGATATAGCTGTAACTCGCCACTCAGCCCTTCTTCCTTACCACCTTCTTTGCCGGAACCTTCTTCTTTGCCTTTGGCTTAGAGCCAATCGTAGCGCCGAATGATTTATTGGCTTTCTTCACCATGTCGTCGTGCCAAGAAGTGTCTTTCTTCTCGCTGCCTGATTTTCCCCACTCGATAACACGCTTCGCAAGGTCAATCAGCTTGTCCCGATAGTCGAGAATCGGTTGCGCCGCTCCATTATCCTGTCCGGCCATCTCGTCCTGCTTTCCTCTTCCCGCGCTTGCTCAACTTCGAGTGCTTCACGGTATGTGTTTTCCCGCCGATAGTAACCTTCTTCAACTTCGGAGCAGGAACATGGTGAATGTGGCGATAAGCGTTCCATCGCCGGTATGCTTCCTTCGACTTGAATCTCTCTGTTGGCATATCAGAACGCCCCCCAATTCGCTCTCATTGTTTGCGAGTTGAAATACGGAGCCAGCCGGTATCCGCTCATAAAGTTACCCATGTTGATGTTGTACGCATCCACAGCGTCTTTATCGAGTAGGCGCAGCATCTTCAGCCCCCTAAAAACTCCGCCTCTCCCTCTTTCTTGAGAAGCGCGTAATTGGCTCCAGACCCCTTCGCCGCCATTACATCCTTACGCGCCTCCGCCCACTCATAGGCGTAGACTCTCGCCTTTTGAAGCACAGCCTCCTCGGTGATAGGGTACGGCAGAGTATCGGAGTTATTCACCAAATCTGGCGCATCGGCCACAAAGTACGACATATAGGAGATTGCCGCCGATGGATTCGGATACAACTCGTAGAGCATCTGGCCGAATGTCGCAGATTGGTTCGGCGTCCCCCCCCCGCGCTGGTCGGTTCCCAAGCCAAGAACACAGTAGGGATTCGATGTGTAGAGCCTTGCCGCATCCGCCATATTCACCGTGCGCCGGCCAGTCCACACGTCCAGCGCCCAACAGTTGAACATATCCGCGATATTAAGCCAGCGTTTGAATCCTTTCGGAGCCACGATGTACGCCTGAAACATCTCGTAACCTACTCCGGTATAGGAAGGCAACGGGTCAACAAAAGGTCTGTCCAACGTCAGCACAACCGCGTTCGGGTTGGATATGTTCATGGCGATGATGGAGTAAATGGAATAACCATCGGCGCGTATCTGCTGAAAAGTTGGAGCAAACATCAACGGCAGGGCCAGCCACGCGGCGGAGGCGGTTGCATCTCCGGTGATAGTAGAACCCCCAAGAGAACAGGTGATGCTCCCCGATGTCAAAATGGCCGGTGTTGAGAATCCGCCCTGCCCAAGCTGAAAGCTCCAGAGATTCGCGTCCTGAGTGAAGCGCCATGCCCGCCGGATTAAAGTCTTGGCGTAAACGCGGTCCAGCCCAGGTATCGCTTGCTCCAACTCTGAGGCCATGTCGATGAACATTCCGTCACCCCATAAAGAAGGGGCAGGGCAGTTTTCATTCCGCCCCGCCCCAAGCCTGCACCCGTTTGACCGTTACGCGCCTACCGCAGAGAGCTTCACCGTTTTGGTTGATAGGTTCGTCCCATTTCCAACTTCCGTTGAACCGACCGAGAACCAACGGAGATACCACTTTGTAACTCCATTGTTGACTGGCTGACCGATAACATAGTACGTCCCGCTCTCGTCGATGCTCGTGCCGATGATAGCCTGCACTTCATTGTTGAAGCCAAATATCTTCGGGTCGATAGCATCTCCAGTGCCATTGACGTAAGACGTAGGCCCGGAGTAATCGACGGTGTTGAATAACTTGCCGCCGAATACGTCCGCGAAACCGTTGGTTTGTTTTGCCGAACCGACTGCCATGACTCCCCCTTATGGAACCAACCGATAGAAGATGTCGCTTGCGTAGATGACACCTGTTGTGCTGACCGCCGGGGTCGTAACCGCCTTGCCAACCGTATTCGGACCGTAGGCAGATGCCGAGGAATCAGTGAAGGTTCCGTTCGAGCCGCCAGCGTTAATCAGGTCGCCGAGCGCCGGAGAATTGTTCGCAAAGGTCGAGTCGTAGTTCACATAACACCGACCTGCGCCCACCCAAATTAGGGTGTAATTGCCCGGAGTGGGGGCGTTCGACTGACCATTCAACGTCGCCTGATTCAAGAACACGCCCGCGCAAAGACCAGCGTTGTCCTTGTGCGTGTAATCCGTCACTATCGGGACCACAAAATCCGTCTCCGGCAGAGCGCCGGCAGTTGCGCCAGAATCGAGCTTGATGTACGCAGCAAGCCCTTGAGTCGCATACGTCGCGTTCGCGCCAGAGTCCAACTGGACAATCTGGTACGCTCCGTCCAGCATCGGATAGGTCGTATTCGGCGCTGTCAGGTTTGCAGCTTCATTGGCCCCAAGCTCAATCATCTTGCCTCTGGTCGAGGCTGTCGGATAAGTGAGGCCGTAAGCGTCTACTTGTCCCGACGCGGCGGAACTGTTGAACGTGTTCAAAGAACCACCCGGTAGAAAGATTCCAACTGTCGGCGCATTTGCCATGTTATTACTCCCTTACTGCGAAATCGTTACCCTTTAATCCCGTAGCATTGCGTATGGCGACGGGGTGTGGGGGTGTACTGGTTCAAAGCATGACGGAGATACTGGACATACAGCACCGGATTCTGCGGCCACCGTAGCGGGTCCATCATGTGATAGTTGAAGTCCTCGGAATCGGAAGGCCGATACTCCCACGAATCCACGTCCAGCCAGAATAGCGGCTCGCCGACCACGATGGTATTCAACCCACCCGAAAGCAGCGCGGTCGCGGTCGAGGTGAATCCAAGGCTCGGCAACTGGCTCGTTCCCTGATTCGCCAACATTGCCGATGTGAGCGTGAACTGCCCTGTCTGAATCGCGCCCGGAGACGGAGCGGTGCCGTCCACGGTGGTAAACAGATTTGCAATCGACTGTTTCGGGTTCGAGGACGGAACGATGTCATCGTAGAAGATGGTCGAGTCCTCAAACTTGATGCCGCTCCAGTTGATGTTCTGGTCTTCCTTCGCCTCATACCGCTGCTGGCGCTGGAAGCTGGCCGCAATCGCGCTGTAGCCGATATAAGAGGTCACGCCCAATGTCGGGCGGCCAATCGACTGCATATAGGTCTTGAGCAGTGATTGGTAGTTCGGAGGCGCGGGATTGCCGCTGGCGTCTCCAAGCCATATCGGAATCGAGTTCAACGAAGCGCCGATGGCTCCGTTGCGCGTCTGCCCGGAATAAGTCGTAAAGACGTTTCCATCCCATGAAGGCGTCACGCCGTCATTGATAGCCTCGGAGAAGCCGTTGATTGAGGCCAAACGATTGTCGCTAATGCCTGTTCCGGCAGCTTGGCCGTGACGGAACATATCGCCTTCAAGCTGGAAGTCGATGCCCTCCATGATTTGCTCAAGGTAGGCTTCGAGAATCTTCACCTTGGCTTCCGGCCCCTTGTTCAAGACGCTGGTCGTAAATTCGTTCACCAAAATAAACTTGGTGTAGAATTTCGGCTGGAACAGTCCGGCAGTCAACATCTGGACCTGATTCACGCTCACATCCTGACCGGGATACAGAGCGCCGCCCTGAGCGCCCGCATACAAGTGCGGGAACTGCATCGCAGCGCCGCCGCCAAAGGGGTTGTATGCCCCCGACGCTCGGAAGTACCGCTGGAGCGGGGTCGAGATGTAACTGTTCTGGTAGATGTAACCGTCCAGCAACTCGTTAAGGGTTGTTGCGGGAACTTCTGGAAATAGCGGCCCAAATCCCGGCATAAGAGTTCTCCTTCAAAACAAACTTTGCTACGCGGCGACAGCGATTTTTTGCGTCGCTTTTTCACGCCACGGTTGATTTGCCGCCTTGCGCTGTCCGGCGGGAACCTTCCACGGCTCCTTCCCTGCGTTTGCGTCAGCAGGGTTGTACGTTGAGAACCGCGAGGGCTGGCCCGTAACCATGTTCGGGTTGGCCCCGCGCTTCTGGCGGTCTTCCCTGAGCGCGGCCTGCACTGCCGCATCTGTCTCGACCTTGCGCTCTGCGGCTAGAATTTCCTGCCGCTTGGCGGGAACATTAAACTTGGCTTCCCATGCCTGCTTGAGCGTGAAGTCCTTGTGGCCGAGCGTTCGCTGACGCTGTACCTCGTCCACGAGAGATTGCGTATCGCCGAGCGGTTCCTTGAAGAGCTTGAAATGCTCCGCGTTGAGGTCGTTCAATGTGATGATGACGTGCGACTGCGATTGGCTGAAACGGCCAAAATCATCGCGTGTTACCGCGTTGGGGTCGGGAGAGCCGGGAGCGCGAACAGGAGGAGCGTTCGGGTCAATCACTGGAGCAACCGGCTCCGGCACCACGCCATATTCACGAGCCTGTTTCAACTGAGCCTCCGCCGCCGCTGCACGAGCCGTTGCGCTGAGAGCGTCCTTCGTGACCTTCTGCATCTCCGGCACAAATTCGTTCTGGTATCGAGCTTCTAATGCCAGCCGCTCATTTTCAGCGGCGGTCTTGTCGGCTATTGCCTGCTCGGAAAGACCGAGCGTTTTCTTGACCGCGGCCAGCAGCTTGCCGGTTGTACCGAGAGCCTCATACGCCTTCCACTCTTCGTCGGTAAGTCCCGATTCTTTTTTGAGCCATTCGAGTTCGGTCATCGTTTTCTCCTCTGAAATGTCTCAGGATTACCGGGGCGGAGCCGCTGGTTGCGGGGCAGAGGTCTGCGCCGATGCGGAAGCCTGCACCTTACGCAGACCGTCCATCATCATCTTGATTCCCTCTTGTCCTTGGGGAAATTCTTTGGCGAGTCCCAAAATCACCTGGCCCAACATTGCCAGCTTGATTGCCGGTGAACTACCTCCAGAAGAACCACCGGGACCGGGAGCGCCTTGCGGCGGTGCGCCGGTCCCTGGAGGTGTTACCGATGTGGGGAAGGTCGCCATTGTTAGCGTTTCTTCCCGCCACGCTTCCGGCGTCCGCCGTGTTTCTTGTGATGCTTGCCTCCAAGATGGGCACCCATCACCTTCAGCTTCTTGCCACCCTTGTGCTTCGCCATGATGCTGACTCCTCGTTTCAGATTTGAGGAGCCGGATTGGCGAATCCCAAAGGCCGCTTCCGTAATCCTGTTGAAACTATAAAAGCACTGAGCTTTTTAAGTGTCAACAATTTTCCGAGATTTCTTTCGCTTTGAGTAGCTAGTTGCCGCTTTGCGGCGAATTATCTGCGTCTTCGTCCGCGTCGAACTCCGCTACCGGGGTCGGAATCCCCTCAGTCTGCTCAAACTCCAAGTCGCTGATTGAGCCGCCTGTGCCGAGAATCAACGTCATCTTGCCCGGTTGCTTTTCTTTCCGCGCCCATGCAAGAGCTTCGAGGAGTAACGACACTCCGCCGTCCTTCGGCTTCTCGCCAATCCACACTGCCTTGCTGGTGTGAACTTCCTTCGACTTCACGCTCCAACGTATACTCATGTACCTCTCCCTTCAAAGTGCTTTTCTGACTGGCCTCTTGGTTCTCTGAGGCTTGACGTATTCCTGCTCAGGTAGAGCGCGTTTCACCTTCCCTATCGGCTTACCGAGAGGAACCGGCTTCCTGTCGCTCAACGCTTTGCGTACCTTGCGTTTCTCTGCCATGACTGCTCCTATCCACTCGTTGATTTAACCACGCGCCCACCGGACGCAGTGCCCTTCTGCTTCACCTTCGGCGGCTTCTTGTTCGTGTCCGGCCTACCGCCGCCTTTGCCTTGCCCCGGACCCTCTGGCGACTCCTCAAATCCAAGAGCCTTAGCCAACTTCGCAATCTCCGCCTTCTCGGTCAACTGCTCCTTCGCCCATGCAAAGACTTTTTCCTTGATGGTCGAGCCTTCAATAGTTCCCCAATTCGGGAGGTCAAATTGCCCCGCAATCGTCTCCGGGTCTACCGGAACTCCTTTGCCCAACAACGCAAGCAAATTAAGTTTCTGCGCCTTCTGAGCGATGTAATGCAACGAGTGGGGCGTGATAAAGAAGCGCAGATTCTTAGCAAATGTCTTGAGGCGAGTGTTTTCATCCGCCGCAGATTTCACGGGATTTCCGTTTGCGTCGATAGTCTGCTCTCCCGGCAAATGCGAAGGTGTAATCTTGT
>Ga0187874_10003038_pt1 | contig 12103 bp, 6 predicted proteins | sample June2016WEW_16_1_3_FD_132993 | JGI IMG/M metagenome (GOLD analysis project Ga0187874, IMG submission 132993) | Peatland microbial communities from SPRUCE experiment site at the Marcell Experimental Forest, Minnesota, USA - June2016WEW_16_150 | ecosystem: Environmental > Terrestrial > Soil >... | reverse complement strand
TCGGCGGTGCGCTGCTCGACCTTGCGGCGAAGTTGCGTAATCCAGAGCACCGTCACCGCCAGGATGCACGCTAAGGCGCCCAGAATGATTAAGAGCCTTTCCAATGTCCACCAAGGCGGCCGCGCCAGGACGGCGATGTCCGACGGCGAGTCGAGCAGCAACTCGAACGAAACGACGTCCTGGCTCGCGCCCTGGCTCGCATACGTTCCGGTCAGTTCGAGCTGACTCCCCACCGGGATCGCCCGAACGCCCTCATCGGTTCCGGGCAATCGGGCCAAAAATGTTCGCAGCCCCACTCGCATTACCAGGGCCTGCTCCGCCGGCGTATTCCTTTGACTCACCAGCCGCCCGCTCTGCTTACTCAGGCGGCAAGCAACCCGATGTGAGCTACCGAATTGCGGCCGACGTTTGATGTTAGGCGCAAGCGGGCGGCTTAGACGGCTGGGGAGCAGGGTGCCGGCTATGACCAAACAGTGCAGCAGCCAACACTATGCACGAGGCACGAGGTTCCTTTTTTGGCTGCGGAACGGTCCCGATATAGATGTGCTTCCCCATCCCCCTCCACCGGGCGGTGCTGACTAACCAAGCTGAGGGACGAAGCCTGTATGACGGATGCGCGCTGTGACGCCCCGACAGGTGATGACGTTGATGGCCATGTGACGACCGAGGATCATCCGTTTCTGGGCTGGAAGGGGCCGGAGAGTGGCGAAATTTATTTTTTTATTGGCGCGATTAGGCGCGAATAGGGGCGAATAGGTGCTATCCGCTCCCTTTCCCTACCTTGCGGAACGAGGTTTGCAAACTTGCAAAGATCACGCCGGTTTGACGGCCATGTGTGGAGCGTAGCGGAAAGCTCACGCGGTGACAAGCTGTTTTGCAGGGTGGCGAGTGCTGCACGGCTGCGGACACGAGCGCCCTGCGAAACAGCTTGCCACGGCGTGACTGATTGCGGTTTCCGGGGTGAGCCAGTGTGCCGCAAAGTGAGCCGGGGCCTTGACCGGCCAGCTTTGCGGCACTCTGGCGAAAGGGTCAGTAGTATTTGGGTTCGGTTTTGACGCCCCATCTGCGTTCGGCTCTGCGGTCCATTGCTTCGCGGTTCCGTTCGTAGGCTGAACCGCTGATGGCACGTTGGTTTTCAGCAAATTCGAGTTCTACTCCGCTGGCGTAGGGCGCAATGTAGCCTTGACCGGTTGCGTTAATCGCAAGGGCCAATGCCGTGCAGCGGTCGGCATGGCCGTCTGCCGTTTGTGCGGCGGCGTAAGAAAATTGGCCCTTTTTTGAGCAGGTGCGGGTGACGGAGTGAAGGTCCTCGCGGATGGTGCGTATTGGGGGGACGCGGAGTTTGAGGTTCTCGAATTGAGCGCGAAGGTGTTGGAAGAGGTGGCGTTTGCGGTCTGGCGTGAACTGAACGAGTTCGATTTTACCGTAGCGGTGGCGTTCGGGAGCCCATTCGCCGAATTCGGTAACGAGGTATCCGATTGCACAATGGGGTTACGCGGGGGAGGAGGGCAGTTTCGAATTCAACGGCAGTCTCTACGGCTTGAAAATGTCCATCGCAGGCCCGCTGCATATCACCCCCGTATTTGGTGACGGCATTTGGGATGGAACCACTCCCAATCCGACTGATCCGCCGCCCACAGCGCAAGGCCTCCAAACTCCCGTCCAGGACGGCGGCTTGAGCGAATTTTCCCTGGTGCGGCACGGCGGCAGGAATCCGGAGAATATGGCCTTCCTCGATTCGTCCGTCCGAGCCGTCGGCTTAAAGCCGCTGTGGTCGTTGAATTGGAATCCGGGGTGGATTTCCGATCCTCCCGTCCGCTGGCCCGTGTGGATGAACGCATATAATTAGCGGTAATTCGTGTCCGAGTTCCAAACCTTAGACTGATCCAATCAAATATGAAAAAATTACTGTCACTCATCGTCCTTGCCGCCGCCCTTTTTGGCGCGCTCCCGCATGCCTCGGCCGCAAGCACCATCGTTTATACAGAAGATTGGGGCACCACCAACGGAGGCGGGAATTTCGCGGCTGTGGGTTGGACTCTCATAGCGCCTTCCGGTGGCCCGCCGTGGGAGGGCTTCTATTCAGCCACGGGCGCGACCGACTCCTCCAGCGGCAAGCCGTTGCCCAAGAGCACGGCTTATTTCACCAGCTTGGCGGCGGGGCAGAACGGGATGTTTTACACCGTGGCGGGCGCCGGCGCCGGAAGCGGCGGCGACTCCTCGTTCACCACCATTGACCCGACGCAATTCCAGAGCGTGACTCTTTCCGTGGAAGCGAGCGACGAGGGCACCACCGCCACCAACTACTTTGCGGTGCAGGTGGGCGGAGCATGGTATGTGTCGGCCACCGCGCTGACAGGCTCCGATCCCAGTTACCCGCAGTTTACGCTCACCAGCACGCCCTATACCACCCTTGCCTCCGCTTGGAATCAACTGACCCTCAGCGCCAACAGCGTCACCATCAGCGCCGCGGCGACGGCGAATTTGTCAGGTCCGATCACCGGCGTCGGCATTGTCGAGGTGGGTCCCGGCGGTTGGAATTACAATGAGATTGTCATCTCAGCTACTCCGTCCCCGATCGTTTATACAGAAGATTGGGGCACGACCAACGGAGGCGGGAGTTTCACGGCTGTGGGTTGGACTCTCGTAGCGCCTTCCGGCGGCCCGCCGTGGGAGGGCTTCTACCCAGCCACGGGCGCAACCGACTCCTCCAGCGGCAATCCATTGCCCAAGAGCACGGCTTATTTCACCAGCTTGTCAGCAGGGCAAAACGGGATGTTTTACACCGTGGCGGGCGCCGGCGCCGGAAGCGGCGGCGACACCTCGTTCAACGCCATTGACCCGACGCAACACACGGGCCTGACTCTTTCCGTGGAAGCGAGCGACGAAGGCACCACTGCCGCCAACTACTTTGCCGTTCAGGTGGGCGGGGCATGGTATGTATCGGCCACCGCGCTGACAGGCTCCGATCCCAGTTACCCCCAGTTTACGCTTGCCAGCACGCCTTATACCACCCTTGCATCCGCCTGGAATCAACTGACCCTCAACGCCAACAGCGTTACCATCGGTTCGGCGGCGACGGCGAATTTGTCCGGTCCGATCACCGGTGTCGGTATTGTTCAGGTGGGTCCCGGCGGTTGGAATTACAATGAGATTGTCATCTCAGCGTCCGTTCCATCGACTTCCACCCCGCCCTCCGCCACCATCTATGCGGAAGACTGGGGCACCCCCTTCTTCAACGCCACGGGCACCCAGAACGGGGCCGCGGACTTGGCCGATGTTGGCTGGAGCGCATCCGGCATTGCCTACACCGGGTCGTACGCCGCAGCCGGGAGCTTAGACCCTGGCACGGGTGTGACTTTCCCTCCTCCCCCCCTTGGGAACATGAATGGCACCAATAATGCCCTTTATGCGTCCTTGGACCAAGCCAACTCCGTCGGAATTTTTTACACGACCGACACCAACGGCCCCGGCACTGACGGCGACTCTACGTTCACCGATATCAACCCGGCCAATTATCCGGGCGGAGTGGTCTTGAACATGGAGTCCCAGTTCAACGCCACCACCCATGCGACCAACTATTTTGCGGTTCAAATCGGCGCCGTCGCCGGAGTGGGCGGACAATGGTATGTCTCCACCAACGGATTTACGAACAACGCTCCCGGGAACCCTTTTTTCACGCTCAACAGTCTGGTGTTTAATCCCCTCGCCAGCTATTGGAACACCCTGACATTCCAGGAGGGTGCCTTGGACCCTGCTGGCTCCGTCATTATCGGCGGTCTGGCGACGTCCAATTTGTCCGGTCCGATCACCGGCGTTGGGATCGTGCTCGTTGGGGACCCGGCGTACGCGGGCGGCACCACCGGTTACGGCATCAATTACGCCACTTTTAGCGTTACGACGCCGCTGGTCAATCCGAGCGGCGCCGTCGCGCCAAAGATTGACGCGCCGGGCTTCAGCCAGACAGCCTATGCAGGGGGGACCGCGTCGTTTGCGGTCGATGCCTTCGTCGGCACACCCACTTTGACCTACACCTGGACATTGACGACGCCTGGCGGCTCCACTGTTCTTCATAACGGGGCTGCTGGAACCGGGTCCTTTGTCATCGGGGCGGCTTCCAACCTGATCACCATTTCCAATGTCAGCTCCGCCGACGCGGGAACTTATTCAGTCGAGGTCGGCAATCTCTATGGCGCGGATTACAGCACCAACTACACGACCAATACTTTGACCGTCAATCCTGTCCCGAGCGACGTTTTGTACGCGGAAACATTCCCCTTTGTGGGACCCTTCCCCGCCGGCGAGCCGCTGGCGGCGATCGGATGGTTTGGCGCCGTTCCCTCCGCGGACAATCCCAATCGTCTTGACGAAAGCGGAAGTTTGTATGCCTATGAAACCACGGCCACGACAACGGGCTTTTTCACCTCAACCGCCTCGGACGTTCCCGGGCTGTCAGGCTTGCCTTTTACGGCCATAAACCCCAGCAATTACCCCTTTGTGTCTTTTCGCGCCTCGATCGCCGACCCGACTGCCGACACCACCGCGAGCATCTACTTCGCGGTCCAGATGACGGGAGGCCAGTGGTATGTGAGTTCGTCCGCCATCCTGTTTGCCCCCAATCCCACTCTGTTCAACACCTACGGGCTGCAATTCAGTCCAGCCATGCAGGAGTGGAACACGCTGACGGTCGGCCCGAGTTCCGCCACCATCGGATCGGGCGCCGCGGCCGATCTTACCGGAGACATCATCGGCGCCGGGCTGGTCTTCGTTTTCGCCGGCACTGCCGCGGAGTACTTTGTCAATGATTTTGCCCTGGTCACGGATTCAACCCCGCCCGTTCTGGCCAGCTTCCCCTCCCTGCCGGACGTGCCTTATCCGCAGACGGTTTACGCGGGCGGCGGAGCGTCCTTCTATTTTACGGAGGCCGGCACGCTTCCGCTCACCAACAACTGGCAGTTCAATGGCGTTTATCTGACCAATGGCACGACCGCCACGGGGTCCATTATTAGCGGAGCACAGACCACGGAAATCACCATCCAAAATGTCAGCAGCGCGGACGCGGGAGCTTATGATCCGACTGTCTCCAACCCGGCCGGCACGACGGATCTTGCCAGCAGTCCAAACGATACCTACGGGCTTCCCACCTTGACGGTGAACCCTCCGCCGCTCGGCCTGATTTACAATGAGTCTTTCCCTCTTTATAAGCCAATCCCTGCGGGGAGCGCGAATAATCAGCCCCTTGGCCTTATTGGCTGGACGAACCAATCGGATTTTCCGGCTCGCGTTTTCCAAATCGGCAGCGCCTTGGCTGGCACGGGGGCGGCTTACGCTTATGAAGGAACCCCGACCAATTCCCTCTTTTACGCTTCGACGGCAAGTGACACCGGCTTTTCGGGACTGCCGTTCATCGCCTTCGACCCTGCGAACTATCCGGCCGGCAGCATCGGGTTTTCAACGAGTATGGAGGCGGGCAACGCGGCTTATACCAACGCCTCCGCCTCATTCGCCGTGCAGCAGGGGGGCCAATGGTATGCCATGGCCACACCGGTGGAGCCGGCCACTTCTTCCCCCGCCACTCCCTTGTCCACAACGGCTTACACCACTCTTCCCGCTTCAGGCCCGCAACTATACAGCCCCTTGGCGTCGCAGTGGAAGACTCTCACCCTTGTTGGCACGGCGGGCGTGATCGTGGGGGGGCCGCCGGCCCAAAACCTGAGCGGGCCGATCACGGCCGCGGGCTTGCTGTTCCAGCATTTTGGCACGTCCGGCGCGGACCTTAATTACAATTCTTTCACCATTCAAGCCACCGGTCCGGGCAGCCTCATTGGCGGCCTCAACATCGGCCCCCTTGTGAACGGTTCGGTCACGCTGACTTGGGTCGGAAACGCGGCGGTGAACCTGCAGAGCGCAACGAGCTTAAGCCCGTCGAATTGGCAGGATGTGCCCAACACGCTGGGGCAACATTCGCTGACAGTGTCCGTTGCCGGGTCCCAGAAGTACTTCCGGCTTATTGGGCGTTAAATCACTCAAACTCCAAATCCAGAAAGGCTGCAAGCGGTTGACCCCGCTTACAGCCTGGTTTGAACCGCGAGTTTTCGAAACTGATGAACCGGGCTTTTTTTTGTGACTGGATTTGACCTGCGGAAACTTGGGTTGACAACGTGCCTGGCCCTTCTGGCTCCCGCGATCGCCTTGGCGGACGGCCACACCATCACCATTACCGCGCCAAAGCCTCCTGTCACGGAAGGCTTCAACATGGGCGGCGCCCGCCGCCCGGACGGCGCCACGCTGACGCTTGATAGCGGCAGCCTCCTGCTCAACGGCAAGCGGTGGACGCCTGTGATGGGCGAGTTTCACTTCGCCCGCTACCCGGAGCAGGAGTGGCGCGAAGAGCTGCTCAAGATGAAGGCCGGCGGCGTTGACATCGTCTCCACCTACGTTTTCTGGATTTTTCACGAAGAGATTGAAGGACAATTTGATTGGTCGGGATCGCGCAACTTGCGGCGCTTCATTCAACTCTGCCAGGAAGTCGGGCTGAAGGCTTTTGTGCGGTGCGGTCCCTGGGACCACGGCGAAGCGCGCAACGGCGGCTTCCCCGACTGGCTTCTGAAAAAAGGCTGGGAAACCCGCGCCAACGATTCGAATTATCTCGACAAGACAAGAATCCTCTACGGCGAGATCGCCCGGCAGCTTGACGGGCTGTTCTGGAAGGACGGCGGACCGGTCATTGGCATCCAGTTCGAAAACGAATACAGCGGCCCCGCCGAACATTTATTGACGCTCAAACGCATCGGCCGGGAAGCGGGGCTGGACGCCCCGCTCTACACGCGCACCGGCTGGAACCAACCCTCGGGGCGCCTGCCCTTCGGCGAAATCGTCCCCCTCTACGGCGTCTATGCGGAAGGTTTTTGGGACCGGGTTCTCACGCCCATGCCGGCGGGCTATTGGAAAGGGTTTCATTTTTCCAATTTCCGCATGGATGATGCCACCGCCGGCGGGATTCCCGGCGAAGGCGGCGCGGAAGACCCGCCGGACTCGGAACAATATCCGTATCTCACCTGCGAAATTGGGGGCGGCATGATGAACAGCTACCACCGGCGCATTCTTGTCAATCCCAAGGACGTCGAGTCCACCACGCTCATCAAGCTCGGCTCGGGCAGCACCTTGCCCGGCTACTACATGTATCACGGCGGCGTCAATCCCGAAGGCAAGTTGACCACCTTGATGGAATCGCAAGCCACCGAGTACTGGAATGACATGCCCGTCAAGAACTACGACTTCCAGGCCCCGCTCGGCCAGTATGGTCAAATCCGCGGGCAATACCACCTCTTGCGGCGCCTCCATCTTTTCCTTCACGAGTGGGGTTCGGTTTTGGCGGGAATGCCCGCGGCCCTGCCGGATCAGCGCCCGCAGGGAAAAAATGACTTTGACACCCTGCGCTGGAGTGTTCGCTCCGACGGCGAGAGCGGATTCGTTTTCGTCAATAATTATCAGCGCCTGCAGGACATGCCTCCGAAAAAGGACGTGCAGTTCCTGATCCGTCTTCCGGCCGGCCCCCTGCTCTTCCCGCAAAACCCCGTCACCATTCCGTCCGGCGCCTGCCTCCTCTGGCCGTTCCATCTCGATCTTGGCCAGGGCGTTCGGCTGCTCTGGGCCACCGCGCAGCCGCTCACCGCCATTGACGACGGCCAGGTGCGCACCGTCTTTTTCGCGGAAACCGAAGGCGTTCCCGCGCAATTTGCTTTCGAAACAAACAGCCCGCCGCTGGAAGCCGTCACCGGCCGCCTCACCCGCGGCGAAGACGCCACCCTGCTCCGCGATATAACGCCGGGCGCGGAGGTCGCGGCCAGGGTCCGGCTGGCGGATGGGCGCTCGCTCCAGCTCGTTGTGCTTGATAAGAATGGCTCCCTGGCTTTGTGGAAAGGCAATTTGCGGGGTCGCGACCGGGTCTTTCTCACTCGTGCCGGCCTCGTCCTCGATGGAGACAATCTCCGCCTGGCCTCTGCCGACCCGGCTGACCTCACCGTGGCGATTTACCCGGCCCCCTCCGCGCTCGAATCCGGGGGCAGCGATCTTGCGCCCAAAACCGAGGGCGTCTTCCAGCGCTTTACTCCCCATGCCCCGCGAGCTTTCAAACTCAAGGCCACTTTCAAAAAGGTGCGGGCCGCCGGGCCGCCGCGGGAAATTCCCGTCGGCAAAATCAAGCAGCCCGTTGCCGCCGCTCCTTTGGATTCGGACTTTGAAGCGGCGGCGGTTTGGCGCGTGAAAATCCCGCCTCGTTTGGACCTCGGCGCCGATCCTATTCTTCGGTTTCATTACGTCGGCGACGTCGCCCGCGTGATCCTGGACGGCAAATTTATTACCGATGACTTTTACAACGGCAACGCGTTTGACGTCGGATTGCGCCGTCACGCTCCCGACGTTCTCAAGGGCGGCCTGCGCATTGCCATTCTTCCGCTGCGCAAAGACGCGCCCATTTATCTGGCCGAAAACGCGCGCCCGGATTTCGGCGAGGCAGCCGGCGTTGCCACGCTCCGGAGCGTCGAAATCATTCCCCGTTACCAATTGCAGCTCACGGCCCGATGAAGCGAGGCCCCTGACGGAGCGACTATCGCGCCGCTGAACACATAACGCTTGCCCTCCGTCGCGCGCCCCCTACGATGCCCGCGTGGACATGCTGAAAGTGAGCGGGATATCCAAGGCCTTTGGCGCCATCCGCGCTGTGGACAGCGTGAGTTTCCACGTCACCGAAGGCGAAATCTACGGCTTGCTCGGCCCCAACGGCGCCGGCAAGACCACCACCATCTCCATGGTTTGCGGCCTGCTCCGGCCGGACGCGGGCGAGGTCTTCATCCAGGGCAAACCTTTTTCCGCCAACCCCGGCGAGGCCAGGCGGTTGATGGGCGTGACGCCGCAGGAACTGGCGCTTTACGAGGAGTTAACCGGGCGCGAAAACCTGGAATTCTGGGGACGCATCGCCGGCCTGAAACCGGCCGAGGCCAGGAAACGCGCCACCGAACTGTTGGAGGCGCTCTCGTTGACTGACCGGGCGAAGGACGCTCTCAAGACCTATTCCGGTGGCATGAAACGGCGCATCAACCTCGGTTGCGCCCTGCTGCATCACCCCAAACTCCTGTTGCTGGACGAGCCGACCGTCGGCATCGATCCTCAGGCCCGGGCCAGGATTCTGGAATTCATCGTCGGCCTGCGCGCCGCCGGCACGTCCATTCTTTACACGACGCACTATCTGGAGGAGGCGGAGACGCTCTGCCAGCGCATCGGGATCATCGACCACGGCAAGCTGCTGGCGGAGGGCACCCTGAGTCAATTACAGGAACGGCTGGGCGAGGGCCTGGTGTTCACCGTGGACGCCGACTTCGGCGACAGTTCGCCCGCGCACTGGGGCGGGTTCGCCGAGCGCTTCCGTGTCCTGCAAAAATCCGGCCGGCAATTGATCGTGGCGGCGGTGGGCCGGCGCGATCCGTCCGACTGCTTGAAAGAGCTTCTGGCGCTGCCGGTTCCATTGCAGAACGTCTCGTTGAAACGGCCCAGTCTCAACGACGTGTTTTTGCAGTTGACCGGCCGGCAACTGCGGGAGTGACGTGCTGCGCGCTCTCCTCGCCAAAGACCTGCGGCGCGCCTGGCGCAACCCCCTGCCCTGGCTGCTGAACCTCTCCCTGCCCATTCTCATCACGGCGGTCATCGGGATGGTCTTCGGCGGCTGGAGCGGCAATGACAACAGCCTCGGCCGGATCAAATTCGCCGTCGTCGATCAAGACAAGTCGCCCCTGGCGGACTTCCTGCGCGGCGCGGCCAACCAGGGCAAAGCCGGCCAGTATCTCGAACCCGTTTTTCTGGAGCGCGACGCGGCGGAGCAGCAGTTGAAAGACGAAAAGCTCAGCGCGATCCTCGTCATTCCGCCGCATTTCGCCTCCAACTATCTGACCGGCCGGAACGTCCAGCTCGAATTAGTCAAGAATCCGGCGGAGCAAATTCACCCGGCCGTCTTGGAGGAATTGCTGCAAGTCGTCGTCAGCGCCCTCAACGGCCTCTCGCGCAATTTCAATTCCGAATTCCCCGCCTGGCGCGAAGTGATCGAAGGCCGGGGCGACTACCACGAGGCCGCCCGGCTCATCGAACAGACCGGCAACAAACTTCAGGCGGCGCGCAAATACCTTTTCCCGCCCTTGGTGGGCTACACCAACAGCGCCGCGCCCGCCGACGCCCCGGCGGACGCCGGCCCAAAATCCGCCGCTTCAACTTCAGGGCCGCGGGAAAGATCGGCGCCAAAGTTTAATATCTTCGCCTATTTATTGGTGGGTTTGGCGGCAATGTTCCTGCTCCTGCTCGCCAGCCAGGCGATGGCGGATCTGCACCGCGAATTGTGGCAGGGCACCTTCGAGCGTTACCACACCCTGCGCGACCGCCTGCTTCCCTTCGTGGCGGCCAAGGCGCTTTTTACGGTCGTCATCGTTTCGATGGGTGCGGCGATCATGCTGGCCGGCGGGCAGTTGCTCTTTCATTTCCGCTGGCCACGACCGCTCCAGCTCGGCCTGTTGACGCTGGCTTACGTGTGGTTTGCCACCGGCTTGATGGCCGTCACCGTCGCCCTCATGCCGGACGAACGCCGCGCCAACGCCCTCAACAACGTCTTGAGCATGGTTTTCAGCATGGCCGGAGGCTGCATGTTTCCGCCGGACCAATTGCCCGCCGCGGTTGGCAAACATCTCGCGCCGCTCCTGCCGACCTATTGGTTCGCCGCCACGGCGCGGGAACTGTGGTGGTCGGACGCCTCGTGGTTCATCCCCGCGGCCAAACTGGCCGCGCTCGGCGCGCTGGGCGTCGCCCTGGCGGCCTTTCTCTTCAAGCGCCGTTTCGAGAAAGGATTGCGCTGATGCGACGAATTCTTGACATCGGCCACAACGACCTGCGCATTTTCTTCAAGAGCAGGACGGCCTACGTCTGGCTCTTCGCCATTCCGACGGCCGTGATGTACTTCCTGGGCTACGCCCTGCGCGGGCCGGGCGATCCCTCCAACCGCCACCCGCCGGTTCTGATTGACAACAAAGACACCAATTTTCTCTCCCGCGCCTTGCTCGAAGAGATGCACGCCGAGGGCCTGTGGGTGGTCGATCCCACCAACGCCGCAAAGGCCGCCCGCGAATTGCGCATCCCCGCCGATTTCACCGCGCGAACGCTGCGCGGCGAAAAGACCAGGCTCCAGTTCCTGCGGCGCGAAGGCGCTGGCGAAGCGGACAGCGCGCTGCTGGAATTGCGCCTGGCTCGCGCCTTGATCGGCTTGAACGGACACCTCCTGGAGGCGATCACCAGGGAGGGAACGATCGCAACGCTGACCGAAGAGCGCCTGCGCGAAATCAGGGAAACGCCCAACCCGGTGAAGTTGAATTCGCATTTCGCCGGACGCAGACCCGTGCCCTCCGGATTCAATTTCTCGCTGCCCGGCAACCTGGTGATGTATTTGATGCTGAACCTCCTGGTTTTTGGCGGCGCATCGATGGCCGCTTCCCGGCGCAACGGAATCCTCAGAAGATTGACGACCTCAGCCGCCTCGCGTCTGGAGATTGTTCTGGGCAAGATTTACGGCAACACCTTGCTGGGCGCCGCCCAGGTCGTCTTCTTTCTGTTGCTCGGCAAATTCGTCTTTCACGTCAACCTGGGGGCGAACCTGCCCGGAGTCATTTTGATCCTGCTGATCCTCTCGTGGGTGGCGGGGGCGCTGGGCGTCCTGGTGGGATCGTGCTTCGCCTCCGAAGACCGGGTCATCCCCGTTTGCGTATTGACAAGCCTGCTGATGGGCGCGCTCGGCGGCTGTTGGTGGCCGCTGGAAATCGCGCCGCCGGTGTGGAAGACCATCGCGCTTTGTTTTCCCACCGGCTGGGCCTTGGCCGGCCTGAACCAATTGATCAGCTTCGGCGCCGGCCTCCAAGCCGCGCTCCTGCCCATGGCCGTCCTGCTTGCCTTCGGAGCCGTGGCCAATGTCCTGGCCATCCGGTTCTTCCGGCCTTGAGCGCAGGCGAACAGGTTTCATCAATCGGTGTATTTGTGAAAGAATGCTCAAATGACCCAATACGCCCTTCCGCCG
>Ga0187874_10003037_pt1 | contig 12105 bp, 10 predicted proteins | sample June2016WEW_16_1_3_FD_132993 | JGI IMG/M metagenome (GOLD analysis project Ga0187874, IMG submission 132993) | Peatland microbial communities from SPRUCE experiment site at the Marcell Experimental Forest, Minnesota, USA - June2016WEW_16_150 | ecosystem: Environmental > Terrestrial > Soil >... | reverse complement strand
TGGGGCACGAGCGTGGTCTGGGGCACGAGCGTGGTCTGGGGCACGAGCGTGGTCTGGGGCACGAGCGTCGTCTGGGGAACCAGCACCATGGCTGCGGACAGCGTAGTGGCCGCTCATGGAGAGAAGTAGGACACTCGACAAAAGTGCTGGAGGAAACGTGGTCGCTTGGGATGCAAAAGGAATCGCGGGGCCGAGTGTTAGCCACTCTGCCGCGAAGACAGTTCTTTCCAAAAAGGAAAGTACGGGCGTGGGCCAGGTTCGATTCTGCTGTGGGAATGCGATGCTATCGCAGCCTCGAGGGACCCGGCCCTCAGTGAAGCAGGAGTGAAGAGGATCGACATGTCTACAACACTCAAGGCTTATGTGAGTGGGGTGATTGGAGCAGGAGCCATCGTTCTGGTGTCCGCCATGTTACACTGGACCTCGCCCCATCCACGGCGCTTTCTCCTCTACCTTGCGTTGGCGATGCTGGCCTCGTTGGTCAAAATGAGGTTACCCGGAATTGACGGCACCTACTCGATCAGCTTCATATTCATTTTGATGGGCATTGTTTACTTGACCCTTCCCGAGACCCTCGTCATCGGCTGTGCCGGCGCCTTGGTTCAAACGACCTTGAACGCCAAGCACCGACCTACAGTTGTCCAGGTGCTGTTCAATATGGCCAATCTGATTCTCAGCATTGGCCTCTGCTTCCTGGTTGTCCACGGATTGTCTGGCCGGGGATTGCCGGATCATCAACCCGCCGTTCTGGCCCTCGTAGCCTGCGTGTTTTTCGTGACCAACACGGTGCTTGTGTCCGGCGTTCTTACCCTCTTACAGGGCAAACCCCTGAAGGAAGTATGTCAGCACTGGTATCTGTGGTCGTTCCCCTATTATCTCATTGGGGCCGCCGTCGTGGGCCTGCTACCGCTATCGGACCGGCCTGCGGAGCCTACGTCCTGGCTGATCCTCCTGCCGCCCCTCTACTTGATTCATTTCTACTATGGATTGTTGCTCCAGCCACACCCCGAGGGCAGTCCCGAGGGGGCGGAGGCCCATGTACCCGGGCTGCCCGTCAGCGCGAAACTCTACATTTCCGCGGTGATCACGGGCGGTCTAATGTCGGTTGCCTGGGCAGCAGCCCATTGGGACACGCAGGGGATGCCTCGATTTGTCGGCTACTTATTCGTGGCTCTCCTGGCTTCGACGTGCAAGGTGCGCTTGCCCCGAATGACAAGCACCATTTCGCTAAACTTCGTTCTGATTCTGGTGGCCATTGCCCAATTGCCCCTCTCGGAAGTAATTGTTATCAGCGGGGCAGCGGCGGTGGTGCAATGCCTGTGGAAGCCGCAGCGGCCCCCGGCGCCGGTCCAGGTTTTCTTCAGTCTTGCCACCTTAATCGTCAGCGCCACGCTCTCTTTCGTAGTCTGTCGGCTGGCATTGGCTCAGGCGTTGGGAGACTTCTTGTCCCCACTACTGGTGCTGGCCACCGGGATCCTGTACGTCAGCAATGTCGTAATGGTGGCGGCAGTGTTGTGCTTGGTTGAGGGAAGACCGCTGTATAGGATTTGGCAAAACTGCTGCTTCTGGTCGTTTCCCTATTACCTTGTTGGAGCGGCTTTCGCGGGTCTGATGATTATAACGAGTCGGCTAGCAGGGTGGCAGACTTCATTCCTGGTTTTGCCACTAATGGCCCTGGTCTATGTTTCCTACCGACTCCACGTCAAGAAGGCGGTTCTCTGCTCGCCCACGTCTTAGGGAACTAGTGACTTCACGGATTGTCAAGGAGCAGGCATGAAACCTTTGCACATAAGTGCTAAGGAGCCACTTACATGAAAACAATGCCGATCAAGGCAAGGGCCTTCCTCACTCTTTCCATATTGGTAGGGCTGAGCATCTTGATAATCTCCCTGAGAGGAGGGGGGTGGAAGGACCTGCCGCTTTTTTTCAGTTGTTGGCTACTCGCATTAGCGGCCTCGCGAATGAAGGTACGCCTGCCTGGCATCACTGGGACTATCTCGGTGGCCTTCTTCTTCTACCTGCTCGCCATTGCGGATTTGAGTCTTGCCGAAACCCTGGTGATTAGCTCCAGTGGCGCCTTGATACAAAGTGTCTGGAAGGCGGCGAAGCGGCCCAAGCTGATTCAGGTCCTGTTCAACATAGCAGGTATGACAAATGCCATCTTTGCCGCCTTTCTAGTTTACCAGTGGGGCCAGAAGCTGGTGAACGCTTACAGACTGCCCTTAATTCTAGTGGCGTCGGCTTCCATCTTTTTTGTCTTGAATACATTGCAGGTCGTAGCCATCGTTTCTCTGATCGAAAAAAAGGCGATATGGAAAACCTGGCATGATTGCTATTTCTGGTGCTTCCCGTGCTACTTGATCGGAGGAGCCTTCGCCGGACTGTTCAGTATCATGAACCGTTCTACCCAGTGGTATGCGACGTTCCTGGTTTTTCCCGTGGCGTACTGGATCTACCGGTCATACAACATTTACCTAGCCCGCCTGGAGGAGGAGAAGAAACACGCCGAGGAGGTAGCCGCTCTGCACCTTCGCACCATCGAGGCATTGGCCCTGGCCATCGAAGCTAAGGATGAGACAACACACCCCCACCTCGAGCGGATGCCACTCTTCGCCCTGGCAGTGGCAAAGCAATTGGGGCTGAGGGAAGAGGAAATGGATGCTCTTCGTACCGCTGCTTTGCTTCACGACATCGGCAAGCTGGCCGTGCCGGAGCACATCCTCACTAAGCCCGGCAGGTTAACGCCAGAGGAGTTCGAAAGGATGAAGGTCCATCCACTAGTCGGTGCGGAAATCCTGCAGCGCGTGCAGTTTCCTTATGAGGTCGTGCCTCTTGTCCGTGCGCACCATGAGAAATGGGATGGAAGCGGTTATCCGGATGGGCTGAAGGAAGAAGAGATCCCCATCGGTGCGCGGATTCTGGCGGCCGTGGATTGCCTTGACGCACTGATTTCTGACCGCCAGTACCGACGGGCCCTCCCCTTTCCAGAAGCGATGGCCGTGCTCCGGGGAGAGGCCGGGAAGGCGTTTGATCCGCGCGTAGTTGAAGTCGTAACCAGGCTTCACCTAGATACCGATCAAGTGGTGAACGCATCCGCAGGACAGACAGAAATAAAGCTTTCTAAAAGAGCAAAGGTCGATCGAGGGCAAGCCCCGGCTGTAGGTTTCGAGATAACCAAGGCAGAGATTTCGACCGGCGAGCCGGCAGACTTCCTCCATGCCATCGCCTCCGCCCGCGGGGAAGGTCAGATGCTCTTCGAGCTGAGCCAGGCATTAGGTAACTCTCTCAGCCTGGACGAAACCCTGTCCGTTGTAGCTGTCCGTCTCAAGCGACTCATCCCCCACGATTCCATTGCGGTCTTCATTTGCACAGATGGCTACCTCCTCCCCGAATATGTGTTGGGGGAGAACTTCCGCGAGTTCGCTTCCTTGCGAATCCGTCTGGGAGAGGGCCTGTGTGGTTGGGTGGCGGAAAACCGCAAGCCTATTGTGAACGGAAACCCTTTGGTGGAGCCAGGCTTCCTGAAAGGTGTGGATCGATCGTCTCTCCTGCTTTCCGCGCTTGCCGTGCCTCTCGAAGGGGTTGACCGGACCGTCGGCGTGCTCGGGCTTTACCGACGGGAGAGAGATGCGTTCACCGGAGATCACCTCCGCATTCTCCTGGCAATCAGCGCGAAGCTGGGGTTTTCAATAGAGAACGCCTTGAAGTACCAAACCGTAGAGAACTCAGCTACCACCGACTACTTGACGGAGCTGCCGAATGCACGGTCGCTATTCCTGCATCTTGACAGCGAACTGGCTCGCAGCAAGCGGCTGCACAGTCCTCTCACGGTTGTGGTTTGTGACCTGGACGGTTTCAAGCAGGTCAACGACCGGTTCGGACACCTCGCAGGGAATATGGTCCTGCGTTCTGTGGCCTCTGGATTGAAGGAGAGGTGCCGCGAGTATGACTACGTGGCGCGAATGGGCGGTGACGAATTCGTCGTAATCATGCCCGGTTTCGATACCGCAGCGATAAAGGAAAAGTCGCTTTTATTTCAGAGCATTGCCTTGGAGGCCGGAGTTCAAGTGTGCAAAGAACCCCTGCTGTCCTTGAGTACTGGGGTAGCCGTGTACCCGGATGACGGTCTCGATGCAGAGCAATTGCTTGCCGAAGCAGATCACCGGATGTACGTCAACAAGCAACTTCATCACGCGCAGATGATCCCGGCCTTCGGGCCACTTGAGGTCAATTTGCGGCCAGCGGCAATCAACTAGGGCGCGGCCATGGAAGGCGCTGACGAATGTGGATAAGGCGCGTAACACGACAACTGCTCATGATTTTGGTCACTGTGGTCCTGGGAGGTTTTTTAGGAGCGACCTTGGTGCGCCTTGCTCCGGGGTTCACAGTAGATGAGGGCGAACTAGATCCTCGCTTGGCCAAAGAGAGCGTCCAAGTTCTTCGGCAAGCCCGCGTCCAAGACGGTGACATCTTCCGCTTCTATGGGCGTTATTGGGCCAGGACCCTCAAGGGCGACCTAGGCGTTTCGCGATCCCTGGGGCGGCCTGTGAGTGAACTTTTTGCACAACGCTTACCTGTAACTTTCCGGTCAGTTGCGTTGGGGCTGGCAGTGGGCTGGCTTTTCGGCTTGGCGCTAGCTCTTCCGGCAGCAATGTACCGGAGTAGCGCGTATGATCTGCTTTCCACAGTCGCCAGTGGGGTCTTCCTTTGTCTGCCTTCCACCGTGCTGGCTATGCTGCTTTTCTTTCTGAGGGGGTCGGTCCCCCTGGTGATCGGGCTCGTTGTCTTTCCCAAGGTATTTCGTTATGTTCGAAACCTAGTCGTGAAGACGTCCTCGCTCCCGCATATTGTGACAGCCCGCGCCAAGGGTTTGGGGCGGACTCGCATCCTGCTTTGGCATGTACTCCCGGTTGCTGGTCCGGAGATCTTGGCATTGGCTGGGGTCTCCGTAACCCTCGGTTTTGGAGCTTCCATCCCGGTCGAAGTGATTTGCGGTTCTCCCGGAATAGGTCAGCTTGCGTGGCTGTCGGCGCTGAGTCGCGATCTACCTCTGTTGGTTAATTTGACGGTTTTAGTGACAATAGTGACCCTGTTAGCGAACTTCGCCTCAGACTTTACGGCTGTGGCTCTGGTTAGACATCAACAATGAAACGACTGCGCCAACTCGCTCTCGGCATGCTACTCGCCGTGTTCGTGACTTCCCTGTTGGCGAATTTCATCGCGCCAGCTTCATACGCGACACAGTTTCGCGATTCTCCGAACGTCGGCTCATCCTGGAAGTTTCCCCTGGGCACCGACGAGTTGGGCCGGGATCGTTTCTCCCGGCTTATCTATGGCACCAGGGTCTCACTTCTCTTGGGACCTGCGGCGGCGTTGCTTTCCACCCTGATAGCAGCCGTGATTGGCGGAGCGGCGGGTTATATCGGCGGAAGTACAGAACAGCTTGCCATGAGTGCGACAGACTTGGTTCTTTCCCTTCCTTGGTTCTTTCTACTCTTGACGGCGCGGGCCATGTTGCCCCTAAATGCGGGTGCATGGTCTTCGGTGATCATCACTTTCGCGCTTCTGGGCCTGCTGGGCTGGCCAGCGACGGCACGCGTAGCTTGCGCTGGCGCCAAGTCCCTGCGCGAGTCCGACGTCATTCTCCAGGCAAGGGCGTCCGGTTGCCACGGCCTTCGTCTCGTCATGGTCCATGTAGTGCCCAACCTGGCGCCGACTCTCTTCGCTCAGTTCTGGATTCTGATCCCGGTTTTCATTATTGGTGAAGCAAACCTCGGAATTCTGGGACTTGGCGTTGCGGAGCCTCTACCTTCCTGGGGCAACCTCCTTCGGGAGCTTGGAGACTCCACTGTGATTATGTCCAATCCCTGGTCGTTGGCGCCCGCTGCCCTCTTGCTCCTGGTCATGAGCTGTTTTCAGATTACTCTTTCCCGGAAGGAGCATTCTGTATGAGGCGACGCCTGCTTCTTTACCTCTTCTTGACCTGGGCCGTACTATGCACCGCGTTTGCCCAGTCGAGTGGGGAACTCCGCTTTTCTCTGCACGCCGAACCCAAGACGTTCAATCCTCTTCAAGCTGCGGACGAAGCTTCAGAAACGGTCCGCTACCTGACCGGGGGAGTACTTATTCGAGTGAACCGCAAAACGCAGGCGTTTGAGCCCGGCCTCGCTGTTTCCTGGAGAGTTTTGGACGCCGGTCGAAAGATCTTCTTCGAACTGCGGGAAGGCGTCTCGTTTTCCGATGGGACGCCGTTCTCGGCCGAAGACGTGGCATTCACTCTGCGGGCACTAACGGATCCGGGTCTGCATTCGCCCGTTGGCGACTCGTTTCTGCCGGTAAGCGGCTCAGTCAGCACAACCGTCTCCGGGACTCACCGCATTACGATCTCCTTTCCGGCCCCGGTCGCCGGCCTGGAGAGGCTCTTCGATCAACTGGCCATCGAATCTTCGAAGTCGCCTCAGAAAGAGAAAGCTGTCTTGGGGCCCTTCTACGTGGCTGACTATAAGCCGGGGACCTATGTACTTTTGCGCCGCAACCCCTATTACTGGAAGCGCGACGACGCCGGACGCCAGTTGCCCTACCTGGAATATATTCGGTTGGACACCCAACAAAGTCGTGAGACTGAAATGCTTCGCTTCCGGCGCGGAGAGATCCACTTCATCAACAATATTGACCCGGAGATGTTTGACCGTTTGGCTGCCGTTTCATCTTCATCGGCTCGGGACGCAGGGCCGTCACTGGAGTCGGAGATGATTTGGTTCAACCAAGTGCCGACGTCGCCTCTTGCCGGCTACAAGAAGGTTTGGTTCCGCTCCCAGAATTTTCGGCGGGCCATTTCTGAAGCGATCAACCGTAACGACATCGTTCGCGTCGTGTACCACGGGCACGGGAGCCCCGCGGTGGGTCCCTTTTCACCGGCTAACCGTTTCTGGTTCAATCAGTCGCTCAAGCCCCACCCGTTCGATCCCCAGGCAGCTCTTCGACGGTTAAATCAGGACGGTTTTCGGAGGGAGGGGGATTCCTTGAAGGATCGTGATGGCCATCCTGTTGAGTTTTCTCTGATCACGAATGCCGGGAACAAAACGCGCGAGCGGATCGCCGCGATGGTTCAACAGGATTTGTCGCAGTTGGGTATCCGCCTCAACGTGGTGACATTAGATTTTGCATCGTTGATCGAGCGCATAAGCCGGACCTTCGACTACGAAGCGTGCTTGCTCGGCTTGGTGAATGTCGATTTGGATCCAAACGCCCAGATGAATGTCTGGCTCAGCTCTGCAGACCAGCATATTTGGAATCCCAATCAAAAGTCGCCGGAAACCGCCCTGGAAGCTGAAATGGATCGCTTGATGCAAGACCAGGCCACAGCAATCGATCAAAACGTACGGAAAGCCTACTTCGATAGGGTGCAAGAAATCGTCTGGCTACAGGCCCCCTTTCTCTATCTCGTTACGAGAAACGCTCTGACAGCAATATCTCCGTCGGTGCAAAACGCCGACCCGGGCGTACTGTGGCCGCAGGCTTTTTGGAACGCGGAGAGGCTGCGTCTCACCTCAGATGGGGCCGGGGGTGAGAAATGAATTCATCTGGTTCTCTGCTCTCGATCAGGCTCTCGGTCGATTACCCCGGCAAGCCAGGCATGCTTCGCCACGTGGCGCTGGAAATGGAACGGGGTGAAATCCTAGGGCTGGTGGGTGAGAGTGGGTCGGGGAAAAGCACGTTGGCGCTCGCCACATTAAGACTTCTGCAACTCCGAGGAGGTCGTGCATGCGGTCAGATCATGTTTAGCGGCCGTGACCTGATGCGCCTGACCGAGCGGGAAATGCAACGGGTCCGCGGCCGAGAGATTAGCCTCGTGTTGCAGAGCCCCACCTCCTCCCTAAACCCCGTGCTGAGGATTGGTACACAGTTGTCCGAGGCATGGACAACTCATGCCTCGCACTCACGCAACCATTGCCAGGCGGCGATCCGTGAGGTCATGGAGAGCGTGGACCTGCCGGCAGATGAAGCCTTCTTGCGCCGCTACCCCTCCCAGATCAGTGTAGGCCAAGCACAACGAGTATTGATCTGCATGGCCATCCTCCATCGGCCATCAGTCCTCATCGCTGATGAGCCCACAAGCGCCCTCGACATGGTCACGCAGTCAGAGATCCTCCGATTGTTCGCTCGCCTTAATCGGGAACTCAATATGGCGATCCTCTATATCTCGCACGATCTGCTTTCGGTCGCGTCCCTATGCCACCGCGTGGCAATCCTTAGAGAGGGCGAAATCCTGGAATGCGGAAAGACCGAGCAGATTTTTCGCTCACCCGGACATGCCTACACGCGCCGTCTTATCGAGTCGCTCCCCCACAATTCCTTCCTTACCGTTCGTGACCCGGTAAAGGAAGCCCAGGCATGCATCGATTTTTCAGCAATTCCAAAAGTCATCGCATCATCTTCAGGCTTGGCGGCAAACGAGGGATTGCCCTCGAGGACGATGTAGATACTTACATTAAAGTTACTAGGGTTTCTTCTTTCTTAGCGATGGAGGCATCTTGTCGTAGACTGCGGTACCCCCGCTTGGATATGGTCATAGCGCCGTCATTATGAGAGGCGCGTAGGCAATCATGAAAATACCCAACCCACCGATGCGCAAGGTCCTTACCACCGAAGATGTACCATCTGTGCGCAAAGCTCTTTTGACATTGCTCGCCGACTTAAGTTGCGAAGCTGACGTGGCTGACAGTGGCAGGCAGGCTATCGACTTAATCCGATGGGAGAAGTTCGACGCAGTGTTGCTTGACATTCGCTGTGCTCATGCTCTGGCCGAGGAAGTTGTGCCCAGCATCAGGTCGCTCCAGCCCAGCCTTCTGGCGAACGTGTTGGTTATCACCGCTGAGGTGGCTGACGCCAAGACGCTAGATTTACTCGAATGGTACTTTGAACTCCAAGTTCATAGCAAGGGACCGATCCAGTATGTAGAAGCGATTCTTCGGGGACTGTTGCACTTACCCCCAGTCTCCAACACCGCGTAACGATAATCCAGTGCACCCTCCCCCACATTGACATCTCATCCGAGCCTGGCCGTCAGGCCATGGCGTGTTAGTCAAGTCAGCATATTCTTCACTGCCAGGTCCACTCGTCCAATCGCAGGTACAAAATGGAAATGGGTTCCACCATAAGTGTAATCTACGCCAGTCCCTGTTGTTCCATCAGATCACCAGCTCCGCTACTGGCACCGTGTTGCGTTCTCCTCCGATGACGACGATGCCGGAATCGGTCACGTGCCATCCGCGCCCGCGGTCGGCATCGAGATCGTATCCTATCAGGGCGTCTTCAGGAACACGGACGTTCTTATCCAGTATGGCGCGGCGCACCTTGACGTGACGCCCGATGACTTAGTTGTCCATGATGACGCAGCCTTCCACGAGAGCGCTGGTGTGGACTCGGCGTCCGCGTCCGAGAATGGAGTTGCGCCTCACACCGCCGGAAAGAATGCATCCGCCGGATACGATGCTGTCGATGGCCTCGACAGACAGCGGCGGCCGGTGTTGGGTGCGGGTGCCCTGGGCGGAATTCGAGCTTCCGAAGGCCTACCTCTTTCGCGGACTGGTTATCCGTTTTCGATGCACCGGAGATTCGAGTGGCGTTCCTATCGCTACGAAATCGCACCAGAATTCCAGATCTGACGGCAATCCAATCTGCAGATTCTGTGCTTCGATCGCGATTTGACTCTTCACGCCATACGGATTGACCTTGATGCTATACACGCCAAAGGTCGTGCCGACGCTAGCCGGTGCATACACAGTCGGGATGACCACTGGCACACAGACCGAGTCATCAAAAGCGGGTGTAAGGAACTCGGCGCTTCGGCAGTGAGCTCCGCCTGAAGGGATGATCATCTTCGCCCGACCAAAGCAGATCATCGACCCATCGCTAAGCGGTCTTCACGGGCTGCAAGGCAGGTTGTTTCATTTGTCCTCCCGAGAGACGCTGGCTAAGTAGTTATAACTAGCTCATAGATTTAATAGCGAAATGGGAGCCAGTCAAGTCAAGAAGCCGAAATTACCATTATGACCTTTCCGCCCGACCGGTAGACCCTCAGTAACGCCATAGTGTTTACCGATGGCACTGCCGCCGATTCCTTGTGAAAAATCCCCACCCCACCAGTGATTTTCAGGTGATCGATATTGCCACGAGCGGATTGGGCCTGAAGTCGCCATGTCGGAAACTGTCGCCCGGAATGCAGTCTTTCGATAATCTAGCTCATGCCTGGCACACACCGAGCGCCGTAGTGCCGGTGTTTTCAGGGGCCTCTGGTCATAGTCCGCTTATCGCGGATCAGCAGACTCTCAGCCTCATTCAGTAGGAGCTGCTTGCCGATCGCCCATCACCACACAGCCGCCACCGACTGAAAGGATGCTATCCGCCAGCTCCCAAACGAGCGGCGTATGGCAGATGAAGATAACCTGGTGGAATCCGCCCAGGTCCATAGCCCGGCGCAGCATGCGCACGTACTCCTTGCCATTGACAACATCCAGCGCTCCCACCGTTTCGTCCCGGAACAGAGTTTCGTAACGAATACCCTCACCTTGCCGCATGTTGTAGATGGCGATGCCCAGGTTGACGGCTTCGTTGACCAACACAAACTGCCCGCCCGAAAGTTCGTCCACCAAACAAGTACGGTCCAGATTCTTGTTGCGGACCTCGACATCAAAATCACCTACCATGCCCTTGCCGTCCGCCTTGGGGCGCTGCGTCCTGAATCGGATTTCGAACTTGTTATCGAAGCACCCCTCTAGCAAAGAATTGACCAAGATCGAGACTTGGGGTCCAGCAGCCTGGATTTCGCAGAGTTGGATCTCGTCCGGACCGAAGACCCTGGCGAGATAGGTATAGTCTTCCTGTTCAGTCCTTGCCGCCCCGAGTTCGGTCTCGACCTTGGCCAAGCAAGTCCGCCCTGCCTCCAGTTGCTGCTGACGCTGTTTGATTTGGGCTTGCCGCGCGATGAGACCGTCTCGCTCACGGCGGCAGGAGACAATCAGCCGGTCCGCGTTCTCAATTTCCCGTCGCGAACCATGCATTTTATCGTCGAGGTCAGAGAATGCAGAGAGTGCGGATTCCTTCCTCGATAGTTCCTCGCCGACTTCCGTACGGGCCTGAGCCAAGCGTTCCCAAGCCTTAAGCTGTTCGTCCCGCCTCGCCTCGACGGCCAGCAATTCCTCATATCGCCGTCGTTCCTCATCGACCACCCTGCGCTGCCGCTCGCAGCCTTCGAGCCTCCGGGTGAGCTCAAAGGATGGGGTGACAATCTGAATGAGCGAACTGCGTTGGACCTCAACTTCAAGTGAGAGCGTGGCAACCTCCCCTTCCAGCGCTGGCAACTTCTGACCTGCCTTGACGGCGCGTTGAATCTTCGGGCAAGAGGCGTACGCACCCTCTCCCCGGCAGGGCACAACCGCGAGCTCTTCACGCTCCACCCGCAGCCGCTGAAGCTCGGCCATGTTGTTTCTCAGCTCAGCATCCAGAGATTGGACGGTACGCTCGGTCTCACGATTAGATCCCTCCAGCCCCTGAGTCACCTGAATCTGTCGATGCAGCTCTTCGATTCGAGTAGCAAGAGTCGCGCCTCGTTTGGTCAAATCGGCGAGGTCCTTCTTTCCCGTCAGAAGGCTCTCATCCCTCCCTATCTGGCGTTTGGTTTCTGTGACCTCGGCGTCGGTCTTGCGAAGGCGCTGTTTGAGAGTCTCAACCTCGGCCAGGAGCGGCTTCCGACTTGCCTCCGCTGCCTGAAGCTCCAGCAGCCGTTGTTGTCCCGCGCGCTTCTCGGCTTCCAGCGTATCGAGAAGGGATGACACCTCCGCAAGGCGGGCCTCAACTTCCGCGGGATCTTCAACCCCAGCCTCCACCAGCTCGTTCAGGCTTCTAGCCTGACCTTCCAGGCCAAGCGTGGTCCTGGCTACTTCGTCGCCCTTGTCTTTGGCCGCGGCCGCAATCAGTCTCAGCCGGTCCAGCCCGAGCAACTCTCGGATGAACAGCTCCTTCCGCTCGCTCCTTTCAAGTGAGAGAAAGTTACCCGTGCGCTTCTGGCTGGAGAAGATGCTGCTGAGGAAGAAGTCGGGCGTG
>Ga0187874_10003036_pt1 | contig 12110 bp, 12 predicted proteins | sample June2016WEW_16_1_3_FD_132993 | JGI IMG/M metagenome (GOLD analysis project Ga0187874, IMG submission 132993) | Peatland microbial communities from SPRUCE experiment site at the Marcell Experimental Forest, Minnesota, USA - June2016WEW_16_150 | ecosystem: Environmental > Terrestrial > Soil >... | reverse complement strand
CGAGCCCAAGCGGCCAATGCTCAAAATGAGACCCACTGACTGGAGAGCCGGACGCGGGAAATCCGCCAGTCCGGTTCGGAGGGAGGGGCGGCGAGAGCCGTTCCTACCCCTATCAGACTCCAGATGGATATTTTACTGATTTTACGATGTGTGGGGGTTAAAAATTGTAAAACCATGTCATCTCCTGTCATTTTCCGGCTCGAAAAGGGTGCCGGTTATCTGGGCTGATTGAGTCTTTATGAAAATGTTTTTTGCGAAGAGTGCTTCAACGATTTGGGCTTTGGTCAGAGTCATTGATTGTTCCCTAATAATGAGGCTCATCCGGCAAACGGGTACCTACCGTCCGGATTGTCGGCGCTCATGTGCAAACTCCGGCGCCACGAGGGGGCTGCATATGATAGCCCACGATCCCTACGCTCCGCAAAGTGCCACCCTGGGAACAGAAGTGACAAAGACAGACAAATACCCTAAAAGGATTACATGAAGACGGTTCTTGTACACAACAGTCGACCGGACGAGCCCTATTGTATTATACAGCACATATCTCTAGTTCAAAATGCCCCATTACCATTTATTGCCATCTCTTTCAGGCGTTTTCGACTCTATTATAGCGTCATGTTCGCCTGCCTTTCCTCCTCTCATTGATGCCAACCAGATCGAGGAGGCGTAAAAGGTAAGATTCAATATGAGTTAGTAAGGACTCTTAATTAAAGAAACTCCAAACTACGGTCGCTTTTCTACTGCCATACACAAACTCTTGTGTTATACAGCGTTTTGCAAACTACATTATGTCTTAAGGGGCGTATGGCCCAATAACCTTAACGGATTTGCCAACATGGAGGGGGGCTATGAGGAATTCCGTTTTTGCTACTGCATTGCTTGTACTGGTTCTTGGCTGCGGCGCCGCATGGGCTGCCGATCCTGCCACCACCACCTATAACTGGACGGGGTTTTACGCGGGGCTGAACACGGGTGTCGCCAAAAACCTCTCCGGGTATACCATCGATTATCCGAGAGAGTTTTCAACCGCGAGCAGCTTTAACAATCCCGCTTTCACCGTTGGAGGCGAGGCCGGCTACAATTACCAGGTCGGCAATGTCGTCTACGGCCTCGAAACGGACCTCAACTACAACAGCACAGACAATTCGGGCGCCGGCATTTTTGGTTTCGTGCTGGCTCCGCCTGGCAGCGCTGCTTTGGGGTACACCGTTAACCAGCAGATCGATTACTTCGGCACCCTGCGGGGGCGCTTGGGCTTCACGGCTGCAGATGGATTGCTGCTTTACGTAACCGGTGGTCTCGCCTATGGACAAGTTTCGTCCTGCACTAACGTCTTATTGCGAAACCTCACCGTCTCCAATTCCTCGTCGGAGATGCAGGTCGGATGGGCGGTCGGCGCCGGCGGCGAATACGCACTCACCAACAATTGGAGCGTCAAACTCGAATACCTCTATATCGACCTCGGCTCGATGTCTTACATCGATGTCGGCGCCATTGGTGTTCCCCGCTCAGCATTAACGACCACAATCGATACGGCCCAGAACGTTATCCGAGTGGGGCTCAACTATAAATTCTGACATTGGCCTGCCCCGGCGGCCTGACAGAATGAGGAATTCCGTTTTTGCGACTGCATTGCTTGTGCTGGTTCTTGGCTGCGGCTCCGCATGGGCCGCCGATCCTGCCGCCGTCACCTATAACTGGACGGGGTTTTACGGGGGGCTGAACGCAGGTCTCGCCGTAAACAACTCCGATTATACCGCCACTCCAACGGGTTCGATTGCATTCTTTGCGCCAATTTTAACGGAGTCGGGCAACTTGAAAAGTACCGCTGCCACCATTGGCGGCCAGGTCGGCTACAATTACCAGGTCTGCCGTTTCGTCTACGGCCTTGAAACGGACTTCAACTATAACAGCACCAACACTTCGGGCACCGGTATTAGCATTCTTAGCGGTCTTCCCTACACCGTGAATCAGCAGGTCGATTACTTCGGCACCCTGCGGGCGCGCCTGGGCTTCACGCCTGCCGATCGGTTCCTGATTTACGTAACCGGTGGTCTCGCCTATGGATATGTTTCGTCGAGCACCAGCATCCCTGTAGTACCTGGCGTCGGCTTCCTCGGTTCCTCGTCGGGGATGCAGGCCGGATGGGCGGCCGGCGCCGGCAACGAATACGCGATCACCAACTGTTGGAGCGTCAAGCTGGAATACCTCTATATCAACCTCGGCTCGTCGTCTTACACTTATAGCGGTCCGGGTATTCCTGCCGGAATTACGTATACGACCAACATCGATACGGCCCAGCACGTTATTCGGGTGGGGTTCAACTATAAATTCTGACATCGGCCTGCCACGGCGGCCTGATCATGCCGGGCAGAGGGTCTTTATGCTCAGTTGCCTGACGCTTCCCGCTTGCTGCTTGCAACCAGGTGTCCGCAGATGTCAACCCTCATCCGGACGCCGGTGTGAGCAAATTGCTCTTTCACGTAGGCCCGACCGGCTCCATCAGAAGCGGGCGTGCCGTGGTGCGCCTATATTACGCACACGAATTCCCCTCAGCCCGGCCTTTTTAACCACCAGTTCGCAATAGACCCTAAAGAGGAGGAAGGAAAGATGCAGGCTCGTGTCAATGATGCGGTCATCCATTATGAGCTAGAAGGCCCTGCGGATGCGCCGTTCGTCACCTTGAGCCACTCTCTTGCCACGACTCTTGAGCTGTGGGACCTGCAACTTCCAGTGCTGCGCGGCGAGTACCGAATCTTGCGCTTCGACACACGCGGCCACGGCAGTTCATCCGTCCCTCCGGGACCCTATTCGATGAAGATGCTGGCTGCCGATGTGATCGGGTTGCTCGATCACCTAGCCATCCGGCGGACTCATTTTATTGGCATCTCCATGGGGGGAATGATCGGACAGGTCCTGGCGTGCAGGTATCAGGACCGGCTCAAAAAACTCGTCCTGTGCGATACGAGCGGCCGCGTCCCACCTGAGATGACTCCGATCTGGGAAGAACGCATTCGTACGGCGGAAACCGAGGGTATGAAGGCCCTGGCCGAGCAGACCCTGGAACGTTGGCTGAGTGAAGAATTTCGCCGAAACCAGCCGGAAATCACCGAGCGGATACGTAAAATGATCCTTCTCACGCCCGTTTCCGGTTATGTTGGCTGCTCCCTGGCCATCAGCACCTTTGACGTCTCACACGAACTCTCCAAGGTATCCATGCCAACCCTGATCATCACCGGGGAAAAGGATGAGACTGCACCTGTAGGCGCCGCCGAGGCGATCCAGCGGCAGATCGAGGGATCGGAGCTGGCCGTCATGCCAGGCGCCATGCACCTCAGCAATATTGAAGCCGCCGATTTTTTCAACCGGAGGCTGGTGAGATTTCTGGCTTGAATAAATAGCCTGAGTTCAGCCTTTTGCAGTATAGTGTGTTTGAAACATGTCCTGGTCTGCGCAGCAGCCTTTGCACCCCTGCCGTAATCGGAGTCCCAACATGGTGCGCGGAATGGATTTCGCGGCCATTCGCCTGATTGGTCTTACCCTTGCGGTACTTTCACAGGGATATCTGTTTATCCGAATCCGACGGGCCATCAAGTCCCTGCCCGGACCCGATCTATTTAAATCCTGCGCCATCGTTCTGGCGGGCATAACGATTCTCCTGCTCTTTACCGCAAACCGATACATCATGTTCTACCCGATCACCTGGGCGCCCCCGCCGGCAGCGGAGCGACTTTTCCTTTTTTATCTCCCGGCTGTATGGGGCTTAGGGTCGATTCTGTCCGCACTGGTGCTCTTTATTGTTGATTTTACAGGAGGACTTTGCCGGGCGATTTTCCGAATATTTCGCAGCACCGGCCGCAAGGAACTCAGCCCCATGAATCCTGCCCGCCGTCACTTTCTTCAAGTTGGATTAGGCGGGTTAGCCGCAGCACCCCTGGTACTTTGCGGATACGGCGCCGTCTATGCCGGAAAGGCATTTGAAGTCAGGGAGCTTGCCTTGTCCTTCGGACACTCGCTGCGTGTTGTCCAACTCACTGATATCCATGCCGGTATTTACATGACAAGGGAAGAGATGCGGCGACTAACCGATCGGGTCATTGCGCTCCAACCCGATCTCTTTGTACTCACCGGCGACTATATATCGAACTCGATGGAGTTTCTCCCGGGCTGCATAGAGGAGATGGCAAGGGTCCGCGCTCCATACGGCACTTTTGCCACACTGGGTAATCATGAGCACTGGTACGGGGAATTAAGTCGAATCCAGGCGGTTTTCTCGCAGTGCCGCATCCGGCTCCTGATCAATGATCATCAGGTCGTTCGCTCCGGACAGGGCGCCTTCACAGTGGCTGGAATCGATGACCTTCGCGCCGGACACCCCGACCTTGAGGCCGCTTTGCATGGGTTAGACTCCCATATGCCGGTTCTCCTGCTGTCTCATCGGCCCGAGGTCTTTCCTCTGGCTGCCGCATATGGGATTCAGCTAACCCTCGCAGGCCACTATCATGGGGGGCAGGTAAAGTTGAGTCTGCCGTCAGGGGATATCAGCCCGGCTAACCTTCTGACCCCCTATCCGGAGGGGTTGTACCGGTTAAATGCTTCCCACCTGTACGTGAGCCGTGGAATCGGCACAACATTTACCCCCGTGCGGATTAACGTCCCGCCGGAGATCACCTTGCTTCACTTGAGCATGTAAAGATCGATTCGCCTTGGACTCAACTATCCGGCACTTATCAAGCCTTCAGGCAGAGGAAAAAATCATGGAAGCTTTGCTTCAGACAGCCATCTGCCGTGAAGTTCCGGCGGCTGTAGGCGGCTTCAGGCCGGCTCGGGAAGTTTTCGCCGAAATTGCCGGTTGACTTTCAGGTCCCGGTGTTGCCTGACCGGGGAACCCACTGTTGCCGGGCAAGGGGTGCCTTGCTCTTTTGCCGGAAAACCTTCCGCAAACCAGGAGAGTGTGTGATGAAGAAAATACTGGTCGTTTTCAGCTTATGTTTCATTGCGGTCCCTCACGCTAATGCCAGTACATTCAATAGCTTTGAGCAGGCGTTCTTAAATCCGGCGGCAGTGACGACCCTGTCCATAACTCACTCTGAGCGTAAAATGAAACATCTTCCCGATCGATTAGGGACATTGACCAATTTAAAGGTCCTGGAAATTGCCTGTCTGGAGGAGCTTGAAGACCTTCCCAAGGAAATCGGGAAGTTGGTTAAATTAGAGAAATTGATCCTCAATAACGGAAACGGTTGCCGAATGAATGTTTCAATTCCCGAAGAGATCGGTCGTTTGAAAAGATTGAAAGTTCTGGACTTATATGGCGCATTAGATGCTCGAGGACCAGGTTCAAAGAGACCTCTGCCGGTGAAAACCCTGCCGAACGCAATCGGGCAGTTGCGGAGTTTGGAGGAATTAAACCTGGGCCGGAATGGTCTTAAAGCCGTTCCACCGCAGGCAGCTCAGCTTTCAAAACTTAAAAACTTAGGCCTGGATTATAACGAAATCCACGAACTTCCTTCATTTATCGGCAATCTAAAGAACCTGAGAGAGCTGTCAGTGCGGTCAAACGGCGGTGTAAAGTTGCCCCAATCTTTGGACAATTTGAGAGGACTAAGAATATCGATGGGCAATAATTCTCTAAAACTGAAGGATCAGAAAATTTTGGTCAGGCGGTTTCCCGGCATTGCTTTCTCTTTTGAAAACGAATGGGACGACACAACGGCAAACGAAGAAAGACCAGGTAAATAAAGGTTGCCCGCAGTGCTTCATACAACCGGTGCAAGAAAGCCTGCGGTGGCTTTCCCGGTGTTGTCTGCGGTCCCGATTCCCCTTTGTTGCTGCATCGTGCTGCTTGCCGGCGTGTACCGGTATAACGGCAACCGTGAAACTTTAGTTCAAGGCAAAGACCTGTTCTTCCGATGATATTAACGGAGATTAAATCCCCATTTAATCTACCCTTCACGAAGGGCCAGGAGAAAGGCCCCCCCCTTCTCCTGGCTAACTTCAATCCTACCCGGATGCTCTGTCCGGGGCTCATGCGTTTTTTGATACCTCACGATCATTTTGGCTTTCCCGAGTGTGTTTGAAAGCAAGTCATTAGTGTTTATATTATTGCTATCTCACCTGAATCATTGGTGATTGGCTACTGGGGCTATCCTGGACTGTGGCAGGCTAACCTCGCGAAGGCATCGAACTATGACTCATTGTGCAGATGTGGAGGATATCGATGATATTTAAAATAAATTCCCTTATTACGTGGGGTTTGATTATGGTTGTTTTGTCGGCCGGCGTGTTTTTCACAGGAACCGGAACGAGTTTCGCCAATTCCGCCGCCTATTGCGATGACTATGCCAGGAACTACGCCAACAATTACGCGAACCCCGGTGGCGACGTCCTGGGCAGCGCGCTGGGTGGAGCCGCCACGGGGGCACTTTTAGGCGGAATCATCGGTGGCGGCAGAGGTGCTGGAACAGGCGCTGCAATTGGCGGTGGACTCGGTGCGCTCGGTGGTGGCGCTGCGTCAGCTAATGATTGGTCTTATCTCTACAACCGGGCCTATCACAGGTGCATGCTTGACTACTGATAAGTGCGGGCGCCACTCTCAGATCTGAGTTAGAAGCATTGAGGGCAGGGAGCCTTCGATCCGCGATGAAGCTTTCCCGCGATGCAGTATTGCGGCTGCCGGACCGGCAAGAGGTTCGAGGACCCTGCCTATACGGAATGACGAAGCCATCGGTCATTTTAAGGCTCTTCTCCGCCAGCGTACCTTTTTTTAGCACCCTGTTGGAATAACAAGCCGGGTTGGTCATCGTCGGATAAGGGGCTGCGCTTGCTGAGGCGGCATAATCAGCGTTAAGGTATACCCGATTCTGGTGCAGCAAAAAATTTCCGAATGGACAAAAGTTTCGATGGGCGCATTTATGTATTTTATTTCGCCCCGTAGCGAGGTATAAAATGCCGCTTTGAAGGGGTGACAACTTCTGACGATTTGAATTGCAAAAATCCGTTTTCAGCAGCTCTATTACCAAGCCTAAAAAGAATCTAATTGGGCAACCCAGCCCGAATTTTTGCCGGTTGGCTAAATTGCCGGAGCAGGGTGGTGTAGCCTTAGCCGTTGCAGGCAACTCCAGGGGAAGGGACTACTTTTCGACAGTGGAGGTTACAAAATGAAGTGGTACTACTGGGTGCCAATCTGCTGGATTAGCGTGAACGTGTTTGTAGTTGCATTGCCCTTGGTTGGCAGGCTTCTGGTCGCGAGGCAGGCCGCCAGGAAAAGCACTCGATCAATAATGGCGGGTTCTTCTGTTGTCGGGGATAATTAAGAGTTTTTCCTGTGCCTGCTGCAGCTCACTCCTCCGCGCGATCCCGCGGGCCGCAGAGGGCATTGTCAGGGTGTGCATTTAAGAAATCCATCTTCTTTCCACATTTTGCTTGAGCGTTCAAAAGGCAGAATTTGGGAATAAATTAATCGAAGCTGTCGGTTATTGGCTTCGACCGCCGGAAACGTTCGCTTAGTCGCTCCAGCAGGACATAAAAAACAGGCACAAACGGTATAGCCAGAAGCGTAGAGGAAAGCATGCCGCCGAAAACGACTGTTCCAAGGGCGCGCTGGCTGGCGGACCCTGCTCCGAAAGCCACCAGGAGGGGCACAACTCCGAGGATGAAAGCGAATGAAGTCATCACGATGGGGCGAAACCGCCTGCGGGTGGCTTCGATCGCCGCCTCCTCGATGGACATGCCGCCGTGGTGGATGTCACGGGCGAATTCCACGATGAGGATGGCGTTCTTGCTTGCCAGTGCGATCATGAGGATGAGTCCAACCTGAGTATAGAGATTGCTGTCGTATCCGCGGGCTACGAGAGCGAGCAGAACCCCGACGATTGCAACCGGCACGACTAGAATAACGGCGCCGGGCGAGCTCCAGCTCTCGTATAGGGCCGCAAGGACCATATAGACCAAAAATATGGAAAGGGCATAAATGAAATAGGCCTGGTAGCCCACCTGCTTTTCCTGATAGCTCGTGGAAGTCCAGTCGTAGGCTATGCTTTGAGGCAAGGTATCTGCGGCAAGCTGTTCCATTTGCCCCAGTGCCTGGCCGGAGCTGAACCCAGGGGCTGCCGACCCGAAGATGGCTGCGGCCGGGTAGAGATTGTAGCGGGTGATCAACTCCGAGCCTTCCGCACGCTCTACATTCAACAGTGTGCCCAATGGGACCATACCTCCCGCCTGGTTGCGGACATAGAGGCCCTTTATGTCCCTGGGATCCATCCGGTAATTGCTTTCAGCCTGGATATAGACTTGGAATACCTGGTTGAATTTGTTGAAAAGATTTACAAATGATGACCCGAGGTAGTCCTGGAGCGCACCGAAAACGTTTGCCATGGGTACGTGCAGTGATTCGGCCTTGGTTCGGTCGATGTTCAGGTAGAGCTGCGGGCTGGTCATGCTAAATGGCGTTATCAGATTTCGCAGCGCAGCTTGTGAATTTCCCGCCTCTACGAGTGCCTTGGTAGCTTGCTCGACTCCTTTCAGCCCGAGGTATCCGCCGCGGTCCTCGACCATCATCTGAAAGCCTCCGGTTTGGCCTAATCCTCGAATGGGAGGCGGGATGATAAAAAGTGCCTGGGCTTCCTCAAGTCCGGCCAGTTCCCGGTTTAAATTGGCTATGATCACGTCCTGGTTCAGGGCGCTCCCCCGCACCTTCCAATCCTGAAAATTGACGAATGATGATGAAATGTTGGGGCTGTTTGCCCCATCCAAAACGGAGTAGCCTCCAATTGTCACCCACGCCGAAATGCCGGGAATTCGTTTGAGGATGGCGTTCACTTTGACGGCCAACTCACGATTGCGTGGCAGTGATGAGCCTTCCGGCAGGCGGGTAAACAAAATCCCATATCCCTGGTCCTCGGTTGGGAGAAATCCGCTCGGCCGGCTGAGAAACTGCCAGAAGGAGATGATGATTATGATGATGAATACCATTAACATCATGATCGGCCGTTTCACCATGTTGACAACCAGCACCATATAGACGTCGGTCATCCATTGAAAAAGCCTGTTGAAGGCGCGGTAGATGAAATTAGGGGGCTTTTTGCCGTGCGGTTTCAACCACAAAGCGCACTGGACCGGTTTCAGGGTAAGGGCGTTGATAGCGCTTATTACTGCAGTTGCAGCGATAACGAGCGCAAACTGGCGAAATATTTGCCCGCTTATTCCCGGGAAAAACGCGGCCGGCAGAAAAACCGCAACCAGGGCAAGCGTGATTCCCATGATCGGTCCCGTCAATTCCCGCATTGCCCTGATGGTGGCTTCCCTGGGCGCCATTCCTCGTTCTATGTGGTATGAGGCGCCCTCAACGACAACGATTGCGTCGTCGACTACGATGCCGATGGCCAGAATGAGAGCGAAAAGCGTCATCAGGTTAACGGTAAATCCGAGTGCGGCGATTGCGATGAAAGCGCCAATGATAGTTACCGGTACGGTTGTAGCGGGAACGAGCATCGCCCGGAAGCTTTGGAGGAAAAGGAGCACTACGATCAGCACCAGGATAGCGGCTATGAAAAGAGTTTCATATACCTTTGAGATGGCTTGGCGGACAAACTGGGTCGTGTCATAGCGGGTTGCCCATTTCAGCCCGGGGGGAAAAGTTTTGCTCATATCGGCCATTGCTTTATAGATGCTGTCGGCGACCGTAATGGCGTTTGCGTCCGGAAGGGCGAAAATCGGGATCAGCGACGTTGGGTGGCCGATATAATACGCGAAATTACTGAAGCTCTGCTGGCTCAGCTCCACTCGGGCTATATCGCGCAGACGAACGGTCTGCGGGGCTTGGTCGGTTGCCGTCTTGACGATTATATTTTCAAACTGGGCCACGTCGGAAAGGCGGCCGAGCGTGTTGATCGTAAGCTGGAAGGGTTGATCCTTGGGTATGGGGGGCGCGCCAAGCTGACCTAATGCGACTTGATCGTTTTGTCCCTGAATGGCGGCCTGCACGTCAACAGTCGTAATCCCCAGCGAGTCGAGCTTGAGTGGGTCGAGCCACACTCTCATGCTGTAAGGCCCGGCGCCGAAAATTCTCACAAGGGCGACGCCAGGAAGCCGGGCCAGCGGGTTCTGAAGATTTATGACCGCGTAATTTGAAAGGAAAATCTCACTGAACCGGTCATCGTCTGCATATAGGCTCACCACCAGCAGGATATTGGGAGAAACTTTCCTTATGGTCACTCCCTGTTGCTGAGCGCCGCCCGGAAGCTGGGCAAGGGAGCTGTTTACGAGGTTTTGGACAAGCGCAAGAGAAGCGTTGAGATTGGTCCCGACGTCGAAGGTGATCGTAAGCGTATAAGAGCCGTCGCTGCTGCTGGCCGACGACATGTATATCGCGCCCTCGACCCCGTTGACGGCCTGCTCGATAGGAACGCCGATGGTTTCGGCGACCACCTGGGCGCTTGCTCCGGGGTATCGCGTCGTAACCTGTATTGTTGGCGGAACGATCTGCGGATATTGGGCAACCGGGAGGCCGTATAAAGCGACCAGGCCGATTATGATCGTGACGAAGGCGATCACGTTTGCGAAAATAGGCCTGTCAACGAAAAACTCTGAGATCATTTGCCTGCCCCTTGACCGGGTTTTTCCGCCGCGCTCTGTGGCTGATTGCGTTCGGGAGTAACCTGCCTGCCGGGAACCGCTTTGAGCACACCATTTGTAACGACCCACTCATCCCCGGTAAGGCCTTCCTCGATCACATACCAATGATTTTTCAGAGCGCCGGTCTTAACGTTACGGCGTTCGACCGTATTACTCTCATTCACTATCAGCGCATAATTCCCCAACTGGTCGTAGTTCACTGCAGACTGCGGAATGAGAATGGCGGCGTTCTTTTTCCCGACCGGCAGCCTGACCCTGGCAAACTGGCCGGGCAGCATTTTGCCGTCCGGGTTTGGAAAAACTCCTCTTACAAGCAGTGTCCCTGTTGACGTGTTTACCGTACTCGATGCGAAATCAAGATATCCTTCGTGTGGATATCCTTCTTCATTGACCTGGCTCATGAAGACAGGAGTCTTTGCTGCCCTTGCGGCTGAGTTGGAGGACTTGAACGAAGCAGTTCTTGCATCCCGCATATGAGGCGGAATATCGGTTTCGGAGATGTTGAAGTAGAGATACAGAGGGTCGATTTGGGTCAATTCGGCCAAAACAGTACTGGTTCCTCCGGAGCCTACGAGGTTTCCGGGGTCCACAAGCCTCCTGTCGATACGCCCCGTGAAGGGGGCGACTACCCAGGTATATCCGAGATTGAGCTTTGCAAGATCGCGCTGCGCTTCAGCCGAAAGCAGACCGGCCTGTGCCGTGTCGCGCTGATTACGCCAATTTTCGACATCCGTATCAGCGCCGGCTTTTTGCTCGTAGAGTTTGGTGAAACGTGCGAATTCTGTTTTGGCGTGATCGAGCAGGGCTTTTTGAGTTTGAACGTTGCCTTCGGCCTGCTGCAGCATTGCAAAATATGTGTTTTGCTGGATGAGGAAAAGTAACTGATCTTTCTTCACCACATCCCCGTCGCCGAAGTAAACACCGTCCAGATAGCCTTCTACACGGGCGCGGAGCTGCACAGTGTTGACGGCCTGTGTATTGCCGCTAAATTCCAGGTAGTCTACAATATCTTCCCTTACGGGCTGGCTTACGGTAACCTTCGGCGGAGGAGGTGGGGCGGATTGCTGCTTTTGCGTGCAGCCCGGGGAAAAAAGCAGGATTAAACTGAGTAACGCGGCGGCGGCCGTTTTTTTCATTCGCGCCAAAGTCGTAGGCGGCCCACAGTACGATAGGGAGAAAATATCGATCCCCGTGGTCGGAGCGGCTTTAGAAAAGGGGAGAGCAACACTCGGATACTCGTATTCAAAAAGCTCAGACGAGAAAGATTGCGTAGACTTGGCGACTGATATCATAATTTCTCCAGACGCTGCTGGTGTTTCTCCGGACCTGGCAGCCGGTCTTTACCAGTCCGGACTGCGAATATCGGATCGACTCCCGGAAGAAGGCATGTAAACAGTCGGGGAAAGCAGATCGCCCCAGTTAGTACGCCTTGCCATAATTTTCTTTTATTTGAGGTGGGAGGATGTCCTCTCCCT
>Ga0187874_10003035_pt1 | contig 12111 bp, 13 predicted proteins | sample June2016WEW_16_1_3_FD_132993 | JGI IMG/M metagenome (GOLD analysis project Ga0187874, IMG submission 132993) | Peatland microbial communities from SPRUCE experiment site at the Marcell Experimental Forest, Minnesota, USA - June2016WEW_16_150 | ecosystem: Environmental > Terrestrial > Soil >... | reverse complement strand
TATGAATTTGATTCTCTGGAAATTATAAATTTTTTCTAAGAGTGTTCGTAGTTGGGAATGTTACCCTTGAAAGTATTTTAAATGAAACTTTTTATATATTAGAAAATTCAAATGGATTGGATGCTAGATATCTTGATGAACTTCCATTGTTTGAAAGAGAATTTTATCTTTATAAGATATTAGCTAAATTAAAGAAAGAAGCAGAACAAAATGGCTCCTAAAAGACAGGTTGAAGACGAAATAATAAAAAGAGAAGTAAAATATTATAATCCCGAAAAAAGTTTCGGAGAAGATTTCAAAAAATATTCTACTGAACAACTTAAAAAACAAATAGAATTAATAGAAAATATTAAGAAAGCTGGAGCTGCTACTAATGCTTTAAGAAATCAATATAAACAAAGTCTTGATTTTGAAAAGAAAATAGATATAGAAAGAGAAAAAGAGAGATTATCTACCGAGAGTAATTTTAAGGCTTATTTGAGAACAAATGAAAAGCTTAATGCTGTATTCAATGTTTTCAGTCTTAACATGAAAGATTTCCAGAAGAGTTTAAAAACTACTTTCTCTGGAAGTAATCTTGGTATCAATCTTTTAAAAGGAATTTCGGGTGCAGGTTTATTTGGGAATTTTGGCCCGCAGATTTCAGCAGGACTTAAAGGATTTAAAGATTTTGCTAAACAACGAGAAGAAAATAAAAATGATGTAGAACTATTAAAAAGAATAACAGAATTAAATAGAAACACAAGAAATCCTTTAAAGAAAGAAGATATTGCAGAAATATTAAAACAAGAAGGTGCTTCTAGTTATAAGATTTTCCAATTACTTGAAAGATATGAAGAACAAAGGAAAAAAGAATTTGAAGAAAAAGTAACTGCAAGGGCAGAAAAAGGTACACCTTTAGGTGAAGATTTTTTTGAATCTTTTATAGAAGCTGAAGAAAAAAGAAAAAAAACTAAATCTCCACAACAAATAGAAACTAAACCACAAAGAGTAGAATTTAAAGAAGTTTATAAACCAATAGGAGAAGAATCAGATTTAACTGAATACGTTGAAGAAACAAACACAGAATTAAAAAGACACACAATATATTTAGAAAATATTTCTAATTATGTTGATAAATCTAATGAATTACTTGATAAAAAAATTAGACAAGATGAAGAAAATTTTGAAGACCAAATGGAATTTGAAAACAGAAAACAAGATAAAGATGATAAAAAAGATAGTGGTGGTTTCTTATCAAGTTTATTTGGAAATTTATTTGGTGGTTTAGCAAAAGATTTAATACCAAAACTTCTTAGTGGAGTTGTATCAGCAGCTGGCCCTCTTTTAGTTGTAGCCATTGGTGCTGTTTTAACTAAATTAGCATTTGATTGGTCAAGTAATGTTGCAAAGAAATGGGAAGAAGCACAAGAAAAAGAAGGTGAGAAAAAATATGAAGGGTCAGCTTTAAATGAAGCCCAATTAAAAGTTGCTAAAAAAGAAGGACTTGGTATTACAGAAAAGACAACTGTTAAAGAATATGAAGAAATGCTTATTGAAAAGCATAAAGGAAAAGGCATAGAAGCCGCTCCAACAAGACAAATAACTACACAAATTGATGAAGCACAAGAAAAAATACAAAAGAAACAAATTGCAGAAAAGAAAGAATCAAATAAAGAAGTGGTAAAAGAAATATCTGAATTAAGGAAAGATATAGTAAAGAACAAACCAGTTATTAATATACCACCAGCGGATACAAAATCTGCATTACTCGGTATAAAGGGTGATGGAGATTCAATGTACGATATAGCAAAAGGAAGATATTAAAATGGCAGCCAATGTAAATCCCGCAATACCTCAAGCTGAAGAATATGAATATACCCCACAAGATACAGGAGCTACTGCATCACAGGGAACTATTGCGTTAAATAGTAATACAATAATTCCAGTTCCTAAAAACTGGCAGAAGATTTTTAATCTTCAAAATAATCCAAATGCGGAACAGGATTCTTTTATTACATTTGAAGCATTTTCACCACCTACTTTAAATTATTTTAAACAGGTTCTTAGTGGTCAGCCTGCCTATGGTTTTAAACCTATGGCTCGTAGAGGTGCTTATAAATTTTTTATTCCTAATAACGAAATAAGTGAAACTATAAATCATAGTTATAGCAACGATGCCTCTACTTTCCAAACAGCTATGAATAACATAAATACAGGTGTTCAATCTGTCACAAATGCATGGGCAAACTTCCTCACAGGTAGTGACCACGGAACTGTATTCGATGCTCCTTTTCTTTGGAAAAATGCCGAAAGAAGAAAATTCCAAATCATATTAGATTTATTTGCTTATGATAATCTAAACGATGATATCTATACACCTATTCTTTTCTTTAGAAAAAATTCATATCCAAGTAGAAATGGTAGTAAATATGGAGTTAACTTAGGACAAGTAGCCGGCTTGATTGAATACCCAAGTGTATTTAGAATTCATGGTAGTGCTTTTGAAACATTAAATGCTCAAGCTGGTTTGAATTATTATTCTTTACAGGCTATGAATGTCAAATATAACAATCATACAAAATTACAAAAGAATGGTATTCCAATGTCAGCAACCGTTTCATTATCCTTTGAAGAAGTAATTAATATTTATGCTGATATGTTTGATTCATTACCTGTAAGAAAATCTGTACAAAGTTATGGAACTGGTCAAAATGCAGGACAAGGAGTAGTATCACCTAATTCTATTCAAGGTACTGATATAAAGAAAATAGTAGGAGCGATAACTTCCCAAAATGGTGAAACATCAGCACTAACAAACGATATTACATTTGATGTTCCTTTAGAAGATGTAGGAGAAAGAGTCGGAGAAATAAATGACCTTTTAATTGATAGCACAAATTCTCAAGATATTCCCACAAATAATATACCAACCTCTCCTTTACCCAATGGTGTTACACAAGTAATAACAGAAATTATAAAAGAGAGTTCTTTATATCAAAAAGTTATAGGTTTAACAGAATTAAATCCAGCACATTTATTAGAAGTTGAACTTATATTAAGAAAGAGAAGAGATTAAGATGGCAAATTCACAATCTATTATAAACATATTAGGTACAACTGTATATCCTGTTGATGGAAATACAATTATTAATATTTTTAATAAAATTGATTTAACTTCTATAAAAAATAATATCAATTATTACAATCAATATCAGGTTACAAACGAAGATAGATGGGATTTAATAAGCCAAAAATTTTATGGTACTCCTAATCTTTGGTGGTTACTTGCGGCATTTAATGGAGTAAAAGACCCATTTGCAGATTTACAAACATTAAACAGTATAAATATAATAAAGCAAGAGATTATACCAACCGTATTATTGCTATTAAAAGGATACACACAATAATGTTAGTTACAAGTAAATGGACTTTTTATCTTACAAATATTCAGCCTCCATATGCTCTTACTGAAGTTCAATTGAATAATAAATTCATACATGAATTTTTCTTTATTGAAAATATAGAGAATATGTTTTTGACAGCCGAATTAGTTATAGATGATAAAAATGGATTTTTTGAAACAATTGTATTAACAGGTAAAGAAAATATAAAGGTTATCGTTGAACAAAAATTAAAAGACCCAACAACTACTAATTCTAATGCTGATTTAGAAATGTTAAAGAAATTTGAATTTGATATTTGGAATATAACTATACAATCACCAAGTATTAGTGAAAATATTTATAGATTTTATTTGGTCGAAAAGGGAGTTTATGATACGTTTTTTGGTTCACATTATTCTGTAGGATTTAATAATAAAACGATTAGTGAAATACTCCAATCAGTATTAACATATCAAATGAAATTAACACCAGACCAATATGTTTTAGAACCTACTGCTGATGTATTACCAAATTTTACTATCCCTTATTTACATCCAATTGAAACTATAAAATGGTTAGTAAGAAAGGCAAGAAGAAGTGTTTCACCACATGAAGGTGGGTATTTATTTTTTAGTACAACAGGAAATGAAAATGCTTCAATACCGATTAAAAATTTTGTTTCTTTATCAAGTTTAATTGTTAAAAATCCTACAACAACAGATTTTGATATTTATTCTTATAGAAAACAAAATGCAAATCAATATTTTATAAACACCTTTAAAGAAGTTCATAATTTGGATTTTGCTAAACAAAGAATAAGAGTAAATGGTATTGGTGGTCATCGTTATTTTGGTATTAATTATAACCAAGATAAAAATATAATTGATGTTAAACAAACATATAGTCAATTTATAAATAAAACAAATTTGATGGGAAACACGGCATATTTGGATAATAGTATTGATGATATAAATGACCATATAGCTTTTTATGGTGGTGAATTAGCAACTGTACAAGCAAGAAATGATTATTCCATGAAGATGTTAATTTCTGGTTTTAATAGAAGAGAAGTTATCATGGAAGGAGCATTGTATAGATACGCAGGAAAAATGATATTCGTAGAACAAATTTCTTTGAATCGTGAAGAATATCATAATAAACAAGAATATGGATATTGGTTAATAAAAAGTATTACTCATTATTATTCGTTTGGTAATTATATGCAGAAAGTTACACTTATAAAGGATTCATATGCTGAATCCGATGCAACTAAAGGAAAGATAATTAATGTTTAATTTTGAAAATGAAGATATACAAGCACCGTTTTATAATAATATTCAAATAGGTGTTGTAGAAAATAATGTAGACCCAACTAATGCCGGTAGAGTTCAAGTTAGAATAATTGGACTTCATTCTACAAATAGATTAGATTCTAATACCGATGGTATTCCAGTTGAAAAATTACCGTGGGCTATTCCTGCAAATCCAATTCAAGGTGGAAGTATTTCGGGTTTAGGATGGAGTGGTGTACCAGTTCAAGGAAGTCATGTGTGTTTATTCTTTATTGGGGGCGACCATAATTTCCCTGTTTACTTTGCATCAATAGCAGGTATTTATCAAACGCAACCTGATAAGACAAAAGGTTTTAGTGACCCAACAGGTAAATATCCTGAAGAAATTGGAGTACCAGATTTTAATTCAGAAGCTTCACCAACAAATACAGTATTTGAAACTCCTGATAATGGTGTTCGTGTTCAATATGATAGCACACCGGGTTCTGAAAAATATAATGTAACATTAAAAAATACTTTAACTCCTGAATCAACATTAACTGAAGATACTAATATACAAATGGATTCTACAGGAACAACAATTACATCAAATGGAAATGTAACAATAATTGCAGGAGCTACGAGTAAAATTATGTTGCAAGTAGGAAACACTTTATTAACCGCTTTAGATGGAGTATTGACAGGTCAATCAGTAGACCCATTTACAGGTAATTTATTTGCCGAAGCTACAAATGTATCACAAGTAGTACAAGCAGCAACGGTATAGGATAACAAATGCCAATAGATACCCCACAGGAAATGGTAGTTAATACAACTGCCTTAATAACAACTTCTGGTTTTACTCCAACATCAGCTAATCAGAATTTTTTGTTAGGTTTATTTACTACTGTTTATAATGAATTATCAGGCATTGTAAGTATTTCAGGTGTTGGATATTCTGGTTATTCAGGAGAACAAGGAGAACAAGGTTATAGCGGTTATTCTGGAACGAATGGTATTATTGGTGCTAATGGTGCATCAGGTTATTCAGGATATAGCGGTGGAACAGGTTCTAATGGTTCATCCGGTTATTCTGGATATAGTGGTGGTTCAGGATATTCTGGTGCTTCAGGAACACCAGCTTTACCGGGAAATGCTTCTTATGGTGAAATGACCATAAATGCTAACTCCACAGCTACGTCTATTGTAAGTGCAAATAATTTTTATCAATTTACTGCCGGTTGGGTAGCAGGTGATAATAATGGTATGCATTTTAATACCGACCAAATTGTAGCAGATACAGCAGGAGCATTTGAAACATTATGTACTATATCTATTACATGTAGTCTAGGAAACCAAAATCTTATTGTTCAAATTTTCCAAAATGGAACAGGAATTACAGACCATATTGTTGAAGTAAATATGGAAAATGCAAATAAAGTTACTCCTGTTACAATTACAGGTATTCTTGGAACAGTAAATATAGGTGATTATTTTGATGTAAGAATTGAAAACTTAACCTCTAGTGTAACTACTGTTACCGCTGAATATGCAAATTTCAGCATGATTGCAGTTCAAGGAGCAACAGGAGCAAGTGGTAATTCTGGTATATCTGGTTATTCAGGATATTCTGGTTCAGGATATTCTGGTTATTCAGGATATTCTGGTTATAGTGGTGGGTCAGGTTATAGTGGATATTCAGGTACATCAGGTTATTCTGGATATAGCGGTTATTCAGGTTCAGGAACATCGGGTTATAGTGGTGGGTCAGGTTATAGTGGATATTCAGGTTTTAATGCACAGGCATCAGGTTATTCTGGTTATAGCGGAACATCAGGATATAGTGGCTATTCTGGTTATTCAGGTCAATCTGGATATTCAGGATATAGTGGTGAAAACGGTTCTGGTGTTATCGGTGGTGGTTATGAATCACAATATTTAGCCAAGAATTCTTCTACTGATTATGATGTTTCATGGCAGGGTGGTCATATCAGTATAAATATAACAGGATTAGCAACAATTGATTTAACTACTTTAACAGAGAATAATATTTATTTAACATCAACAAATACCTCTGAATCAATTAGTGCTATTATAAATGGTGTTCCAGACCATGCATATACTTTATCACCAAGCGGTAATTTGGTTGTAACATTTAATGCAACACAAACACCATTGACTTCAGCAGGGCAATTGGCAATGTTTAATTCTTCAGAAATATTGTATGGATTAAAAGGTGAAAATATATGCTTTGCACAAATGTTAGGATTATACGGTTATTATCAGCAATATTAGGAGAAAATTATGTATGCAGTTTATCAATATAAAGCCGGTTCAACAGCAGCAAACATCTTAGCCGATGTAATAAAAATTCTAACAGGTACGACACTTGTTTCTAGTTTATCTACTAATTGTGTAGTATCTGGTTCATCCATTACAACAACGGCAAGTGCGGCTGGATGGGGTCTTTATAGCTCAACAGGAACTTCAGGTTCTTCCTCAACTTCTGCTGTTTTGAGTGCTGCTTGTTTAGATAATCCAACACAATCTGTTTATATGGATTTAAACGTAGCAACTGCTGGTTATTTGATTGTAAATGGATTTGAAACTTGGTCAATTGTAGGTGTTAGTGGAACAAATGAAACCTTTACTTCTTCAACCGTTGGAAACTGTCAAAGAACGCTTATTGCATCTGGTGGATATTTATATATTCATGCAAATCAAGGTCATGCATTTTTCCATTCTTTACAAGGTGGTGTGTATGGTTCATCAAATGGAACTGCCCCATGTGGTATATTCCAAAGAACAAGACGAAGTGCTTGGGATACAACAGCGGCAGGGTATCCTCCTTTCTTTTGGGTTAATTTTGATTCATTAGAAGGTTCAACAGTATATGCATATGCTCCTAGATATGTAAATAATTTGGCAGCTGATGTAACAGGTGTAAATGCTCCTTTATATGGTTTTACTCATTTAGGATATAGTGCTATTGGACAATTATTAACTACACAAACAACTACTTTACCATTAGATTCTTCAAAAGACCTTCTACATCCATTTTGGCCTCTTGCTTGGGCTAATTATGTTCTTGGTATGATGGGTGGGGATATAACAGGATATTCAGATGTATGGTTGACAACTTATGCTTATGGAAGTTTTGGCGATACAACAACATATAATAGCAATACATATGTTATTTGGACTTCTGGTACAAATAGAAGAATCGCATTAAGGTTAGGTTAATTATGTATTGTACTTATACTTATAAAGCCGGTGCAACTGTAGCAAATATATTATCAGATGTTATAGCTATTTTATCAGGAACAACAAGCGTAAGTTCCTTGTCTTCAAGTTGTGTTTCTGGTCAAACAAATATTAATGCTTCGGTATATTCTGCAGGATGGACTGTAATTGATACTTCTTTTCAAGGTTCAAATGTTGTAGCTTTATCTGCCGCTTATGCTGATACTTCCTCATATGGTAAATATATATCTATAGATTTGAATACAACAGGATATATATTATTAAAAGGTTGGGAAACATGGACGCCCGGAATTGGTGGAACTAACTTATCTTATAATAGTGATTTGGTAGGTTATGCACAAAGACTCAATACTGTTTCAGGTGGTGTTCTTTATATTTATGCAAATAAATCTTGTATACATATGTTTTCTTTTCAAAGTTCTGTTTTTGGGAATTCTAATAATAATACTGCTTCATTTATTGCAGAAAGAACAAGAGCTGGTTTATGGGATACACCGACAAATAATTTATATCCATTACTTGTATCAGGTTATTGGATTGGAGTTTATACACCAAGATATCCTTCAAATTGGGGTCTTGATGTAATGCTTAATAATGCTGTTTTAAATTATATGACTTATGGTACAATTGTTGTAACAACAAATTTACCTACACAAAAAGTAAAGTATGGGCCGGATGGAGAATTTTATCATCTATTTCAAAATGTATGGGTAACTGGTATGGCATCTAATAACTTTTTGGGTGGTAACTTATCAGCAGCCGGAGATTTTTATCTTACAACACTAGGTGTTGGAGGTTTTGGCGACCATATTACTTATAATGGTAATGATTATATTATTTGGAATGTTGATGGTACTGCAAGAGTAGCATTTAGAAATGGATAGAATATGGCAACTTGGGCGCAAAATGCACAGACAATTACAGATTTTTATACTTCTCCCGGAGAAGTTACCCAATGGAATTGGGGAACTGCTTATTTAATTACTATTATAGATGATATATTAGCAGGATATACAACTAATGTTACTTGGGGTGTTCAAGGTTTTCCTATTCCTACACCTCTTGAAAATAATGTTACTGTTCAAAATGTTCCTTTATTTGGTACAACAGGAGTAAGTACAAAGAAAACAAGGAAGTATTATTAATAATAAATACTTAGAGATACTATGACAAATACTCCATTAAATTTAAGTTATGCACATCTATCAAAATTTAGATTGTCATTTCCTTTTATGCCATTTCTTAGCACACCTGCAAATAATGAAAAGGGTGATGGTGTAACTTTAAATTGTAGTCATGTTAATCTTCCTGATTTGTCTATAACACAGACAGAAATAGGAACACCTTATTTTAACATGAAGACAACTAATCGTGATATGAAATTTGGAAATTTAAATATAATTTATTCAGTTGATGAATTATATAATAATTATCAATTTCTTTATGATTGGTTCTTTTATATGCATAATCCTGAAACTTATGTTGTGAATAATACAAATGCAATGGTTGATGCGGCACTTTATATTTATACAAACAATGATAATCCTAAATTCAAATTTACTCTTAGAAATGTTTTTCCGATTGGTTTAGGTGGTTTGGAATATAATAAAGAATCAGTAGATAATTCAGATTTGAAACATGGAGCATCTTTCTCAGTAGATTATTATAGATTAGATAGGGATACAATATATGCCAGCAGTTAATAAAAACATATATATTGATTTAAAATATGGATTTGATAAATTAGCAAGTGGGGATTTCTCACCTGTTTTAGATGCTAATTCTATAAATCAATCTTTATTGACTTTATTATATACAAAAGTCGGAGAAAGATTTTTTAATCCTACTTATGGAACAAATGTTTGGTTATATTTATTTGAACCATTTACACAAACAACTGCTTCAAGTATTGCTGATGAAATAGAATCAGCTATAACATTTTGGGAAGGAAGCAGAATAAAATTAACAAATATTAATACAGTAATGGATTTTAATAATCTAGCGTATATAATTACAATTTATTATCAGATTTTATCAACATCAATAAGCGGTAGTTTAACACTTACATTACCGCAACAGGGGTTATAAATGGCAACCAATATTATAAATTATAGTTCATTTGATTTTGCAACCATAAAAGCCGACCTTCGAAATAAATTAGCTACAGATGCTATCTTTAGCGATTATGATTTTGCAGGAAGTAATATAAATGAAATCATAGAATTATCCTCTGGATTAGGGGATTTCTTAAATTATTATATCAATGTTACTGCAAATGAATCTTTCATAGGTACAGCAGATATTTATGAGAATATTAATAGATTGGTTGAATTAGTTGGTTATAATCCTAATGGTGTTCAATCTTCACAAGTAACCGTTAATGTTTCTGCAACCTTTATATCAAATGAAGATGATGATTATTTTACAATACCAAATACTATTACTTTAACATCTGCAAGCACAACCTCTAATGGTCAGACAATTCTTTTCTCACCAGTTTCATCTTTAACCTTTGTTGCCATTTCTGGTATTAATACTTTTAGTGTTGATTTACCTTTAGTTCAAGGTCAAAGAATTAGTACGGTAAATTTCACAGGTGATGGTACAAGTTTCCAAAGATATGAAATTCCAGACCCAAATGCAATCGAACAATATGTTCAAGTATTGGTTGGTGGTAATAATGGTACAAATGCAGTAGAATGGGATTATGTTGAAAACATTTATGCAACCAATCAGACAAATGTTTTTAGCACTCGTTATGATGAAAATCAATTAGTTCAAATACAATTTGGTAATTCAAGTTTTGGTGGTGTTCCACCTGTCGGAGCAAATATTAATATTTCTTATATAACCTCTTTAGGTTTAAGTGGTGCTATTGGTTCAAATCAATTAATATCATTTGATAGCAATATTTATTTAATTGATGCCCAAACAGGTTTACCATATACAAATCCAATAACTTTTGTAGTTACACAAAATGATGCCTCAGTAGGTCAAGCTGCACCTTTGACAGTAGATGAAATTAGAAATTATGCTCCAAGATATTATAGAGCGCAAAATAGATTAGTAACTCAACAAGACCATCAAGATTTAATTTTAACTGGTTTACCTGCATATGTTCAACAAGTAGTGGCTATTAATCAGGATGATTATGATGCTCTTGTAGTTGATTTAAGTGGAACACCGGGATTTAATATTACTAATTTCCCTTATTATGGTGCAGGTTCATATAATACAATTTACATGTATATTTTACCTGTTTATGGTTATACAGTTAATAATACATTGAAGACTACAATTTTAAATTATATTTCTCAATATCAATTATTGACATTAAATTATATAATTTTAGATATTGATTATGTAAATGTTTACTTAAATATAACTTATGAAATGACAGCAACAACTACAAATACTATAACAGAGATTCAGAATAACATAAATACTGCAATCAGAAATTATTTTTCAAAGAATAATTTTACATTAGGTGATGAATTAAAATATTCCGATTTGATTACACAATTAGCTCAATCTGATACAGGCATTGATAGTTTAACATTAGCTATTAGTTCGGATATAACAAGTGGTTGGCAATATCAGAATATTGATTTTAATTCTATTCAATTTCCAATTATACCAACTAATTCTACTATAATAACATTGGTAACAGGTTAAAATTATGGCTATTAGTTTTTCTCAAATACTACAACAATATACTCCACAGTTCTTATATGAACAACTAGACCCAACTAGGGTTGCTAGGATAGAGGAATTTTGGAGTATATTAGGAAGTTATCTTGATTATTATTATGCCAAAATTGGTGGTATTACTGGTACTACCACAAATATTCCTACATCTGAAATAGATTTAGTAAACCCATATTTAATAGATTCTACAATTTCAACTGTTGTGAGTGCATATGGTTTGCCAACCACACAGGTATCACAGACATTAAATCCTAATTATTATAATGATACAACCAATTTATTGACTGTTGATTCTCCTGATAATGGAATATATATTTATCAAATTGCTCAACTTTTAGGTTTGGATAATATAAGTAATTTAGCTTTATATTTCGATGTAAGCGGTAATCTTGACCCATCTAAGATTGATATTGCGATTTATAAACAACAAGTAGAAAATCAAAAAGCAAGAGTAAGAAATGCCTTAACATCATTTTTATCAAAAGGTACTCTTTTTGATATGC
>Ga0187874_10003030_pt1 | contig 12123 bp, 5 predicted proteins | sample June2016WEW_16_1_3_FD_132993 | JGI IMG/M metagenome (GOLD analysis project Ga0187874, IMG submission 132993) | Peatland microbial communities from SPRUCE experiment site at the Marcell Experimental Forest, Minnesota, USA - June2016WEW_16_150 | ecosystem: Environmental > Terrestrial > Soil >... | reverse complement strand
GTCGATTTTGCGCTTAACAATAGGTTCGTGGTGTTGGCAACTGCCGTGTTGTTGCTCGGGTGGGGCGCTATCTCATTTCACAACTTGCCGGTGGAGGCGTATCCCGACATCGCCGACAACTACGTGACGGTCATTACCCAATGGCCGGGGCGTTCCGCCGAGGAAGTGGAGCAGCAGGTTACGATTCCTATTGAAATACAAATGGCCGGAATGCCGCACATGACTTTTCTGCGGTCCGAATCCATTTTCGGCCTGTCGTTCGTGATCATGATCTTCGATGACAGCTCCGTGAACGATTGGAACCGGCAGAAGGTGCTGGAAAGGCTTACCCAAGTCAACCTTCCGCCGGGGCAAAATCTCCAGCCACAAATCGGCACCGACTGGAGCACCACTGGCCAAATCTATTGGTACACGATAAGAAGTACCAATCCCCGCTATGACCTGATGGAACTCAGGTCCATCGAAGATTGGGTTCTGCTCAAGCAATTCAAATCCGTCCCCAATGTGGTGGATGTTTCGGACTTCGGGGGCACGGTACGCGAGTATCAGGCGCGTGTCGATCCCAACAAGCTCGTCTCCTACGGATTGAGCATCGGCCAGGTGGAGCAGCAACTCGCCAACAACAATATCAATGCCGGCGGCAGCTTTGTGGAAGAAGGGATGCAGCAGATGAACGTCCGGGCCCTCGGACTGTTCAATAGCGTGAGCGACATCGAGCAGACTGTCCTGAAGACCCAAAACGGGACTGCCCTGCGGGTGAAGGACATCGCGAACGTCACCCAGGGCCCTAAAATCCGCTTAGGCCACATGGCAAGGGCCAATCACATGGAGGATGGGCGCATCATCGACGAGCCGGACATCATCCAGGGCGGGGTGTTGTTGCGCAAGGGCGCGGAAGAGGAGGCCACACTCGCGGCCATTCACAAGAAAGTGGACGAGCTCAACGATGGCATCCTGCCTCCCGGCGTCAAGGTGGTTCCGATGCTGGATCGCAGCGACCTCCTTCATTTCACTTTGCATACGGTCATGCACAACCTTACCGAGGGCATGATCCTGGTCACCATCATCCTTTTCCTATTTCTCCTCAACGCGCGCGCCGCTTTTATCGTGGCTCTGACGATTCCGTTCTCGCTCCTGTTTGCCTCCATTTTCCTGAAGTTGAGCGACATTCCCGCCAATCTTCTCTCCCTCGGCGCCCTGGATTTTGGCATGGTGGTGGACGGTGCGGTGGTCATGGTGGAAAACATCGTTCGGCATTTGCACCACGGCCGGCGGAAAACCTTGGCCGGTGTCCCCAAGACCGCCGGGGAAAGAATCCGCGAGGCTTGCCATGAAGTCCAGAGGCCCGTGTTCTATGCCATCGCTATCATCATCACCGCCTATCTGCCCATCTTCACGTTGCAGCGAGTAGAGGGCAGACTCTTCCGGCCCATGGCTTGGACCGTGGCCTTCGCCCTGCTGGGCGCCATGACCTTTTCGATTTTGATTGTGCCGGTTCTGGCCAGTACGCTATTTCGTAAGGGCGTCCTTGAGCGGCGCAACATGGTGATGGATTATCTGACCGAGCGCTACCGCCGGCGGCTGCGCTGGGCCATTCAGCATCGTTGGGTTGTGGTCGGTGTCGCCTTGGCGGCCCTGGCGGGGACGATTTATTTGGGGTTTGGCGGCGTTATTGGAGCGGAGTTCCTGCCTCACCTGGATGAAGGCGCCATCTGGGCACGCGGCACGCTGGCGAATAGCACGAGCCTCTCGGAGGGCGAGAAGTTTACCAACCAGTGCCGCTTTGTTTTCGCATCCTTTCCGGAGGTGACCAAAGTTGTATCGCAGGTCGGACGGCCCGACGACGGCACGGACACCGGCGGGTTCGGCAATACCGAATACTTCGTGGACTTGAAACCGCACGATCAATGGCGCCCGGTATTTCATAAGAACAAAGATGAGCTAATCGCCGCCGTGAGCCGCGCGCTGGAAAAATATCCGGGGGCCATCTGGAATTTCTCCCAGCCCATCGAGGACAACGTTGGGGAGACGATGACCGGCACCAAGGGTTCGCTGGCGCTCAAAATTTTCGGGGATGACCTAAAACTTCTTGAGCAGAAGGGCGAGGAAGTCACCACGGTCATGTCGGCCATTCCGGGCATGCATGACGTGAAACTCCTGCGCGATTTCGGTCAGCCCAACCTCGACTTGACGATTGACCGCCGCATGGCCGCGCGCTTTGGCATCAATGTGGCCGACATACAAGACGCCGTCCAGACCGCCGTGGGCGGTAACGCGGTGAGCCAAGTCTTGCAGGGCGAGGCGCGATACGACGTGGTGGTTCGATACCAGGAACCCTACCGGAACACCCAGCAGGCAATCGAAAATGTTCGCCTGCTCTCCCCCAGCGGCGAGCGGGTCTCGTTGGCGCAATTAACCAAGGTTGAGGTCAAGGACGGCGCTTACGACATCTACCGTGAGGGCAACAGCCGCTACGTGGCGGTAACGTTCAACGTGCGCGACCGGGACCTGGGGACCACGGTGGAAGACGCAATCAAGCAGATCAATAAAAAGGTGAAACTGCCGCCCGGCTATAGCCTCGGCTGGTCGGGAGAATACGAAAGCGAGCAAAGGGCGGAGGCGCGGCTGGCCATTGTGGTGCCGCTGACAATCCTGGTCATCTTCATCATCCTTTACTCCATGTTCCGTTCGTATAAGTGGGCTTTGCTGATCCTCTTGAACGTCGGCTTGGCGCGTGTCGGCGGGTTTCTGGCGCTCTTGATTACCGGAACCTATCTGAGCGTGTCGTCGGGAGTCGGCATGTTGGCGCTGTTTGGCGTCTCGGTGCAAACGGGCGTGATCATGCTCGAATACATCAACCAACTTCGCGCTCGCGGCTATACAATTGTGGAGTCCGCGGTTGAGGGGGCCGTGCTCAGACTCCGCCCAATTATGATGACCATGCTGGTGGCGACCCTGGGATTGCTGCCCGCGGCGCTGTCACATGATATTGGTTCTGACTCGCAGCGCCCATTTGCGATCGTCATCGTGGGGGGCCTGATTGCCGACCTGGCCTTGAGTATCGTCATTTTGCCGACGTTCTATGTTTGGGTGGCGAAGGACACGGACAAGCTTCCGGAGCCGGAGGAATCGAGTGTTAACTAGAATAGTGAAATCTCGTGGATGGAGATTTTGGTGCAGCGTGTTTGGCAGCGTGGCGTTTGTGCTGCTCGCGGGTGCGGCATTCGCCCAACAAGGGCCGGTCAGGATCAGTTTGGATGATGCCATTCGCCTGGCTCTCCAGCACAATCATACTTTGCAGGCGGCGCGCACCACGATCGAGCAAAGCAAAGATGAGGAAATTACCGCCTACCTGCGCCCCAACCCTGCGCTGTTTGGCGATTGGGATTACCTGCCGTTGTTCGCCCCGAGCAGCTTCAATGGGACCTATTTCAACCAATCGACCGAGGTCGACCTGGGCCTCAGCTACCTGATCGAGCGGGGCAAAAAACGGCAACGCCGGTTGCAGGCCGCTAAGGATCAGACCGCACAGACCACCTCGTTAGTTTCTGACAACGAACGGACGCTGACCTTCCAGGTCGCCACGCTGTTCATCAACGTGCAGCTTGCCCAGTCGACGCTGGAACTGGCACAAAAAGATCTGGAAAGTTATCAGAAGACGGTTGACCTCAATAATTTGCGCTACGAAAAAGGCGCGATCAGCGAGGACGACAAGTTGAAGATCGAACTCCAACTCCTCCAATTCCAGAATGATGTGGCGCAGGCGGAACTTGCCAAGGTTCAAGGGCTTTCGGACCTTCGGAATCAATTGGGTTATGAGTCCGTGCCGCCGGATTACGATATCGCGGGGGAATTTGAATACCACAAGGTGCAGGGCAATCTGGAAGACCTTCAGTTGAAGGCGATGCAGCAGCGGCCGGACCTGAAGGCTGCGACGCAAGGGGTTACCGCGGCAACCAGCCAATATCAATTGGCTAAAGCGGATGGGAAGCAGGATGTGACCGTCCAGGGTAATTACACGCACACCGGCGGCATCAACGGCGCCTCGATGGCTGCCAGCATTCCGCTCGCTATCTTTAATCGCAACCAAGGCGAAATTGCCCGGACGAAGGTTGTCATTACGCAATCCCAGGAGCAGGAAAAGGCTGCAAACAATCAGGTTATGACCGACGTGCGCGATGCCTACGAAAACCTCCAGACGAACGACAAGATCGTGCTGCTCTACCGCTCGGGGTACCTTGATCGGGCGCAGAAAGACCGCGACATCAGCGAATATGCCTACCAACGCGGCGCCGTCAGCCTGCTGGACTTCCTCGATGCCGAGCGCAGCTATCGTGCCATCCAACTTGCCTATCGGCAGGCGCTGGCTTCGTGGATTGTGGCGGTGGAGCAGTTGCGTGAGGCCGTGGGTACTCGCACCCTGCCGTGAGGGAGCGTGCCGCGAGGGAGCGCGTGTCGTGAGGTCGTCTGGGACCCGCGCGAGCCCCGACGGCTATGGCCGATTGTGGCTGGAACTGCCGTGCGGCCAAAATGACCGAAATAGTTCCTGTGGCTCCTGGGTCATCCCAGGGACCCGGAAAGCGACATTTTGGCGCTGAGTTGAGCGCGCCGCATCTCGCGCAGATCCGCGGAGTGGCGGGCATTAGCTAGCTATCCACAATGCGGGGGTCGGGAAAACCGGTTTTCGACAAATTTATGACCGCCATCACAATGGCTAAGAAGCGCGCGCCAAAGGAGACGACGAGGTGAAGAAATTCGAGGTGCGGGGCTGGTTTGAAGAAACCGGTATTGTCGCTGCGATTCGCGTCAAGTCGTCAGAGGACGCTCTCTTTGCCGCCGAGGCCGTCGCGGGTGGAGGAGTCGTCGTCATCGAAATCCCCTTGACCGTTCCCCTCGCTTTCAAGGTCATTACCCATTTGGTTAAAACTGTCCCCGGCATCGTTGTGGGTGCGGGCGGGGTGACGAATCCGGAAACTGCTCAGGCATGCCTTGATGTTGGAGCGCAGTTCCTGACTAGCGATGGTTTGCATTCTACCATGATCGAGTTCGCGTCCAAACAGGATGTGGTGGTCATCCCCGGCGCGCTGACGCCGACGGAAGTCATCACCGCATGGGAAGCGAAATCCGATTTCGTGAAGGTTGTTCCCTGCGCGCAGATTGGCGGTGAATCCTACATCGCATCCCTTCATCGCATGTACCCTAAGATCCCGCTGGTAGCTTCCGGGGGTGTGAATCAACAGAATGCGTCCAATTTTATTATTGCGGGCGCAGTGGCGCTCGGAGTTGGCCGGGAACTGATCCCCTCTGAGGCGATCCACCGTCGCCAGCAGGAGCGAATCGGCGAACTGGCCCGCCGATTCCTGGGCTTTGTCAAGGCCGGCCGCGATCATTTGGACGCGCGCGCACGAAGGTCCTCAGGGTAGGATCATTGGCCCGCAGGATGTTCTTCTTTCAACCGCGCAAGGTTTTTGAGTAAACTGCTGGAGGGTTCTCAGCATTGTGACACGATCGCAAGCTGGGCTTATCCCCTTGTTGTATCCCGCCGGCTGAGTCTTGCGGGGGAACTCACCCGCGCTCGATCCTGCTGCCGCCATTGGCATTTCAGTTGCTCGTACTACATGGTTTAAAGATGGCCGCAAAAACCTATCCGGAGGCTTTTAATGCGTTCTCTAGAGAGAGTCCGCGCGCTCATCGCGGGCCAACCTGTTGACCACCTTCCCGTTCAGCCAGTGATCATGATGTTTGCTGCCAAGCACTTTGGTATTCCCTTCATCGAATACACTCGTGACGGGCGGAAAATGGCCGCAGCACAGAGCAAGCTCGTGCACGACTTTGGCATCGATTGCCTGCTGACGTGTTCTGACCCGGCGCGCGAGGTAATCGACATTGCGGGGGAGGGAAGCGTCAATTGGTACGAGGACCAGGGCCCCGCCATTTGCGAGGAACGCGCGGCTTTGCTCGACAAGTCGCGCTTGAAAACCTTCCGCATCCCCGACCCGCTCGGTGGCGGCCGCATGCACGATCGGATCAAAGGGATTGAGGTCATGCACCAGGAGTTTGGGGGTGAGGTCTCGATCGTGGGTTGGGTGGAAGGCCCGCTGGCACTCGGCGCCGAACTGCGCGGCTTGACTCGCAGCATGACGGATTTCCTGGACGATCCCGCTTTCATGCGGGACCTGCTCGATTTTACGGCAGAGGTGGCCGTAATCTATGCCGAGGCGGAAATTCAGTCCGGCGCCGATACCATCGGCATGAGCGACGCCGCAGCCAGCATGATGGGCCCAAAATACTACAGCGAGTTTCTGTTCCCCCGGCAACTGCGCGTGGTGGAATCCATTCGCAAGGCCCATCCGGAGGTCATCGTTCGGTTGCACATGTGTGGAAACACCGACCCCTTGATTCCGCAAATGAAGCAACTGCCGGTGCAAATCTTCGAACTGGATTCGCCTACCCATCTGGCGGAGGCGCGGGCCTGCCTGGGGCCGGACCGGGTGATTCTCGGCAATGTCTCGACCATCACCGACATGCTGGAAGGCAGCCCGGAGCATGTCTATGAGGCGTCCCGCCGTTGCCACGAGACATGCGGGAAGTTCCACATCGTGGGCACGGGCTGCGAAGTCCCACCCACAACGCCGCCCAAAACCTGCACGCCATGGTCCGGTATTCTCGGGAGCACCAGCCGGACGAGTTCAAAACCGCCACCGCCGCCTGAGCTGATTCCGATTCAAGTTCTCGCTGCGCCGCAGGCCCCATGATCGGGTGAGGGAGCGAGTTCCTGCCTTTCCCCGATTCCTTCGCCTTGGTAGAAAAACCTGTAACACAAAGCTCGCTTTCCAGTACGGCGCCTTCGCCGGTGAACGGCAATTCATCTCAGGATCTCTCGCCGGGGAGGACCGAATTGAGGAGCAGCGCGCACATGCCGCCCGTGGCGATTCCGGAGGATAGCGTGTGGCGCAGGAACTCCGGCACAGAGCGGAGAATGTCCGGGACAAACGTAACACCGAGGCCCAAACCGATGGAGACCGCGATGATGAGAGAGCACCGGCGGTTCATGCGAACGCCCGCCAGAATCCTGATGCCGGCGATCGCCACCGTGCCAAACATGACGATGGTCGCGCCTCCCAGGACGGCTTGGGGAAGCGCTTGGACAAGCCCGCCCACGGCGGGGAATAGGCCGAGCGCCATGAGGATCACCGCAATGAAAGTGCCCACGTAACGGCTACCCACACCGGTCAACTGGATGACTCCGTTATTTTGGGCGAAGGTCGTGCTGGGGAAGGAATTGAAAATGGCGGCGAGCAGGGAATTGATGCCGTCCGCCAGGATGCCGGATCGCAGACGCCGGAAATAGAGGTCTCCGGTGATCGGCTGGTTCGTCAGCGATGAGGTCGCGGTCAGGTCGCCGATGGATTCAATCACCGTAATGAGGTAAAGGAATGCGAAGGGAATGAAGGCGCCGGCATTGAAGCCTAACCCGTAGTGCAAGGGGACAGGAATCGAGATCAGCGGGAGCCCGCGCAGACCGCGGAGATCCACTTTGCCCAGGAGAAAGGCTGCCAGGTAGCCCAGTGCCAGTCCCAGGACCACTGACATCATCCGCAACTGCGGCATCCGGCTACAGTTGAGTATAACAATAGTGGCTAGCACCATCCCTGATAAGGCAAGGTTGAGTGGACTGCCAAAGGAACCGTCGCGCTTGGCGTCAAACCCGCCCCCCATCGTAGTGATTCCGACCTCGATCAGCGTGAGGCCGATCAATGTGACCACAGTGCCGGTGACCAGGGGTGTGATGATCCGGCTGGCGAGCCGCACGCATTGGCTGATCAGGATTGCCACCGACGACCCCGCCAGACACAAGCCGAAAATGATCCCGAGTGCGTGCTGAGGGGATGGCCCTGCAGATAAGCTCAGGCCGGCGGTGGAAATAATGGGACCCAGGAAGACAAAGCTGGTGCCTTGAATGCTTAGGAGGCGCGACCCGATGGGACCTATGCCTCGGGACTGGAGCAAAGTGGCCAGCCCGGAAATGAAAAGCGACATACTCACGAGGAACACCGTATTCGGCCGGTCCAGCTTCAGCGCATTGCAGATAATCAGTGGCGGCGTGATGATCCCCACAAACACGGCAAAGACATGCTGGAGCGCTACGAAGATCGTTTCGCGCAGCGGAGGTTTGTCCTCCAGGCCGTAGATGAGATCGGTCGCACTGGCGCCGGGAGATTCCAAGGCTGCGGTTTCAGCCACGCGGTCTCCAGATTCAGCAATTTGTCCCGGACATCAACTCGCGCTATGTCAGGTTTGCAGGGATTATAACCTCAGCCGATGCCACTTATCGCACATTATCCCTTATAGGGTGCTAAGGGTGGATCTTATAGAGAAATCAGATTTGCAGGTTTCCCGTTCCGGGAGAACTTGCGCTCTATCCCCTCGCTGAAACCGGTTCGCTGAGGTTTTCCCGCGGAGATTCCTGAAGGTCGGGATCGTAATTCAGACTTGGGCGGAGCCAACGTTCCACGGTGCGTAGGTCCATCCCTTTGCGGCGGTGGTAATCGTCCACTTGATCGCGGTCGATCTTTCCGACGGCAAAATACTTCGCTTCCGGATGGGAGAAATAGAAACCGCACACGGAAGCGGCAGGCGACATGGCGAAGTTCTCCGTCAGGGAAATCCCGGCATTCTTCTCTGCCTGCAAGAGTCGGAAGAGTTCGTGCTTCTCAGTGTGGTCGGGGCAGGCGGGGTAGCCTGGCGCCGGGCGAATGCCGCGATACCGCTCGTGAATTAGATCCTCGGGCGTGAGATTTTCATCCTGGCCATAACCCCAAAATTCTCTGGCCCGTTTGTGCATTAGCTCCGCCAATGCTTCTGCGAGGCGGTCGGCAAGGGCTTTCGCCATGATGGAATTATAATCGTCATGGTCCTGTTGGAACCGCGCCAGCAGCGGTTCTATATCAGCGCCGGCGGTCACGGCGAAAGCGCCCAGGTAATCATGCAAGCCCGTTTGCTTAGGCGCGATCAGGTCAGAGAGCGCCCAGTTGTAATGGCCGGGCGCCTTCTCCATCTGCTGCCGCAGGGTGTGGAAGACGGTAAGCACGGAAGAGCGCCCAGAATCGGAATACACTTCGATATCATCGCCCACGCTGTTCGCGGGGAAAAAGCCCATGGCGGCGTTGGCTGTGAGAAGTTTTTCGGCCACGATTTGGTCCAACAATCTGTGCGCGTCATCCAAAAGTTCGCGCGCTTTGCTGCCGACGATCGCGTCGTCCAGAATTTTCGGATACGTCCCGCGCAGCTCCCAGGCTTGAAAGAAGGGCGTCCAATCGACATAGGGAACAACTTCCCCGAGCGACACGGCGGGGAATACCCGCAACCCTGTGAAGGCGGGGCGGGGAAGACGAGCCTCGCTCCAATCGATAGGCGGCTTGCGCCGGCGCGCCTCTTCCAGTGTCAGGAGCTTCTGCGCAGCGGGCTTGTGCGCGGCGCGGAGCTTATCCTGTTCGCGCAAGTTCTCTTCCTGGAATGCTAGCCGCGTGTCCAGGTTCTTGAGCTTGCTCACCACGCCCACGGCGCGCGAAGCATCGAGCACATGCACAACCGGTTGGTGGAAGTGGGGAGCGATCTTCACCGCCGTGTGCACGCGGCTGGTGGTAGCGCCGCCGATGAGCAGCGGGATGGTGAATCCCTCGCGTTCCATTTCCTTCGCCACATGGACCATCTCGTCGAGCGAGGGAGTGATGAGCCCACTCAAGCCCACCATGTCGGCTTGAGTGTCGCGAGCGGTTTGCAGAATTTTCTCACACGGGACCATTACGCCCAGGTCGATGATCTCATAGTTGTTACAGCCCAGCACGACGCCCACTATGTTCTTGCCAATGTCGTGCACGTCGCCCTTCACCGTGGCCATCACGATGCGGCCTTCGGCGCGAGCTTTGCCGCCCGCTTCCTTTTCGGCTTCCATGAAGGGAAGCAAATAAGCGACGGCTTTCTTCATCACGCGAGCGCTCTTGACCACTTGGGGCAGGAACATTTTCCCGGAGCCGAACAGGTCGCCCACGACGCTCATTCCGGCCATCAGCGGGCCCTCGATCACGCTCAGCGGCCGGCCAAGCTTCTGCCGGGCTTCCTCGGTGTCCCGCTCGATATAGTCGGCCACGCCTTTCACTAGGGCGTGCTTCAGCCGCTCTTCGACCGTCTCCTCGCGCCAAGCGTCTTCCTGAACTTCCGCCCGCCCGCGCTGCTTCACCGATTCGGAGAACGCCAAGAGCCTTTCTGTAGCGTCGGCGCGGCGATTCAGCAGCACGTCTTCCACCAGTTCCAGCAAATCCCGAGGCAATTCCTCGTAAACAGCCAGTTGCCCGGCGTTCACAATCCCCATATCCATGCCCGCGCGGATGGCGTGATACAGGAATGCGGAGTGGATGGCCTCGCGGATAGTGTTGTTGCCGCGAAACGAAAAAGAGATATTGCTGATGCCCCCGCTCACTTTGCAGTAGGGCAGCGTGGCCTTGATCTGCCGTGTGGCTTCAATGTAGCTCACCGCGTAATTCCGGTGCTCTTCCATCCCTGTGGCCACGGTAAGGACGTTGGGGTCAAAGATGATGTCGCACGGGTCTACGCCCACCTCTTCGGTGAGGATGCGGTAGGAGCGCGTGCAGATCTCGACGCGGCGCTCGGTCGAATCCGCCTGCCCGGTCTCATCGAAGGCCATCACCACCATCCCGGCTCCGTAACGCTTGATAAGCCGGGCGCGCTGCTTGAACACCTCTTCGCCTTCCTTGAGGTTGATGGAATTCACAATCCCCTTGCCCTGGATGCACTTCAGCCCCGCCTCGATGACACTCCATTTCGAGCTGTCGATCATGATGGGGACACGCGCAATGTCCGGCTCGGAAGCGATGTAGTTCAAAAAGGTGGTCATCGCCTGCTCGGATTCCAGCATGGCTTCGTCCATGTTGACGTCGATAATCTGCGCGCCGCCCTCGACTTGCTGCTTGGCGACGGTGAGGCCCTCCTCGAATTGGCCGCTCAAAATCAGCTTGGCGAACTTGGGCGAACCGGTCACGTTGGCGCGTTCGCCAATGTTGACGAAATTGGTTTCAGGGCGGATCACTAATGGCTCAAGGCCGCTGAAACGCGAGTAGCGATCGACCTGGGGCGGCACGCGCGGCGGGAAATCTTTCACTGCCTCGTGGATGGCGCGAATATGCGCCGGAGTTGACCCGCAGCACCCCCCGACAATATTCAGCCAGCCGTTCGCGGCAAACTCGCGCAATTCCGTCGACATAATTTCGGGGGTTTCGTCGAACCCACCGAAGGAATTGGGCAGGCCGGCATTGGGATAGCAGCTTGTGAAAATTGGAGCGAGGCGCGAAAGCTCCTCGATGTGCGCGCGCATTTGCTTCGGGCCCAGCGAGCAGTTGATGCCCACGCTCAGAAGGGGCGCGCCCGAGACGGAGATCCAAAAGGCTTCAATCGTCTGGCCCGTGAGCGTCCGGCCGCTGAGGTCAACAATCGTTACCGAAGCCAGCAGGGGCAGGCTTTTCCCAGTGTCCTCGAAATACTGTTGGGCGGCAAAGAGCGCGGCTTTGCCGTTGAGCGTATCGAAGATGGTTTCCGCGAGCAGAAGGTCAACACCGCCGTCCACGAGACCACGGATCTGTTCGTAATAGGCGTCCCGCAATTGATCGAAGGTCACGGCGCGGGAGGCGGGACTCGCAATATCCTGCGAAGCTGAGGCCGTGCGGCTGGTGGGGCCGAGGGATCCCGCCACCCAGCACGAGCGTGCGGGATTCTCACTCATGAGCCGGTCGGCCGCGCGGCGCGCCACTTGGGCCCCTGCGCGATTGAGGTCGAAAATGAAGCCTTGAAGCCCGTATTCCACCATCGAGATGGCAGTCGAGTTGAAGGTATTGGTCTCGATGATGTCCGCGCCGGCGTGGAGGTACTGCCGGTGAATGTCCTCAATGATCGCGGGCTGGGTTATATTGAGCACGTCATTGCAAAGGCGCAAGTCCCGTCCATGGCGCGCGAATTCCTTGCCGCGATAATCGGTTTCCTACAGCTTATGGGTCTGGATCATCGTGCCCATAGCGCCATCGATAATCACGATGCGGCGCTTCAGCGTCT
>Ga0187874_10003029_pt1 | contig 12125 bp, 20 predicted proteins | sample June2016WEW_16_1_3_FD_132993 | JGI IMG/M metagenome (GOLD analysis project Ga0187874, IMG submission 132993) | Peatland microbial communities from SPRUCE experiment site at the Marcell Experimental Forest, Minnesota, USA - June2016WEW_16_150 | ecosystem: Environmental > Terrestrial > Soil >... | reverse complement strand
GGTAGAATTGTATCGTTAACATAGGGAGACACCAAGAACGAGGGCAAACTGTTCTCATAACTTTGTGAGTACGGGTTATAGGTATAGCCGGTCAATGTTTCTCCTCCGAACACCATCTGGAAGCTGTAGGTGCCAGCTGCGTCGGGTGTAAAGTGTGTAACTGTTCCTCCTGTGTCATCAGATACAAAAGGGCCTAGGGTTGTTTTTGTGCCATCAGGTTTAGTAACGATAACTGTCATGTTGCCATATCTGTCGCCGTAGGGGCCTGATGCTGTTATGGGCGGTAGATTGAGCCAGAAGCCAACTGTAGCTGTTTGACCGATACCGATGGGGTTAGGACCAACGTTGCAAAAAGCGAATAGCTGAATCTGCTGAGGGGGAGTATGAGCGTTAGCATTATGTATTAGTGTTGTTGAAGCTGCAATTGAAAGTATAAAGAGCGTACAAATCGTTATTGCTGCAATTTTGTTTTTTAGAATTTTCATGTTCTTTTTCTCCATTTATACTGCGAGGACAATATAGCCCTCGCCTAACCTCTCAAAAATGCAAAAATTACCTATAAAGATTGTGATTACCGTCAAAGTTGAACAGCCAAAATTAGCAAGCCCAGAGGACTTGATGAGAAAAAGAGAAGAAAAAAGTTGTAGGCGACCTCGTCTAAGCTATTCGCCCAGGATTCTTCTGAACGCTGGGTACATTTCTGCGGCGCGTTCTTGCATTAATAGTTCGTAGTATTGGTAGATAATGCCTACTGACAGCAATATGCCTGTTCCTGTGCCGAATGTTCCGAAGAAATCTGCGCCTGCCGCTATGAGTCCGACAAAGATTCCCCCGAGCACTGTTACGACTGGAATGTAACGTTTAAGGACAGCTTCGATAGGTCTTCCCGATCTGCGGTAACCAGGGATCTGCATGCCTGAATCCATGAGTTGCTGTGCAACTTTTGCTGGCCCTAGACCGCCGACTTCAAGCCAAATAAGGGAGAAGACAGCGCAGAAACCCACAAGAATACCTAGGTAGGCGGCGGCTCGCAGTGGGGCAAGGGCGACTTGTTGAATGTTAGCTGGCGCGGTTACAAGCCAAGCAAGACCGCCTATTGGCGCAACGCTAGTGGTGCCGGTTTTTGAAACAGTCACATTGAACTGCCCGATTATAGTGAATAGAAGGTTGTGTGCAGAGGGAGGAGGGCTGCCCATTTGGCTCCAAAGTAGTTGTGTGAAGAAGTAAACGTTTGCAAACAACGCTGATGCAAATATGACTGGTAAGTTAGAAACGTAAAGCAGTTTAATGGGGTACCGGCTTCGGAAACCCTTGTAACCTGCGTAGCTCATTGGAAGCTCAATTCTTACTCCGTTTAGATAGATAACGACTAGGAACGATGTTATGGTTGCGAAGAACCCGATTAAAGACGGGTAAACGCCTGATGAAGTACCGACTATCCAAGTTACTAGTTTTATGCCGTGACTTAAGTAAGCGGAGAGTGAGCCGACGAATAATCCTGTGGCGGGTGAAAACATGTCCCAAACTACTGATTGGGCCACTCCTGCCGCTATGAAGAGGCTGATTCCGCTGCCTAGACCCCAGCCTTTCTGGATAAGCTCATCCATGAGCATAACCATCAATCCAGCGGCAAGAAGTTGGAAAAAAATAATTAGCGCTGTTGATCCCGCGAGGGCGCCGAACATGCCGCTTATGATGTATGCTGCTGCTTGGATGCCTGTGAGAACGATGCTGAACACTTTGCTGGCGGATGTGAATAATCCCCTGTCCTCCGCGTTTGACATGTCGCATTCGATGATTGAGGACCCTGCAAGCAACTGCAGAATCAAACCCGCTGTAACGATTGGTCCAATGCCCAGCTGCATTAGGGTCCCGTTGTTAGAAGCAAAGATAACTCGAAGTTGACTAAACGAACTTGAAACTTCAGACGAAATCCCGTAAAGTGGGATTTGAGACATTACGAGGAAAATAACTAAGGTAAGACCAGTCCAGAAGATTTTCTCGTTGAAACTTACTTTTCGCTCAGGCTTTTTGATTTCTGGAAGAACTCTTCCAATTGGCTTGAAGAGACTGAGGAATCTTCCGGGCATTTAGAAGCTTTACTCTCCGTTGACTGGGGAGCCTACTATTTCTCCACCTGCTTTCTTGATTTTTTCCGCTGCTGATTTCGAGTAAGAGGGCACTTGTACGGTCAAGGCCTTTTTGATTTTCCCTGAACCCAAAAGTTTAGTGTAACCTAACGCTGCCAGATCAATTTGTGGCTTTTCCTTCTGGCTCGTTCGCGCTAGTTCTTCAAGCTTCTTTAGATTAATCGGGTTCTCGCGTCGATGAAGGCTTTTAGGCGAAGTAAAACCGCTTTTACCGAAATAATCAGGTTCATGGGTTACGACGTAGCTCCACAAGTGTTTGTGTCGCCCAACTTTTCTATGCCCTTTAGATCCTGCGTCTCGGTGCTGGCCTATCCTTCCGTAGCCTACAGTTCTTGAACCTCTGAATTTCCGTATTTTTCTAAGTTTATGCGGCATTTTGGTCAGCTTCTTTGTTTATTGCTGTTACGGCTTTTCTTAACTTTATTTCTAGCACACCATTCTTGAATTTGGTGTACATGATGTCTGGAATCACTACATTCGGCAGATTTAAACTTTTATAGTATCTTCGATCTTTCGATTTTGCCGACAGCGTGATTTTCTGGTCTTTCACATGAATTTTGAGGGTATCCTTATTAAACCCTGTGATTTCGGCTACGACAGTTATGAAGTTGTTTTCTTGAAATATGTCAATCAATGGTTTCTGCTCTTGGAATTTGTGACCAGTGAAGTTTTTGGATGGTCGAAAGCTTAAGGGAACGGATATAGATTTTATGCGATAAGCATGTTCAGGTCTAATCATTTTTGATCTATTGTTTTCAGATGATTGTTTGTCAAGATCTAACCATTTACGGTTTTTTGCGCTTCTACGCCATTTTGCGCTCGTGTCTTCCCCCTCCAATACCTAACCGATTTCAGAGTCGTAACTATAAAACGTATCGCACATAAACAAAGAGAAAACGCGCGGTTCCCCTGAAGCAGTTTTCCACTAAAAATGACGATTGCATGCTTGATAGTCCTCAGAACAGAACAAATAACACTGAACTCGAACATTCATTTTTCTTGCGACGGTTAATTACTGTTCCCTCTGGAACCTTGGATTAATGGTTTACTTATAAAGTGCATAGTTGAAAGAAATGCAAAATTAACGCAGATTAAATCATACGTTTTACTAAGTCGTTTATTGCTTCTCCACGGTAGCCAGCTTCGCCGCCTGCTTTGAAGCTTTTCTTAGTTTTGCCTTTGTATCCTTTGCTTGGCGGGTGCAGCTTGAACAACGGCTGCATTCCAGGTAATTTTTGGAATGCGACTTTGCAGTTTATTATAGCCTCTGATAGGTCGTCAACTGATTTATAGCCTGCTTTTTGGATGTATTCGTCGGTTAGTTTTTTAGCGCCTTCTAATCTTGCGCGTTTCTGCAGCATCATGGAGACCATTTCTTTTGTGGGTTCGCCCCAGGTCACGTAGTTGTTTACGCGCTGCAGCATTCCAAGGTAGTCTGGTCGACTGTCGATAAGCAAAGCGTGATTAGTGTGGGTCAGGTGCAGCAGTTCAAGAGTTTCGCGTACTTCTCGCTGGGCACTTACTGTTCCACGAACTCTAACGGCTACGAGGCATTTGCATTGGTCAGTTTTCTGCGCCATTTTACCTCACCCAGTCTACTTGGGTAATCAAGTAGTATGTTTTCTTTAATCCGTCGAAGATTGCGCAGGCGTAGGAGGGCACTGTTCTTGTCGAACCATAGCTTCTCATCCAGAGGTCCTTGACTCCCGCTAGACCCAAGATGACTTTGGCCACTTCGCTTGAAACCAAGCCTAAACCTCTGGGTCCTGGGACAATGATCACTCGGACGCCTCCGCATTTCCCTTCAACTTGGAATGGAATTGAATGTGGTTTGCCACATCCGCATTCCCAACTTCCGCATCCACGTTTTACTGGAATGATGTTTAAGCGAGCGTTCGCGGCTGCTTTTTCAATGGCGTTTCGTACTTGACTGGCTTTTCCTGAACCTAAACCTATGTAGCCGTCTCTGTTTCCGACTGCAACGATGGCTTTAAATCGGGATTTTTCGCCAGCGTCTGTTTGTTTCTGTACTAGGTTAACGTTTATGACTTCTTCCTGCAGGTCAGGAATTAGGGAGTCAACAATTTGAGGCTCTGAAATTTTTATACCGCTTAGGAATACGTCTTCTATTGTTGTTATTTTGCCTTCCTGGATCATTTTGCCCAAACGGGTTTTCGGTACCCATGTTTCCAGGTTACTTTGTCTGTCTCGTCTTTGAGTTTGACTCATGCTTTCTTTTCACCTTTCTTGCTTACCTTTGCTTTTGGAGCTTTCTCTTTTGGCGCAGCTTCAGCAACAGGTTTGCCGGCCTTAAATGCCGCTGTGATTTCACCCTTAACTTTGTTGAAGTGCTCCGGGAGTTTTTCCGGTGCAACACCCTGTGCGATGTACTTTGAGAATTTTGCGTTGTACTCTTCCGACCCCACACCTAAGCTTTTAGCGTACTTCGCTATGTGTTCGCCCTTCATGCGTTCCTTAACGATTTTCTCTTCACTGTGAGGAACATCCACTCCGGCATCCACAGTTCCGCTTAACGCCGCGAAAACTTTGGCGCCTTTAGTGGGAGCAATCAAGCCTATGTCTGAAATGGCTTCTTTTACGCCTGCAGCTTTCGCCTTTAGACCGCAAAGATAACCTGTAAGGTATGCTGATGAAATGTTGCCAGATGGAGCTTTCCACCCGTAGGTTTTGCCTAATTCACGACTGTTAGCTGCGGCTAAGACCTCGTCACCGTGAGGTTTCGCAATGGCTATTTGCACTGTAATATTCTTTAGTGAAGCGCGTGTGATAAGGCGAGGCCTTCCGGAAGTAACCAAAGCCTTACGTGCTTGGTAATCAGTTTTTCCTTCCCGCCTACGCCTTAATTTTACTCTGTAATTGCCACTTTTTGCCAAATTAACGTTTCCTCCACAAATCGTTAGCTTTTAAATTGCGCTCTAGTTCAGCTATTGACTGGAATCTCCCGCTGCCAGCCATCCTGTAATATTGGCTGTACGTGTCTTCTGTTATTGTCCTGCTTGCCTTTAACTCGCGAAGCTTACGTCTAAGAGACCGAATCCTTATCATCCAAGCCTCTTTCTTAGTAACTTTTGCGTAGCCAGCTCCAGTTATGCTGCCGGGTCCACTTCGTCTACCTTTTGCTTTTTTTGATCTTATGACTTTAGCCCTTGACCTGCTTACGCCATTCTCAGGCATAGAAACAATAACTCTCTCATGGATCAGCTTTCTAACTTCCTCGCGTGTTATTGCGCTTTCAACATCATCCATGAATTCAGGGTTAATCCATACGCGGTTTTGCCCAATCTTTAAGATTTGAGCTGCTAAACGCCGCTGACTAGTTAGGTTGGTCATTGTTCTTTTTCTCCTTCTTTTTCCAGTTCTTGCTTAGACTTGGATTTCCTTGGTTTCTTGCCTTTTTTGGGCTTTTCTTCTTCAGCTTCTTCTTCCGTTTCCTCTGCTTGCTCTTCGCCCTCATGGGCTTCTTCCTTTTCAGCTTCTGTTTCCGCTATTTCAGTCTGCCCCGTCTCTTCGCCTTCAGCTTCTTCTTCGCCTTCTTTCTTTTCAACCGCTGCTGAAACTTTGACGTTTAAGATTTTGATGTTAAGTTCCTTGGCTTCCGCGATGATCGAGGCACGTTTTCTTTTGCCCACAGTATGGGCTATGCGCGCAGCTTGAGTTTTGGGGTCGACCTTGGATAAATCATTAACGTTGTAAACTATAACTTCCCTGTAGCCTGAAGGATGCAGGCCACTGGCGATTTTCGGACCTTTATAGCCGGTGCATGAACCCGGTGGCCAACCCTTGATTTTTCTACGGATTTTGTTATCTAATCCTCGGGGTCTTCGCCAGCTTAAACTGAATCTGTCGTATTTCCAGCTCTCTGCTCTCACGAACGCGGGTTTCTTGTTTCGTGTGCGAGCCCTAAGTCTGAGAGCTTCTCGTGAAAGCTTAGGTTTCTTTTCGGTTTTTTCAGCGACCATTAAGCAACTCCCTCGTTTCTTTCATAAACGTATATGCCGTCAAGGAAAACTCTTGGGTCTTTTCGCCTTACTCGGGTAGCTTGCTCAATGTTGGCGGCGGTTTGGCTTACGTCTTCTAAGTTTACGCCTTCAACAATAATGTCGTCAGGTTCGATCTTGATTTTGACGTCGCCTAGGGTTTTTACTCTGCGTTCTCTTCTTTCGCCGGTGAAGTTTTCGATCAGAATGGTTTTGCCTTGGAGTTTCACTGAGATTGGAAAGTGGGAGAAAACGATTTTCAACTTATATGAGTAGCCTTTTGTTACTCCTGTTATCATGTTTTGGATGTGCGAGTATATTGTTCCTACAAGAGCAGCTTCCTTCTTGCGTGGCCACTTTGCCCAGACGCGGATGGTTTTGCCTTCGCCCTCTATTGCGATTGGAGCAAAGGAGAAGTCTCGTGTTAAAGATCCTTTATCGCCCTTGAAGCTTATCTTTTTGCCGTCCATCTGGACGTCTACGTTATCGGGAACTTGAATGGTTTTGGATATTTCTGGAAGCCGCATGAATTATGACCTCTCAGTACACGAAGGCCAGCAGCCTTCCTCCAAGATTCTTTTCTTCAGCATCCCTGTGGGCTATTACGCCTTTGGAAGTGGAAACAACCATTATTCCGACGTCTCTGGATGGCAAGTACTTCTTTTCCCAATCTTCAAATTCGCCTACTTTGGCAGGGTAACGTGGCTTGATTGGTCCACACTTGTTTATTCTGCCAAGCAGTTGAACCTTGAATTTTCCAGAGCGCCCATCGTCGATAAATTCGAATTCGCCTATGTAGCCGTTCAGCTGCATTATACGCAGGACTCGCCCTAAAAGCTTGGAAGCAGGGCTAATTATGCACTCACGCTTGTTTCGCATCTCGTTGTTTATGATGGTTATCAAACCATTCGTTAAAGTATCCATATTTTTAGCTCCTACTCATATTTTTTGAAACCAAGTTTCGGGGCTGCCTCCCTGAAACAGTGCCTACATAAATATAAATTGTACCGTCGAATAACCGGTCCATACGAGCCGCATCTAACGCAGGGTCTTGAACCTTTACCGTATTTTCGCACTTTCTTAACTTGCTGTTTTCCCATACATTCATCCTCTGTTCCTATACGATTTCTACTCCTAATGTTTGTCTGATGAAGACAATTGATTCCTCGGGTGTTAGCATGTGGCTTGTGCCGATTGACTGCTTTTGTTTCCTTCGAATCTTTACCCGTTGACCGGGACGGTTAACCGTTACACAAATGTCCATGCCGAAGATTCCGATTTCAGGGTCATATTTTACTCCTGGAATTTCGATGTGCTCTTTAAGGCCGAAGGCGAAGTTACCTCGCAGATCAAAGGCTGTTTTGGAGACTTTGTTGTCAACGACAGGTAACACTTTCTTGAGGAAATTGATTGCAGCTTGCTTTCGTAAAGTTACGACAACCGCGATTGATTCGCCCTCGCGTATGCCAAAGTCCCTTATGGTTTTCTTCGCTTTTTTCTTAACAGGAGTCTGACCGGTGATTTCTTTGAGCACTTTGTTAGCTTTTTCGAGAGGCTCGCCTGATTTCCCAACGTTAAGGTTCACCACAACTTTTTCGATGCGTGGTCTAAGCATCGGATGTTCTTCCCAATTCTTAACCACTGCTTCCTCAGACAACTGCGTTTACCTCCGCCAAGCCAATGAGGGGTTCAGTTTCGCCTATTGAGAAGATAAAGTCCATGATTGTTTGGTAGCGAACACCTTTCGCGTCTTCAACGACCACTAGCGCCTGACGCCTCTTTTTTGCTTCAGTTTTTTCTATTTCAACGATTTTGCCGTTTTTACCGATATTTTTTCCGCCGGTAATCACAGCAAAGTTTCCTTCCTTTGTCTTCAACAGAGACGCAACTTGTTTCTCTGGATAAGTAACCTTTAGAATGTCAAATGTTTCATAAGCAACTTCGTTGGACTTCTTGGGATCCGCAAGCTTCACAAGCATATTTGACCCATCATGCAACGCGATTTGAACGCCGTTTTTAACAGTTGTCTTGTCCTCAACGCGAAGCAGCTTAAAGTTTGCTTCTTCCTTGCTGATTGGATTCAAAACAAGCCCTTTGTGAGACGGCATTACCCGATAATACTTGTCTGCGTCAGGCATTGATATAACATCCATCAAGCCAACTGGGAAATCGTCTTTCCGCCGGATTTTCCCGTCGACCAGCACTTTGCCTTCCGACAGGATCATTTTGGCTTCCTTGCGTGTCTGTGCAACGCCCAGAATGTCCCGTAGAACAAGCGTTAAAGGTAAGCAACTTTGGAGTGAATGTGAACCGGATGAGGGCTTTAGTATCCATGGCTTTTCTTTCCTGTGAATTGGCCAGAATTTTGGAGCTGGCTTACGTTTCAATCTTGCTGTTTTTCCTTTTTTACCCAAAATTATTGTCCTCCTCCAACTTCTTTAGAAGCTTTACGTTTAGCACGCGGTTTGGCCGTCTTTTTCTCAGCCGCCGCCTTTTCGGCAGGTGCTTCTGTTGGTTCAGCTGTTTTCATTGCTGCCGGCTTCGGCTTAGCTGCTTTCTTAGCAGGCACCTTCTCTTTCACTGCTTGAGCGCCTTCTTCTTTTTTCGCTACCTTTTCCTCTGGAACTTCTTCTTTTCTAGCGGCGATTTTCTTGGCGGACTTTGTCGCAGCAGGTTTCTTTGCTCGCGGTTTCTTCGCCGCTGGAGTCTTCTCGGGTTCTTCCTCAACTTCTAGGGCTTTTTCGGCGGGAGCTTCTTCTATTGCAGTTTCAGGCAGGGCTTCTTCTTTGACGGGTAACGCTTCTGCAGGTTTTTCTTCTTCGACTTCCTTGACCTTTTTCCCTGCTTTCGCAGGAGCTTCTTTGGCTTCCTTTGGCACGGCTTTCGGCTTTTCTTCTTTCTCAGCCTTTTCTATTTCTTTCTTTCTGGCAAGAATGTCTTTCCGCCACTTGTCGTCTAGGTTGAGGTTCCTTATCTGAACTTTAGACGGATGGATCGGAAGGAAAATGTTTGTGCCATCCACTTTTTCCCGTGTCAATCCTTCCATGTAAATTCGGTATTCGTTCAGGGCGACTCGTGAAACTTTGCCTTCGAAGCCCTTGTTGTCGCCGCGCATTATGCGAACTGTGTCGCCTTTTCTGACTGGAAGGGTCTTGGACCCCCTTGAAGCAGCAAGCTCGCTTGAAAGCGGAGCTGACATGAGCTTGTGGCGAATGTGGGCAGGAGCGTTGAAAAGCCTCTTTCGCTGTTTGCCCGGATTCTTTACACGTTTTGTCTTCTGCATAATCTTGCACCTATACGATAATGCTTGAGGCACTTGCGATTCTTGGCCATCTTTCAGCTGCCTCTCTCGCTACTGGACCTCTTATTTCTGAACCTTTCATTTCGCCTTCAGGAGTGATGATTACCGCTGCGTTATCTTCAAATTGTACCCAAACGCCATCTACGCGTCTGAAAGTTTTCCTTTGACGGACAACCACTGCTTGGAAAATCTTTTTTCTCATGTCTGGCGATCCTTGCCTAACTGACACTGTGACTTTGTCGCCTACAGTGGCTGACGGGTAACGTCGAAGTCTGCCTTTATAGCCCATTGCCTGGATCAAACGCAGGACACGTGCGCCGGTGTTATCGGCGCATCGCAGCTCTGAACCTGACAATAGACCACGGCTGATTTTGTTTCCGTGAGAAAGCATTCCTTTTGCGACAAGTGCTCTTTGTTTCGCTTTTGCAGCCATTCTACTTTTCCTCCTCTAACTTTTCGACAACAACAAACGAAACCGTTTTGCTGATCGGTCTGCACTCAGCGATTCTTACTCGATCTCCTTCCTTGACGTCAATACAAGGTGGATTGTGTGATGCGATGTGACCATGCCTTCGTTCATACCTTTGGAATTTTGACGCGAATTGCAAGAACTTTCTATCAACTATGACAGTTTTATCCATTTTTGCAGTGTGAACTATGCCGTCAAGTACACGTCCTCTTATAGCAAGAGTTCCATGGAATGGACAGTTTCGGTCGTCACATGTTTTTTTAGGTTGTTTAAAAGTCATTGACATTACCATAACCTCTTAATGCTTTTTTTAAGTCGGTCCTCCGTCCTGCCGACCAAAAGTTTACCGTCAATTTGTACTATTGTGCCATCGTCAAACTTGAAGTTGAAGATGGCTGATTCCTTGATTACGTTTCGCCTTTGACCTTCACCCAGGAAGGTGAATGTGTTTCTTGTTTCCCCAATTACTTTGCCGCTGATGCCGACGTAATCTTCATGTGGGCTTTTGGCAACTTTGCCTTCAAGCCCAATAAATTCGTACCTGATAATGTCCGGGGTCACTTTCATTAAGCCTCGGTCTCCTCAATTTTTTTCTTAGTCTTAGGCTTCTTCTCAGCCGTTTCAGCTTTTTTCTTCGGCTGTTCCACTTCTTTCTCGGAGCCCTTTCGGATACCGAGTTTGATTTCATTGTCCACTGTGAGTATTTGAGCGATTGTTTTCCGAATCTCTCTTACTTTCGTGGGATTCTCAACGGCGCCACCAGCCTTCACCATTGTTTTAATGCGGGCTAGTTCAGCACGCAAATCAATAAGTTTCTTCGATCTATCCTCAGAAGACATACCTTGGATTTCTTTGAGACGAATGATCGCCATTACTCTTTTGCCTCCCTACGCTTCGGTTCATCCTGAACTTCCTTTGCTTGCACAGTTGGCTCTTCGGCAATCTTTTCTTCGCGTTCAGTTTGCGATTCTGCTGGCAGTGCTTGGGCTTGCTCTGCAGTTGCCATAACTTCCTCGGGTGGCGCAGCCTCTATGATCTTGATTCTATCAGGGAAATATGCGTCCGGTGGCATGATCTTTACTCTCACGCCGATGATGCCTGGTTTAAGTTGTACGTGAGCTTCGGCTTTTTTCATTGCAACAAGCGCAGGTTCTCCACATCTCGGGAAATAGCCAGCACGGAACTTTTCGAAGCGTGCCCGTTCAGTCGTGAGTTTTCCACTTATGACTATTTCAGCGCCAAGTGCGCCTGCTTCCATAACCTGGTTGAGCGCCCAAAAACCAGCACGCCTAAAGTGAACACCGCGTTGAAGTGCTGAGGCAACACGTGATGCGATAACGTAGGCGTTGAATTCAGGGACCTCAATTTCAGAAACTGAAATTTGAGGGTTAGCAACTTTAAAGTTTTGTTCCAGCGAAGAAGCAAGGTCTTTTATTGTTTCTCCGCCTCTACCTATGACTAAGCCTGGACGCATCGCGTAGATAACCACGTGGGTTCCAAGCGGGGTTTTAGAAATGTTTACTCCGCCGTATCCAGCTCGGTCAAGCTTTTTCTGTAAAAATTCATCAATTTCCGTTTTTTTGATTGATTCAGTGATGAAACGTTTGACTATACTCATTTATTTTTCTCCTGAGGTGGGTTTTTCATCAAGCACTATTTCGATGTGCGTCGTTGTGTCAAATTTCGGCGAAGACGTTCCCTGTGCTCGTGGCTTGTACCGTTTAAGTTTGATGCCCTGATAGGCTGCCGCGTGAATTATGCGTAAACGGTCAACATCTAAACTCTTGTTTTCCGCGTTCGCCTGAGCAGACTGCAAAACATTCAGGATTAGACCGCATGCTTTAATGGGGTATCTTCCAGAAAAACTGTTTACTTGCCCGTGCCTATGAGGCAGTTTCTTGTTATACCTCATGTAAGGAATTGACTTCTTTTTAGCCTGAACATCACGCAAATATTGCTTCGCATTGGTCAACATCATCCCTTTGATGGCGTGGCAAACCTCACGGGATGCCTTATGGGATATTTTAAGTTCTCTGCCGCTTGCTTTCGCTGTTTTTTCCTGATTAAGCATTTCGTCGATTACCGAGTATCCCCATTTTGGCATTTTTACATCTCCGATGCGCATTCAAACACGTAAAAGCAATTTATATGGCTTTCCGTATCAAAACAAAAGTTTTCGACCGAGTCGACTACTTTAGTTAGCCCTT
>Ga0187874_10003028_pt1 | contig 12126 bp, 8 predicted proteins | sample June2016WEW_16_1_3_FD_132993 | JGI IMG/M metagenome (GOLD analysis project Ga0187874, IMG submission 132993) | Peatland microbial communities from SPRUCE experiment site at the Marcell Experimental Forest, Minnesota, USA - June2016WEW_16_150 | ecosystem: Environmental > Terrestrial > Soil >... | reverse complement strand
TTAACGTTTCCGGACTATGCGTATCTTCAACCACGGAACCGCCTGAAGGCGGGACACCAAACGCGCCAGCGTTCGCGATGCGCGCCAGAATCGAGCACGCCAGTGTCAGGGTATATCCGGCGACAAGGCAAAACGGCAGCAACAAAACCGCGGCGCTCACGACGGTTCCAGTCACGCCCACCTCTGCGCCACGCGCGAAGACCACGTTGCGCAGGGCACGGACGGCAAACACCTGCGCCAATGGAATTACAGCGATGAAAATTTGCGCGGTGAACAGGACGGCCAGAGGATTCCGGAGTTTGTCAGCCATCCGGCCCAGCGAAGTTCCCAGACCCGTAAGCAGCAGCCAGAGGCCGAGCGTGATGCCCAGCACCATTTCATTGCCCGCAAAGGCACAGAGCAACTCGCGCATCAGCGCCAACTGCGTCATCACCGAGGCCATTCCCAACCCGGCGAGCGCCCAAAGCACCGGCAGCCTGCCGCGTGGTGAAACTTTACACGGCCTGTCGCGTGGTGAAACTTTACGCGGCCTGTCACGTGTTGAAACTTTACGGGGCCTGCCGCTGTCAGCAGGCGGGAGATTCGGGGTGTCAGCGGCCATCAAACATTCCTTTTACTTTTCCGATTCCTTGAACGCTTCGACCCGATAAATGAGGACCGACGTGCCGGGTTTGCGCCAATCCCCGGGCGCGCAGCCCGCCTTTTCGGAAAGGCGATTCAGGAACTCAACCTTGTCCGGCAGTTGCTCCCAGACCTGGGGTAGATATGTCGCGCCACGACCGTCAAGCTTGAGCACCACGCCATCCTTGCCGGGCTGCAATTTGTCCAGCAAATCTTCCGGCGAAGTGAACGGCAACGGTTTCGGCTCGGTCAACACGCTGATTTCAATTTCAAGCTGGTTCAGTTCCCCCGGTTGCACCGGCCGGAAACGGGGATCTTCCAGCGCGGCACTCCGGGCGTTGTCCTGGATGGCCCGATAAAGCGACTCTTGCGGAAAGATGTGGCCGATGCACCCGCGCAACGCCCCTGCCTCAGTCAACGTGACGAAACAGCCGCGCGGCTCGCGAAATTTTGCCGGCCAGTTGTTGGTGTCCGCCAGCGGGGAACGGCCCGGCGCAACGGCTTCCTTCAATGCCCGCCGCGCCAGCTCGAGGAGTTGTTCTCTCTCCGTTGGGTTGAAATTCCCCTGCGCGGGCGCGTAGAACGCGATCGCTGCGTAGCCAACAACACCGTGGCTCTTGTCGCCCGAGGTGTCGCCGCTGTTGCGATAATCCAGCAACCGCGCCTGCCATCCATTCTGGTGGGCCAGGTGCAGCAGCGCCAGAATGGGTAGTTTGCCGCAGGCCTCCTGGGACTCCATGGCCCCGATGTCCAGACTGCACATCGCCTTGACGCAACGGGCATCCAGTTCTTTGGCGTCGTCATAGGGATGGTAGTGGCTCAAATCCGAACTCACCACGAGCAGGGTTTTGTCGTCGAGTTGTGTCGCCACCGCCTGCGCCACCTGCGCGGGATCCACGTTGCCGAACACCACCGGCAAAATGGCGAAATTCGTCAAAACCTTTTGCAAAAATGGGACCTCGACTTCGGCGGAATGTTCCCAAGTATCCGGCGTGTCTTTGCCCGGGTCGGGTGCCGGCTTGGATGACTGCTGCCACCAAGCGGGACGTTGCACCGGACAGCAAGGCTCGCTGAGGCAGGGACTGATTTTTGCCAGCGCCCTGGCTTTGGGAGAGATTGGCACCAGCCCGAGCGGCGTGCGATAGGCATCCACCGCCGGGACCGACGCCCCGTCAAAAAGCGCGTAATGGCTCGGAGCCAGAATGATTACCGTGTCGTATCGGCGTCCAACCAGATTTTTGTAGGCGTAGGCCTCGGTCGGGCCGGAAAACTCGTAGCCGGCATGGGGACAAACGATGGCTTTAAGGTTACCAACCGGCTCGACGGGTGCGGCGGCGAGCAGACGGTCAATCATGCGTGACAATTCGACCGGGTCTTTCGGATAAAACAGCCCCGCCACGGCCGGTTCCCGCACCAGTTGTTTGGCGACAACCTTGGGCGTTTCGACCTGTGCCAGGCGTTCACCGCCACGGAACGTTTTTCGTTCCATCGGCGCCAACAGCACCGCCGTCAGCACTGCCGCAATGATTGCACCCGCCAGAATGAACCAACTGAGCCGCTTGACGCGGGACACGCGCCCCGCCGGTTCACCGCTCGCCGCTCCAGTGAGAAACAAGTTTAGCATGAAGTTCATAAACATTCTTTGATTTGAGCCGAGACACTCTTCGGAACAGAAACCTCTGTGCAAACGACAAACCACCCCTGTCGTTCGGAATGCCGGTTTTCAGCCAGCTTTCGGACCAACTCGCGCCAACCCGCCAGCACCAACCCGCTCATGCCCCCCTTTTATCAAATCGCGGCAACCCATTCAACCACTCAAGGAAATATTCAAGTTTCTTTTTAAGTAAGCTCCACCAAAAAACGAGCGTCCGCTGATGAGGTTTGTGCCGCCCATATAATTTCCATGACAAACCGCCGGAATGGTGTTTGGATATCAAAGTGAACTTGAGCCTGCTGACGGGAAACAAATATCCGTAACAATGAACCGGTTTCAGATCATGGACGCCGAAACCGTGAAGGAGGGCACCGGAATGGTTACTATCCGTGTCCCCCGCAGCGAATTTGACCTTTTCCGTCGTGCTTCGCCCGGCTGGCAGCACGTGTACATCAAGCTGAAAGCGAACCAGCGCGTTGCGGCAGGGATCGTCGAGAGCGTTAGCTTGGGCGCGGGGGAAATTCAAGCGGATCCGGCATTGCGTCAGGAACTCGGCGTCCCGGCAGGAACAACCGTTGAGGTGGAACCTTTAGTCCCCGAACCGGCCACCGAAGTTGAGCTTGCATTCCCCAAGGGGCAAAGCGTCAAGGATATGACCGAGTTGTGCCGGACGTACCTACTGCTCCAGCCGTTGGTCAATGGCACTGTTAAACCGATGTTTCTATACAGCGGGGAACGCGTCACGGTAGAAATCGTGAACGTGACGACCAGCGATTTCCGCATCTTTACGGCAAACACCCACATCGTCTGCAGTGAGAAACAGGCATCACTGAAGAAGCTCGGCTTCCGCGACGTGGGCGGCTTGGACCGCGAAATCGCAGTTTTGCGGGAACGGATCATGCGCCCGCTCCAGCACAAGGAACTGTTTCAGTCCATGGGCATCCGCGTGCCCCGAGGCATTCTATTTACAGGACCACCAGGCTGCGGGAAAACTCTGCTTGCCCGTGCGCTGAGCCACGAAATGGGAATTCACTGCCTAGAGGTGCGCGGGCCGGAGGTCTTTGCAGGTATTTACGGAGAGAGCGAGAAGCGCGTTCGTGAACTTTTCGCCGAAGCGCGCAAAAAATCCCCTTCATTGTTGCTCATTGACGAAATCGACGCCATGGCGCCATCGCGGCAAAGCACCCACGGCGATCTCGAACGAAGGATCGTCACTTCGTTGCTGGCCGAAATGGACGGGCTTCGCGATGCCGGCGAGTTGATCGTGGTGGCCACAACGAACGAACCGGACTTGTTGGACCCGGCGTTGCGGCGACCCGGTCGCCTCGATTTCGAGCTGCACATTGGCGCGCCGGACCGCACCGCGCGGCTGCAGATTCTCAAAATCCACTCCGCGCGCATGCTCTTGAAGGATGTCTCGCTCGAAGAGGTTGCCGCCCGCGCCCACGGGTTTAGCGGGGCTGACCTGATGAATTTGTGCCGCGAGGCGGCGTTCAACGCTTTGCGGCCAGCGTTGCACGATGGATGTGAGGAAACTGACCAGCAACGACTCCGCTCAACCCTTATTTCAATGGCAGATTTCGACTTGGCTCTGAAAGGCCTGCGACCTTCCGCGCTGCGCGAGTTCGCAGTCGAGGTCCCCAGCGACCTTTCTTGGGAGGACGTGGGCGGTTTGGAAAACGTCAAGTCCGTGCTGGTCGAAGAGATTGTTCGGGCCATCGCGGATCCGGAAGCTTTCACGCGCATGGGAATCCGTCTTCCGCGGGGCGTCCTGCTGTACGGGCCGCCTGGCACTGGCAAGACTTTGATGGCCCGGGTCATAGCCAACCGCGCCGGTGCCAATTTCATCTCGGTGCGCGGTCCGGAGATGCTGTCAAAATGGTTCGGCGAATCCGAGCAGCGGTTGCGTCATTTGTTCGCTCGCGCGCGGCAGGTCAGCCCCTGCATCATCTTCTTCGATGAGATTGACGCCATCACTGCCGCGCGTGGCAATAGCGTCAGCGACGCTGGCGACCGCATCGTGAACCAGTTGCTCACAGAGATGGACGGCTTTCAAACGGATACCAGAATCTGTGTAATCGCGGCGACCAATCGGAAGGACATCCTCGATCCGGCGCTGCTGCGGCCAGGTCGGTTTGACTACATGTTCGAGGTGGCACTGCCCGGTCCGCCTGAACGCGAGCAGATTCTCCGCATTCACCTCCGGGGCAAGCCGGTGGCCGACGGGTTGGACTTGGAGGCGTTGGCTTCCGACGCCAAGACCAAGGACTTTTCGGGGTCCCATATCGCCGAAGTATGTCGTCGCGCCGCACTCGAAGCCCTTCGGGAACGATCTTTTCGTGCAGAAGGAGCAGCAATAACACAACGCCACTTGCTTACAGCGGTCGAGCTTGTCAAAGACAACATTGAGAATTTGGAGAAGAAGATCCGAAGAATAGGCTTTGGAGCCGGTACCGACTGATTCCGAAGCCGATCCCGAATCGAACTGAGCAAAGTCATGAGCAATCTTTGGTTGGACTGGCCGCCTACGAAAGTGCCACCCGAAAAGCCCAATATCTGGCTTCGAGGGCAGGATGGCGGAGTGCTGTTTCTAAACACGCAGCACTCACACGTCGTGCCTTTGTTCCTCAGGCCGGAGGCCGCAAAGGTTGTTGCGGCTGCGATCCAGAATCGTTTTGGTTGTACGGTCGAGATTCGATGTGTAGTCGGTATTTCACGGTCGGATTTCGAACAAACACTTCGCGGGGGCAACGAGTTGCAACCCTCGAATCTCGAATACCACTTTGTTTGGGAGGACCAACCTGAATTTCTTTCGCTGCTCCTAGATCTCAAGATTAACGTCGGTGTACGATGATATTTCCTCATCACAATAGTAACGCTCTGGATAAAGGGTTCTCGTGTAGTGCTACAAACACCGACATTGCCACGGCTTGGCACAATCTTGCTAAACCACACGTTGCGAGATTTTTTCATGACTAATCGAGCTGTACTCGGGATTGACCTCGGCACTTACAACAGTGCGGCGGCGGTGCTCACGCCGACGGGTGAGATCAAGCCGGTCGCGGCCGAGCCGGGTCGGCGATTTTGGGCGTCGACCGGCGAGAGCATCAAGCCATTCCCTTCGGTGGTCGTGTACCGCCCCGACGGCGTGGTGCGCGCTGTCGGTTACGAAGCCAAAAAGTTGGCAGAGACCGAGCCGCACTTCGCTGTTTGGGGAGTGAAGCGGCTGTTAGGCAAGACCTACAAGGAGGCCCTGGCGCACTGCGAACTCGACCGGATGCTGCTCACCGTCGAGCCTGACGGAACCACTGGACGGTGCTTGTTCGAGATCGGGGATAGAGAGATCCAACCCGAGGATGTTTGCGCTGAGTTGCTGCGCTCGATCCGGCGCGCGGCAGAACGCGAATTTAAGTTGGTCTTTCCGGAGGTGGTGCTGTCTGTGCCCGCGTATTTCGACGCCATTCATGTCGGGGCGCTCAAGGATGCGGCGGGTCGGGCTGGATTTGACCATGTGGACACAATCCCCGAGCCGGTCGCCGCTGCGTTGGCGTTCAACATCACGGTCACACCCCGGCCTTTGAATTTCCTAGTGTTCGATCTAGGCGCGGGGACGCTCGATGTTACGGCGGCTGAAGTCTGGCGCACCAAGCCAGGTCCGGGGGGGCTGAACTGCCGGTGTCTCAAGGACACCGGCGACACTCATCTTGGCGGGTTAGACATGGACGACCGGTTGGTGGAATACTTGATTGGCGCGATGCAACTGGATGGGCTTGGCGATGAAGACCGACTGAGGTTGCGCCGCGCGATCGAGGGAGCGAAAATTCGGCTCTCCACCGAGACCACCGCCACCGTGCAGTTTGAGGTCGGCAGCAAGCACGCCATCTACGAGTTGTCACGGATCGAGTTCGAGGGCGCGCTGAAAGGAGCAAGCGGTGCTGATGACCGGAACCTCATCGAAGCGTGCCGGCAACAGGTCCTGCTAGCACTGAATGGCGCAGGCTGGACTGCCGAGAGGGTGGAGCACCTGCTGCTGATTGGCGGTCCGACGGCGATGCCTTGTATCCGCAGGATGCTCGAAGAGATCTTCCACCGTAATCCCACCGTTTTGGCACAGATCCGCCAACCCGGCACCACGATGACGGAAGGCGTGGACCCAATGCTGGCTGTTGCGAAAGGAGCGGCCCAATCTCACGGCACACAACTCACAAAAATCCATCCCTACGGATATGGTTTCATAGATGTGCGCCTCGAACCGGTCGCAGATCAACCCGTCAACAGGGTGCATCGCGTGCCGCGGATCTTGGTGGCGCGCGATTCAGTCTTCCCATCCGAGCCTGTCACGGTCACCCCGGACAACCCGTACTACCGGCTGGATCACATCTTTTCGATTGAGATCATTCAGCACGTCCCAAGCTCGGAGATCGGCACGCCCAGTGTGTCAAAGCAGGAATTTCGGTTCCTCGGTGAGCATCAACTGGGCTTCGCCCGCATCCCATACTTGATGCAAGTCTCCATGCGGCTGAATGAGAACGGGGAACTGGAGACGACGTTGCGAAACCTTCTGGGCGCGGAGTTGGCCACCTATGTGGGCGTCGGCTCGTTGAGCCGTCACCCGATCGAGTTGCCTACTTCCAAGATCGAAGCGCAAACATCCAGCGGTCATACCCCCTTGCGCTTTGTCCCCGAAAACGCCGAGACTGTAAAGCGGTGCGCCTCCGGCATTTTGTCGTTCATGCACGCCAAGACGCGCGCCCGTCCGAGCGCAGACCCTTACCTATTGGAAAGCATGGAGAGGCTTCAAGCGATCATCGGCTGTTGGGGAAGCTCACTGAAGGACGAAGTCAACCAGGTGTTCAACACAGCGCAGGAAGTACTCTCACGAGCTTTGGAACTCAAGGTGATCGAGCCTAACGAACACAACCGGCATAACGACGAGTTGGTGGCAGCTCGGTGTACCTGCTACCACCAGGAGAAAACTTGAGGGCTTCGGTATGGTGAACAGGGCGTTGATCTCCAGCATGCGTTGCCGCGTTTGCCGGCGAAGGCGGCTACAGTTCAAACCCACCGCGTGGTTGTATCGGTCGTTGCATAGTTTTGTCCTGCATCCGCGCAACCGCATCGTGCGATTCGGCACTGAGTTCAGCCTTTGTGGGAGGTGCTGGCGCAAGATGTGCCGGCAACACTACGCCGACTTTGCGAATGCCAATCTCCTGATGCTCCGCGCGTGGGCAGCGATGGACACGGATCTAGTGACCGCACGGGGCTGGGCGACCGAAGCCATTCAACGAAATCCGGCACTGATTATGCCCTACGCCTTGCGGGCGCAGATCGCAGAAAAGCAGCAGGACCTCCCACAAGCCATTGCCGATTGGAGCGCCCTGCTCCGGCTCGAGCCCGATAACGTGGACGGCTTGATACATCGGGCGGAGTGTCAGTCCGCACAAGCCGCCAAGGTGAAATCCCAGAATGAGGCCGTTGCGCTGCGGGGGTCTGTAGCGAGCGATCTTCAGAAAGCGCGGCAACTGCGTCCTGACATTTTCAACCCTCCCCCAACCACACCCCCAGCAACGAGACCGTCACTGTCGCCTCCACCCAACCCCACGGACACGCCCAATCCGATGGTGTTGTTCTCGTTGGCCCAGGACCTGATGAAACAGGAGAAATGGGCCGAGGCACGCAAGCACCTCTCTGAAGCCATCCGTCTCAATCCGTCCTTAACCGGTTTTCTTTTGGCCCGGGGTTTGTGTTCCAGGAGTCTGAAGGAGTTGGATGTTGCTCTTGCCGATTACGACAAAGCGATTACTCTGGATGGGCAACACTCCGGCGCTTGGCACGAGCGAGGCGTCATCAAGGTTTTGAAGGCGTATTCGATAGATGACGAGCGGCTCGCGTCCGGCAGTCCGGAGAAGGGGAAGTACTGCCCCCAAGCCGTCCAGTGGTTCAACAACGCCCTGACCGACTACCGGAAAGGCGCGGAATTGGAACACAACGCTTCCGCTGACCTTTCAGTGTTGGAGTTAGAGATCATTCTCGACAAGTACCGGGATGCAGTGGGTACAGCGGCAGAATCTTGGGGACGCATTCAGCAACCGGGCTACAAGATCGTATGCGCTTGGCTCGGGGCTATTGCCTACATCCTCGCCGGCAAACGGCAGAACCACTGGCAACCCTTCCAAGACTTTCTGAGGCAAGACCGGAGCAGACCCTTTTGGGAACCGGAGCAGATTGACGGTTACTTAGGACGCTTGCAAACCGAAGGGTGCTGCCCACTGGATCGACTGAAAAACACCAGGGAGATTCACCAACTCTTCCTGAAACATTACTCATATCCGTAAGCTTCTTAACATAAATGATTCCTTAACAAACCAAGAGTGTCGGCCGACGGCTCTGGGAGCTTATCCGCCGCTTTCTGCCGCAAAGACCGACTACCCAAGTCCGGGTACGCAAGAGCTTGGAGGTCGCGCACCACCTTGCGCCGGTGGGGCCATCACTATAAGGAGGAGGTCAACGCGCTCTTCACGCTGGGCAAAAGCTTGCTCCACCGGACACAAGAACAAAAATTGCTCACCGAGAGCGAACGACACCGTTACGAAGATGAACTGGACGACACCGGCGCCGAGTGTTTTAATTACAAGAGCCCCCTGAGCGCCGTGCAGCCTGAAAACAAGTCCGAGGCTGCCATAGAGCGCAACATAGGGCGAAGAGGAGCACGCAAGCAGACACGAATTGACGACACACAGAATTGTATGTGAGGATTAACTATGGTTACATTTTCGTCCCCTGCCCATTGCTCAAAATGTGGGGGAAATGCTGACTACGATTGCGGGCCTACCGAACGAGTCGCATATCTTCGCCACTCAGACTTCCTGTGCTCCGCTTGCTTTCATAAAGGAATAAAATCACTTCTTGAGGCCCTGCGCGAGCAGGACCTGACACTCTGCCCGCGGTGCCAGAACACGCGTTATGATTGGCGGGTTTTTAGGCAACGGCACGATCACCGCCTGATACTCTGGCGGCGCCGCCACAACACGCGTCTGGGAGAACCCGCTCTTGATGCTTGCCCGACCTGCCGGGCAGAACTCCAGAGTGAGGCCGAGCGTAGATGGCTGGCCCGGCCGGTCGAGTCGCGCCTGTGGCGGTTCCTCACGAAGCGCCGGGAGATCGAACGGGACCTTTGTGAGCACGTCAATGCCCTGACTAGGCAGTTGGTTCACGCCTGGGTTTGCACTGGAATGCCTGTTGGCGCCCGACATGCCTCTGTGACGCCGGTTATTCGCGACGCGCTCCCCGGTCCAGCCAGTCTCTTCACTGAGCATTCAGCCTCGGCCTTGTTCGATGTGCCGGCGCGGCCGTCTGCCCTAGGGCCAGCCAGCGCCGATCAGGGTTCGCCACCAGCACTAGGGTGGAGAATTTTCGACGCGCTTCGACTACTCCAACAGGCCCAAGCCTATTCTCAGGCGCAAGACTGGCCGCGGGCAAAAGCGTGCGCGACCCAAGCCATCGAGGCAAATCCGAATCTGACCGAGGCCTATCTAATTCGCGCGATAGCCAATCGTTGTTTAGCGGATTTGGATTCGTCCATTGCCGACTACACCAGGGTGATCGAGCTGGACGAACATAACGGGTTGGCATGGATGTTCCGCGGGGCATGCAAGGCCCAGAAGGCCTCTTGCGCAGACGACCGTAGCAGAAGTGTTGAGTTGCTGGCGCAAGCGCACCCCGACTACCAGCGCGCCGCTGAACTCAAACCTGACGACGAGCAGGCGGGACTGGCGCTGCTTGAGCTCGAAATCTGCATTGGCAAGTATCGTGAAGCCGTCGGGACAACGGGAGAATGGTGGGGGCGCATACAGCAGCCAAACAACAAACTAGTCTGCGCCTGGTTGGGAGCGATTGCCATGATCTTAGCGGGCCGCCCGGTGCAGAAATGGTCTCATTTGCAGGAGTTTGTGCGCAACGATCGAACCATCCTCGGTCCGACTGATTGGTGTGTCGTTGAGATCGAGCGCTGCCTCGCCTTTCTGCAAGTGAAGCATTGCCCACAGTTGGCCGAAGTAAAGGCGATCCATGATCTCTTTCTCGGACATTTCGGACAGTCCGGTCCGGCTATCCGGTAACCTTCAGAGACAGAGGATCAAGCCCGTAGCCTCCATCTGGCACAAAATGTCCTACCTGGTTACCGCCCCTATGAGGGTTCCGATCCTCTCCTCCAAATTCAACGCCTGGATTTGAAGGCTTTGATATCATTGAAAGCGATTCATCCTTTCATCGTGCGAAACTGGCGCAAGGCGACCAGGGGATCAATTCGGGTCAGTAAAAAATGCGCCCGGTGATTTTCCCAACGCTGCCAGAAGGTCTGTGACTACTTTGTAGAACCTGGCCGGCTTTCGGTTTTACTCCCTTGTAGCGGCACTCGAATGACACGGATTTCCTCCTTGTTAAGGCTGTAAACCATCCAAAGTGCGTCATCTTTCCACGAGCCGTCATTGTTCCATTTTGAGAGACCGCGATGATAACTTGCGCCGGGATTTTTCGACTTGCCCGCGTAACGTCTGGGCGGTAAATCGCCGTGCAGCGCATGCGGGTCGCGGAAGGTGATGCCGTCATCGCTGGTCAACATCGCGAGCGGCCAGCGTCTGGTCAGGTCGGGATTGTAGATCAGCACATAGCGACCGTCAGATGTTTTCTGCCCCCACACTTTGCCCATGCCGGTGATGAGCGAATCCGGTCGCACTGGCTGATCCCAGGTTTTGCCGCCGTCGCGGGAAATCGTCACCCAACGTTTTTTGGCCACGCCCACAAGCGCTCCGTCGTTGCGCGTGAAGAAACACATCGCCTTGCCGAAGCCCCTGGCGTCCTCCTTCAATTCCTTGCCGCCATCCCAGTTCGCCGGGTCGTTCCACTTCATTCGCTGCGCCGGGTCGAGCAGCACACCGTAGTCTTGCTGTTGCAAAAACAGATGGTCAGCGAGCAATTGCCGGCACGCCCCGACAAAATCCTTGTCCGAACTTATTGTGAACAACGGCGGCTGATTTGTGCCGGCTTTGCCGTGCGGTCGCAAAGTGAACACGTCACCGAGCGAGTGGTCGGCGCGGAGTTCGCGCACCACGATGCCGCCCTTCACCTGCACGCTCAAATTTGTATCATTCTCGCGCAGGCCGGCGATGACGAGCATCCGCCCGTTCGGCGCGCGGAAGAAATACATCCGCAGCGCTGTGGAGACGCCTTGCGGAAACATCTCGACCGGCTTCGACCATGTCTTGCCGTCGGCGGACGAACTGATGAGTTCACGCGCAGGCCAGACATCCTCGTCGCGCTCGCAGGAATTCCAGCCGACGTAAAGCCGCCCATGCCAGGCAGCGATATCGGGATGATGATGATATGTCCACCCGAGTCCGTCGGCCAACTCCGGATGCTCCTTGTCCGCGCGGAAGACCGTGTAAGTTTCCAAGCCGGGCGCAACAGGCAGGCCACCGGTGGAGATGTCAAAATTCAACCTGGCCAATTCCGGCGCATCAATGTGCAGCGGTTCGTCCTGCTTTTCCGCCGCTTGCGTTGTCAGGCCGACAATTAAAAGGAACGCGGCCAATAACAAGCTCGCTCCGGGGTTAATTTTCATCAATAGGGCCGAATATGCTTGAACACAGCGTGAACAGCCAAGCAAAAGAGCGTCAACCGGAGCTGTTTCTGGTTGGAAAAGTTTCCTCGTTCGATTACGAACCCGGCCTCCAAATTCAACACGTGGTTTTGAAAGTTTTGATCTCATTGAAAGCGATTCATCCTTTCATCGTGCGAAACTGGCGCAAGGCGACGAAGGGATCGATTCGGGTCAGTAAAAAATGCGCCCAGTG
>Ga0187874_10003025_pt1 | contig 12140 bp, 10 predicted proteins | sample June2016WEW_16_1_3_FD_132993 | JGI IMG/M metagenome (GOLD analysis project Ga0187874, IMG submission 132993) | Peatland microbial communities from SPRUCE experiment site at the Marcell Experimental Forest, Minnesota, USA - June2016WEW_16_150 | ecosystem: Environmental > Terrestrial > Soil >... | reverse complement strand
GCCCGCGGACGGTATTTCTGCCTTGAATCGCTCAACGCGCACGATGGGAAAGCCTACGCGACGATTGCGGAACTGGATTTGCTCGGCGCGGACGGCAAGAACATCAGCCACGACGGCTGGACGGTGGCGTTTGTGGACAGCGAGGAACTCGAGAGGGAAGACGGCTCGGCGGAAAACGCGATTGACGTCCAGACGGAGAGCTTCTGGCACACCCAATGGGTCAGCGCCTCGCCCCCGCATCCCCACCAACTGGTGCTGGACCTGGGCCGTTCCCAAGTCATCACGGGCATCCGCTATGTGCCGCGTCAGAGTGCCGGCGGCGGTCGGATCAAGGACTTTCGCCTCTACGTCGGCGACAACCTTGTGGGCAAATTCTGATTCCCCCAGCGCGGCAAATATGTCCGTTCCGGGCCGGCTGAGGGTCATTTTTGCCGGTCATTTCCCCTTCCAAGGGCTGGTTTGGCCCTGTTTCCGGCCAAAAAACCCCGTGGCATGGCCGTTGCTTATGCCAGTAAGTCCGATGAGATAAAAGCATGAATACCTTAGAACTTATGGCACCGGAAACGCGCGCCACCAATGGAAATGACGTGATCCAGCTCCCGGACGGGCTGCTCGGATTCGAGGGCGTCAAGAACTACGTGCTGCTGACGCGCCCCGAAGAAGCGCCCTTCCTGTGGCTCCAGATGATCGATGACCCCAAACGCGCCTTCCTGGTCCTGCCGCCCCATTTCATTTTGGCCGACTACCAGCCCGACCTTAGCGAGCTGGATGTCGAGTTCCTTGACTTGATCGAGCCTTCCGACGCCTTCGTCCTCAACATCGTCACGCTGCGCGCCCACGGGCGGGCCACGGCCAATCTCAGGGGGCCAATCGTCATCAATCGACGCACTCTTATTGGCAAACAGGTCATCCCTGTCAATGCCTCCCAATATGCCTTACAGCATCCCCTTCCCGTTTCCTAAACGTTTTCATTCCCGACACGCCTATGCTCATCCTCTCCCGCAAGCCCGGCGAAAGTATCGTAATTGATGGCCGCATCACAATCAAAGTCATGCGCCTTGATGGCGACCTGGTCAAAATCGGCATTGAAGCGCCCATCAATGTCCCGGTGCATCGCCAGGAGGTCTATGATGAAATCCAGAAGAATAACCGGGAAGCCCTGACTCATCCCCGCGGCAAGCTGCCGCGCCTCTCCCCCAGGGCGGTCGCTTTGGCCTGTGACACTCCATCCCATGCTCATCAACACTGATCTCTCTTCCGATACCGCCGCTCTGGCCCGTTCCCAGAACCGGGCGGACACCAGCGCGCCGGCTGCCACCTCGCAGAACACTCCGGACGCCAGCCAATTGGACCCCTCGCTTCAGCGCCTGAGCGGCGCCTCGGTCGAGGTGCTGGACGCCGATTGGGAAATCCAGGATCAGGCCGGCGCCGACCAGGCCGTGTCCTTTGCGCGCCAGAACATCTTGAACCAGTCCGGGATGGCCCTGACCTCTCAGGCCAACCAATTGTCTCAAAACGTTCTCAGCCTGCTGCAACCCGTCGATTAATCCGGCCTCGTGCCGCGTTGAATTATGAAAGGATTCTCCACCGCGTCCGAAAACCCTGCTCTCTGCCAGCCCCACCCCGGCATCTCGATTCCCGAACAACTTATCGCCCTGGCCAACGAAGCCTTCGCCCTCGAAGCCCTGGCCTGCGGCTTCCTGGACAGGCCCGATGGCGACGCGCGCCCGCCGGAGGCCGGCGCTTACCTGGCCGACACGCAAAAGGCGCAGTCGGGCCGGACGGTGCCATTATTCAATAAACCAGGCCAGAAAAGCTCATGAGCAAGCCCGCCTCCGACACGCCCGGCGCCCCAATCTCGATGCCCCCACTGCCACCCAAGCCGGCGGCGGCCCCATTCGCCAATCCTCACCAGCAACACGAGGGGAAGGATGCTGAAGGCATACGAAAAATGAAACCCAGCCCCACGCTGAATACGATGAGTCCCATCCTGGTGAATACCTTCGATTACAACTCCTGCTCTGCCGGAGTTCGCGTGATGCACTATCTGGCCGCGCTGCTCCGTTCGGCGGACATCCCGGTGGCGGTGACAAGCCCGTGCTTTTACGACCCGACAATTCCAGTGCGCGCGCAAGCCCTGCCCGACGACATCGTGGTTTATCCCGACGCCACTCGGGGCAACGGCATCGGCGCCAATCGCATCTGCCGATATATGCTCTACTACGCCCACGCCTATTTCGGCGGTGACCGAATAGCGAAAGACGAATGCGCGATTGTCTATCACCACAATTATCTGGCCGACGTGCAAGCGCATTGCGACTCTCCGTTGACTGAGGAGGACGTCATCACCATTCCGATTCTTGACAGCGAGTGGTGCTTCCCGGAGGCAAAGACCATCGAGAACGTGCTTTACGCGGGAAAGGGGAGGGACAAAGCGCTGCCGCTAATGGATTGCATGCTTGTTCCTGCCGCAAACGCCCCTGAAAACAGCGGCGCGCCTTACGCGGACCATTATGCGCACATGAGGACACTGGCCATGCTGCGAAAGGCGAAGAACTTTTACACGCTGGACCCGCACACGTTGATGTCCTGCGAGGCCGCGCTGTGCGGCTGCAAGGTGTTTTACGCCCGGGACGATAACACCTTCGAAGAACAAAGCGACATCGTGGAAGAGTCCCGAAAGCAAGTGATGTCCCCCGAGCGCGATGTCGCCCTTGCGCGGAAGTTGGCCGACAAAATTTACCGGTTCTTTGAAACGCGGACCGTGGCGCAACCTGCCCTGGGGCCGTCTCGACCAATCCCGACCGACACCGGCGCGCCGGCTTTCACCCCGCAGAAAAAGCGCGCCGAACCGGGGCGGCTGGCTCACGCGCAAGCTGGTAGTCCAAAAATCAAGGTCGGTGTTCTTTCACTGGACCCTGATCGAACCGCCTGTGCATATCTCCGTTTGGTGGCGCCTTTGAATTATTTGCACGCCCAGGGCCGGATCGAATATCTGCCGCTATGTGAGGCGCAAAATGGCCGCATTACACTCAATCAAAAGAATTTCCAGCAAGTTCAACTTATCGTCATCCAGCGGACCATGCCGATTTGTATGCCGTTTCAGGTCTTGCGGGCCGCCATCAAAAATCCAGCGGCCAGAATAGTTTTTGAACTGGATGACGCGCTGACACTGGTTCCGGGCAGCCATCCAGCCTGTGGCCAGTTCCAGTTGATTCGGCCACAAATAGAGGATTATTTGCGGAATGCCGATCTGGTAACCGTTTCAACGCCCCAGCTTAAAGAGGTCTATTCATCCTATAACGACCACATCGAGGTTTTGCCCAACACCGTGGACCCCCAACTCTGGCTGCCGTTGCCGCCGAAGGCTCCGCAGAAGACGAAAGTCACCATTCTCTTTGCCGGCACGTTGACGCACCAGAACGACCTTGCTTTAATCGAGCCGGCGATTGAACGCATCATCCAGGAGTTCGGGGATAGAGTCGAGTTTCTGTTCTGGGGCAACCTGCCGGCCAGCCTCCACAACAGGCCCAGGATCAAGAGCATCGCCGAGTTCACGCCAGACTATCGGCAGTACGTCGAGCGGATGAAGACGCTGCCGGTGGACCTGGCACTTGTGCCTTTGGAGGTGACGCCATTCAACCGGACAAAATCTGACATCAAATGGCTTGAATATTCCGCCTGCAAAATCCCCGCCATTTTCTCGGATCTCGAGCCCTACAACCAGTCGGTCGTACATGGAAAAACCGGCTGGCTGGCGGCCAATACGGTCGAAGTGTGGCATGGCGCCATAAAGACGCTGATTCTGGATGATGGTTTGCGCCAAGCCATTGCCGAAAACGCCCATCAAACCGTCCTGGCGAGCCGCTCCTTGGAGGCAAACGCCGATCTTTGGGTGCAAGCGTATGAAAAGGCTCTCGCCTTGCCTCCGAAAACAGCCTTCCACGAACGGCCTGTAATCTCGATCATCATTCCGACTTTCAATAAAATAGAATTGACTCGCCGATGCCTCCAGACCATCTCCGCCCATACTCCGGCCCCGGCCCACGAAATCATTGTCGTGGACAACGGCTCGACCGACGGCACCCCCGATTTCCTCCGGGCCGAGGAAACGGCCGGACGCCTCCGCGCCATCCTGAATCCGGAAAACACCGGCTTCGCCAAAGCCTGCAATCAAGGGGCCAGGGCCGCGCGCGGCCATTACATTGTCTTCCTGAACAACGACACCGAGGTTCAGTCCAACTGGCTGGGCGCGCTTTTCGCCCTGGCCGAGGCCGATCCCGCCGTCGCCGCCGTCGGCGGCAAACTGCTTTATCCCGACGGCACCATTCAACACGCGGGCGTCGCCCTGGCCGATTGCTGGGACCATGATCCGTTGCTGGCCTTTCACCTCTTTGCCAAGGAGAAGGCGGACTTTCCCCTGGCCAACCAGCGCCGCGTCTATCAAGCCGTCACCGCCGCCTGCATGTTGGCGCGCAAATCGCATTTCGATCAGGTGGGCGGGTTCGACGAGGAGTTTTGGAACGGTTACGAGGACGTGGACCTGTGCCTGCGTTTCCAGGAACGCGGCTGGCTCGCCGTCTATGAGCCGGCCAGCGTCGTCATTCATTACGAATCCCAAAGCGGCCCGGAGCGGTTCCGGCGCGCCGCCGAAAACGTGGTGCGATTCCACCGCAAATGGCTGGAGAAAGCCACTCCGGACGTTATTATTGACCAAGGCGGCAAGAGCCAGGTTTGCCAGTCTTCGACCCTGCGCCTCTATGCTCCGCCGCCCGGAAAACTGGTTTCCATCATCCTCCTGGCCCACAACCAGCTCCGCGACACCCAGCAGTGCCTGGCCAGCATCGAAAAACACACCCCGCAGGCCCACGAATTGATCCTGGTCGATAACGGCTCGACCGACGGCACCACGCAATACTTTCGCCAATACGCCGCCCGGCGCGAAAACGTCCGCGTCATCTTCAATCGCGCCAACCTCGGCTTCTCCGCCGGCAACAACCAGGGCCTGGCTTGCGCCAAGGGCGACGCCATTCTCCTCCTCAACAACGATACCGTCGTCACCCCCGGATGGCTGGAGCGCCTGCTGGCCGCCTTCGACCTCTATCCCGACTGCGGCCTGGTTGGCCCCGTTTCCAATTCCGTCTCCGGCCCGCAACTGGTTTCCGCCGCCAATTATTCGAGCCTGGAACAACTGCCCAAGTTCGCCGCCCAGTGGAACGCCGCGCACGCCGGCCAATCCCTCGAGACGGCCCGCCTGGTTGGTTTCTGCCTTATGCTCCGTCGCGCCGTTTTGGACAAAGTCGGCGGCCTCGACCCGCAATTCGGCACCGGCAATTTCGAGGACGACGATCTTTGCATCCGCGCGGGTTTGGCCGGCTTCAAACTCCGCGTCGTCCTGGATTCATTCGTGCATCACACCGGGGGCCAGACTTTTAAAGGGGCCAAAATTGATTATCGCGCCAGCATGTTGCGCAATTGGGAACTGTTCAAAACCAAGTGGGGACTGGCGCAAGACGCGCCGCTGGAATTGGGCTACCGTCTGCCCTCGACCGCCCCCGCCGGCCTCGCTCTCCGCGTGGCGCCGCCCGATTTGTCCCGCACCCACGCCTCCGCCTTCGAGGGCCGTTGCTGGATCGACAAGACGCTCCCCCAGGCTGTCATAAAGAAATCTCCGCGCAAACCCGCCGCTCTTTCGCTCCCGCCTTGCGCCCTGGCCGGCCAGCTCGGCCCTGCCCGCGACCTTCTCCGCCGCAAGCAACTGCCCGCCGCCTGGGAAGCCGCCGCCGCCGCCCTTCTCTCCCGCCCGTACCATCCGGAAGCTTATCTGCTCCTGGGCGAAATCGCCCTCGCCGCCGGACATGGCGACGCGGCCCGGCTCTGCGCCCGGCACGCGCGCGAGTTGGCTCCGGGTTGGGCGCCGCCCAAACAGTTTCTCAAAAACCCCCCGCGCGGCAACGCCAGGCCGCAATGGCTCAAGCTGCCGCCGGCCCTGGACAACCCGCCCGCCGCCCCGGCCGCCCCGCGCCTCTCCGTTTGTTTGATCGCCAAAAACGAGGAGAAATTCCTCGGCGCTTGCCTCAAATCGGTCCGCGCCCTGGCCTGGCAAATCATCGTGGTGGACACCGGCTCGACCGACCGCACGGTTGAAATCGCCAGGGAACACGGCGCGGAGGTTTATCATTTCCCCTGGTGCGACGATTTCAGCGCCGCCCGCAACGCCGCCCTCGAACACGCCCGCGGCGACTGGGTCCTGGCGCTGGACGCCGACGAGGAATTGATGGAGGGCCAGGCGGAAATCCTGGCGCGCGAAATCCAGGCGCCCGCCGTGATGGGCTACCGCATGCCGATTATTGACAGAGGCCGCGAACAGGACGGCTGCAGCTATGTGCCGCGCCTGTTCCGCAACGCGCCCGGCCTGTTCTTCCTCGGCCGGGTTCACGAGAAGGCCTTCAGCAGCATCCAGGTGCGCTGCCAGCAATGGGGGTTGAAGCACCAATTGGGCAAGGCCACCCTCTTGCATCACGGTTACACCGACGAACTCGTGGCCGGCCGGAACAAGATTGAGCGCAATCTGCGCCTCCTCGAACGCGCCATCGAAGAACTCCCCGACGAACCGAATCTCCTCATGAGCCTGGGCCTCGAACTGGTCCGTTCCGGAAAAATCGAGGCCGGCATCGACCGCTATTGGGAGGCCTTCCATCTCCTTTCCGCCCTGCCGCCGGCGCAGGTCACGCCCGAATTGCGCGAGACCCTCCTCACCCAGTTCACCTCCCACTTGATGGCCGCCAAACGCTTCTCCGAAATCGTTCAACTCTGGCAGATTCCCTTCGCCCAATCCGCCGGCCTGACCGCCTCGCAACATTTCAGCCTCGGCCTGGCCTATCTGGAATTGCAGCAGCCCGCCGAGGCCGCCGAACAGATGCGCCAATGCGTCGCCAAACGCCGCCGCCCCGTTCTTTCCCCCATCAACCGCGAAATCCTCAAGGCGGGGCCGAACCACTGCCTGGCGTTATGCTTGACAAAATTGGGCGAGGCCGGCGCCGCCCGGCAGGCCTTCGATGCCGCCCTGGCCGACGACCCGTCCGCCCGCCCGGTCCGGTTTGATTTCGCCCGTTTCCACGCCGCGCAAGGCCGCCCCATCGACGCGCTCAAGCTGCTCAACCAGTTGCGGGAGGAAAATCCCGCCGACCTTCTGGTCTGGCATTTGGGCGGGCAGATCGCCCTCAGCCGGCCCGAGTCCCTGGAATTCGCCTGCAACTGGACCGGCGAAGCCGTCAAACACTTCCCGCAGAATCAAAGCCTCCTCGTGCAACGCGCCGAAGCTCTGATGCTCAGCCAGGACATCGAACAAGCCTTGCCGCTCTGGAGGGACGCGCACGCTCCCAATTCCCCCCGGCAACGCGCGGCCCTCGTCCTGTGCGAACTGCTTGCGGGCGCGCCGCGCCATCAAATCCTCCCCGCCGAAGAACCGTCCCTCAGCCAGGAAGCCATCTATTGGTATCGGCAATGGATCAACGTCGGCGCGCACTCCCTGCTCCACCAACTGCACGAGAGCATGGAGAAAATCCGGCTCGTCCTGCCCGGTTTCGTGCGCGCCTGGGAAGCCGCCACCCGCCAAGTCCGCCAGGCCGCCGCTTGATCGCGGTGACAGGGGTGGAATTGAAAATTGCAAATTGAAAATTTTCAATCTGCAATTGCAGATTCATCCGCTCCGCGCCGGGCCTTCCTTGGTTGCCGTGCGCTTAATAAATCAGGCTTCCCCCTTGGCAAAACATGGCCGCCTCCTTTGGCCAAGTCTTGCCAATCCATCCTTGTGGAGTTACGCTGAAAACGCATGGTTAATCCGGCCAAGATTCGGTCCTTTTGCAACGCGGTGGCCAAACAGTTTCGCCCCCGCAAGATCATCTTATTCGGCTCCCATGCTTACGGCCGGCCCACGACCGACTCCGACGTCGATTTGCTGGTGATCATGCCTCGCGTGCGTGAACGCGGCGAACGAATGTCAGTGCGCATCCGGCATGCTGTCCCCCGTGATTTTCCGCTCGATCTCCTGGTGCGGACACCGTTGGAAGTGGCGAGAAGCCTGCGTCACGGCGATTTCTTCATCCGCGACATCATGGAAAACGGGAAGGTGATGTATGAAACCCACAACTCGTGAGTGGGTCAAAAAAGCCGAGAACGAGGTCGCCTCGCAAATCCTCCGCCGCAGCAAAGATGTTGTGCCGGATGCCGCCTGCTTTTTTTCCCAGCAGTGCGTGGAGAAATATTTTAAGGCGCGCTTGATCGAGGCCGGCATCGTCTTCCCCCGCACGCACGATTTACTCTGCCTTTTAAATCTCTGCGCCAGCGTCGAACCGCTGTGGCTGGCTTTTGCCAAAACGGTTGACGCAATGTCAGACTACGCCGTTGATTTCCGTTACCCAGGTCATTCGGCGACATTGCGGGAAGCGAAGCTTGCGTTTAAGTGTTGTCGGTCCCTCCGGTTCGAGGCGCGGCGAAGCTTAGGACTGAAACAGTGAGGTTATCCGCCACGATTGGCGGAGAACCGCGAAACAGCCGAAGATGAAATTGCCGCAACAGAGCACAAAGATCCCGAAGAAAAAGACATAAGTTCCTCTCTCTGTGGTCTTTGCAGTGCAACATCCCAAATTCCCTCATTTCTGAGAAAACTCTCTCACCACGAAGGAACCGAAGAGCACGAAGTATTGGATAGGCCCATCTGGATGGTTTTCCTTCGTGCTCTTCTGCCCTTCGTGGTGAAGATTGGGTTGCGGCTGCCCTGCTGCGCTCTCCCCGTCCGCCATAGCTCCAGCGAAATAGAATTTCGCGGCAATTCCGCACCCCTTTTCGTCTATTCCGTGCCTTTTGTGGTCAACATCGCTCCCGCCATTCCGCACCCTCATAAATTCACTGATTCACTGACTCGCTCATTCTCTTACAGTTCACTCATTCTTATATTCGCTTTTTTTTCCTTCCGTAGGTTTTTCCTCTTGATAGACCTGTGCTTAAATCGAGCCAGCATGAATGACACGTGCAACAGGCAAAGTGCTCAGTGCGGCCCGGTCAACACCGGCCCGTGGCTCGGAGACCTCTCCCATCGCATCCGCCATTCGTCCCATTCGTCGCATTGGTCCCATCGCCTCCCCGATCAAGCCAGTCAAACCTTGGACGTTCGCCCTCGCATGCGACCGGTCCAACCGCAGACGCCATGCACCGCCGGCACCGGAAACCACTCCGAAAAGCGGCAAAAAATGCCGGATTCAACCCGGAAAACGAAGCCAAAAACCCGGACAAATCCGGAAATATCCGGCCAAATCCGGCTAAATCCGGGTAAAACCGGCCAAAAAATGAAAAATCAAAAAACACCCGGATTCGGCGACAGCGACCAGTGACGAAAAACCTCACAAAGGCCGCCTCCTCCAATTCGGACTAATCCGTTCTTGCGCAACGCCGTTTTGCCCTTAAGATGGCCCCTCGCGCTTGACCCCCGGGCCAAGTCGGCCAGGACGCAGGCGCTGCTTAACTTTGGATATTGTATGATTGGCACACTCCGCCGCCACCAACAGTGGCTCTGGGTCGTTATCATTGCGGCCACCATTGTTTCCTTCGTCGTCTATTTTTCCCCCAACCGCAACTACGGCGGCGGCGGCATGGGCCGTCGCGTCTCCGCCGACCTCGGTTCCATCAATGGCGATCCCGTCACCCCGGATCAATTCATGGCCGCCGAACGGGAAGGACGCATCTTCTTCTTTTTCCGCTCGGGCGAATGGCCCGACAGCGAGGACCAAAAGAAGCAGGTGGAGCATTATGCCTCGCAAGCCCTCCTGCTCGACGCCGAATTAACGGAGTTCAAGATCAATGTCACCACCGAAGCCGCCGCCCGCTTTACCAAACAAATCCTGGGAGTCCCCGCTGACCAGCCCATGCCCCTGGAGAAATTCAATCAGGATTTCGTCCAGAACCAACTCATGCGCCGGGGCAACGTGACCCTCGATGATTTCGAGCGTTTCATCCGCCACCAATGCGGCCAGGAATACCTCTCCGCCCTCGTCGGCATGTCCGGCAAACTCATCACCGCCAAGGAAGCCGGCTTCTTTTACCGGCGCGAAAACGAGCCGATGGCCACCGAGTGGGTCACCTTCCCGGCCACCAACTTTTACGCCCTGACCGCGCCCACCGACGCCGAACTGGTGGATTTCTACACCGAGCGCCAGGCCGATTACCGCCTGCCGGACCGCGTCCAAGTCAACTATATCCAATTTGACTCCAGCAATTACCTCGGCCAGGCCGACAAGCTGCTCGGCACCAACCTCGACGATCGCGCCGACCAGGTCTATCACCAGCAAGGCCCCGACACCTACCGGGACGACGACGGCAAGCCGCTCACGGCCGAGGCGGCCGTCACCCGGATCAAAAAGCAAATCCGCCAGCTCGCCGCCTTCACCGAAGCGAGAAAGGAGGCCAACGCCTTCCTCACCGCCTTGTCCGAGGGGCACGATGACCTGCACCCGTATTCGCCCGGCGATCTGGCCGCGCTCGCCAAAACCAAGGACCTGACCGTCAAAACCACCGCCCCCTTCGACGAGAAGACCGGTTCCAAGGAAATGGATGTGGCGCCAATCAAGCTCCACGTCCTTTTCTCCCTGCGCGAGGAGGATCCCGACGACAAGGAGCGGTCACTGCTTTACGCCCCCTCTCCGCTCCTCGGCGAGAGCAACGTCTATGTTGTCGGCCTGCAAAAGCGGTTTCCGAGTGAAATACAGGCGCTTTCGGTCGTTTACGACAAAGTCACGGCCGATTACCGCCGCGACAAGTCGCTGAAACTGGCCAAAGCGGCGGGCGAGAAATTCGCCGCCGCCCTCCAGGCCGGGATGGCGCAGCCGGACAAGACGTTCGACTCCATTTGCGCGGCGGAGAACATCCAGCCCCAAGCCCTGCCCCCCTTTGCGCTCACTTCGACCAATTTGCCGCCGCAAATCTCCAGCAAGACTCTCTTCACGCAACTTCAGGAGATTACCTTCAGCCTGCCCACCGACGAGTGTTCGAAGTTTGTCCCCACGCCCGACGGCGGGTTTGTCGTGTATGTCCGGCAGCGACTGCCGGTGGATGAGGCCAAAATGCAGCGCGAACTCCCCGCTTACCTGGCCCGGATGCGCGAGCAGCGCCAGATGGCCGCGTTCAATGAATGGTTTCAGCGGCAGATTCAATTGCGCCTGGTCCCGCCGGCCAGCGAGCGGGCCAACCCGACGGGTTGAGGCGTGAGCCAGACCATCAAACTCTCCTTCCCCGCCACCGCCGAATTCTGGGAAATCCCCGTCCTCCATGAGGACGATCATCTCCTGGCCCTCAACAAACCCGGCGGCCTGCCGGTGTCGCCTCCCCGCGACGACCCGGCCCGGGCCAACTTGATGAAATTGCTCCACCTGGGCATTGAGCGCCAAGCGCCCTGGGCCAGGGACCGTGGCCTGGCTTACCTCATGAACGCCCACCGCCTGGATTCCGCCGCCAGCGGCGTCCTCCTCCTGGCCAAGGACAAACCCACCCTCATCGCGCTGGCCGCCCAGTTCGGCTCCGAAAAACCGGCCAGGATCTACGCCGCCCTCGTCCGCGGTTCCGCCGAACAAAACACCTTTGACTGCGACGCCAGCCTCGCCGCCCATCCCTTGCGGCCCGGTTTCATGCGCGTCGATCCGAAAAACGGCCAGCACTCGCACACCGGGTTTTCCGTCCGCGAAACCTTCTCCGCCGGCTACCTGCTCCTGGAATGCCGTCCGCTGACCGACCGCGCCCATCAGATCCGCGCCCATCTCAAGCACCTCCATTTGCCCATCGTCGGCGATGATCTCTACGGCGGCCCTCCCCTCTGGTTGTCCACGCTCAAAAAAGGCTACCGCCTCAAGCCGGGCCGGACGGAACGGCCGCTCATCTCCCGCGTCGCGCTCCACGCCGAACAGCTTGTCCTCCAGCGCCCCGGCGCGGACGAAACGGTGAGAATCGAGGCCCCCTGGCCCAAGGACCTGACAGTGTCAATCAAATACTTGCGGCGCTACGGGGGTTAGAAAGCGGGCAGGGAAGGTGAGCAGCGCATCGGCGCCGGCTCGGCAATATCTGACAACATCGCTTTCGATGCGTTTCTTTGG
>Ga0187874_10003019_pt1 | contig 12151 bp, 10 predicted proteins | sample June2016WEW_16_1_3_FD_132993 | JGI IMG/M metagenome (GOLD analysis project Ga0187874, IMG submission 132993) | Peatland microbial communities from SPRUCE experiment site at the Marcell Experimental Forest, Minnesota, USA - June2016WEW_16_150 | ecosystem: Environmental > Terrestrial > Soil >... | reverse complement strand
GACTGCTGAGGAGGTCGATCAGACCCGCGAGCTTATTGCCGAATCAAGCGTCTTTGTTGCCCAGCTTGAACTTTCATTGCCTGTCGTAGAGCACGGGCTTGCACTGGCTCACAAACTTGGCGTGCCCACCATCCTCAATCCCGCGCCAGCCGCGCCGTTGCCCGGGAACATCTACCAATACATCGACTACATCACGCCCAACGAGACGGAGGCCGCCGCGCTCACCGGCGTCCCGGTCGCGAGTATTGCCGGCGCCGAGATGGCAGCCGATGCATTTCTCGCCCGCGGTGTGCCCAACGCCATCATCACGCTCGGCGCGCAGGGCGCCTTCGTCAAGAATGCCCGCGTCAAAGCGCATGTTCCCGCCGTCAACGCCGGCCCAGTCGTTGAAACCACTGGAGCAGGCGACGCCTTCAATGGCGGTTTTGCTGTCGCCCTTGCAGAGGGCATGGACCTGGTGGAAGCCGCCCGCTTCGGCTGTGTGACTGCTGGAATCTCCATCACGCGCCCCGGCACCGCACCCTCCATGCCCACCCGCAAGGAAATCGACGCACTGTGCAACTAGGAGACCGAATTTCGTAGGGATATACCCTGTGCTTTTAGGCAGACTAAAGATTTGTTGTGGGGAAAAGAATACTTGCAAGTTGTTGATATTTCAATAAGTTATTGAACACATGGTGGACCTGGTCGGGATCGAACCGACGACCTCTTCCATGCCATGGAAGCGCGCTCCCAAACTGCGCCACAGGCCCACATGCTGCAAGGATGCAACTTTCCTATTGTCTCCGCTAAGGCGGTATTCGTCAAACTTGCCTGCTCTGGAGATGAAATTCTTGCGTGACCGGGAACACTTATGGGGTGTTCCGGTGTCTAAGATAATAGAGGACGCGGGACACTGGGTTTTAAGCCAGTGTCCGACTCCCGCGCACTCTAAGACAGCATTGGCTTTTTAGCGGCGCTTTTTCAGCCGTTAATGCGAGTGGCCGCAACCGGAAACCGGGCTTTTCCCGGCGCAGATTTGGCAGTCGCCAAATATGCATCCGCTGTGGCAGGGTGGGAGGATTCTGATATGCAGGCGGACCTCACCATGGGCAATCTTGCCAGTGCGCTGACCTTTGAATCTGAAGAGGCAGCACTGATCGCGGAGCTGCAGGCCGGTTCCGAGGAAGCTTTTGCGTGGCTGATCGCGCGCTACCACCAACCGATCTACTCGCTGCTGGCGCGTGCTGTTCAGAACCGCACAGATGCCGCCGATTTAACCCAGGAAGTCTTCGTGAAGATCTTTCGCGGGGTGGGCAACTTTCACGGCGAGTCGTCGTTGCGGACGTGGATTTATCGGATCGCCCTGCACGAGGCCTCCAACTACCGCCGCTGGTGGACGCGGCACAAACAGTCCGAGATCCCCATTGAGCAAGAGATGGGCAAAAGCGAAAATGGCCAACCGGTGCTGCTAAAAGACATGCTGGTAGATCCTGCGGAGTCACCTTACGAACTGGCAATGCACGAGGAGAACAAGGCGCGTGTTGAGGCGGCATTGAGCAAGGTGCCGGAACCATTCCGTTCAACCATCATCCTGCGCGATATAGAGGGTTTTGTTTACGAGGACGTTGCGGATATCCAGGGCGTGAATCTGGGCACGGTCAAATCGAGGCTGGTGCGTGGACGCGCGGCTTTGAAGGCGATTCTGATGGATCCGGAGCAAGACGTGCATTTTCCGGAACGCGAGGGCCGCGCTGGATTTGAAATGTCCCTGGGAGAGGAGGCGCGATGAACGGCTGCAATGAAATGCAGACACTGTTTACTGAGTACTTGGACGGCCGTTTGAGCGGACGTGAGATGCGGCATGTTACCGACCATCTGGAGCGTTGCAGGGAGTGTGCCGGTGACTGGAAGTCTCTTGAAAAGATGCAATCCTTGTTAGCCACACTGGGCCCGGTGCCGGAGCCTCAGGACCTGCTCTTGCGCATACGCGTAGCCATCAGTCAGGAGAGGGCCCGCCGCCGCAGGACCGCATTCCATGCCTTGAATCTAGTGTGGAAAAACACTGTGGGACCGTTCCTGCTGCAGGCCTCTGCAGGATTTGCCTCCGCCGTGCTGCTATTGGGTACAGTCATGGTGCTGGCCGGCTTGTTTACACAGCCGCAGAGCGCACAGGCTACCCCGGATGAACCCTTGGGAGCCGCCACGGCTCCACGATTCCTCTACATGTCCAGCGTAGTAGGCAGCAACCCCATTGGCGATGTCTCTACCCCGGTTGTGATCGAGGCATATGTCAACGGAGAGGGTCAGGTTTACGACTATCGCATCGTCTCCGGCCCCACCGACAAGGCTACACGTACGCAGGTGGAGAATCTGCTCTTGTGGAGCCGCTTTGAGCCCGCTCGACGCTTCGGCAAACCGGTACCCGGCCTGGCCGTGCTCTCCTTCTCTGGGGTCTCCGTTCGCGGGTGATTTATTCGAGAAGTTTTCCACAGCCCTGCACAGGCTAATGGAAGGTGCAGATTGGGGTTGGCTGTGATTTTATTACCTCGACATTTTCAGCTATAAAATGGAGTGGTTTCGCGATCACGTCTGAAGTCATTCAGCTGCTTATTGTTACTAATGTGTATATATTACAATAACTTGCAGCCGTTCTACAGGGTATATTCCTTCCCATCAAACCAAGGGGTTTTGTTGGGCCTGTAGTATCGGTGGAGTTTGGGGGGAATCTCACTATCCTTTCGCAAACCACAGTGGATGGGGTTGATTGCACAAGCAGGCGTGATCACCAGCCTGGCCAGGATAAGACCAGGCGACCCCCTGAAACTGTCGTTTTACATCTCGCAGGAGTTTCCGCCTTATATTCCCCTCTTCACTAGAAGAAGAAATGGGACTAGGCTATTCTTGCGCAGTCATGCGCCAAAAGAGGAGAACCCATGAAAAAGTCCCTGCGAATTGCCCTTGTTGTCGTAGTTCTCGCGTCTACTGCTTCTATTCTCAATGCCGCTCCCACGAACCCATGGCCGGTGCCGGTACCGCAGTTGAAAACTGTTGCGTTTTCCGCTCCCACCAACCCCTGGCCAGTACCGGTTCCGCAATCGATGCGCACATTATTTTCTATGTTTCTCTCTGCTTTTGGCCTATAAAAACGGAGAGAATAGAAGTCGAGAGGTGATATGCACCTGTCGACGCTCGATTGGTTGTTAGTGGCGGCTACTGCGCTGGGCAACACGGTCCTGTTTGCTGTTTTAATCATCCGGCGCAGATGGATGGTTTTCCCTGTTTTCACTGCGTACATGGGCTTCGAGACGGTACTGAACATCGTCCAGTACGCACTTTTCCAATATGGCCTCAGCATATGGTTGGCGAGGGTCTACTGGACTTCCGTTCTGATCGAGTTCGCCCTGCAACTGGCGATTATCTTTGAGATTGCGCGTATTGTTTTGCGGCCCACCGGGACCTGGTTCCGGGACGCAAGAAAGCAGTTCATTCTCTGGGGTGCGGCCGGCATCCTGTTTGCCGCCGCACTTCCCTGGCTGGTATCGCCTCCGGACTCATCTCTGCTTGGTCGCCTGATGGTGCGGGGATTCCTATTTACCAGCCTGGTGATCTGCGAGCTGATCGCCGTGGTGACACGGACCTCGAAGAGCCTGGGACTGGGCTGGCGCAACCATGTGATGGCACTGGGCAACGGGTGGACGGTCTGGGCCGTGGTTGCCATCCTAGTAGACGGGCTGCACAGCTTCTTTGGTGCCCACCGCTATTTCGGGGAACTGGACAATGCCCGAATGTTTGTCTACTTGGCTGTTCTTGGCTACTGGACAGTTCAATTCTGGCTGGAGGAGCCGGCCCGGCAGCCGATTTCACCCGAGTTGCGAGCCTATATCCAGGATCTCCACAAACGTATAAAAAATGACCTTGACATAGTGAGCGCACAAAGGTAACATCCTTTCGATGACCTTTGCGCTCTCCTATTTCGTATTTGGGGTCTTGTTGTGCGCATTTGCCGGTGCTGTGATCGTAGACCGGCGCGCGTCCAGCAAATTAGCGCTCCTGGATTGGAAGGACATGGTCGCCGGGCTGCATCGGCTGAACATGGCTGAGTTGTCCGCTGTGGCCACGGATTACCTGACCCCGCGTCGCGGCCAGATTGATATGGAGCCAAAGGAAATCTGGGAGTCTCTCGGTGGTTACGAAGGCTTAAAGAGAATGCGCGAGAATGCAGAGATCATGCTCGCGCTAGCCGCATATGCGCAGCGCTGGAACTTCGAAGAGGCGGTGATCGTCACGGAGCGGATGAGGCTGGATGCGGCATCTTTGCGCCGTGCCGTACGCCATGTGGAAATCGGCATGGTTCCAGCCAGTTTATTGCGGCATTTCCGGCTTACCCTCCCCCTTCATGCGCAGGAGGCGTCTTCGGCCTACTATCTGATGCGCCAGCGCCTCCTCGCGCTCTATGAAACCAGCCACATAAGCCGTTATCCCACGCTAGCGGCTGCCCTCTAAGGCGTTATTGGGCTTGGGAAGGCACCCAGCTATTCCCTCGCTCTCGTTTGACCCTGCCAGTGCGTCTAGAATTAAGCAGGGTTCTACATGACATTAAGAGCATTCCCAGCCTTTGCCGTTCTGCCGGTTGCTGTTTTTTGCCTTTTCGCCGGCCTTTCGCCAGCCACGGCATTTGCCCAGTCCTCCGGCAGCTCCGCCAACTCACCCAGAGGAGAGCAAACTTCATCTTCATCGTCGGATTTTGTGCGGGAAAAGGCCCCTTCGCTGGTCGATCCCGCCGGTCCCACCATCTCGATGATCAGCACAGAACCGGTCTTTCTTATGGCAGCGGCGCTGAATGCATGCGGCTACGATGACGGCCTGGAAGAGAGCGCACCGGTCCGCAAGCGCGTACGCGAAGAGATGAACCAGGCGCTTGCCAAAAGCGAGGACGCACGTAACAAGCGCGACCATCTCTGTCTCTACATCGCCCAGCACCGCATGACCGGCGGAGTGCGCGATATTGCGCAGTACATTTCGCTGGCTCTCTATCTGACGCCGCCACCAGATCTGGAAACTGTTGTTGAACTGACCGAGATGCCCCCTGACTCGACCCAGGTGATCGAGGTCGTCCCCCTGCTGCGTGACTTTGCCGCCGCCATGGACATGCACGGCATCTGGCTGGTGGTGCATCCCATCTACGATAAGGAGGCCGATCTGCTGCATGATCCGCTCTCCAAAATGATCGTCTCCACCAACTTGTACCTCAAAATGCCGGCTGAGACATACAATGGGCGGCGGTTTATTGTGGTCATCGAGCCCATGCTCTCGCCTCGCACCATCAACGCCCGCATCTATGGCACGGATTATGTAGTAGTGGTTTCGCCGGTAAATGGAACGGTCCGCATGAGCGACGTGCGCCACACGTACCTGCACTACGTGATTGAGCCTTTGCTCTATTTCAGGACCAACGCCCTGGCCCGCACGCAGCCCATCCTCAAGGAGATCCACGATGCTCCTTTGGAGTTTCGCTATCGCTCTGACACCGTGGTCCTGACCGTCGAGTGCCTCATCAAGGCTATCGAGGCACGCATCATGGACACCGGCATTCCCGAGTACAAGATCCCGGCTAATGTCGACCGTTCTGAGCTGCCGCGTTATGAGCGCGAGCGGCTGGCCTACCAGCAGAAGGTAGATGCCGTCCGTTATGCCACCATGCGCCACGACATGACGCAGGGATTCGTGCTCACGCAGTATTTCTATGAGGAGATGATCAAGTTTGAGAAGGACCCTGTCAGCCTGAAGGACATCATGGGCGAGATGGTCTATAGCATGGACATAGACCAGCAGGTACACCGCGCCAGAAACCTCGACTTCGACAAGGAAGGCGATAGCGATGTCCTCTCGCGCAACACGCCGCGCAAGTTGACCGGCCTTGACCTGGCAGAGGCGCGCCTCGCCGCCGGCGACGTGGCCACGGCCGGCGCCATGGCCCGCCAGGCGCTTGTCGACAACACGGATTCTTCAAATTCGGACGCGGTTGCCAATAGCGCCCGCGCCGAGTTCATTTTGGCCAGGGTGGCCATCCTTACCGGCCATCCCGAACAAGCCATTGAGGGATTCCAGCGAACACTGGCCACCAGCAAAGACCCGCGACTGCTTGCCTGGTCACACATCTACCTGGGTCGTATGCTCGACCTGGATTGCAAGCGCGATGAGGCTTTGACTGAGTATAAAGAGGCGTTGAAGGCGCGCGATGGGCAGTTGGATACACGGCTGTCCGCTGAGCGGGGCGTCAAAACAGCCTACGCTGTACGTGGACATAGTTGCGAGGATGATGCCGACGATACTGGCACGCCCGGACCAGCGCCTGCCAAACCCCCAACGGCCACTCCGCAGCAAGACAAACCAGAAGCTTCATGGCCAAATGGGACGGAAAAGCCCCAATAATCTGACGCATGCGTCTGTCAAGGGAGCGCGGAACGTCTAATAATGAGGAGGGGGCTTCTTTTGGGCTGGAAATCGGTTTCAAGAGGCGTCTCCGGTATTTACCGGGAAGTACGGGTTTGAAGAGACGGGTTTCAACCCGTGTTTACGAACAGAAGCAGATACAGAATCAAACCCATTGAGGCACATGTGGAAGCTGATCTTGCCGAGTTGGAAGCAGAATTGGGTCATAGCTTTGTACACACCGAGCTGCTGGTGCGCGCTTTGACCCATCGCTCTTTGGCCAACGAGCGAGCGGCCAGCGAGCAGGCTCTCGTCGGCGGCAAGATCAGAGCGACTGCTACGGACGATAATGAGCGCCTGGAGTTCCTGGGCGACGCCGTGCTGGGACTTGTAGTCGCCGATGCCCTGTTTCTGCTTCACCCGGAGTGGCAGGAGGGCGAGCTTACCCGCGTCCGAGCCCAGTTAGTCAGCCGCCAGCATCTGGCTGAGGTTGCTGCAGCCATCAAACTGGGCAGTCATTTGCGCCTCAGCCGCGGCGAGGACAAGGGCGGCAGCCTCAGGCGCAAGAGCACGGTGCTCTCCAATACCATGGAAGCCGTGCTGGGCGCGCTCTTCCTGGACGGCGGACTGGAGCCAGTCTCCGCCTTTGCCCGCCGCTGGGTGATGGGCGAGGCCGCCGAGCAGTTGGCCGAGCAATTGCGCTCCGGAGCCGCTTTGGGCAACTATAAATCGGCATTGCAGGAGTACTTGCAATCCACTCGTGCCGGTACTCCGGTTTACAGGGTCAAGAGCGAAAGCGGTCCCGACCACCACAAACGCTTTCTGGTCGAGGTCCGGCTTAAAACAGCCGAAGCTGAACCGGGGAAGCAACTGGCGCGTGGCATGGGCAGCACCAAGAAACATGCCGAGCAGGATGCGGCTCGACGCGCACTGGAGCGGCTGAAGTCAGCTGGGAAAAAGGCCGGCGCCGTGGTCGAGGTCAAGCCGGGAGCCAAAAAGGAGGAGCCAAAAGCGCGATGAGTACTCCTGCTCAAGGGCCTGACCCAACCTCGCACTGGTTTGCACGGATGCGGCTTTATCTACCTACCGTGCCCGAAGCTTTTACTTCGCTGCTCAGGACGGTCGTGGTCGCGCTGTTTTTACTCACCTTTGTACTTCAGCCCTACCTCATTCCCTCCGAGAGCATGGAACGTACCCTCCTGATTGGCGATTTTCTGCTGGTCAATAAGCAGGTTTATGCACCTTCCGGCACTCTCGCCCGGCATCTTCTGCCCTATCTGGACGTTAAGCGCGGAGATATTATTGTCTTCCACCATCCCCAACACCCATATCTCGTCAAGCGGGTGGTGGGCCTGCCCGGTGACCGGCTGCACATCAAGGATGGCCGAGTGATTGTCAACGGCCTCGTCCTTGATGAGCCATATGCTGCTTTTGAGCCCATAGCCGGCAGCCCCTTTCACGACGACTTTCCCGCTAGGGTTTATACCGATCCGGGAGTGGATCCGGCTTGGTGGAAGCAGTTGCAGAGCATCATCCGCGACGGCGATCTGGTGGTGCCACAGGACGAATACTTCGTCCTCGGCGACAACCGCAATCACAGCAGCGATTCCCGCTATTGGGGATTTGTTTCGCGGCAGCAGATCGTGGCCCGCCCTCTGGTCATCTACTTCTCCCTTTACAGGCCATCTACTACCGATGTCGAACCTGTCACGCTGCAAGCCGCGCTGCCATCCTCAGATGATAGACTCGGACACGATAGGCAAATCTCTGCAAAACTCACGGGGTTTGCGCGCTAGAAGCGCATCTTCCGCGTGGTGCACTAAAAACAGTTATCAGCCGTCAGCATTCTGTTGTCAGTTAAATGAAATGCCAGGATTACTGACCACTGAAGACTGAATAGTGATAGCTGACAACCTACTACGAGCGATAGGATGACAAAGAAAAAAAAGCAAGACCTCAAGACGCCGCCCAAGACCCAGCCCGCTGAAGATCGAGTGGAAGAGACGTTCCCCGAAGCAGTAGCCAGCATCTGCTCCATCCTGGTCATTGGCCTGTTCATCCTCACCTTCCTCGGCCAGAACTACGTCATTCCCTCCGGCTCAATGGAGAAGACGCTGCTGGTGGGTGATCATCTGCTGGTGGACCGCATCACCCTCGCTCCGCCGGCGGAGTGGATGCCGCTGGCTCACTATCGCGAGCCAAAGCGCGGCGATATCGTGGTCTTCATCAAGCCCGTGACAGACCCGGATGCGGACGGGAACCCTCAATACCTGACTCTGGTGAAGCGGCTGATCGGTGTGCCCGGCGACCACATCCACTTACGCAACGGCATCGTTATCCTCAACGGCGTTGCCCAGGACCAGCCGTACGCTCAAGCGACAACCCCGGAAAACCATCAGGACTTTCTCGACGAGTTTCCCTCCAAGCAGCCGCCTTCAATCTCTCAGGTCCCTGATTCCTGGTCGATGGTTGACTTTCCCAGGAGCGTGGAGAACGGCGATCTGGTGGTTCCTCCCGGCAAGTACTTCATGATGGGCGACCATCGGCACGACAGCCTCGACTCGCGCTACTGGGGCTTTGTGCCCAGAGAAAACATTGTTGGCCGGCCGCTGTTCAATTACTGGTCATTTGTAACTCCGGATAATCAATTGGAACAGCCCGGGATCGGCAACACCCTGGCCTGGATGGGCCACGTTGCATTGCACTTTTTTTCTGATACTCGCTGGAGCCGGACCCTGCACCGGGTGAAATGACAGCTAACGGTATTCAGCCATCAGCGATCAGTAGATGACCTTGGGCTATCGTAAATGGCAACTGTAAACTGATAGCTGACAGCTGATAACTGAATATGAGCGAAGACGCACAAGCCCGGCAGCGAAAACGCAGGCGGCTTTGGATCGCAATGGCAGCCTTGGTGGTCCTCCTGGCCATTCTGATTGTGCCCCCGTTTTTGAGTGTGAGCCGCTACAAGAGCCGCATTACTCAGCTGATCTCCACTTCGCTGGGGCGTCCTGTTCGTCTCTCCTCGGTCGAGGTGCGCCTGCTGCCCACTCCGGGTTTTGTTCTCTCTGACCTTACCGTTGAGGAAGACCCCGCCTATGGAGCCGAGCCGGTGCTCCACGCCAACACGGTCACAGCCTCCATACGCCTTCTTTCGCTGTGGCGCGGTCGCCTGGAGCTCGATTCTATCCATGTGGATGAGGCCAGCCTGAATCTGGTTCGCTCCGCTCCCGGCCGCTGGAATCTCGACTCGCTCCTGCGCACAGCCACTGCCCAGGCTCAATCCGGGGCAGATAAGCCGGACAATCCCGTCAAACCCATCCGGCTGCCCTACCTCAGAGCTACCCACTCCCGCATCAACATCAAGAATGGCGTGGAGAAACTGCCGTTTTCCCTGCTCGACGCCGAGATGTCCCTGGAACAGCAGAGCCCGGGCAACTGGCGCATCCGGTTGCGCGGCCAGCCTGCCCGCACCGACCTCAGTATTGAACAAGGCGACACCGGCATTGTTCGCATGGAGGCAAATCTGCGCCAGGCCACGGAACTGCGCCTTATGCCGTTACACATTGATCTGGAATGGCGCGAGGCGCAACTCGGCCAGCTTACCCGCCTGCTCCTCGGCTCCGATGCCGGCTGGCGTGGCAACCTCACCGGGGAATTGCATATCGACGGCACCCCTGAGGCGGCACAGGTCAAAACTCGTCTGCGCGCCACCAGCGTTCATCGCGCCGAGTTTGCCCCGGCTGTTTCCATGGACTTTGACGCCAACTGCAGTCTGCTTGCTCACTTCTCCGCCCGTACTATCGACAACCTGATCTGCGACTCTCCGTTCGGCAATGGCCACATCCGCCTCACCGGCAACTTGCCCGGTGACGGCGAGTTGCCCAGCTTCACCGTCGAGCTGGACCGCATCTCTGTTGCCGCAGGCCTGGATGCACTGCGTACTGTGCGCAGCGATCTGGCTCCCGGCCTGGAAATCTCCGGGTCGGCCAGCGGAAAAATCATCTACGCCCCCGGCAATGAACCGGTTCACCCCGGCCAGATTCGCTCCGCCAAGGTCCACGCGGCCGCGCAAGGGCCGCTCTCCGGCAGCCTTACTGTTCAGGGGCTCCAGCTCAGCGGCAACGGCCTCAGTCAGCCCCTCCATGTTCCAAAAATCATTCTGGTGCCCGCAAATCAGCCCTCTGGCACAGGCCAGGCCTTGGTGGCCACAGTGGCAATTCCCGCTGGCGCCTCCGTCCCGCTCACGGTTTCTGCGCGGCTCATGCTTACCGGCTATCAGCTCACAATACGTGGCCAGGCATCTATAGTCCGAGCACGAGATCTCGCGCACGTGGCTGACATCAGGAATGCCTCGGCACTGGATACGCTTTCCGGCGACCCAGTCTCCGTGGATTTGGTTGACAGTGGTCCATGGCTACCGCCAGCCAGGACGATTTCGTTCAACGCAACCTCGCCTGCTACCGTTCCGCTCTCCCCCGCGGCTCCAGCCGACAGTTTCAATGGAACCGTAACCCTACGCAACGTCACCTGGAAGGCTGATTACCTGGTCAACCCCGTCGAAATCTCCCAAGCCACCCTCCACCTGGCCACGGATGAATTCCGTTGGGATCAGGTTGTCTTTACCTACGGCCCGGTGAAGGGAACAGCCAGCCTCACCCTGCCCGCTGTCTGTGAAGCGCCCCGACCCTGCGTGCCGCGCTTTCAGCTTCAATTTGGCGAGCTTGACGCTTCTGTTATCCAGGCCGCGTTTCTTGGTGCGCGTGAGCGCGGAACGCTGCTTTCCACGCTCATCCGGCGCCTCCGTTCCAAGGCCACCCCAGCCTGGCCCATCCTGGAAGGCACGGTCAAGGCCGATTCCCTCATCCTCGGCCCGGTCACGTTACATCAACCATCGGCCACCCTGCACACGCTTGCCGATGGAGCAGAAATCACAACCTTCGATGCCTCTCTGCTTGGCGGCAGCATCCACGGAACTGGCACCTACCATGCAGCAGCTACCGCCAGCGACAAGCCTTCCTACGTACTTGAAGCTCGGTTCGACAAGCTCAACCCGCAGGCCCTCGGTCAGTTGCTCGGCCTGCGCTGCTCCGGCGGCACATTCGGCGCCAACGGCAAGGTTGAGCTCGCGGGCTTCTCCGCTGACGATCTGACCGCCTCAGCCAAAGGCACTCTGCACTTCGATTGGTCACATGGCTCCGTTGCCGCGGTCTCAGGTTTCGTTCCCCCGGCCCTGGCTCGCTTCGACCGCTGGACCGCCGACGCCGAGATTGCTAATGGCAGCATCACGCTGAAAGAGAATCAGGTCAAGCACGGCGCCCATACAACTCCGGTTCAGGCCGCCGTAACCCTCGCCGACCCGCCTGAAGTCATCTTCCCCGCGCCCAAACCAGCCCAGCCAGAGCAATAATTCATCTCTCGCCAATCCGCTCTACAATGGAATCGTTCCGTGTTATTGAGCCCGGGCTCCATTTTCTTTGCATTTCTGCAAAAGAGATGGGAGTCTATGCGGCTTATGGAAAGAGGCGACCAGTCCATGAAGACATGTCCGATCTGTGAAAAGTCCTGGCCGAGTAACCACGCCACCTGTCCCGCCGACGGCGCCTTGCTCATCGATTCGCGGGAGTTGGAGCCGGGCACGCTCATACGCGGCAAGTACCGCATCGTGCGCCAGCTTGGACGCGGCGGCATGGGCACGGTTTATCTGGCCGAGCACATTCTCCTTGGCCGCCAGCGG
>Ga0187874_10003016_pt1 | contig 12156 bp, 10 predicted proteins | sample June2016WEW_16_1_3_FD_132993 | JGI IMG/M metagenome (GOLD analysis project Ga0187874, IMG submission 132993) | Peatland microbial communities from SPRUCE experiment site at the Marcell Experimental Forest, Minnesota, USA - June2016WEW_16_150 | ecosystem: Environmental > Terrestrial > Soil >... | reverse complement strand
GGAGAGCGCCTTACCCTCGGCCAGGCGGTCGTCTGTGGCACGCGCGACGGACAGCGCTTGCCGGTAGTATTCCATTGATTTCTGATAATCGCCGATAGCGTCGTACACGCGCCCGAGATTGGAGAGCGTCCTCGTCGCCATGTAGCGGAAACCGGTTGCGTTTTCAATAGAGAGCGCCTGCTGGAAATACTCCAGCGCCTTCTGGTTTTGGCCGATCGTCAAGTACACCGATCCGATGTTGCTGAGTATCTTGCTCTCTTGTATGTTGTCGCCTGCTGCACGTACCAGAGGCAGAGCTTGCTGATAATTCTCCAACGCCTTTTGGTTCTCGCCGAGAGTCCAGTAGAGCAACCCGGCTCCATTCAGTATCCTGGCTTCGCCATCACCGTCGGCTACCAGGTGCTTGAGGACAAGCGCTTGCCGGTAGTAGTCCAACGCTTTCTGATTTTCACCTAACTCAAAATTAACAAAGCCGAGAAAGTACAGACAAAGCGCTTCCTCATATCCATCTTGCAGAACGTGCCAGAGCCGCGCCGAGTCTTGAGCAAGAGTCAGAGCGTGCTGTTTGGACGTCAACTCCCCATGGGAGTCAATTACAGCTTGGAACAGCTTCCGCTCGGCGGAGATGCGCGTTTCATCCTGGGCGCCCGAGCTCCGCAAATCTGTGACTTGGATAACGTATTTTGCCGCCGTATAGGTTGGATCGAACGATGCCACTTTGACGCGATAAGTACCGGTAATGTCGGCGATAATCGAGGCTGGTTCCGGGCCAAAGCTTCCGTTGTAAGTATCGGCCGTGACTAGCAGTGTGCCTTTCGGATCGATAATGGAGAGAACAACGTCGATCCCCTTCTGCTCGGCAACGATGCGCAGGAATTGGCCAGCCTGGACAGTAACAGTGAACTCATCTGTCTGCCCACCCGCCAGTTGTCGCTCGATTGGCGTGTGCAGCTCCAGGGTGCCACCGGTCCGTGCGGTTCTCGCCTCGGGCACAGTGCCTGGCGCTTGCAACGATTGTGCGGCGGCAGCAGTTTTGGCAACTGCCAAAGCAAGGACAATGGCAGGAGCAATCCTGAAACACCGCCGCACGACTCGCCTAAGATCCAAGATTCCTCTCCTCCATAATTCGTATCCGGTTGGAGCGAAACTTAGCGCTAGCCTGCCCGAGTGATCCAGTACAACAACACGCTTGCTATCGATTAGTTGCCGGGATTATACGTCCTTTTTGCCGACAGCTCCTACCAAATATCGGTAGAGACTATATGAACTCAAAATGCAAGTAATTGAATTCCAGAGACTTACGTTGATCAACCATCCTCTCGACATATGGCGCATCCGTTTGAACAAAAGGGTCTACACAAAGTTAATGACAGGCTCTGGTGTCCCTTATCAGCTGCACTCAGTGCGCCTTTGCCGATCATGTGAAGATGGTGCCGAATGTGGACGAGGGGTTAATCCATGATGAATTGAGCGCGGAAAAATGTTGTAAAACGTACTACGGTGAAGTATATAGAGCCTTGTGTACAGGCCCACTCAGTTCTAGGAGGGATGCGCATGAAGGATTGTTACAAAATACGTCGGATGGTGCTGGCTCTCATTGCGGGGACAGCATTTACGGCGGCCATGACTCTAGCTCAATCGCCGCCAAAACCCGATCCTGGCGGTGGTGGAAACGCGCCAACCTCCCCCAGCGTGGCGATCATAACGCCCATGAGCCTAGATCAAGACCCCGGTGGTGGCGGCAAGCCGAAGCCCCTCACTCTAGCTCAAGCTCCAGACCCCGGTGGCGGCGGCAAGCCAAAGCCCCTCACTCTAGCTCAAGCGTCAGACGACCCCGGTGGTGGTGGCAAGCCGAAGCCCATAGCGTGACGAGAATTAGCTGAAGCCAACAGACAAAACAGATTATCGACAGGGCCAGCGCCATGCTGGTCCTGCCTGTCTTCCCGGCTTTTTCAATTTCAAATAAATCAATCGCGGCGAGGGAGCATCAGACCGCCCTGGAAAGCACCGATGTGTCACTGAAGGGCAGTTGCTTCCACGCCATGGAAGCTCAGAGCTTCAGCAGCCGATCCGCGTTACCATGAGCGATTTTCTCCCTGTCCTCCGGGCTGACGGGCAGCGAATTCAGGAAGTCGCGGCCCTCGGCGTTGGGGCTGAACGGATAATCCACTGAGAACAGGATGCGGTCGGCTCCCACGACTTGTAGCGCGCACAGGAGCGGGGGCACGGTGAAGTAGCCGCTGGTGGTGAGGTAGAAGTTCTTACAAAAATAGTCGGCTACCCGGCGCTGGAGATGATTGGCGCCGCGCGCCAAGATTGAATCGGCGCGGGCAATCGAAAAGGGCAGATTTTCCCCCATGTGTCCGATGATGATCTTGAGTTTCGGAAAGCGGTCGAACAATCCGGAAACAATCAGGCGCAGGCAATGCATCCCGAGTTCCGCGTGCCATCCCCAGGCAGCCGTTGAAAGGAAAAAGCCGGTGTTGCCGGGCAGCCCGCCATAGTATGCATCCTGCACCGGCTGCGACGCCGGGGTCGGATGCAGGTAGATGGGAACGTCGAGCGCCTGCGCGGTTTCAAACAGCGGCGTGAACTGCGGCTGATCCAGGAAAACGCCGTTGGTGGTGCCGTGCACGAGCGCTCCTTTGAATCCCAGTTTACATACGCAGCGCTCAAACTCGGCGGCTGCCGTCTTCGGATCTTGCAGGGCCAGCGCGGCGAAGGCTGCCAAGCGGTCAGGGTGCTTCCGCACGGCAGCTGCTAGCTGGTCGTTTGCGTTGCGCACCAGCGGCGTCGCGGTTGCGGAGTCCAATTTATCCATGCCGCTGTTCACCAACGATAGTACTTGCACGTCGATGCCGTCCGCATCCATATCGGCAATCCGGCCTTCCCCCACGTCGAGCAGCTTGCCGCGCACAACTTCGACAAAGCCTGACCGGGAACCGCTCTGCAAGTGTGCCGTGGCTTTCACGACCTCAGGGGTAGAGAAGTGTTCTTCCAGGGTAACAGTTCGCATGATCTATCAACCTCGGGATACGAGTTTAGTGCCTGCTGCCGATAAAGGCCGCGAAACAAATCGAATATTATGCGCTAGAAATTCCGGAATCAATCACTAAGGATGCCACGCAGTGCGCTTCACACAAAACTATTTTTCATTGATTCCGCGAGAGCAACCCCTGAGAGGATTGCGGACCAGTTGTGGACGACTGAAGGAGACGCACAATTACAGCTTTCGATAAGGTTCCGCGGCTTCAGCGTGTTTTACGCGGCTTGCTAAGTCTCGGTTCAGCCGGCTAGCTCGTCCAGCAGCGCCGCCGCCTTGGTCACGTTATCAACCCCGAAGACGACGAGCGGCAGCGTCGATCCCGGTTCCAGTCCGCAGTAGGAGTAGTTAATGTTGACCTTGTTTTCACCCAACAGCGTTGCCGCGCGTCCCAACTCGCCCGGGCGGTGCGCCAGTCTGACTACGGCAACCTCCTCCTCCTCGAAGTTCATTCGCAGATTGCCCAGGGCCGCATTAGCGCTGGGCGGATCATCCACCACGAACCTCGCCAAGCTCTCGCCTTCCTCGACATACGACTGAAAGGCCAGGATGTTCACTCCGCTTTCAGCCAGAGCAAGGCAACACTTTCCCAGAACGCCCGGTTTATCCTCAATCGTTACCGTGAACTCCTTCGCCTTCGCCATGCGGCGTCGCCTCCTTCGTGTCCAGGACGCCGACAACTAGAGCAATTCTGGAGTTGATGTATCCCTGGATATGACGCCGGGCTTTAGCGCCCGGCACTTTTACGGGTTACACCTTCCGCGCATCTGGTCTAGCGCCACTGCTCCCGATCATACCAGCCCAGGAATGAGATTTCCTCCCGCCGAATATGGCGAGGCGCACCCGTGCGGTTTCGCCTGGGCGAAAGCCGGTTCTGCAACCCGCGATCCTGGTTACTGGATAGCTGCGTCTGTCGCGGAGGCGGCGGCAGTGGCGTTGTAGCGAATTACGTCAGATCCGTCCGTGTAGTAGTTCTTGATTCCCGTAGAGCCCAGCTTCGCAGGCGTTCCCTGCAGCGTGTAGCCCACAGAAGAAACGATGGTGTAGGTGAAATAGTAGCCGCTCTTGCCAGTGGCCGAAGTCGTCGCGCCTGCGAGTGTGGTGTCGATCAGGCAGGCTGCGCCTGATGTCGGGGCAGCGCAACTGCTACCGGCCAAAGAATTCATATCCGGCGAATAACCCACTGCAGGATAAAGCGTTGAATAGCTGACCTCAGCGGTGTTGATCGCGCGCATCGATCCCACAGCTGATGCCTCGTTGGCCGCGATACGAGCACGGAGCAGGTTCGGGATGGCGATGGCGGCGATAATCAGGATGATCGCTACCACGATCAGCAGCTCGATAAGAGAAAAGCCCTTTTGTTTCTGCACGCGACCCTCCTCGCGATAACTTTGCGAGTTAATGGTCGGCCTTGTTCCAGCAGAGCGCTACATCACATAAGTATCGATAGAACTAAGGCGGAGTACATGTACTGCGCATCTTTGAGAATCTCCGGCTGGCGCTGCGGGGACCGCTTTATTGAACACGTGATACCTAAGGCCATGGCCAGATGCGCGTGAAGACCTTGCTCTGGACTTTTCGGTATGTGCGGCGTGTCTACCGCTCCTGCAATTCCTCACGCGCAAGCATGCTGATTCCGGCCGACTGTAGCTGCTCGATGGCGGCGTCCAGATCTTCAAAGCGAAAAACCAGAATGGCCTTATCGTCATGGCCGAAGGGAAATGCGTACATGTATTCGATGTTGAGAGAGGTGGTTTCCACAGCGGCCAGAACCCCGGCTAGGCCACTCGGTCCGCCAGGTACTTCCACCGCCAGTACCTCGGTCGGCTTCACCACATAGCCGGCCTCCTCCAGAAGCTTGGCCGACTTTCGCCAGTCGGAGACAATCAACCGTAGCACTCCGAAGTGCAGGGTCTCGGCCAGCGAAATCGCGCGGATGTCTATCCCCGCATCGGCCAGGAGCCGACAAGGCGCAACTATGTAGCGGGGTTTGTTCTCGGCGAAAACAGAGAGCTGAGTGATCTTCATATCTTCCGCCTGTCAATGACGCGTTTGGCCTTCCCTTCGCTACGTTGAATCGTGCTCGGGGCCACCAGCGTTACCTGCACGCGGGTCTGCAGTACCTGCCGCATCGTGTCCGACAGTCTTTTCTGCAGGGCCTCCATGGTCGCAACTTTGTCACTGAAGATCCTGGGCGTTACTTCCACCTGAACTTCCATCTGGTCGAGGCCGTGTTCACTGGTGAGGATGATCAGATAGTGCGGCGCCGCCTCGTCGAACTGCAACAGAACCGACTCTACCTGCGAAGGGTACACGTTCACGCCGCGGATGATCAGCATGTCGTCGCTGCGCCGGCCGACGCGCCGCATTCGCCGCAGGCTGCGGCCGCAGGCGCATGTCCCGGGCATCAGGGCCGTGATATCGCGCGTACGGTAGCGGATCAACGGCATTGCCTGCTTGCTGAGGGTGGTCAGCACCAGCTCGCCCTCTTCCCCCTCCGGCAGCACCTGCTGCGTTTCCGGATTGATGATCTCCGCGTAGAAATGGTCTTCGAAAATGTGCAGACCGTCCTGGTGAACGCAGTCGACGGAGATTCCGGGACCAACGATCTCGGAGAGACCGTAAAGATCGAAAGCTTTGATCCCGGCTGCCTGCTCGATCCGTCGCCGCATCGCGTCGGTCCAGGGTTCCGCCCCGAAAAAGCCGATCCGCAGTGACATTTGCCGGAGGTCCACTCCCAGTTCATCGGCGCGATCCAGTACGTGCAGAAAGTAGGTGGGCGTACTGAACACAACCGTCGTGCCGAAGTCGCGCATGAGCATGATCTGGCGTTCGGTATTGCCGCCCGAGGCTGGGATGACGGTTGCTCCCAGCCGCTCCGCTCCGTAGTGATAGCCGAGCCCCCCGGTGAACAGTCCGTAGTTGAAACAATTCTGCACGATGTCGCCCTCTTGCACTCCGGGGACGGCCAGCGCGCGCGCCATGACCGATGTCCAAACCTCGAGGTCGTCCTGCGTGTATGCGACAACGATCGGTTTGCCCGTGGTGCCGCTGGAAGCGTGCAGGCGCACCACCTCCCGCATCGAGCTGGCGAACAAGCCGAATGGATAGGTATCGCGCAGATCGGTCTTTACCGTAAACGGCAGTTTGGCGGCATCGGCGAGGGAATTGATGTCTTCGGGGGTCACTTCCCGCTCGTTCATGCGGGCACGGAATAGCGGCACCCGCTCCCAGGCGCGCTGAACTACGCTGCGCAGGCGCTTGAGCTGCAATCGCTCCAGCTCCGGCCTGGGCATGTAGTCCAAAGCGCTCTCCGGCCGATAAAAAGACTGGGTTCCTTGTGTCCCCGTTGTCATGCACCCCATCCCTGTCCAAGCCTGGAAACTGGTTTTCCGCAATGTCTCAAGCTGATTGCCCGATGGCGACAACCACCGTTTAGCACGCTTCGGAAAAACGCACCCCAGCCGGGGTCCCCGGCACGCGTTGTAGTTGCGCGTGCTGGGGTGGTCAGCCGGGGTCCCCGGCACGCGTTGCTGTTGGTCAGCCTGTTAGTCGGCCGATACCGCGACCGTCTTGCGGTGCATCGCAGCTACGTCCGGACACGCGGCAAAGACGTTTGCCAGTCCGGTGACTGCGACCCGGCGTCGAATCTCCGCGACGTCCGTGAGATAGCTTCCGCGCTGCTTCATGCGTTCGAAGAAGACCGAGCCGGAGAAAGTGAACTTCATGCCCAGACCCTTCTCCGTCTGCATTTGTTCACGCACGTGGCTGACGGCATCGCCGGCGAGCAGGGTGTCCGGAAGTATCAGCGGCTGCTTGCCGTCGGCGTGGCGGGCGGCGTTGTAGCCGGCCAGCGTGCCGGTGACCACCGCCTCCGTGTGCCCGACCAGCAGACCCGCCTTCTCGCCGGCGCAGAACACATTTTCCAGTCCGTCGATCTTGAGCGCGTCGTTACGTGGCGCCATGTTGATATAGCGGATGGAATTGCCAAAGGTGCCCCCGTAGGGGTCGGAGTAGCGAGCGTTCTCGAAACCCCGCACCCGCCGTAGCAGGGGCAGCGGAAAATACGGAGTCATCAGCTTGGCGCCGCCGGTGTCGAGCACCACCACGTTGGTTTTGTACTCGGCTTGAGTGTATTGCTGACAGGCCTTGATATCCAGCTTGCCCGAGCCGTCGTCTTCGAACTCGGGAATCGGACGCATCACCATGCCGGTGCGACTCATCTCCGCCAGCACGTCGTCGGCCAGCGATTCCCTAATCAGTTCGCAGGAGCCGCTCATGGCGCCGAACTGATCGCCCTTCTTGCCGGTGATTTCGGCAATTCCGGCACGCCCGGCAATGCTCACGCGAACGCCAAATGCATGGCAGCGCAGCACGCACATGCCACAGCCATTACCGTATTTACCGCAGGCATACGGGTTTCCGGAAGTGCCCGTCGTCTCGACAAAGGCATCAGCCTCGAAGCGTTCCTCGCCGGCGTCCTTGGCGGTCATCACCGCCGCCATGCGTTGGCCGTCCATGGCGACATCGGTGACACGGGTCGACATCCGGAGCTGGACGCCGAAGCCCTTGAGCAGGCGCGCGACCCCCTGCTCGATGGTCATGATGTTGTAGAGCGATGCGTGTTTGTGGCCCGGGAACTCGATGTTCTTGTGGACGGCATGAGCATCCATGAGTTCAAACAGCTCGCCACCGCCGAGTGCGATCGCCTCCTCGGTGGCAGTAAAGCGGCCGTTGTTGCGGAAGATTCCTCCGACCAGGCCAGTGCCCAGCAGCATATCGGTGCGTTCAGCGAGGGTTACCTCCGCACCCTGCTTGGCCGCGGACAACGCGGCGGCACAGCCAGCCCAGCCTCCACCAATAACGACGACCTTCATAACTCGCTCCCCTTTGTTGACGGGTGTAGTCTACGCACCGCACCACTAAGTTGAGCCCGATTGGCAGGCCGCAAACGCCCATTGCCGGTCGGAACTAAACCCCTTTACAGCCGGCGTCGAGCAGTGCGCTGGTTTTCATGGCACGACCGCCTCGTGGTTGTTGACACATTGATACATTGTATACAACACTGGTTCCCACGCGAACCATTCTCTGCGGCAAAGAAGTAAAGGCGATCAAGATCGGCCTGGGATGTCCGGTTCCAGACCATAGGAGGATCTTCGCCGCCAAAATGAGCGCGGTATGCACGTAACTGCCAGCCATTTCCGAGGTTTCTAATCATGCCAGAGACGGTCACCCTGACAGCGGCTCATTGGCTTTATCTACTCGGCGTCGTTGCCATCATTACCACCATGGCCTGTCGAGTCAACGTCGTGCTGCCGGCGATGCTGGCGACGTTCGTCACGGCGTTCGCGTTTTCCGGGAAGCTGTCGATTGCACTGGAAGCAATTTTTATGGCGCCGCTGGTGGCTGGAAAAGAGCTGTTCAACATCTTTCTCGTGATCGCCATGATGACGGCGCTGTTGAACTCCCTGGTGACGATCAGCGCCGACATTGCGATGATCCGGCCGTTTCGCCTGGTCATGAGGAACGGTCACATCGCCTATTTCGTTCTCGGATTTGCCAGCTACATCGTCTCGCTTTTCTTCTGGCCGACGCCCACGGTTCCGCTGATGGCCGGAATTTTGTTGCCGGCGGCGATTGCCGCGGGGCTTCCGCCGCTGGGCGGCGCGCTCTGCATCGCCGTGGCTGGACTGGGAACCGCGCTATCGTCCGACTACGTGATCCGGGTCGGGCCGGGAATCAGCGCCAAGGCCGCCGGCGTGCCGCTGGCGCTGGTGGCGGATAAGGCGCTGGTGCTCTCGCTCATTACCGGCGGCGTCGCCTTCCTGCTCTGCTACTTTCTAATCAGGAAGGACATCCAGGCCCCCAGCACTGCCCACTTGGATCTTTGGGAAAAAGCCGATCCTTCCGCTATCGGTCCTCATGGGCCCGTCGCTCAACCAAAATCCCCGATGACGGCGAAACGGCTGACCCTCTCGCCACGGATGGAGAAGTGGTCTCGGCTAATCGCGATTGTTACGCCGGTGGCATTTCTCGCCATTGTCATCGACATGATCCTGCCGAAGCTGTGGCCGGGTTTCGAAGCGCCTCAAGGAGCGGCTGCGGCTGCGGTCGTTGGCGGCGTCGCGGGGTTATTGATGTTGATCGTTTCTCTGATCAGCGAAGGCCGCGGCGCATTTCGGGCCGTGGCTGTTTATTTCACTGACGGTCTGGTCTTTGCTTTTCGAGCGATGGCCCAGGTATTGCCGATTGCCGGTTTCTTCTTCATCGGAGTAGCGACGCTGGCCGGTCCGATCCTGAGCGTTGAAGCAGGGCACAAGGCTCCAGGATTTCTGTTCGAGCTGGTGCGAAGCGCCGATCATCTGATTCCGCGAAGCCGCTATTTCGTTACCTTTGGGGTGTTGTTTTCGGGCATGGTGACCGGCATTGACGGTTCAGGATTCGCCGGACTGCCGCTAACCGGAGCCTTGGCCGGCGCGCTTGGCAGGGCGGTCAACTTCGACGTTTCCACCCTGGCCGCGGTCGGACAGATGGGATCGGTGTGGACTGGAAAGACGCTGACGGCTTGGTCGGCTTTGGCTGCGGTCGCGGCCTTTGCCCGGGTGTCGGTCTTCGATGCCGTGCGGAAGCTGTTCATCCCCGTGGTTTGCGGCCTCATCGTCGCAACGCTCTTCGCCATTATTGTCTGGTGAGCAATATACTTTTGGTGCCCCACGTTCGCCTGTTTTTGGCTAACGTGGGGTAGTTCATGACGCCTACAAATTTACGTTGCCGGGCGGCTAACACCAATCCAGCTCAGGCGTAGCGTGCGGTCATGAACTCGGAAACCTTGGCGTACGCCAGGGTAAGGATTTTTTCCTCGGGAAGAAAGACGATGCGGCAGTGAGCCGTGCCCGACTTTTCGCCAAAGCCGGCGCCATGAACCATCAGCACCTGGGTCTGTTCCAGCAGCTCACGCACGAAGGTTGTGTCGTCGTCTGGTATGTCGAGTTTCGGATACGCGTAGAACGCCGCTTTCGGAGCGACGCAACTGACTCGCGGCGTCCTCTCGCACCAGCTCTGCGTGATGTCGCGGCGGCAGCGCAGTTTTTTGTTCATCTCCCTCAGGTGGTCTTGCGGCCCTTCCAGCGCTGGTTTGATGGCGAATTGCAGCGGATGTGGCGCTGACAGCCGCGCGCGCAGCAGCTTGTAGACGCCTTCGAGGAACGGTTTGAGGGAGTCGTCCGGACCTGTGGCAATGCCCCATCCCAGGCGCCAGCCGGGGCAACAATAGGCCTTGGAAAGTCCGTTGAAGGTCACCACCGGCACGTCGGGAGCCAGGGCCGCGATCGCCACGTGAGTTTCCGTGGGGTCAAGGATCAACCGGTCGTAGATCTCGTCGGAAAAGATGATCAGATTATTGCGACGCGCCAACTCGGCTACGCCTTCCAGCGTCTGCCGCGAATAAACCGCCCCGGTGGGATTGTTGGGATTGATGATGACAATGCCACGCGTGCGCGAGTTGATCTTGGCGGCCATGTCATCAAGGTCGGGCTCCCAGCCCTCTTCTTCCTTCAGCCGATACGAGGTAAGCACACAACTGTTCTTCGCCAGGGTGGCCGAGTAGAGCGGATAATCGGGGCACGGCGTCAGCACGTTATCTCCCGGATTTACCAGCGCTGTCAGGCACGCGTCGACCGCCTCACCCGAGCCCATGGTGACGAACACACCCTGAATGTTGGCGAAGCCGTTGCCCTCGGCCTCGTTGCGGATGGCCTGTACGGCTGAGTTCAAGCCCAGCGAGTTTCCGTACCCATTGATGCCGTCCGTCATCGCCTTATGAGCGGCTTCGATCATGTGCGGCGGCGTCCTGAAGCCGTAAAGACAGGGGTCTCCGATGTTGAGATAAAGAATCTCTTTGCCCTCGCGCGCAATCTGGTCGGCGATCACTACCAGGTCGCGGATCGCATAGTTGACGTTCTCCATGCGGGAGGCCGCGAGGATTTCACAAGCTGAATTCGTTGCCATTCACTGCCCTTCTTCCACAGCCGGCTGACGTGAATTGTCCCCGTGCGCCGGTCGAAAAACTGAGCCGGGGTCCCAACATGCGCCGGAGTTGTGCGCGTTGGGTGGAACCCTGCTCTCTTAATGCCTTCCTTTGCCTTATTACCCCTGCATCCTGTCACACGCCATTCCCACATGGCGAATGCTCTAATCTGGTCGGTCGATCTGGGCTTTTTGCAGCCGGTCGGAGTAATCAACATACACCGATTTCCACTCCGTGAAAAAGTCAAAAGCGCCGATTCCACCCTCGCGATGTCCATTTCCGGTGGCCTTTACTCCGCCAAATGGGAGGTGTACTTCGGCCCCAATCGTGGGTGCATTCACGTAGGTAATGCCTGCGCTCAGCTCCTGCATGGCCAGGAAAGCGCGATTGACATCTTTGGTATAGATGGCCGAGGAGAGCCCATAAGCGACGCCATTGGCTATATCAATGGCATGTGCCAGATTCTCACAGGGGATGACCGAAACGACCGGGCCGAAGATCTCTTCCTGGGCAATCCGCATTTTGGGATCGACCTCGGAGAAAACCGTCGCTTCAAGGAAAAAGCCGTGTTCGTACTCACCCCGGGTGAGGCGGTTGCCGCCGCAGAGCAGCTTGGCGCCCTCAGCTTTGCCGATTTCGATGTATTCGAGGTCAGTCTGCAACTGCCGGGCATTGATGGCCGGACCCATTTCCACGCTTTCATCGAGGCCATTGCCGATCTTGAGCTTGCGGGCGCGAGCCACCAGTTCTGCGACGAATCGGGTGTAGACCCCCTTTTGCACGATAATGCGGCTGGTCGCCGTGCAACGCTGGCCGGTCGTGCCGAAGGCGCCCCAAACCGCGCCTTCCAGCGCCAATTCAAGATTGGCGTCATCGAGCACGATCATCGGGTTCTTGCCTCCCAGCTCCAGCGAGCAGCGTTTCAGTTGTTCGGCGCAGGTGACTCCCACCACACGTCCCACCGCCGAGGAGCCGGTGAGCGAAACCGCACGAACCTCAGGATGCGCGGCGAGCGGCGCGCCAACTTCGCTGCCAAAGCCGGTGACGATGTTGACTACGCCTCCTGGGATATCGGCTTCGGTCAGTG
>Ga0187874_10003013_pt1 | contig 12161 bp, 10 predicted proteins | sample June2016WEW_16_1_3_FD_132993 | JGI IMG/M metagenome (GOLD analysis project Ga0187874, IMG submission 132993) | Peatland microbial communities from SPRUCE experiment site at the Marcell Experimental Forest, Minnesota, USA - June2016WEW_16_150 | ecosystem: Environmental > Terrestrial > Soil >... | reverse complement strand
TCCTTTGGTTTTTCCATAAAATTCTCCCATCCGCTAATGTTAAGCCTTGCTCATCAAGTTTTCGGAAACTCTTTTTCCCAAATCTTTGCAGTCGCTGAGCATTTTTTGGTCCGGCAGATACCTTGCGAGCAAAGGTAGTTCAGTCACTTGCATCTCAAACTTGAACTTCATGATTTCCACAACAAGCTTGGGCGCTTCGCCTGTCCACCCGTAGGAACCGAACGCCGCCCCAACTTTGCCCTTTAAGCTAATGCCTTTTGCGGCTGCTTCCTCAAAGAGGTTTTTAAATTCAATTGCCATCTCGTGGTGATAAGTTGGGGTCCCGACAAGAACGGCGTCAAAGGCGCTCAGATCTTCCGGTTCAACGTGAAAGCTCAATTCAACTTTGATGTCATCATTAATTTTTGCTCCTTCAGCTACGGCTTTAGCCATCCTTTCCGTGTTGCCGGTCCTGCTATAATACAAAACAAGAATTCGCTTCATAAAACAGAATGCGGCTGGATACTATTTCAACATTTTGTCCGACGGTTGTAGAAAAAATCGAGTTTGAGGTGGAAAAATATTTTGGTTGCTCTGCTAGCCGTTTAGCTTTCATTGCAGAAACCATACCTCTGTTCGGTGCTTTCTACTTCCTTGTTCTGCTCCCGTCCTATTTCCCTGAGAATTCGGGACCATGCTTTTAACAATCTTTTTCGTCGCCTTTTCGTCCAGCTTCTCTATTAGTTATTTTCCTTTTCTGCAAGCTTTCAACTGCCAAATTGCATCAACCCGCATTTTTACTCGTCAAAAGGAATGCATAGCATCCGTACTTTGATTTGATTACAAGATGTCGCCTCAAGACAGGGGAGGCCAAAAAACTAAGTTAAAGAAAACTGGTTTTTCGGTTGATACTACTCAATTTTTCCTATTTCTTTGGTTATATCTATCGGCGGCTTGTAAGTTTTACCTGGCAGCTTGTTCAGCATGTCTATAGCGTCGTCTGGTGCACATTTGTCCGTTGCTTTGTCTAATAGGTTCTTCTTTTCAGCTGGGAAGTGTATGCCTGCAAGATATTTTTCAACAAGCACTGGACTGACGCGACCGGTTTTTCCGGGTCTGCTTGTATATTGGCGTTTTGTTCCTCTACTGTGATCTATCCCGTTATGTCTACCTGTCAGAGCATTTTGTCTACTCGTCGTTTTCACCTCCATATCCTTAAACGAGTTATCCATGAAAAAAGTGCTAACAGTTTGCCGCTAACTCTTGTTCACTCGCTTTTCCTTCCTGAATTAGCCTGCGAACCCTTTGTCCGCCCTTACGGCCTATTTCACTGTAGAATTCGCGCCCATGTGTCTCTGAAGTTTTCTCTCCGCCTCTACGTCCAGCTTCCTCCACCGTCATCTTGCCCTTTCTTTTCTCTTTCGCCAAAAATGTCACCTCCAAGAGCTTTCCTAGTCGTTTTCTTGCGATTTAGTCGCTTTCTGATTTTTCTAGCACTTAACAAAACTTTTAAAGATATGTGGCTGTCATAGCGCAGTAACATGGGATTTTTTTTTAAAAGAAAAACGCCTGCGCTAAAAGTCAAATAAAAGCCACAATCAAAATTTTGCGATAATAATCAAAATGAAAAGCAGAAAAGCGTATCTATTCAAGCTCATGCTTTTTTCCTGCTGCTATAAGTTTGCGGACTCTTTGCCCGCCTTTCGGGCCACCTATCCTCCCGCCTTTACGGCCTATTTCGCTGTAGAATTCTTCACCGTGAGTCTCAGATGTTCGCAGCCCGCCCTTGCGGCCTGCCTCTTCAACGGTCATTTTACCCTTTTCTCTGGACAACCAGTTCACCTCCTAAAAAACGCTTGAAAAACTAGATCTTGAACGGAATTAACAAAAAATAATCCTAAAAATAAGGGTTTCTTACTCTTCTTCGTGTTCTTTTCCGGCTTGGATTAGCCTTCGAACCCTTTGGCCTCCTCTGTGGCCTGCTTCTTCAAGGCTGGTCTTCCCCATAGCTTCACTTGTGCCTTCATGCTGCTTGGCTCTTTCAGACCCGCCTTTGCTGCCTATTTCGCTGTAAAACTCCGGGCCTCGCTCCGCGGAAACCTTCTCACCGCCTTTTCGACCGATTTGCTCATAAAACTCGCGGCCATGTGTTGAAGCTGTCTTTTCTCCACCTTTTCTACCTGCCTCAGCGACAGTCATCTTGCCTTTTCTTTCCTGACGCATACTCAAAAACGTCACCTCCACCGAACTGACCGAAAGTTGACAATATCCAAAGCAGAAGAACAGCTCATAAACCTATGTGGTTGTGGTATTACAATAACAGCCAACTAAGCCTTTGCATTTTTTATAATGAATTGAGAAACAAATAGGAAAACAGATTAACTTCAGAAACGCTTTATGACAATTTAAACTAAGAAGTCAATTTAAATATCCCAAAGCGGTCAATTTTATAATCGTTGGGTGGCCCTTAATGAAAATACTTCTGATCAATCCGCCGCAGACGTTTTACCGGGGTTCGGAACCGCCAGCAGGCAACCTACCTCTCGGCTTAATGTATATCGCTGCGACGCTCATCAAGTCAGGTTACCAAACTGAAATATTGGATGCTTTCATGACTGACGGCTCAATACAGAAGAACGGCGAAACTTTGAACGTAGGTTTGCCATTTGACCAGATAAAAATGGAAATAGACAGTCGAAAACCAGATATTCTGGGTATTGCTGGGCCATTCACTTGTCAAATAGAAAACTCGGTTAGAGTGAGCGATTTAGCAAAACAGGTTAACCCGGACATTTTAACGGTTGTAGGAGGACCACACGTCACCACTGTGCCAAAAAGGTTTCTTGAAGAGGCAAATAGCGTTGATATTGCTGTAGCTGGCGAAGGCGAATACATAATGCCTGAAATAGCCGGTTTTCTTGAAGGAAAAAAACCTTTAAATGAAATTTTAGGAATTGCCTTCCGCCAAGACGGAAAAGTCAAAGTGAACTCTCCTAGAGATTTTATCGAGAATTTGGATGATCTTCCTTACCCAGCCTACGAATTGGTGGATATGGAGCGGTACCTGAGTCCCAAAAAAATTGGTTACCGCAGTTTCAGGAATAGAGCCATATCGATGATTACCAGCAGGGGCTGCCCGTTTAACTGTTGTTTCTGTTCCGTTCACTTGCATATGGGCAAGGTGTTTAGAGCGAACTCTGCAAACTACGTTTTGCAGCACATTGAGTACGTCGTCGAGAAATTTGATGTCAAGAACATTTTCTTTGAAGACGACAACTTAACCCTTGACTTAGCAAGGTTTGAAGCTATCTGTGATGGATTAATTGCGAAGAAAATTAAGATTGGTTGGGAAACCCCAAACGGGGTAAGAGCAGACTGCTTAAACATGAATCTGTTGAAGAAAATGAAGAAATCAGGTTGCAACAGTGTCTTTTTCGGGGTAGAGTCAGGCGACCAGCAGATACTGGATAACGTAATTTGCAAAAGCTTAGACCTGAACCGTGTAGTTGAAGTCGCGAAAATCTGCAGGGACATCGACTTGAAAACAGGTGCCTTCTACATCATCGGATTTCCGGGGGAAAAGAAAGAGAACATGCAGAAAACGGTTGATTTCGCCCTAAAGCTCAAACGAGATTATGACGTGGGCATGCACCTTTTCATGGCTACCCCATCCTACGGCACAAGACTGTACGAAGAATGCAAGTCTAAAGGGTACATTCAGGAAAACTTGGGCTGGGACGCTTTTGCCTCGGCTCGCCAACCCAAAGGGATGCCGCTGATTTCCACCCCGGATTTCGCTCCTGAAGAAGTAAAGGAAATTGCCGCTAAGGCGCTTGAGGAATACAAGAAATTATCTTTGAGAAATCAAATAAGAAATCCTCGAAGGGCATTGAAAACGGCCTTTGAGCAGCCACAGCTTATTCTGAAATACATCAGAAATCTCTTCGCCTAAAATTTCATGGTTTTGAGGCTTTTTTTCCCATTCTGTACACTTGTAGAACAGGTCGGTGACAACGCCAAAATTATGTTGATACTCGAGACTAAATACTCTTGGTAACGCAGAGTGAATCGAGATGAAGTAGTCACTTGCCTAAAAGAAATCACAGCGGTTTGTACCAACATGGCACCCGATTCTGTTTCATTATATAAATCGAAACAAGACGATCCCCTTTCGATAGATTACCAAATTCATCAAGGCAGTTCCTGATGAGGAAACTGAAAAACAAATTCGCGCCATCGCCAAGAAAGGCGGTTTAGCGTTTAATCAGCTGAATGGAAAAGTGATTATCTACAGGCCAAAAGATGTTCGCTAAAATAGCTTAGTAGGCTACTTTAAACCTGGAGCCGCAGTTATCGCATGAGTAAAGCGCAATACTATAGAAGTCGTTCTCAATTTTTCAGGCTTGGTAAGGTTCTTACCGCAGTTTGGCAGCTAACCACGCAGGTGCACTTTCGAGAGAGCTAATACTTCTCTGCGGTGACTTATCAATACTTGTTGTCTCAACAATCCGCGCAAAACTTAAAGATTGAAAAAACAGGAACCTGAAACCATTACGGTTGAAATTCAATTACTTTAATATGTACTTGGGGCGGTGTCTTTTAACGATAGCAATGCAAAAACACATCTGGCTACTAATCGCGCTGATGTTGTCTTTTGTCCTAATTCAAGTCACCAGCATGTCGATGGTTTTCGGCAGCTCAGCGAGCGCAGGTTCCAGCAATGGCGCCTGGACAATGTTCCGACAGGATTCAAGCCACAGTGGCTACGCGGCGAATATCTCCTTATCGGATTCCACTAAACTGCTTTGGAATTATTCAACCGGAAGAATGGTACAGTCTTCCCCCGCTTTTGCATACGGTTGCGTTTTTGTCGGCTCAAGGAACAGCCAAGTTTACGCCTTCAACGCTTCCGACGGAAGAGTAATTTGGAAGTTTCCAATCAGGAATGAAGTGTGGTCGTCTCCAGCTATCTATAACTACAGTGTCTACATCGGTGCTGACGACGGATACCTATACTGCCTAAACATAATGACTGGAGTACCTCTTTGGCGAACTCTCATCGGCAGTCCAGTGCGGTCCTCCCCTGCAGTTGTAAACGGCATTGTTTACGTGGGTTCCCAAAATAATCTCTGCGCCTTGAACGCTACAAACGGCGACACGATTTGGAATTTGCAAAACCTTGACCCGATGAATTCCTCGCCAGCAGTTTCAAGCGGTACAGTATATATTACCAGCGGCAAAGGCTACGTTTATGCTTTTAACGCGTCCACGGGCATCAAGATTTGGAGTCATCCCCTTCGAACGTCTGACTCTTCTTCTCCCTCCGCCTACAACGGTTATGTGTACGTCGGCTCTTACGATGGCTACATTTACGCCCTGAACGCTTCCACAAGCGAACAAATTTGGAGGTACCAAACAGCCGATGAGGTGGAATCTTCTCCAGCTGTCGCTTATGGCTGCGTATACGTTGGCTCCGAAGACAATTATGTTTATTGCCTCAACGCTTCAACGGGCAGCAGGATTTGGCAGAGTCCAACTGGGTACTGGGTTACGTCTTCTCCGGCAGTGGCAGGCGGCAACGTGTATGTGGGCTCTCAAGACAACAACATTTACTGCTTTAACGCAGCAACCGGAGCCAAGGAGTGGAGTTACCAGACAGGAAACATAATTGAATCATCACCTGCTATTGCAAACGACATTTTGTACATCGGTTCAGATGACTCCGGAGTTTACGCTTTGGCTTTAACAAACTCTACAGGTCAACCGCATCTTTCGCAACCCGCCAATCCCCTTCCTCGGACAACAGTAGTGTTTGACTCTATTGCATCTGCCACAGGCGCAGTTGCCATTTTTGCAGTAACTCGTTACGCGTACGTTACTCGACGGCGGAACCGAAAAAATGTATCAATCGGCATTAAAGGGCAAAACCCGTCTTGGATCCAGTTGCACGCTGACGCCATTTTCATTTTGGCAATTCTGGCGTTTTCAGCAATATTCTTCGTTAACTTGGGAAGCGGGGTTCTTCAGATTGCCGACGAGCAAACATATTCTCAATGGGCTTATCACATGGTTAAAACGGGAGATTACCTAACCCCTTGGGCTGACGGAGCCATTTCCTTCGTGATAGGGAAGCCGCCACTGTTGATGTGGCTTATGTCTATTAGCTACCAGGTCTTCGGAGTTACGAATTTTGCCTCAAGGATTTGGACGGCTGGATTCGGCGCCCTTTCTCTTGTCCTTGTCTTCTACTTGGGAAAAAAACTCTACAACCGCCCTGTTGGATTCATGTCGGCACTTGTTTTAGGCACCTTCATAACCTACGACGTTTTCGCGAGATACGCCATGACCGATGTCCCGTTAACCTGCTTCGCTTTGGCAAGCATATACTTTTTTGTTCTAACCGAAGATAGACAAAATTCATTTCGAGGCGCGATCTTAAGCGGCATTTTTTTTGGGTTGGCTTTAATGACAAAGCAGATTGCTGCACTGTTGATTCCACTCATCATCTTTGTGTACTTGATTGCAACAAGAAAGAGCTTGCGTTTTATTTTCACGAAGACTTTTACTCTTTTCTGGAGCGTTGGGCTCCTGCTGTTTTCGCCCTGGCTGATCTACATGGCTGCCCGATTTGGAAATCAATTTTGGCACTGGTACTTCATCTACGCTGACGTTACGCGGTCAGCCAGCACCATTGAGGGTCACGCTGCAGGCTACCTCTTTTACCTAAACTACTTGGCTTACCACGAAAACTGGCTCTGGCTAGCTCTTCTGCCTTTCGCCGCTGGACTTTGCGCATTCGGAGCCTTCACTAAAAGTAGGAAACAGGATACGCTGATTTTCCTGTGGATGGCAATCGTGTTGTTTGTGTTCTCGTTTGCGCAGACAAAGATCTACTGGTATATAATGCCGGTGTTTCCAGCTTTCGCCGTCGCTATAAGCAGCCTACTATACCAGCTAGCTAGCAGGATACGGCTTTTGCTTGGCCGCAAATAACGGATTCTTTTGCCTTGTGTAAATTTGTTTGTTTTGACGGGGCCAAATTGAACCAAACTGTTCAAAATGTTCCTATTTTAAACCTTGAATACCCTCGGCGAAGGCTTAGAATTCCTAAAGCTTAATGGAGAAGGCTTGTAGTGTCGTGAAGTTATGAACTATTCTTCCATGAAATTGGATTGCGATTGAACTGAAATTCAGGGTTAATTGCTGAAAATGCTTGTGTTTTTGTAATTCCCCTTTGATGATTCCCTGACTTCCTTGTCTGCTTTGTTTTGGGGTGTTCCTGTGCTTTTCAGATCAATTTCTTGATTGACGGTGCGGGTGGCTCGTTGCCACTTGTTTCTTTAAACATATAAGTCAGGAGTTTCGATAGATTGAGAGCGGGAGTCAGGACCCCACGGACAGCACCGATTTAGCTCCAAAACCAACAACGGTGTTGACCAACGGCATCATCATTGGCGCAGGCGCCACCGTTCTCATAGCCAGCCTAATCGGAGCTTATGCGCTGAACGCGTCATACGTGAGCATCAGCAGTTTTCTAGCAAACAACGGCGTACCAACCATAGGAATGCAGCTCAAGCTGGCAGACATTATTGAGCTGCTGTCGCTTTGTCCTTCCGGATTTGTTTTTGGCCCCTGGTGGATAGCGCTAGGTTTACTGAGCCAGTTTAGCCAAAGGACACGCTTTGCATATAAAAGAAATGACAGTCTCATCACTCGCATAGCAGGGGGGTCAATGGCCGGTGGAGCTGTTGTGGTAGCGCTTTCTGGAGGCAACTTTTTTCGCCAGTTTTATGAACCTGCTTTCCCTTGGTACGAGCCTTACGTATTTGTGACAGTTATCGGCATCATATGTTAGCAATGGGTATCTCTCTGCTTTTGGTGAGGAAGCCAAAATAACGTTTTGAGACTAGAGTTTACTCAAACTTTCTTGATTTAACTCATTCAGCGGATCATTGACGAACACCGGATTCTCAACCCAGATGCTTGAAACGGCTTCACTTTTCAATTCGTTGAGTGCCCTGTTTTCCATTAGGCAACGTTTGAATAAGTGAGAACTCAAGTTTATCAGTCTGAAATTTATATTTGTAGCAACGGGCTGATCGGGAGCAATGGAAGTTTCCCAACTATTGAGTGCATCTGATGTTAACTTGGTTTTTCCAGTTGGCTTCTCGTTTTTTGAGCCTTATCTGCAATATTACACCAGAGAAATTCTGGATATAGGCGGTGAAGCTTACGTAACCAGAACTTCCGACGAGGACACCTCAGGCTTATTCATTTATGACGGCTCGGAGAAGAGCGGAACAATTTTTACAAGATCAAGGGAGATATTTGACTACTTTTACGAATTGAAACCGTTCAATTGGCTCTTCTCTGAGATGAAAACCGAGCATGAAAGTGAAATCTACGATATTTACACCGTAGAACTGGAAAATCTTGCCCTTGCTCACAGGTTCAGCCACGAAATTTCAGTGGCCGAAAAGGGGCACCTAAACGAGATTGAAAGATTCATGGCTTTGACGCATCCGGGGATAAACAAGAGGTGGGTAAGTATTGCGCTTAAGAACGGGGATAGATGCTTCATTGTTGAGCTAAACAGCGAAATTGCAGGGTTAGGCTGGGTTTCACTTGTGAATGGTGTTGGAAGACTGCATTCTCTTTATGTGAAACCTCAATTTAGGAGAACAGGGATGGGGAAAGATATTTTGAATGCGCGGCTTCTATGGCTTAAGTCAAAACGTGCCCGCTTGGCATTCTGCGAGATTTCCCGTTACAATCTTGCTTCTTCAGGAAACGTCATGAAAGCGCATATGCAGCTGTCTGGACAGGTTTTTCAGTATCTAAGGAAGGATTGGGATAGAAAGAAGGAAATTAAAATTTAGTGTACCCATCTATGTTCTGGGGGCTCCGCATATAGGGCAGGTCTGAGCTGTGGAGTCGATTAGTGCTCCACAGTATTGGCATTTTACCTTCACAACTTCTTTAACAACGATCTGCTGTACCGGCGGTTGTTTTGGAGTCAAATCAATTTTTTCTGGGGGCGGACCTGGCGGAGGAGATTGTTGTTGGTACGATTGCTGGTAAGAATGTTTGGGAAGTGCTCTTCGTCTTGAAAGCGCGTAAATTAGAATTGCAATTACCACAAGGACTACGATTATTACAATGATGTAACTGATGTATTGTGTTGGGGTTGAATTTGCCCCGCCTGGATTGCTACCAGTTGCGGCTGTTAACGGATAGCTAGTTGAATTCACATATAGGTTTTCGGTGTAGGTGAACCCGGTTCCCGATGGGCTGGTATCCTGTTCATTATAGCTGTATCCTATGATGTATCCTGTAGACGGGTCAAAGTAAGCTTTCCATGTGTAGTCGGCGCTGAATTGTCCGTATACATCGTTTCTTTGGTAGCTTGAGGTTCCTTGAGCAAAAATCGTGTTTACATTTCTGTTCTGGGATTGAAGATAATAGCTATAATTTCTGGAAATGACCGTCATCTCGGTGTTTAGAAGGGAAAAGGTACCACCATTCGGGATCGAGTTATCCATGCAGAACCAGACAGTTGGGTTAACATACCCAGTCTGGTTGTCAGTTCCGTTGATGTAAAGGAAAGTGACGGGTGAAAAGGTGAAATCTCCAGATGAGTTTCCATTTTCTGTTGCGCCTGTGCTGTTGTTCCAAGTCCATGAGTAACTATAGCTTGCGGCTACGGTTCCATCTGCATTGACGCCGTTTACTGTTTCCACTCCGTTAGTGATTGTGTGTTCGCTGTATCCAGCGTAATCACCTGTGCCGCTTCCAAGGTCTTGAACCTCGTAGTAGCTGAAATGATCTCCAACATGGGGACTGTAAGTTGCTGCAACGGGAGCCGCAAAGAGAGCCAGGAAAAGTAAGACTGTGATCACAAGGGATTTTGAGTTCAACCCATGAAGCCCCCTACACCATGTACATGGGCCGGATGGAAGCCTCCAATGCCGCTGAATGTCGAATAGTATGATGAATGTGCAATGATTAGCGGTGCATAGTATAGGAAGAAAATGTTTGTTGGGACATAGGTAAACTGCACTGGAGTTTTCACAATAGTCGCGGTTGGATCAAGCTGCTTTACAAGTTCATTTTTGATTCCATGAATCATCCTTACTGCAAGGCTTATCATTTCAGAACGTTCTAGATCTGCAGCGTATGACCCGAGCAAAGAATATGCCTTTTCCATCAGGTCAAGAGTTTCATTAGCTTCAAGGGTCGGTATTGAAGCAAGCACTGCCGAAGCTACAAGTGGATACTCCAGATAATTCCTAAGTCCATTTTCAATTATTGACATTTTCAACTTGACCTCATCTGGTGCCAAATCAGAAATCGACAAATATGCAGAAGCAAGTTCGGTATCCTCTGATACCTGAAATCCCCAGGAATTAAATAGTGATCTGAATGATTGGAATTTACCGGCTAGTTGGTCTGAAGGCTCATTTGTTATGGAAAGTATCGCGGCTGACTCAAACGAAGAGGTCATTTTGGAAAATTCCACAAATCTGTCAGTTGAAAAAGTGCCGTCAAATCGCCGACCAAACAAGACAGTGGCGGCAACGCCTACTGAAAGTGGTTTAGGAACATGGGCGTCATGCCTAAGTTGGCGGTCAAGTTTAACCAAAAGTTCTGACAGGTTCTGGAGATCAGAATTATTTGGCGATTGAGCGGGATCTGCCCTGGAGGAGGCCATGATTTCCGCTGCCATCATCTTATTTTGAAGGGTGCTATCGAAATGCTTGATAAGATCAAGGGCAAAAAGAAATCTTTGACCGATTTGGTTGGGGTCGCCTTGAAGTTTGGCCAAACCAATTGACACGCTCCAGAGTTGCGAGAGATCCATTTCTGGAAACTTAATTCTTAGGTTAGAAACGTGAAAGCTACCTCTGTCTGCTATCGACCGCAATTCGCTATATGTCGCTCGGGTTTCTTCAACGAAGTCCGAAAATTCGCTGTCAGCCACCCTGTAGTTCCTGACGTTGAGATCGTTAAGCGTAATTACTCCCAGACCAGTAAGTGACAGATATTGGCCGCCATATGGCACCATCCGGTCAATGATGGATTTCTTCTGAATAAGCTCATTTATCTTTGTGTCTCTTTCGGCGATGTCAGCGTCCATTTTTGAGACAACGCTCTTTTCGCTTTCCTCTTTTTCGCGTTCAGCTTCTTTGGTTTCCTTTCCTTCGAAATAGAACTTGATTGAATGAGTTTTCTTGTCCTCTTCTTGCAGAGTCGCTTTTGCGCTTCTGTCTGCGTTCTCTGCATTCACCAAGTCAATGTTCATTTGCGTCAAGTTTGAAACTTCGGCTGAAGCCCGATCGTAATCCTCTTTTTGCATCACTGAGAGGTAGCCGCCATTTCTGAGATAATCCATATCGGTTTGTTGGATTTGTATTGAAATTGATTTTTCGGCTATCTGGGAAAAAAATGTTCTTGCGTCGTTGCAGTGCATTTTTATTACCGATCCATGATTGGGAATTTCTTAGTTAAACGTTGCTCCCCAAGGATGTTACCCACGACCAGTTTAAGGCTTTGTCCCTCGCTTGCGAGGTCAATAATTTCGTCATCTTTTAGGGCCTCTTTGAGGAGATATTCGAACTGCACTTTCCTGTCCGCCAGCCCTCCGAACCTTGCGAATCGTTCCCGTTCTATCTGTTCATATGCATACATGAATTCGTATAAGGATCTGTATATCTGGTCGTCTATCTTTTCCGAGATTTTCTTTTCCTCAACAGTAATCCATTCCAAGCCTTCAAGATCTACAAAGTAGATAGTGCCGTCCTGAGCGAGGACTGCATCCTTGTCTAGCCAGACATCGTAGAAATCCAATCCGCAGAAAGTTCCGTCTTCGTTGCTTTTTAGCGTCCTGGAAAACAGAGTTAGGTATGCAAGGCCGCTTTTAACGAAATTCTTTAGAAAATCTACAGATTTATCAATGCTGTCTATTTCAAATAGGTCAAAAACTGAGCGTATATTTCCGCCGACAGTGCTCCCAGAGTGAAAATAAATCCGCACATTAGAAGGAACCAACCTTAATTCCTGAACCATTCTGCCCCTGAATCTGCGATACCAATATATTTTTTTGATTTCATTCTCAAGGTCTTTCGGAAGGAAAACAATTTTCACAACAGGCGCAACTCGAAATCCATGAATGGTCGTAAGGT
>Ga0187874_10003009_pt1 | contig 12181 bp, 5 predicted proteins | sample June2016WEW_16_1_3_FD_132993 | JGI IMG/M metagenome (GOLD analysis project Ga0187874, IMG submission 132993) | Peatland microbial communities from SPRUCE experiment site at the Marcell Experimental Forest, Minnesota, USA - June2016WEW_16_150 | ecosystem: Environmental > Terrestrial > Soil >... | reverse complement strand
CGACAGGTGGCTCTGAACCTGAACCACACCTTTAGCCCCACCACCATTTTGAGCGTATCTCTCGGATTCACCCGCGGTCTGTCCAATACCCAGGGAATCACCAAGGACTTCCCTAAGTTCAGTCCCGTAACCGATCTCGGCCTTCCTTCTTACATCACTACCGATGGACTGATCGCTTCGCCGAACATCTATATGTACGGCGGATACGCCAGCCCGGAGGGGTCGGAATCGATCGGCGCTCAGCCGTGGTCGGTGTATAAGAATGGCAACCAGGTCTACCACCTGCTGGGAACTCTCACCCACGTTACCGGGCGGCACGAGATCAAGTTTGGTGGTGAGTGGCGCGTCCAGCAGATGAACTGGTTCCAGGATGGAGTACCGGGAGGGCTGGAGATCGCTGACCAGTACGGCACCTCCCAGTATCCGTATTGGGGTGGCGGCGATGCCATGGCCACCTTCCTCACCGGCGTGCCCGACCCCAACGAATGGGGTGAGTACGAGATATCTCCCCACTTCAGTACGCAGAACTACCGCTCGGGTGGATTTGCCCAGGACAACTTCAAGGCGACCAAGAAGTTCACGGTCAACGTGGGGTTGCGCTATGACCTGGAAATTCCCCGCACCGAACGGTACAACAAGATGTCCTACATCGATCCCACGCAGTCCATCGACATCCATCCTGCGGCGATCGACCCTACTACGTGGCCTAGCGCCCTTCCAGGCTCCATTCCCAACGTGACCTCACCCGTGGGTGGACTGGTGTTCGCTAGCCCGGCGCAGCGTCATATCACGAATACGGCTTACAAGGATTTCGGTCCCCGTCTGGGCCTTGCCTATCAGATGCGCGACAAGCTGGTTCTGCGTGCCGGGTACGGCTTGTTCTATAACCCCACGCAATGGGGTACTACGGGCGCCGGACCCGTGGGCAATGAAGGCATCGATGCGGTCACAAATCAGCTCACCTCGATGAACGGTGACGGCGTGACGCCTTGGTCACGCATCAACAATCCTTTCCCCAACGGTCTTCTGTTTCCCACGGGTTCTTCGCTCGGCAACAAGACCAACCTCGGCCTCAGCCTTAACGAACCCCTACGCAGCTCCAACATTCCCCCCTATTCCGAGACCTGGAGCGCGGGTTTCCAATACCAACTTCCCGGCAACGTGCTGATTGACGCCAACTACATCGGCACCAGCGGCACTCACCTGTACTTCCACGGGGCCGGCACGATGCAGTACTTGGGGACCTGGGTGGAACAGGAAGCCACCAACGCGGACCTGCGAACCGCGCTGGGTACCTATGTACCTAACCCCTATGCCGGGGTCATCAACACGCCCGGTTGTGGGATCTGCGGACCGACCATTGCGGCCGGCCACCTCATGGAACCTTTCCCGCAGTTTAGCGGGATCACCACGCCTAATCCCCCCTGGGCCAACTCCATTTATAACGCCTTCCAGTTAAAGGTGGAGAAGCGCATGTCGAACGGTCTGTCGCTGATGGTGTCCTACACCAACTCGAAGTCCATCGATGAGGCGTCAGTTTCCACCAGCACAGAATGGATCGGCGGATTCGGCGAGATGCGAGACCCCAACAACCTTAAACTGGAGCGCGGGCTCTCCGAATGGGACATCCCCCAAGTGCTCCAACTCAGCTATATCTGGCAAGTCCCCTACGGAAGAGGCAAGCATTTTGGCGGTAATTTGAATTCCATCGTCAACGGCTTCCTGGGCGGCTGGCAGACCAGCGGCATGTGGCGCTTTGACGATGGCCAGCCCATCAGCATCAGCGTCACCGGGGCCACGGCCCCGTGGGGTTACTCGTCTTCGAATCCCGACCAGATTGGCCGCCTCGTTAAATACTCCAGGTCGATGTGGTTCAAGACTAATCCTTACAACGGCCAACCGTATGGCTACTTCGCCAATGCGTCGTCCGCCCTGGAAGTGCCTCCCCCGTATACCGTCGGCAACGCCTCACGCATGGAACCCAACACACGCGTGCCGGGGACCAGCAACGCCACTCTGGCTCTATTCAAAGATGTCCCCTTGAACAAGATGCGTGAAGGCGCCAAGTTGCAGATCAGAGCGGAATCCTTTAACGCCCTCAACCACCCGCAATTTGGCGGCATCTCTGCTACTTTCGGCACCGGCAGCTTCGGGAATGTCGACAGCCAAGTGAATACGCCTCGTCAAGTCCAGTTGGGTCTACAACTCTACTTCTGAACTCATCTGGCTGTAAATCTTCAGGGAGGGGCCCCGTGGCCCCTCCTTTTTTTTGTGTGTGACACAGGCACTCCTGCCTGTGTCTGCATAGGCGTGATCCTGCATCAGCACTGGCGCGCACACAGGCACTCCCGCCTGTGCAGGCGCACGCACCGGCACAGGCAGGAGTGCCTGTGCTACAGGACCCTTCCCAAATATGCCGAGGCTAAGGTAAGATGAATGTTGCTCCTCGGCCAGCCCCTCGCATCTGACCGGCAGTAATATGCGTCACTGGATTATTCTTCCCTTCGCGCTTTTCCTCTTCGTTTCCCCGGCGACCGCGCAAGCTCCACCGGACCAAGTGCCCTCCAGCGTGCTGCACCAAATCGCCGCCGAGTTCCAACAGGGACACATTCCGGAAGCGGAACGGCAGGCTCGTGCAGCCTTGGAGAAGGCGCCCCACGACCCCGCTGCCTTGAGTTTATTAGGCGTCATTCTCGATGCCCAGCAGCGGTACGGGGAGGCCGAGTCTGCATACCAAAAAGCCCTCGCGGTCGCCCCAGGCTCGCCCGGCATTCTGAACAACCTGGGTAACCACTACCTGGCGGAGGGAAAGCCCGACCAAGCGCGCGCGGCATTTCTGAAGGTGGTCGCGCCCGATCCTCGTCACCCCAATGCCAATTTGCAATTGGCTCAACTCAGCGTCTCCGCGCGGCAGGGCGCGGCCGCCCTGAAATATCTCGACCGCTTGCCGCCGGAAAGCCAAGCCTCGCCTCCGATAACGATCTTGCGCGCACGCGCGTTAAAATTATCCGGTCAGGAGAGGGCGGCGGAAAACCTTCTCGATCAAGTCGCGAGTAAAGCCGGAAGCGACCCGAGTGTGGCGTTCTCCGTTGGCATGGCCTTTGCCGAATGGCAGCGCTATGCCGAGGCCGAGAGCGCCTTTACCCGCGCCTTGGAGGCCGACCCCACCAATTTCGACATCCTGTATAACCTGGGCCTCGCCGCACAACATGCGGGGCACACGACCCGCGCCCTGGAGGTCTACCGGGTGGCCCTTCAGCAGCGCCCCAATGATCCTGATTGTCTCTACAACGTGGGGACCATCGACATCCAATCGGGCCACTCGGACGAGGCGGTGATGCCGCTGATGCAGGCCAGCAAAGCGGCTCCTGAGCGCGCCGATATTCTCTTTGCCCTGGCACAGGCCAGCCAGGAAATCGGTTTCTATGGCGATGCGGCTGTCGCCATCGACCAGTATCTCAAGCTGAAACCCCACGACGACCTTGCCCGCCGCGAACGCGGGTTCTGCCTGATCCGCTCCACGAGCCTCGACCAGGGCCTCGAAGACCTCCGCTGGTACACCCAGAGGCACCCTAAGGATGCGCGGGGACTCTACGAGCTAGCCATTGGCGAGACGGTGCGGACGCCCGACGTGGCGCTTCAACACCTCGACCAAGCGCTCGCTATCGATCCTCAATTCGGCCCCTCCCGGTTCGCTCGCGCTGTCCTCTATTACGAAAAGGGCCGGACCGAAGAGTCCATTGCTGACGTGAAGCTGGTTCTGGCAAAGGAGCCCGATAACTTCCGTGCACTGGACGTCCTCGGCCAGGATTACACGCGGTTGGAGCGCTACGCGGAGGCCGCCGAGGTCCTTGGTCGCGCCGCCAAACTCGCGCCCAAAGACCCCAAAATCCTCACCCATTACGCCCACGCTCTCCAGCGTTCGGGTCGGAAGGAGGAAGCCGCGAAGGTGCTGGCGGACTTTAAAGCTTTCGCTCCGGAGGAGGGACACCGGCCTAATAAGGGACTCTTCGACTACCTTAACCTGACCCCCGAGAAGCAGTATGCGAAGTACATGGAAAATCTCCAGAGGAACATCGGCATCCGTCCGGATGATCCCAAGCTGCGCTTGCAATTGGGTAAGACGTACCTCGAGCTGGGGAAACCCGACCAGGCGCTAGAAGCCTTTCGCGCTGCCGGGAAACTCACCTCCGACCCGGATATCCTGGCCGCCTGCGGAAAAGCGCTGCTCGACGATGGGCAATACGCCGCATCCCGCGAATTCTTGGAACCCGCGGTGGCCGCAAATCCTTCCGCCGCCGACTTGCGCTTGGACCTGGCGATCGCGGTCTTCAACTCCGGCGGACCACAGGCCGGGCTCGCCATCCTGGACGAAACCTCCCCGGAACAACGTAATGGAGATTACTTCCTGCTGCGCGCTCAGATCCTGGACGCTATGAACAAGCCTCAGGAAGCCGCCGAGGCCCTGAATCGGGGGTTTGCCACTGCACCCACCCGGCCGGACCTCTATTATCAGGCCACCCTCTTTCTCATCAAGCACGAGCAGTATAAGCGGGCCATCGGGTTGCTTGAGCTGGCCAATAAGACCATCCCGGACGTTCCGGAATTGGAATTGCTCCAAGCCATGGCTTACGAACTGGTTCGCGACCACGACAACACCATGCGCGTCCTGGCGCGGATCGAGTCCCGCTGGCCCGAGTGGTCCATGCCTTACATGATCCAAGGCATCACGCTAGCCATCCGTCTGCGCTCCGCGGAGGCCGAGCCGGTGCTCAAAAACGCCATCGCCCTGGGAGCCGACAACGGCATCAGCAATTACTACCTGGCATTGGTCATCGTTAACAGCAACCCCGAGCGAGTCGAAGAGGCCCAACAGGCTATCTCCAAGGCGTTGCAATTAACCCCCGACGATGTCTACGTTCAGTCTTTGGCGGGGAAGATCGACTACTTGCGCAAGGACTATCCCGCCGCGGTCGAGCACCTCAACGCGGCCCTGCGCCTGTGGCCCGAAATGACCGAAGCGCATGAAACCCTGGCGGGAGTCTATCGAGCCATGGGCGATAAGGAGAAATCCGTCGCCGAACTCAAGGAAATTCTGCGCGTCAAGGAGGCCAATCCCACCGCCGACCAGACACCACCCTTCCCCATGGAAAAACTGCTGTTCTCGGTACAGGCCCCCGCGCACCCACCAAGCTAGCCCGTGGGAGCGCGGGCATCCTGCTGGCTCCGGCGGGCGCTATACTCGAGGTGTTGTCCAGGCATTTGGGTGACATTCCACGAGCCCGAGTCTCTACCCCTGCCGGGCCTCTCTTGCCGTCTGCCAGCGACAATTTGGCGCCCTCCCAGTCGGACATTTTTCACCCCATTTTTAACTTTCCCACGGTTTATTGTAAGTGGATTACTTTTCTGTATGTTGTCAGGTTTGGGAGGGGAAAAATCGCATTTTCGACCCGTTGTTTTCGATAAGTTGCCAGGTTTGGGAACATTCGCCGCTCGGGGACATTAAGTCGTATCATCATTGGTACCTTTTGTCCCTCCTTGTCGGTGACTAGCGGAACTGCCACCGACGTGCACTCAGAACCAAAAGCGAGCTCGGCCTCGATCCTCACCTCTCCATTCTAACCCAAGCAATTTATCTTGTCAAGAGAAATATTGAAGCATGCTTTAAGGGACGTCCGCGCAATCCTTAAGGCCCCCGGATCTTGAGAAAACCGGCTAGGGCGCTTTGGAGCGGGCCAGCTCCTGCTGGGCTTTTTCGTGCTGTCCGAGAGCCTCGTAAGCTTGGCTCAGTTGATAATGGGCTTTGGCCATGTGGGGAGCCACGGCTACGGCTCTTTCCAGTTCGCGCGCCGCGTCCTGCGGGCGGTCGAGATAGAGGTAGAGTTCGCCCAGGGCCTCGCGCGCATCCGCATAGTCGGGGAGGATTTGGACCGCGCGCTGAAAGGCTTGAATGGCGGGCTCCGGCTGCTTCTCGCGGGTGTAGACGACCCCCAGATTGTAGGCCGCGGCAAAGCTCGCCGGGTCGAGTTCGAGCGTCCGCTCGAAGGCATGCCTGGCCCCTGCCAGGTCATCGGTCGCCAGTTGGGAAAGTCCGAGGTAGTAGGCGGCCATGGAGTTTTTCGGGTCGAGCTCCAGTGTGGATTGGTAAGCCGTGACGGCGTGGGGAAAGTCCTTCAAGTGATAGTAATCACCCGCCATCAGGAAGGTAATCGTGCGCGAACGGGATTCGGTCTTTTCCGCTTGTTGGAGTTTGCCGAGCGATTCCGCGTAATGTCCTTGTTCGTCGTCGGTGAGCGCTGCGGACACTAGCTCATAAACCTGGATGCGATCCTTAGGGTCGGCGAGGGCCTTCCCACTGGCGTCGGTGATGGTTCCAGTGGAAACTGCCACATATCCCAGGGAGCGCAGGCTCTCGAGGAGCGCGGGATCGGTAGGGGCAATGGCGGTTGCGGTGGCGCTCGTGGCGGGCGTGTAGCGGCCCACCAGCGTGCGCAGGCGATCGCTCATCTCCTGCGCCTGGGCACGGTGGGTGGCGAAAAGGTTTTTTAATTCCTTCGGGTCCGCGCGCGTGTCGTAGAGTTCCGGACGCGTGGTCTCAATGTATTTCCACCCTCGCGACTGGAGGCTGCGCAGCAAATTCCAGCCAAAATGCAGCAGGGGAGGATAACTCTCGGCATAAATGTTCGACGCGCTATCGGTCGCGCGGCCCTCCACCAGGCTCAGCAAACTGCGCCCTTGCACGGTGGGGGGGATGGGGATTCCCAGAGCTTGCAGAACCGTGGGCATCACATCCACCAGCGAAACCTCATCGGCAACCACCCGCGGCGCGGCGGTCGGGACTTTAACGATACAGGCGATATGGAGAGTGGCATTATAGACGAAGAAACCATGCGTTTTCTCGCCATGCTCGCCAAGACTTTCGCCATGATCGCTCACCAACACCACGAGAGATTTTCCCAGGCGCCCCTGCTGCGCCAGCGCCGTCATCAACCGACCGACCTGGGCATCGGCAAAGGCGATTTCTCCGTCATAAGGACGGCCGGGATAGCGCCCCGCATAAGGTTCGGGAGGGCGGTAAGGACTGTGCGCGTCGTAGAGGTGAACCCAGAGAAACATAGGTTGGGAAGGGCGATGGCTTAGCCACTTCAGCGCTTCATCCACCACTTGGTTGCCGGGGCGCTTCATGGCATCCAGGTGGACTTCTTCCATCCCCCCAAACTGGAAATGATCGAAGTAAGTCTCAAAGCCCTGGTTGAGGCCGAAACGCGAGTCCAGCACGGGCGCGCCAATAAACGCTGCCGTGGAATAGCCGTGGTCACGCAAGATTTCCGCTATTGTGGCGGCCCCGGCGGGAACCCGATTGCCGGTGAAATCGTGCACGCCAGTCGCGAGCGGAAACGCTCCGGTCATCAGCGACGTGTGCGAGGGCAAGGTGACGGGAACCGGCGTAAAGGCTTGGGTAAAGCGCGCACCCTTCGCGGCAAGCTGGTCGATCTGGGGAGTCTGGGTCGCCGTGTAGCCGTAACACCCCAGGTGATCGGGACGAAGCGTATCGAGGGTGATCAGGATAACATCGTAGGAAGGCCGCTCGGCCGCTCGACCGGCTGAGCCCAACATGAGCAGAGCGAAAATCACGAATAAGGGTTTGATCCGATGCATTCCAAAAACTTCTGAACTTCTCAACATGAATACGACACCAAAACTAAGGGTTCTAAAGAGCCCCGCTGGCGATCCACGCCGCTACAGCAAACTGTCCAACCACCCGGCCATCCGATCACTCGGGGAAAAGACCAAAATCCGAGAGTGCAATGCAAACCGGCGAACTCGTGATACGCAGCCGCAGGTTGTCCGTCGAGACCGGCTCGCCTGTACGAATCAACCGGCAATTCCCGACGCCTGTTGCCGCGGCCAGCTTGCGCCACGCGTTGCCGCTCCGGACGTCAAACTCAAAAGACGCGATGCGTTGTCCCAACCGAATGGCCTCGCGCAGGCGGATCACACTGAACGTCACGGGCTGCGAGAATTCAACCCCCAGTTCGGGTGTGGTGACTTCATCATCCGTTGCCCAGTACGTAGAAGCATCTCCGTCCAGAAGGTTTGCTGGAGCGTAAGTTCGGCGATTTCCGCGGATGTTTGAGGCCACGAGCGTAGCATGGGCAGCGAGATTCTTCCCGAACGTTGCTCGCCGCAGTTCGCCGAATTCCCGCAAGGAGGCGACGTCGGCTTCGTTCAGCCGGCCCCGCCGGTCGGGCGGCACGTTGAGCAGGAGGTTGGCGCCGCGCCCAACGGATTTGAAGTAAAGGTCCCACAGTTCCCGGGCGGCTTTTACTTTGCTGTTTTCGCTTTCGTGCCAGAACCATCCCGGCCGGATCGACACGTCGCACTCCGGCGGAAGCCACTGCTTTCCGTTGCGGGTTCCAATGTCGGATAACCTGGCGTCGACGTCACCCGGCGCTGCGGGCCCACCCTTTTCATTCACTGGATCGTAAGTCTCCCAGCAGGTCTCGCCGGCGATGCCGTTTTCGTTTCCGACCCACCGCACGTCCGGTCCCACGTCGCTGAACATCACCGCGTCGGGCTGGAACCGGCGTGCCAATGCCCACGTATTAGGCCAATCGTAGTACGTGGTCCTGTCGATCACGCGCTTCTCGCGTGCCCCACCATAATATCCGGTTCCGCCATTCGCCCCATCGAACCATATCTCAAAGATCGGTCCATACTGGGTGAGCAGTTCGGTCAACTGCGCGCGATAGATCGGGATATACTCCGGCCTGCCATAGGCCGCGTTGTTTCGGTCCCACGGTGAGAGATAAACACCGAACCTCAGCCCCTGGCGCTGTGCCGCTTCCGAGATCTCGCGCACCACATCGCCCTTGCCTTCCCTCCACGTACTGTTCCGGATGCAGTGCTCGGTCGTCCTCGTTGGCCAGAGGCAGAAGCCGTCGTGGTGCTTCGCGGTCAGAATCACTCCCTTCATGCCCGCCATCTTCAAACCCGACACGATGCCGTCGGGATCGAAATCGGTGGGATTGAATACCTTCGGATCCTCATCCCCATCACCCCATTCTTTGTTCGTGAAGGTGCTGACGGTGAAGTGGAGAAAGCCGCAGGTCTGGAGCTCATGCCAACTTATCTGACGGGCCGAGGGCAGCGCCCCATAAGGGGCGGGCTCGGAATACGAACCCCAAGCAACGGATGCAACCGACGCCGCAAGAGGCGCCGCCAGCAGGAAGGATCTTCGGTTCACGTTGTATTCCCTTTCCAGTTCCTCGCAACCAGGACGCGTCAAATCCTCGCGCCGGCCAGACAGACTCTACTATCAAGCTCCTGTCCGTCCGACGCCTAGCATATACTTCTCTTAACCTCGCGTCCCAACGTATTCTTCAGGCCGCTACTTGCCGAAAGATTTCGAAGCCCGTAGCGGCGCGGGGAATAGTTCCCTTCGAACGAGCTGCTCCCCGCGCAGAACATGGACGATGTAGATGGACTTCTTCTCCGCTCGATAGAAAACACGGCAGGGAGAGACAATCAACTGGCGGTAGGGTAAACCTATCAGTTCTATTGGCAGGGAGCCCATACGAGGGAATTTCCGGAGCCGTTCAACCGCGGCAAATACCTGTCGGACGAGTCCGCGAGCCGCGGCAACGTTCTCCAAGGCAATGTAATCTGCAATCGCATCCAATTCGTGAATCGCCGGATCGGCCCAGATTATTCTAGCCATCGCTTGAGTTGCCGCTTTGCCTGGGCGTGCGTGGAAATTCGCCCGTCCTGAATGGCTCTTTCTCCGCGCGCGATTCCTTCGAGCACGCGCATGCGATTCTGCAACGCTTCAAAGGTAATAACGTCCACAAGATAGGCAGTGGGAACTCCGTGCTGGGTGATGAGAACGGGTGACTGATCCCTTACCAAGTCGGTAAGAATCCTGGTAGCCTTCCTCTTTAGAGTTGTCACGAGATGGGTTTTCATAAAGTGATACTAAAGTATCACATTCCCGTTGGCAAGCGGTAAGTGTGGGGATTCGGGGCTCAGGCCTAGCTGTCAAATGTCATCTACTAGAAGGCCGTCCTGGCCATGACTGCTCACGGGCAATATGCCCGCGCCACAGCGAGCGGGAGGCCTGCGGCCCCACCACCCGAAATTTCTTTTCGCGGCCCCTTTTTTCCTATTGCCTTCCCATAGGAAGTATGGCATTCTTCTATGGTATTCCAATAGGAGAACCATGGGCAACAAAGCGGATGTCTGGCAAGGAACACTGGCTCTGATGGTTCTAAAGACGCTCGAAAACATGGGGCCGCTGCACGGCTACGGGATCGCGCGCCGCATCGAGCAGACCAGCCGCGACCTGTTGTCGGTGAATTACGGCACGCTCTATCCGGCTCTGTTGAAGCTCGAGCAGGAAGGTTACATTGCCTCGGAGTGGGGCCATTCCGACAACAATCGGCGGGCCAAATACTACAAGCTCACCCGCGCCGGCCGTGGGCAGTTGGCCAAGGAAGCCCGTGAATGGGAGCAAGCCACCGCGATTCTGGCGCGGTTCCTCGCGCCCGGGGAGAGATCGTCATGAGAAACTTGCGCGCCTGGTTTTTGCGCCTTTGGGCGGTGTTCAGCAAAGAAAGCCGCGACCGCGACCTGGCCGCTGAGCTCGAGGGCCATCTCCAAATGCATATCGACGACAACCTGCGCGCCGGCATGCCGCCGGAAGTGCGGACGCTGGGATCGAGCTGTGGCAGCGAGGTCCATCCAGAACTGAGGCGTACTATGGACGTTGAACCGACTTGTACCGCTCGCAGGGGATGGCCCACAGAGGTTCTCACCGGCCTTTTGGCGTATCTGGCGCTGGTGGCTTGCGCCGCCAAGGCACAGCAGACGCCGATCGACACCCGCCTCGCCAAAGCCTACTTCCAGGACGCCCAGGCAGCCTCGGACCGCGACCACGGGATGCTGTGGGGGCAGGAGCTTTATGGCTCGTTGCTGCTCATGGACCCGGAGACTCGCGCGGTTGTGGCGAACCAACCCGACGGGGAAGGGAAGCTCGCGTCTCGCGACGGCGTCTATGTGGGAAAGCTGCCGGCGGAAATCTTCCCCGCCAATACGGCGATCCACTGGGCCGGAGTGGACTGGACAATGGTCGAATGGCCGCCTCCGGAACTGCGGCAGCCGCGCGTGCGCCTGTTGATGCACGAGTGTTTTCACCGCATACAGCCCCGGATTGGACTCCCGGGCGCCGATGCTTCCCCGAGCCACCTCGACACGCGCGAGGGACGCATCTGGCTGGAGATGGAGTGGCGCGCGATCGAGCGGGCCATGTGGCGCCAGGGCGCCGCACGGCAAAAGGCGATCGCGGACGCCCTCTATTTCCGCGCCTACCGGCGCTCGCTTTTTCCCGGCGCGGCCGCCCAGGAGAATAAGCTGGAAATGAACGAAGGGCTGGCGGAGTACACCGGCGTCAAACTTAGCACGGCGTCCCTGGAAGAGTTCGCCATGGTGGCGGATGCCACGTTGCGCCAGGCGCCCGACCGCCACCCCAATTTCGTGCGCTCGTTTGCTTATGATTCCGGCCCTGCGTATGGGCTCTTGCTCGACGCCTCGGGAACGCCCTGGCGCCAGGGTTTGACGCCGCAGTCCGACTTGGGGACCTTGCTGGCCCGCGCCAGCGGGATCGAGGTTTCCACTGTGAACGAAGCCGAAGCGGTGCGGCGCGCGCGACCTTACGACGGCGAGGAAATCATTGCGCTCGAAACGCAACGCGACCGCGACCGCGAGGCGCGGCTGGGCTCCGCCCGCCAGCGCTTCATCACCGGTCCGGTCCTTGTCCTTCCCGTGGGCGCGCAATTCGGCTACGGCTTCGATCCCAACCACGTCTTGAGCGTGGACGAAAGCTCCACCGTTTATGAAGGAGGGCAGGTCAGCGACGCCTGGGGAGTCCTGCGGGCCCCGGGTGGCTTCCTGATCGTTCGCGGGACAACCCACGTCGTACGCGTCCAAGTGCCCGCGCCGGCCAACGCCCAGGAACGTCCGCTCAAAGGTGACGGGTGGACGCTGGAATTAACTCCAGGCTGGACGCTGGCCCCTGGCCCGCGTCCCGGCGACTTCGCGCTGAAACAAAACTAAGGCGCGCCGCATCGAGCAGACCAGCCGCGACCTGTTGTCGGTGAATTACGGCACGCTCTATCCGGCTCTG
>Ga0187874_10003007_pt1 | contig 12188 bp, 9 predicted proteins | sample June2016WEW_16_1_3_FD_132993 | JGI IMG/M metagenome (GOLD analysis project Ga0187874, IMG submission 132993) | Peatland microbial communities from SPRUCE experiment site at the Marcell Experimental Forest, Minnesota, USA - June2016WEW_16_150 | ecosystem: Environmental > Terrestrial > Soil >... | reverse complement strand
TGGCTGGAGATTTACGCCGCTGATTCCCCGCAGGCCGAGCGCGGCAACCACAAGCTCGCCGGCTGGCGTCACGTCGCGTTGCGCGTGGATTCGATTGACGCGGCCAAGGCCGAATTGACCAGGTACGGTGTGAAATTCACGGGAGAAGTAATGGAGGCGGCGGGTGGAGGACAAGTGCTGTTTTTTAAAGACCCCGAAGGCAATCTGCTGCATTTGATCGAGCGGCCGAAAGATTGGCAGCCTGGCCAAGCGTGATGAAACGTCGGGCTGCGGAGTTTGGCCGGCTTGAGCGGTTACTGCGGCGGCTGGTGTCGGCCGCAGCGTTCGAGGTGTTTAACGAACGCGGAGAGGGTTTTCCTGCTGACATGGTGTTCCATGCCCTCCGCATCCAAATGGGCGACGGCGTCCGGAACACCGAGCGACTTGAGGAACTCGACCACAATCTCGTGACGCCGACGTGATTCTTCAGAAAGTTTCCGACCGGCTTCGGTGAGCAAAATGGAGCGGTACGGCCGGGCGTTGACCAATCCGCCGCGCTGGAGGCGCTGGATGGTGTGGTTGACGGTAACGTGCGTGACGCCCAGGCAGTGGGCCAGATCGGTCACCCGCGCCGCGCCGGTTGTGGCGATGAGTTCGGCAATCAACTCCACGTAGTCCAGGGCGATTTCCTGGGAGTGCTCCTGCCGGGTGCGGCGGGGGTTGCCCTGGAGTGGCGGATGGACCTTGGCGGCTTTGGTTGGCGGGCAATTCATATTCCAAACTAAACCAAACCAAATTGCGGTTGACAATCTTTCTGGTAAATTGTAGCACAGGCTACAAATTGATGGGCATGCCGGAAGAATTTGACAAAAAGGCGACAGCCGACGTGCACCGGCCGGCAGTCGGCGGCGCCGCCGCCCGCGCCAGCCACCCGTCGCTGGAGGGAGTGCATGGCACCGTGGCCGTGCCGCTGGCTCAAGCCGGCTTCTGGCGGCAATTGCGGGCGTTCGCGGGACCGGCAATCCTCGTCAGCGTCGGTTACATGGATCCCGGGAACTGGGGCACCGACCTGGCGGGCGGGGCGCAGTTCAAGTATGGCCTGCTCTGGGTCGTGGCCGTGGCCAGCTTTATGGCTGTTATCCTTCAGGTCATCGCAGCCCGTCTGGGTGTTGCCACGGGTAAAGATCTGGCCCAGTGCTGTCGCGACTGGTATCCTGGATGGTCCCGCTGGCCGAACTGGATTGCCATGGAAATTGCCATTGCCGCCACGGATCTGGCCGAATCGCTGGGCAGTGCGGTCGCCTTGAATTTGCTTTTCCACATTCCCATGGCGTGGGCGATTGTCATTACCGCCTTCGACGTGCTGCTCCTGCTCGCTTTGCAAGGGCTGGGCATGAGGATGATTGAGGCGGTGGTCGCGGTCTTTGTCGCCACCATTGGTGTCTGCTACGGCATCGAGATTTTCATCCTTCCCCAGACGCAGCCCGGTTTTCTGGAGATGGGCCAGGCCCTGGTGCAGCCCAGCTTTCACGAAGCCGGCATGATCGTCGTGGCCATCGGCATGATCGGAGCAACCGTCATGCCCCACAATTTGTTCCTGCACTCGGCCCTGGTGCAAACGCGAAAGCTGAAGCGTGATGAGCATTCCATCCGCACCGCCATCCGCTTCAACACCATTGACTCCACTGCCGCGCTGACCGTCGCGTTTTTCGTCAACGCGGCGATCCTGGTGCTGGCGGCAATGGTATTTTACGGGAAGCAGAGCGTGACGGTGGCGGGTGGCCAGATGGTTGTGTTCAACCCCGACAGCGATTGGATACGCATCGCCTATCTGACGCTGGCCCCGCTGTTGGGCACGACGGCCGCCAGCACACTCTTTGCCGTGGCACTGCTGGCCAGCGGACAAAGCAGCACCATCACCGGCACGCTGGCCGGACAGGTGGTGATGGAAGGGTTCATGAGCTGGCGCATTCGCCCGTGGATCCGGCGGATGATCTCGCGCACCCTTGCGGTGGTGCCGGCAATCTGGATTATCAGCATTCGCGGCAATGGCAGCGTGACCGATCTGGTCAACCTCAGTCAGGTCATTCTCTGCTTCATACTGCCTTTCGCCATGTTCCCGCTGCTGCACTTCACCTCCTCGCGCAAAATCATGGGCCAGTGGGCCAACGGCTGGTTTCTGATGGTTCTGGGCTGGGGCAGTGTGATATTGATTACATTGATGGACATCTATAGTTTGCCGGAGTCGCTCCAAGCAGCGTGGCACATCGTCGCCGGCGGATGATGGCGCGCGGACAGCAGGAAAGGCACACGCATGTATAAAACCATTCTCGTGACGTTGGATTGCACCGCGACCGACCGGGCGATTATCGAACACATCAAACAGCTTGCGAAGGGGATGCAAAGCCGCGTCGTGCTCCTGCACGTGGCCACCGGCGCGCTGGCCAAGTATCACGGCAAGAATGCGGCGGGCGCGGAGGTCGAAGAAAGCCGGGCGTATCTGGACCGAGTCCAGGCCGAGTTTGTCGCTGCCGGCATCCAGGCCGACGTGGAACTGGCTTACGGTGAACCGGTCAAAGAAATCGTCCATTGGGTACGGCAGAAAAAACCCGACCTGGTGGCGATGAGCACGCACGGTCATCATTTCATGGCCGATCTGGTTCTCGGAACAACGGCCATAACGGTACAACACAGCGTCAGTGTTCCGGTTCTTCTGCTCCGGGCCAGATGATCCAGGCAGCAACTTCCTTCATCGTTCATCCATGCGACCGGTGGACATTCAACAAATCGGCAACGAACTGGCCATCAAATGGGATGATGGCGGCGAGAATTTCATTCCGCTGGAGCAACTGCGGCGGGGTTGTCCGTGCGCGGGTTGCAAGGGCGAGGTGGACATCCTGGTAAACGTTTACAAAAACCCGGGAAAGGTCCTGACCCCGAAAGCTTTTGTATTGGTTCGCATCGTTGGCGTGGGCGGTTACGCGATTCAGCCGATTTGGGCCGACGGGCATTCGACGGGAATTTATTCTTTCGATTACTTGAAACGGGTGGCCGGCGAAAATTTGGGTGGTTGAAAAGGAAAACGGCGCGCTCGGATGAACGCGCCGTGATTGAACATCGGGCTTTTTACCGAAGAATCTGCACCCGGTAGAACCGTGTCTGACTGGTAGTGGTGTCATCAAATTCCATGTCCGTGCCGGTGCCAGTGTTGGTGGCGATGGCCGACCAACTGCCGGGGAAGAGACTGCTGGAGCTCAGAATGACATACTGTTTGCCGCTGACGGTCGGCCAATGAATGGCGGCGGTTGCCCCGGCGGGAACCGGCGTTTTGCAATTCAAGCTCGGAAAATCATTGGGCGTGTTGGGGTCAACGCCAGCAACGTATTTTTGCCAGTTGTTTATGCCGTCGCCGGAGGGGCAGGCATTGGAAACGGACAAGAGGTTATTGACGGTGCCGAACCAACGCAGGCGCCACAAATCAGGTATGCCGTCACCATAACTTGAGTTGGTGCGGCTGGACAGGGTGATCACACCGGTCAGCGTTTGTTTGGGGAACGAAGCAATGCCGTTCGGTGAGGCCGAGGCGTGATCGAAATGGATCGCGTAGGCGGACAGGCTCGTGGTGTTCGTCGGAATGGTGACGGTCAAGGTGCCGATGTTGGTTGTTCCCGTCAGCCCGGAAATGGTGTTGTCCAGCCAGACGGCGGAGGAATTGCCATTGCCTTTGGAATCTGTGGTGTAGGGATCACCCAATGCCGCGTTTGGAGTGAATTGCACGGCACTGGTCAGGGCCGGGGAACCGTCGAGCGGCGTGACGTTCAGGTTGAGCATTAACACTCGCAGCGGGTAGTTGCCGAATATGGTTGCATTAATGGGAATTTGCACCGTCCGGCCTGCTGAACCAACAATATCTCCTGCCGTGAAGTTGACTTGTGGCAGGGTTGTGGCGCTGCTCTGTGCTGCGGATTGCGCAGAGAGGGACTTGCTGGTGATTAAGATTTTGGATGCCGCATGAGCCGCCACGTTGGGAGCACCAGTGTCGGCAACACGCTGACCATTGTTCCAGAAACGACGGAACCACGTCAGACTCGGGTCAAGAGAACGACGGAAGGTGACATACACGTCGCACACATCCAGCACCCCGTCACCGAAAGCGATTTGGTTGATGGCGGTGTCATCACCGTCAAACAGCGTGTTCAGGCTGGCGGGAATAGTGGGAAAATAAACGGTATTGGTTACGAACACGAGGTTGGTGCTGTATGCGGGTGGGATGGATGTGGATGGCTGAATATAGGCAATGGTGGAAACTTCATTTACATAATAGGTGGTTAAGTAAAGGGGCTGCCAGACGGTCACCGGGGTAACATTAGTGCTGATAGGAACGCCATTGGTATCATAGTCAATGGCAGTGTAGGTAACCGAATAAGTAAAGACTGGTGGTCGGGTCGGGTAAGCGAAGGTATTCGTGTAATAGCCGTTATTGGCATCAGCCGGGTCTGAATCCAACACGCCAATATTTCCGCAAGAGTCCATGCCGTCAAAGAAATCACTGCCATCTAATGGACCATTCAAGCCGTAAGCGGCGGCTTCGAAGACCTGCTCGACATCGGCATTGACAATGTTGCTGGATCCAAAATCGCCAGCGTTGAACCAGCGGAACGGGTAAACGCTGCCAACGATATATTTTCTCTGGCCAATGGTTATGTTTTTTAAGGCGTTTATAGGACTGCCGCCCGCAGTGGAACCATTGGTTGGCGCAGCGATGTAAACATCCGAACCGGGAGCACCAACACCATCTGAAGTGGCAGATGGACGCCCGATTTGGATCTGGTAAACGTCGTTCGTTGTAGCAGCACGTGGAATCAAAAGTCCATACGCTCCTAATTCAACCTCATCAGGATATGCAGCATTTGGATACATTACGTCGTGAGCTCGGGAATAGGTTATCAAATCCTGTGACTTGGTGATGTAGAGATTGGTCGCGCCGTATCGTTCGATCCAGCCGACTCCCAGAAGATTGCCATTTATGAACTGCAGGTCCTGATACCAATCTCCCTGGTATCGGAAGACATCAATGTCCGAGGCAGGGGGAGGATTGGTGCCACTGGAAACAAAGGCCCAGGTGGGAATGTCAAGAAAAAAGCCTGGATTTGCAGGATCTGGCTTTTCCAGCATGGACGTAAACCAAAAGAGACCAGGCACAGCGATTGGACCAAGATTGGTAACAGTAATATTGAACTGAAGACTGTAAATCACGACTGACGGCATAGTAGTCAAAGTGACCGGTGCATAGAAAAACTGGCCAGGTGAGGCGACGAAATCGCTGGAGGCTTCGCCCGAGGCAAAGCCGAAGCTGATGGTGTTCGGCAAATAATTGGCTGCCGTAAAAGTTTGCGAGGCAATTCCGCTCGGCAAATAACCAGAGCGGAAGGCGCGGGCTTGGAAAAGAATATTGCTGCTCGTACTACTCATGGCAATGGAAAGCGTGACCGGAAGGCCGTTGGTGATAGTACCCCCCCAAATGCTGGGCGGGGCGTTGGTTGGAACAGTGCCGTCAATGGTGTACCATAACGCCACGTTGGTCGTGATGTCACTGACGGTGAACTGTGCGCCATTGTTTCCATTAATCGTCGGATTGCCAACCTGGAATAGAAACTCGGCCGTGGTAACCGGGCCCCTTACTCCGTTTGTGCCACCATTAACATTAACCGCTTTAATCACCAAGTCCGGCACAATCGTCACGTTTAAAGGCAAATCAGACGAGTAATCGTAATCGTGGTCACGATAAGCAGGCGGAGAGAATTCGTTTGTCACGCTGGGAACAGAGGAATCTACCGTGTAATAGGTGTTGACGCCGGCTACGGTCGGATCAATGGCGATGTTCACGTCATTGTTAAATACAAGTATGCTGACGGGGTGGAGCACGGTCCAAAATCTATCGCTTGAAGTGTCCAATTCAACATCAAACCAACCGATCCTCGGCGCTGGCGGCGGCGGTATCGGCGGCGTGTAGCTCACTTCCAAAGAGTTTGTACCCTCGCCGCCGCCATTCAGGGCTGAAATAACATAGTAATACGTCGTCCCGTTGAGCACATTCGTATCGGTGTAACTCGTGCTGGCCGTGTTGGCAATGGTTGTTTCAGTGCCGGTGGATGTGGAGCGTTTTACGTTGTAGCTGGTTGCGCCAGCAGACGTTGTCCAGGTCAAAATTATCGGCCCGAAGTTATAATTGGTAACGGGCAATAAGATGGTTGGTGCAGGAGAAAACAGCGGCATGGCGCTCGCTTCCGCAGAATTTGCACTCTCGCCGCCGATGTTCAGGGCTGAAACAACAAAGTAATTCATCGTCCCGTCGATGACATTCGTATCGGTATAACTCGTGATCGTGCCGCCTGTGTTGGTAATGGTTGTGTAAGGTCCGCCGCTGGACATGGCGTGTTTTATGTTGTAATTCGTCGCGCCAGGACTTGTAACCCACATCAAAATGACTTGTCCATAACCCGCTGTCGCGGTCAGTCCCGCCGGCGGGGCAGGGGACGGGGGCGGGGGCGGGGCCAGGCTGGCGCCCGTAACCTTGCGGATGATGTGGTAATAGACTTCCGTTGTGTAAAGCGAGCCATCGGGTGCCATCACAACACCAAAAGGCAGGCGGCTTTGCACATTGGGCGCGATGGAGTCGGGAACAGATACGGTTCCGTCATACCAGCCAGGATAAGAGCCTCCCCAGTATTTTGAAGTAACGCCGTAGAGGTTGGTGACAACCCCGCTGGTCAACACCGCCTTGACGCGATTATTGCCATAGTCGGTTACAATCAAGGTTCCGTCACCTGCTTCCGCCACGCACATCGGCTGGTTGAACTTGGCTGTGGTGCTGGAGGCGATATTATTGCCATTGGTGGTAAAGTCACCCGTGCCATGAAAGCCGGCATTGGTGGTGACAACACCCGTGGCTGGGTTAATCAAATAAATTCCATTCCGGCCGGAGTCGCACGCGGCAATCAGGCGGTTGTGCTTGAAGACGATGCCTGGCAGGGAGGTTCCGGCATTGGGGATGGTGGCAATGGTGGTCCGATTGGTGGTGCCGGCGGCTATGCGGATGAGCTTGTTGCTTTGAACCGTCACGTAAATGTTGCCAGCGCTGTCCAACGCCATGCCTGCGGCATTGGTGAGCCTGACGGCATTGGTGGCCCACGCATCCCCCCAATTGTCGAAAGTGACGACCGAACCGTTGGTTACATTTCCGCGATTAAGGACATAGACGTTATAATCAGTGTCAACGGCAACCGCAATGGGCTTATTGATCAAATTGGTGTAGGTAACACCAAAGGTCCAGGTCCAGCCCGCCACCAGATCAAGGTAACGAATGGCGCTGTTATCCCGGTCGGCAACAAACAAGTATTGGCCGGTGCTGTCCAAGGCAAGGCCGCAAGGTGTGTGGAAAAGCGCCTGGTTGAGCGTGATGCCATCCTCGTAGCCGAGATATTTCGGGTTTACGTGGGGGTTGCCGCCGCCCAGTGTGGTCACGTTCACGCCGGTAGGGATGGCAAAAAGGTTGGCGGCGGCCAGCAGCAACGCGGCCATTACAATGACGCCCCGCGACTGCGGGATGAAAGGCGCTTGCCCGAAGGCCCGCCACGCGCGCTTGAGAATTACAGTTCTCATAAAACAGGTTTGGTTGTTATTCACCGCTCACAAGTAATTTTGGTTTGCCGATGGGATGAACATTGGTTTAAGGCGGCTATTTTTTATCAAATTCACCCGGCACGGGGACGGGGTTGCTCCAATCGCCACGCGGTTGGGCGCCGTCCCAGATGGTGTTCGGGTTCATGGGAGATTTCATTGTGTTCGGTCGGGACTTGAGAAAATCGGTTGAGCTTGGTTGGAAATCGGTCTCTTTGACGATTGTGGGCGTGATGAAGATCAGGAGATTATCCTTGGCCAGTGATTTATTTTCGCTTCGGAAGGCCCAACCCAGGCCGGGGATGTCGCCGAGAACAGGCACTTTGGTATATTGAGCGTTTGGGCTGTCCTGTACCAGTCCGCCCATGACGAGTGTGTTGGCATTGGGAATCAGGACCTGGGTTTCGATGTGGCGAGCGTCAAATATGTCAGCCGTGTAAGTTTGGTTTGCGATGGTTTGCTGGTTGATGCCAAAATGGCTTGATACATCAGGCACCACCTTGAGCCAAATATAGTCGTTGGCGGAAATGCGCGGAGTGACTTGCAGAACAGTGCCAATATTGGAGTAGGTGATCGAGGAGCCGCCAGTAGTATTAGCAGTGCTTGCTACGACATTGATAACAGGCCAGCCGCGGGTGACAGAAATCGTTGCGGTTTCATTGTCCAGTGTTACAAGGCGCGGAGTGGAAACGATCTGCGCTTCTTTTGAAGCATTTAAGTAGGAGAGCACGGCATGCACGCCATCGGCGTTGAGGAACCCGATGCCCGGCGTGAAACCGGTAAGGGTATTCAGCGCCAATCCGCCGGGGTTGCCCGAAAGCTGGGGCACCGTGGTCAGGAGGGTGCTGCTGCTGGAGCCGGGCGTGCTGCCGCCAGTATATCCGCCCCCAGGCGTGGGGGCGCCCGAGGACGTGCCCGGGAATGTTGTCGCTGTTGACGATCTTGACGGATCCACCAACCCATTGCCGAAACTGATGTTTTGCGCCGCCAGCGTGCCTGACCAATCAACGCCTTTCGTCGTGGAGGGGTTGCTGGAGATTTCGACCAGTTTTGTTTCAATCAACACCTGTCGTGTGGGTTTGTCGAGTTGGTTGACAAGCGCGTCCAATGCTTCCTGCTCATTCTCGGTGGCCACAATGACTATTTGGCTGGTGCGCGTGTCCGGCAATACTTTGCTGCGCTTGTCAGAGAACGAAGCCTGGATCGAGCTCACCATGTTCGACGTGCTGGCCCATTTGAGTTGAACAACGCGGGTAATGAGCGGCGGTGGTGCCGTAGGGTCTTTGGCGGTGATGCGGGCAATCTGGGACTTGCGATCTTCATTGAGTTGCAAACCGTAGTTGTCGAGCAGCGCCATGAGGGCTTGCTCGGCGGTGACATTTTCCCAACGGATGGAAAGGGTGGGTTCGGCTTTGATCTGTCCGTTTTGGTCAGGCTGGCCATAACCGATTTTCGGATCAATCAGGTAATTGATTCCCGCCTGCCGGGCCAGATTTTCAATGGCGGTGGTAATCGGAACGTCCTGGAATTGGATTAACGGTATGCTCGGAGGTTCTAGAGGCTGAGGTTTGGCAGCGCCGGTGGTTTCATTGCTGGTGGTCACAGTACTGGTGGTTACACCGCTGGTGGTCGTACTGGGAGACTCAAGAGCGCTGGCCACGGGTGACGTCGGCGGAGTGGCGGCGCTGGCGCCGGTGGTTTCATTGCTGGTAGTCACAGTACTGGTGGTTACACTGCTGGTGGTCGTACTGGGAGACTCAGGAGCGCTGACCACGGGTGCCGTCGGCGGAGTGGCGGCGCTGGTGCTGGCGGGCTCGTTGGTGCTGGTCACACTGGGAGATTCGTTTGCGGTGACCGCGGGTGCCGTCGGCGGATTGGCGGTACTCGTCCCGATGCTTTGATTGGTGTCGGTGGCGATGGCGGGCTGATTCGCGGGCGCAACCTGGTCCGTGGTGACTGGGTTGGTCACAATGGTATCAGTTTGGGACAGTGCCCCCTGCTGCCAAATAAGGCATCCCAGCAGTGTGGCAATTAGCATTTTTGATTTCATACCTTTACCTCCGGTCTGGCTCTGATTCATTCTAATTATGTTAAACATGCGTTGTAAAATTTGGTGGCGTCCGGTCTTTTGACAGTCGCCGTTTGGCTGCGTCCAATGAGATAAGAAGGTTCCGTGCCAGCAAGCGGCTTATTTTGAAAAAGATTTGTCCAGGCCGGCTGGTTGGGAACGAATGTTGTCGCATACATATTTTTGGTTTCAGCGGTTGTTTGCGTAGTTCAGCTCGTGACGCTGTCCGCCAGATTCAATCACCACGGAACGGGCCTTGATTTCAACGCAGTGAATGTGAATCGGGCCTTGGGGAGTGACAAGGGTTTCCTCGTCGCCGACACCAAAGGTGTGATTATTGATAATGACCAGCCGATGATTTGGCGGGCCGGAAATGCCTTTTAAGACGAGCGATGACACGTCACCGGCATGGGGTCGAGTTGCCGATACGGTTTCATACGGCCGGGTGGAATTGGGGAAAAATGGATCGCGCCCATCTTTCGAATTCGTGGGAATGACGAAGACCGAACGTGACACCACCTCCGGCGCGGCGGGTTGGGCAACGGGGGCTGCCGCCACTGGCAACACCATTACAAACCCGGCTGAGAGCCACGCCGCCACCGCGCTTTTGCTGGAATTAACGCACCAGTTCATTTGATTATGAGGGGTTGGGTTTCACCAATGTGATGATTTCCATTCTAAATGAAAGTTTCTCGCTATTACTGTCCGGACTGGGAGCAGGTTCGACTACAAGATGGACCATCCGGGAGTGTGGAAAGCTATTTTCGAAGTCGGCAATAAATTTGCCCAAGTCGTGATAATAAACCGTGCCATTAATGGCAAATTGGATTTGTTTGTAGGGAAAAGACGGCAGCAAATCCGACTCGCCAATCGTCGGATGGCCGACTTCCGGGATTTCCACTCTATACGATTGTTTGAAGTGGCGGAGGGTGTCATAAGTCCAGGAATAAAGATCGCCTGAAGCCATATCCTCTTCGGCAAGTGCAAGCGCATAGGTTGTTTCGTTCCACTCATTCGCTATCGCTTCGGAATTTGTAATAGCATGCTTGATGCTTTGAAGTTTGGTGTCCGCGCCTTTTCTGGCCTTCGCGATTGCGGAGAGGGAGTCATACTGGGGCCGGATCAAACCGAAACCAATCAGTGCCAGTATCGCCAGCGTGACGAGGATGACAGTGATGAGTTGATTGCGTTTTTCTCTGGATAACTTTTTCATCGGGCGTACTCCGGAAAATTGCATTTCAAAGTGAACAACACACACGGTTTGCCATCAACTGCCTGCGGCGCCGACAAATTGATTAATTGAACCCCATTTGTTTTGTTCAACGTCGCTTTGAAATAAGATTGATTGGCCACGGCTTCCTTGAATTTATTGACCTGGTCTCCGGGGTTTGCGCTGGAATCCCGCGCGTCAAGCCATACGACGATTTTTTCCGTCAACGTGCTGGGGCGTCCCAAGATGACACCATTCTTATTGGTCTGCGACGGCGTTCCTGCCGTGTAAAAATAATCCTGGTCCACCTTCAGCCGTGCCAGTCGCACGCCGTCCACGGTGACCTGTTGCAGCGCATTGAGCAGATTGCCCTGCAGAAAACGGCTGTTGGTCATTTTTTTCAACGCATTCAGCTTTTCTTTCGCGGCGGCGGTTTTTTTCTGGTCTGTCAGCACGCGTTGAAAATCATTGGTGCGCTGCGCAATCTCCGTTTGCTTGTCGAACACTGTCTTTTTGGCCAGCATGGTTTCGAGCTGGAGCGAACTGCTCCAGACCAGCGTTACTGCCACAGCCAGCGCCCCCACAAAAATCACGCGCTTGACGGGATCGTGCCGGCGCAATTCTTCCGCGGCCTTGGCCTCCGCCAGCAAATTGATGCGAATCGGCATAATTCAATTTCGTTCAAAAGGCCGCCAGCGCGACGCCAATCGCCACGCTCAATTGCGGTCCAAGCTGTTCAATTTCCACCGCTTGCTGCCCGGGCAGTGCCAGTTGCAAAGACGCCGTCGGATTCCACGTTTTGCAATCCACGATCAATTCCGTGTGCAACATTTGCAAAATCATCTCCGACCGTGCCGATCCGCCGGTGACATAGATCTGCGACACGGGGCGGTCCTGCTGGTGTTCAAAGAAGTCAAGGGACGCGCGCAGTTCGCGCCCCAGCGGTTGCACTTGAGCTTCGAGCATGGCTTGGACTTCCGGCGCCATGCCCACCTTGATGCCCTCGGCTTCGGCGTAGGTGATGTTCATTGCCTCGGCGAGGCCCGCCGTCAATTTGTCGCCGCCGATGTTGACCATGCGGCTCAAGACCAATTCACCGCGATCCACCACGCAAACCGAGGAATGTTTGAAACCAATGTCCACCAGCGCGACCGATTCGTTGGCAAACACTTCGGGCAGCGCCAGTTCAAAAGCGTTCACCGGGCCGATGATCCCGGGCACAATGTGGTCCGGTATCAACCCGGCGTCTTT
>Ga0187874_10003001_pt1 | contig 12205 bp, 9 predicted proteins | sample June2016WEW_16_1_3_FD_132993 | JGI IMG/M metagenome (GOLD analysis project Ga0187874, IMG submission 132993) | Peatland microbial communities from SPRUCE experiment site at the Marcell Experimental Forest, Minnesota, USA - June2016WEW_16_150 | ecosystem: Environmental > Terrestrial > Soil >... | reverse complement strand
TGGAAGGTCGAACGGCTCTTTGCCTGGATGCAGAACTACCGCCGCCTGGTCACCCGATGGGAATATCACATCGAAAACTTCCTCGGCTTCGTTCAACTCGCGTGCCTGCTCATGCTGCTCAGATATTTATGAGATGGGTTCTAGAAGTCCTGCAGCGCGGGCAACGCAATTCCGGGAAAACCCAGAAACGGCGTAAGTATCTTCGTCCCCTGGATCATGACGCTGAGAATCCGATCGAGCAACGAAGTTGTGGGAGTCGTCGTGATGTTGACGCTCAGGTGACCGGCGCCCTGATTGAGCACAACATGGCTGACTTTCGGCCCGCCGCTCGACTGTGGCTGGGATTGCGGAGCCGGATTACCTGAAAGTGCACTCCAGGTAAGTTGCTGTTCCGAAGGCAGCGAGCTGGCTTTGTTGGCAAACAGTGTCGCAAGGGCGGCCCAAACAATGGGCCCCAAAGACTCACTGCCCGTCACGCGCTGGCATGAAAGGTGAAGCTGGGCAAACTTCACCTTTGCGAGCTGTGACTTATCCTCACTTCCAGCTCGAAATCCGGTCAGCTCCAAAGTGACAACCGCATCTTCGGTGAACGACGGCAGCTCTGAAGGCTTGATGTCTTGCACCCAGCGAAGACCCGACTTGTCGTCGTACACGGCGATACGGGGGTCACGATTGGGATTGGGCGTGGGACTACTCTCGCCCCGCTCACTCCCATTCGCATACAGATTCTTCCAATACGTCTCACCCGCCGTCGGCGTGCTAGACATTTTTGAAGTGGTCGTGTCAACAGCTGCCGCCAATTTGGGGTAGGCCAGCAGCGGCGAGATTGCACCAAGGGTCGCTGAATCGAGAAGAAAGGAACGGCGGGACAGAGGCATGGCGAAATCACTCCTGTTGGGTTGCAGGGTCTCTGACTTTTATTTCAGATGAGACGGACGCGCGATTTCAAGGGTTTCGGGCCCGGAGAATGAAAGTCTTATACCACAAGCAACGGCAGGAAACGCAAGACCCATCTGACTGCCTTCGCTGAGGAGATTCTTTCGGCTAAGATCCGGGCGTTCGGTTACAATCCATATCAAATTGTCCCCTCTTCCCCGAATCGCGATGTTCACGTACTCGGCGCTACATCATTTTAGGGGTTGGTTCTGCCTTGGGGCAGTGGCCATGTTGACGATCCGACACGTTCTTTCGACCGGCCGTATCAAGCGAATCCGCATCTGTGCGAGTCTCGTAGCGGGATGGTTGTCCCTGGCGCCGATCCCTCACGCGCAGCCGACTGCGAAGGCATCGCCTGTAAGACCGGCGAGCGCCGATCAAAGCGCAATCTTTACCCGGATCGTTCCCGATGATTGCCATGCAGCTTCCGACAGCAATCTATCCGAATTGAAGTCTGCGGTGACCGGCTTTCGGAATCATGGGGATCATCGGAACGAACTCCGAGCCCTCATCCTGCTGGGAGAACTCTACGAGCAGACCGGCGAATATAAGCAGGCGCTCCCTTTCCTACAGAGTGCTTTGGAGCTGGTGAGGGATAGCGGCGAAAGATCCCAGGTACTCACAATGACTGCCGATGCGCTCACGCAGGTGGGCAAGCCCGACGCCGCGCTTCGCGATGCGACAGAAGCATTGAACATCAGCACGAAGCTAGGCAATGTGGCGGCGGAAGCATCGGCGCTTCGCGCGCAGGCCGAGGCGGTTTATAGCTCCTCCGCTGAGAAAGCCATGCCATATCTTCTGAAAGCACTGCCTCTCAGTGAGCATGCGAACGATCTAAAAACGAAGGCAATGATTTTGAATGACGAGGGTGCGGCAACTCAGGACGCGGGCAGCCCCTTCGACATCTTTCATCAGGCCCTGTCGATCGAAGACCAGATCCATGATTGCCGGGACAAGATCGACACCCTAACGAACCTAGCGACTCTCGAATTCAACCGAGGACAGATTCGCAATGCGCTCGCGGATTTCGATGACGCTGTGGCCCTTGAGCACCAAGTCGGCGACCACACCTCGGAGGCAGAGACGCTGCACCAGTTGGGATATTTCCACTGGGAGCTTGGGGACCTGGGTGAGTCGCTCTCCGATTTCAATCAGGCGCTTCAACTGAAGCACCACGCGGGCGATGTTGCCTCGGAAGCGGATACGCTTGGCGCGATCGCCGGCGTTTACCGCGATACCCAGTGGCCGACAGCCGCTCTCCGCGCCTATCTCCGGGTCTTGCCTCTCTTCCAGCGCACAAACAACGTCCCGTGGCAGGTGATCGTTCTGAATAACCTAGGCACAGTTGAAGCGGACTTGCACCAAAAGACACAAGCGCGAACTTACTACAACAGATCGATTCAACTTGCGCCTAAAGCCAACGACCCCGTCACGCCCGCTTACTCTGCATGGGGAATCGGAGAACTCGAACAGGCCGACGCGCTCCCAAGCTATTTTCAATCGGCCCGTTTGGCCCGGGAGTATGAGCAGGCCGATCTGGAAGGCGAAGTTGACTCCTCATTGATGGATCATTTTCGCTCGCATCACCAGCCCAACGTAGCCATCTTTTTCGGCAAGAGGGCCGTCGACCGATTTCAATTGCTGCGGAAAAGCATGGGTGGAATGAGCAACGCTCTCACAAGTTCCTTTCTTCAGAGGAAATCCGCTACCTACCGGGAACTTGCGGAGACCCTAATCGACCAAGGGAGGCTCGTCGAGGCGCAGCAAGTTCTCGATTTGCTCAAGATTCAGCAGTACTCCGATTACGTCGGGGAACAGCCCAGCGAGTTAAGCCAGCCCCTCGTCCGCAGCGCGCGCGAGGTGCCATTGCAGGACGAATTTGAAAGACAGCTTGCAGAATGGGTCAGCAAGGACAAGGCGCTGCACGCTGCGGAAAGCGCCGATCATCGGCAGCCGGCCGCGATTCTTCAGGCCCGAGCGGTCTTACTTACTGCGGAGGCCAACTTTAATGCCTTTCTTCAGAATCTCTACAAGCAACTGGAAGCGCAGGACGGTCCAGCAATCGCCGTGCAAAGCGTCACTGGCACAGAACTGCCCCTCGAAAGGCTCCTCGACAAAGACACAGACGCTGTCGCCCTATACACACTGGAAGGCACAGATCGATATCGCGTGATAGTCATCAGCCATGCCGGCCGATTTGCCCGGTCTTATCCAGTCGCACAGAATGCGCTCGACGAGAAGTGCCGACAATTCCTGGATCTGGTGAAGGGCCGGGATCCGGGTTCTTCGGCTTCAGCGGATGAATTATACGAGATTCTAATTGCACCGATTCAGAAGGACTTAGAAGCGCTGCACGCAAAAACCCTCGTCTGGTGCCTGGACGGCTCGTTGCGCTACATTCCCATCGATGCCTTATTCAATTCAGAGACAAAAAGGTATCTCGTGGATGACTATCGCGTTGTGAATTTCACGCCGCTGAGTCAGTCGATTGAGAATCCGCCAGCAATGAAGGCCGCCCGGGCCATTGCAATGGGCATCAGCCGTAAATACTTTAATGACCTTGGCGCTTTGTTGAATGTGAAGGACGAATTGAATTCAGTGGTGACCGACCCGAATGTGCCGGACTCACACGGGCCCGTAAGCGGGACGATCTTAATGAACGAGCAGTTCACCGAAAAAGCCCTGGAAGAAGGTCTGAAATCGCAGGACGTAGTTCACATCGCGAGCCACTTTGTTTTAAGGCCTGGAAACGACGATCTCTCGTTCCTGCTTCTTGGCGGCAAGGACCAGGATCACTCCGGGTACAAGTACTCCATGGCTGATTTTGAGAAAAGCCGCGACGTGCAGATTCAAGGAACGAAATTGCTCACGTTGTCGGCATGTCAGACTGGTGCGGCCAATGAGCGAGACATTTGCTTTCAGAACGATCAATCGTCAGTGAAAACTGCGGAGTGCCAGGCAGGGAATGCGAAACAACGAGAGAACGGCGTGGTGATGGAAAGCATGAGCGAAGTGGTGCTCGAGAAAGGCGTTGAAGCGGCCTTATCTTCGCTCTGGAGCGTCGACGACATGAGCACCAGCGCATTGATGGCTGACTTTTACCAACGGTGGGCCGGCTCGGACGGAGCGGTCTCAAAGGCGGAAGCGCTCCGGCAGGCGGAGCTGGATCTGCTGCACGGCAACGCCATGCCGCAACCTGGAGCCGGCGGGCGTGGCGTTCACGCGGTCGAGAACGGACCCGCCAAGCAAGCCGCGCCTGCCGGACTCGCGCTTCCGTATTACTGGGCGCCGTTTGTTCTGACTGGAAACTGGCAGTAGCGGCGCCAACCTCGCTTGCCGCGCTCGCCGCTGCGAAGGCATCGGTGACCGGAAGAAAGTCGTTGCAAGTCCCTCGAGCTTTTGTTATATTCAACGTCAGTCAGGTCCCTTCCCCGCGCAAGTCCCCAAACTCTCATATTTGCTGGCTTCTTACCTCCAGGCAACCGGTGTCCCATGAAACGGCTCGCAGTCAGTCTGTGTGTTGGCCTCACGCTGCTCGTGTCGGGAGCATTGCATTCCGACGCCCAAACCACCACCGTGGTGCACTCGTTTACGGGCGCCGCCACCGATGGAGACGCGCCTAATTCCTTGATTGAAGCCCAGGACGGGAACTACTACGGAACAACAGCTTTCGGTGGTAGTGCGGGCTCTTGCACAGACAATGACGGCAACACGGTTGGCTGTGGAACTGTCTTTAAGCTGAGCAACGGAACAGTGACAGTGTTGTACAGCTTCAGCGGCGCGGCCGATGGGGGAAACCCAACCGGGTTGATTCAGGGGCCAAATGGTCACCTGTATGGAACAACGGCATTCGGAGGCTTAGTCTCATCCTCAACCACGACCAACCCCAACTGCGGGACGGCCGGCTGTGGAGTGATCTTCGAAATCAATCCCTCGCAGCCACCAGCCGCTGGTCAGCTTGTGCCCGTATACACATTCAGCGGCGCATCGGATCCGACTGCAACTCCGTTGCCCGATGGGGCATACCCAAATCCCCTGACACTGGGGGCCGGCGGCGTCTTCTACGGGACGTCCATTCCGTGCAGCGGATGCAACAAATCCTCTTACGGTTTCCTGTTCAGCTTTACTCCTGGAGCGAGCAGTCCGTTTGCCACTATGTCGACCTTTGGAAACGTCGACAAGCAGGAGAATCAATCGGCGCTGGACTATCCGAATGCCGTCATACAGACCAACGCGACTACCCTCTATGGGACCACTCTATTGGGCGGGGATACGAAAGGGTGTCTCAATACCGGCAGCGGTTGGGGTTGCGGCGGAGTCTTCACCTACATTTTGTCGGGGACCAACGCCGGCCTGGAGAATGACGTCTGCTACTTCGGCCAGAACAACAACGTGTCGAGCAGTTCGGGGTCTTCGGTTCTCAGCGAGTCAACCATCGCCAAGCCGCACTTTAAGCCGGAAACCATCGTGGTGCAGTCCTCGGGAAGATTCCCGGCAAACGCTGCGAAGACGTGGACCTTCGACACCGCACCCATGACGATTGCGCTGGGCGGCGACACAAACATTTACGGTGCTTCGCCCGCGTTTTGCGTCACCTACGCGCCAGGCACGGGCGGCCCGGCGACTCTCTCGTACACGCCTGTCTGCAGTGGCCCCAGCGGTCTAACGTATTCTTTTCCCGCCACCGTCTTTCAATGCATTCCGCCGACGGCGCCTATCGCGAACCCAAGTCCTACATCGCTGCCGACGGGGGTACTGAACACGGTCTATAGTTTCACCGACAGCGGCGATGGCGGCGGCTCTCTCCAAGGGCTGATGTTGGCCAGCAATGGTGATTATTACGGAACGAGCGGTGTCTACACCTTTGATCTCACGCCGACGCAAATGGCGACGTTTACCTCTGCCGGCACCACATTGCCGCTCACGTCGCTGTCGCCTTTCTACTCCACGCTTGCGTCGGACACAACGAACTTCAGCCCGGATGCGATGATCCAGGGAAGCGACGGGAACTTTTACGGGACCACGGCAACCGGCGGCTCCACAGCGACCAGCACACTATCCGGTGACGGCGCCATCTTTGAAGTGAGCACTTCGTTGAAGGCGCCTGTGCAGCTGAGCTTTACCCAATCGCCGATCACGGTGGGGGGCTCGTCCACACTGGAGTGGACTGTTCCGGAAGTTTATTCCGTGACTTCGCAACAGTGTTATGCCTTCAAAGAGGGAGCGAACGCATCGACCGGAGGAAGCTGGGGCGGGCAACCAACAAGTTCGATTTCAGGCGGCGTGTTGAGCGGATCCACATCCATTGCGCCGACAGCGGCGGGAACCTATACCTACGCACTCACCTGCGGCGGGATCGTTTCCGGCTTCGCCACGCTGCAGGTCAACGCGCCGCAAGCTGCGACGCCGACTTTTTCGCCCACAGCGGGGAACTACACGTCTTCACAATCGGTAACGATAAGCGATACCACGCCCGGAGCGACGATCTACTACACCACCAACGGAACTACGCCAACCACCGGTTCACCGGCGTACGGCGGGCCGATTACGGTTTCGTCGTCTGAGACGCTGGAGGCAATCGCTACGGCCAGCGGGTATACAGCCAGCAATGTGGCCACGGCGGCCTACACGATTACGCCGCCGGCGGCGACGCCGACTTTCTCGCCGGTACCAGGTACCTACACTTCGTCGCAGATGGTAACGATCAGCGATACCACGCCTGGAGCGACGATCTATTACACCACCAATGGAACCACGCCGACGACCAGCTCGACGAAGTTCACGGGGCCGATCACAGTTTCTTCGACGGAGACTCTGGAGGCTACTGCTACGGCCAGCGGGTACACAGCAAGTGCTGTGGCAACGGCTGCCTACACGATCACTCCGCCTGCGGCGACACCGACTTTCTCGCTTGCGGCAGGCACCTACACATCGGCGCAGTCGGTAACGATCGCCGACACCACACCGGGATCGACCATTTATTACACGACGAATGGCACGATGCCGACAACCAGCTCGACGGTGTACAGCGCGCCAATTACCGTCTCATCGACGGAAACTCTGGAGGCTATCGCAACAGCCAGCGGATATTCGACGAGCGCTGTGGCAATAGCTCTCTACACAATCAACATTCCATCAAACCCGGTTCCGGTGATCAGCAGCTTGTCACCAGCGTTCACCAGCGCAGGGGGTAGCCAATTCTCACTCACTATCACCGGTTCAGGATTCGTCTCCAGTTCAACAGTTTATTGGGGGACAACGGCGCTTTCGACTCAATACACGAGCTCGACCGTTCTAACAGTCCAAGTTCCGGCAGCTGATTTTTCGAGCGCTGGAATCACTCCCGTCACGGTGAAGTCCCCCGCTCCCGGAGGGGGCACGTCGAATACCTTCCAATTTGAGGTCGACTCGGCAGGTACCGGAAGCACAACCCCACCGAACTTTACGGTGGCCACTTTCACAGTAGTTCCTGGTTCAACCGCAACCTATCCGGTGACTTTGTCATCCTCTGCAACGAACGTCTCGGTGCAATGTCTGAATTTGCCGAGCGGAGCCACCTGCAGCTATTCGGCGATGACCGGGGCTCTGACGATTTCGACCTCTGCAACCACACCTGCCGGAACGTATCAAATCACAGCGGTCTTTACAGAAACATTGCCAGGGGCAGCCTCAGCATTCGCGTTGATGCCGATGTTCGTTCTTCCACTAATGATTTGGCCAAAGAGATGGACGAAAAACCGAATCTGGCTCGCGGCTTGTCTTGTGAGTGTTGTCATTGCCACGGCTCTTACCGGCTGTGGAGGCGGATCGACACCAACCCCGCCGCCGCCGCCGCAGACTCATCAAGTAACGATTTCGGGAACCGTCAGCCTCACGGTTCAGTAGCGTTGCGGCAATCAACAAGCGCGTTTAGATAGCTTCGTGATTTGGGGAAAGGCGGAAGTTGGTTGCGCATAACGACGTGTCAAAAGGTGTGGGTTGGGAAACAGGACAATCCAGAGATACCAGCATCATGCATATGCATCGGCATCATCAGTCAAGGCTAGCCGACTTCAGAAGACCTATCCACCAAAGCGGTATCGGAATTCAGTTCATTGAGAAATGCCGGGTAGGCCAGAGTGTGGCGCCAGATGTTTGGCCGAGATTCGCCGCGAACGGGGCTACACTGAAGCCGAGGCGCGTCTCATGCTTCCCGGTCCTTTATGTGCCCGCTTCCGCTTTTATGCCGAATTGAACGACCATCTGCCGCCCAGGTTGCAGTTTGGGATGGTGGAGAAGCGGTTCTTTGTACCGGCCTCAGTCAAAGACATGATTGAAAGCCTCGGTGTTCCGCATACCGAGGTCGACCTTGTCCTAGTGAACGGCGAATCGTCGGACTTCACGCGCATGGTTCGGAACGGCGATCGCGTGGCCGTCTATCCAGTGTTTGAATCGATCGACATTACGCTGGCGTTGCGCGTGAGGCCGGAGCCGCTGCGCGAGCCGAAGTTCGTGCTCGATGTCCAATTGGGCAGGCTGGCAGGTTATCTGCGCATGCTCGGGTTCGACACAGTGTATGCCAATCGCGCCAGCGACGTAGAGCTGGTGCGAATTTCCACCGAGCAAAGGCGAATCCTGCTCACACGCGACCGTGGCGTGCTCAAGCACTCCGCCGTGACCCATGGCTACTGGCTGCGCGAGACCGACAGCCGCCGCCAAACCGCGGAAGTCGTGCGGCGCTTTGATTTGGCCCGATCACTGCGCCCGCTCACACGCTGCATGGTCTGCAATGAGCTGCTCAGGGAAACCTTAACAGCCGAGGTCGGTGGGCGCGTGCCGCAAGGGACTCTGGCATGGTGCAGTGAGTTCCGCGAGTGCGTGGGCTGCGGGCGAGTGTACTGGGAGGGCTCACACTGCCGACGAATGCGGCAGTGGATCGAACAACTGAGTGGTGCTGCGTCGGCCCTGTAAGCCGGGCCAGAACCACAAGCCAGACTCTCGATATTTTCGCCCAGAACCTTCTCTCACGAACGAAACCAGATCACAACTGCAGTCAAGCCGCTCACCAGCATCGGGAACCATACCTGCGCCACCCACGGCGCCGGTATCAGGAACAGCAGGTCGGAATTGATCAACGAAGTGGGCCAGCCAATCGCGAGACGAAGCCAGACGTAATAGGAGAAATCCCAGAGCGCAAACATCCACAAAAACACAACCACTCGTTCTCTGATCCTTTGCCCCGCAAGCCACGCGACGCCGCCGAGAATGATCATCGTTGCCGCTTCGCGGAAGCACTCGATTTTCATGAAAGTCCCAGGGAACGCGGCGAGTGCCTTCACTTGCGGGCTAGGCCATAGCCCCGTAGCCGCTCTCAGATAGACCACGACTGCCGCTTCAACGAACCCAAAGGCTACACCCAACAGCGCGATAACCAGAAACCGCCTCCTGCCGACAAGAATCTTCTCCTTCATCGATAAGAGATAAGGAATAACGGGAACGAGGATGAGCAGGTTAACCCACCAGGGCGTAGCGAGCAGCACAAAGCCAGCCATAACCTGAGTCTACGGCGAAAACTGTGAATGGGTGCTTAACGAATCGTCCTTGTCAGGCGCTTTCGGCTAGTCGCACATTTCGCCCACGCAGGACGAGGCTTCTCCTCGCCAGTGATGGGTATCACTGAACGATGATTTCTTTGCGCACAATGTTGGTGTCAGTTTCCCAGAGGCAGCCGCGGAGTCCTTCTTCTTCGACGCCCTGCTGCCGTGCCGAAGAGAAGCTTCGCTCCGATACCTGCCTTGCTGCTGCCGAATTGGAAATGGAACAGGCGGCAAGCTCAAGAACCGGCCGGAAGTCTGGAGAAGCTTATGGTGATGGCCTCCGAATTGCGCGAAGGGATGGCGCTCCGAATCGACGAGCAGGTCTACAGAGTCCTCGAAGTTGAGGCCAAGGCCGGGGCCGCCAAAATGGGCGGCAATGTACGGGCCCGGCTGGCGAATGTGCGCAGCGGCCGAATTTGGGATCAGCACTTTCGGCCCCTGGAGCGGCTGGAAGACGTCGAACTGCAGAAATGCAAGGTGGAGTTTCTCTATAGCGATGGCCGCAACTGCATCTTTCAGCGGCTCGACTCCTTTGAACAGGTTGAGTTTCCTTGTGCCGGCTTGGGTTTGGCCGGGAAGCTTCTCGAGGCCGGAACCGAAGCTCTCGCGGAGTTTTTTGAGGGGGAACCGATCAACGTCGTCTTGCCTGACACTGTCGAAGCCCGCGTGGTAACCACCGCTCCTCCCGCACGCTCGCAGCAGGATTCGGCGCGAAAAGAGGCCGCGCTCGACAATGGCTTGGCCGTACAGGTTCCCTTATTTGTTGCCCCTGGGGAACTTGTGAGTATCGACCTCAGGACTGGGCGCTATGTCGAACGCGTTCGGACACAGCACAAGAAAGGCGTATAAAGAATCCCTGAAGCGAAGGAGCGACCATGATCGATCTGCTCACAGTGCGCATGGAAATTCCGGCCGAATCCAACATCATCATCGGCCAGTCCCATTTCATCAAAACCGTTGAGGACATCTACGAGGCCGTGGTATCGACAGCGCCGCAAGCCAGGTTTGGCCTGGCCTTCAACGAGAGCTCCGGAGTGTGCCTCATTCGCTCAGACGGAAACGATCCGGCTCTTCGCGAGACCGCGATCCGGAACGCCAAGACACTGGCTGCCGGTCATGTCTTTGTGCTGATGCTCCAAAACGCCTATCCCATCAATTTGCTGAATGCTCTTCGCAATATTCCAGAGGTTTGCTCCATCTTCTGCGCAACGGCCAACCCGGTCGAAGTCGTTCTGGCAAAGAGCGAGCAAGGGCAAGGCGTGCTTGGTGTCATCGACGGCAGCTCGCCGAAGGGAGTCGAGGGAGAAGCGGATGTGGCGTGGCGGCATGATCTGCTGCGCAAGATTGGCTATAAGCGGTAGCCGGCCCGGAACAGGCCAGACGCCTGCCGCCGATTGCGGCCTGAAACCGGCGAACACGCCTGATTGGATTCATCGCGCTCATCTAAACTCGCTGAAGAACGCGACCGGACAAGGAGGTGGTTATGGCACTTACAAGCTTGACCGAGTATCTCGATACGCACAACGTCGCGTACGTTGTCATCTCCCACTCGCCCTCTTACACGGCACAAGGGGTTGCCGGGCTGGCGCATATTCCAGGCAAGGAACTGGCGAAAACCGTGATCGTCAAGCTTGACGGCAAGCTAGCGATGGTGGTTATCCCGGCAAAATTTCACGTCGATCTGGCGCTGCTCAAAAGCGCGGCCAATGCAGAGACCGTCGTGCTGGCTTCTGAGGATGAGTTCAAGGATCGATTCCCTCAGTGCGAAACCGGCGCCATGCCGCCCTTTGGGAATCTCTTCTCGCTAGATGTCTTTGCCGATGACAGCCTGGAGAGGGACAAAGAGATCGCATTCAATGCGGGAACCCACCGGGAACTGATTCGCATGACCTGGGAGGACTTCAAACGGCTGGCCAAACCCAAGGTCATCCGCTTCGCCGCGGGGCGCTCCGCTGAAGCAGCCTAGATCACGGGCCTAAATCACAAGGTGAGCCCAAGGGCCCAGATCAAAAGATCGTCACGCCGCACGCGCCATCCCGCTTGAGGGTAGCCTTGCCCCCATAAGCGGAGGTGGACCTCCGGCCTCTGCCAACCAAAGGAGGGTACTGCGATGACCCTTGCACTGAAAGCAACAGCATTTGCAAATGGTGGTGAGATTCCCAGGAAGCACACGTGCAGCGGTGCCGACCTGTCGCCCGCACTGAGTTGGAATGGCGTCTCACCCGCGGCGCACTCGTTGGCGCTGATCGTGGAAGATCCCGATGCGCCCAGAGGCACTTCGACACACTGGTTGATCTGGAACATTCCCGCCCATCTCACGGCGCTGCCAGAGGGCGTGCCTACGCAAGAAGTACTCGAAGATGGCGTCTGTCAGGGCTCCAACGATTTCCGTCGCATCGGCTATGGCGGCCCATGCCCGCCTCCCGGCAGACCAGGACCAGCGTGGCGATTTTGTCGAAACTGATCTCCATCGCATCGGCCATGGCTCGCAGCCGGTTGATGTCCTGGGGCACGCTGCCTCCCTCGATGGCCAGCCACTCGCTGACGTCCATACCGGACAAGCGGGCTGCTTCCTCGATGGACAGGCCGGCCTGCTTGCGGGCCTCCTGGATGCCGAAGCCGAACAGCCGGCCCATGCTCTGGCGGAAAAGTTCGTCGGAAGACGGAAGGGATGCGAACATCTTATATGTCGT